>JGI24158J21664_10000201_pt1 | contig 45372 bp, 23 predicted proteins | sample Ectturendosymbi3_FD_21664 | JGI IMG/M metagenome (IMG submission 21664) | reverse complement strand
TTTTTTCTGGGACCCCAACATTATGTTGGATAACGAAACACAAACGACACTGAATAATGTTTTGTTGTACATAACTGGCAACATCAATGGGACGGATGAGGTAGCATCTTTTTGCACAATTTATCAATTCTTAGTTATTTTTGACAGGAAACTCGTAAGTCAGAGCACACGGTAAGTCTGGACGTGTAGTTTGCTTCATATTTGCAGCAGCTGCTAATGCTATCACGCACGTGTAGGTAGTGACGAAAGCAATAAGCTTTTAGCTGCCTTTTGCGAGTGCAATGAATATTCGTTGTCAACAATTTACCGGAAAGATGAACGAGCTGTTTAATTGAAACTAGTCACTAGACTTTGATTAGATGACAATTCGGCTAAATTAGCAGATCATTTTTTGCAACCACAGGTTTCAATCGAATATTCCCATAAGTCTCTATAAAGTGGTTCTTGAAACATCGACAAATTAATTCCTAGTGTTTTTGAAGGTTAAGAGATAATGTTGGCAATGTTGTCACACAGAGCAGGAAACATCCACATTATCATTTATTCTAGTTTTCCATGTCTCGAGTTTTCAGGCCGAAGTAAAATGTTCGCATCTCCTTGAAGCAACAAGTTCAGTCAGTTGAGGTCAATGTCTGCCAGGTATATGCAAGTTTCCCATGCCAAATTTCATCGGTTACTAGCAAAGCTGTGGCCGGATTTGTGCACTTACAAGGAAGCTAACTGGTTCTCTCGCAGTTCAAGCACGCGTTCCGCAATCTTTCAGAGATACTTATCGAAAGTCTGCATGAAGCAAAAGGCTTGAATGTTCTGAATCTAGATTACAATTTTTATAAAGTGGGATGGATCCAATTCCCTTCATTTATTTAAAGTTTAGCTAACGTCCAAATATGGTTTTCATTTGTGTTCTTCGTGACATCGGTAGGTTTCGCCTCTTAAACTTTACAGACAAGTTCGATCGAGGAAATTTTTTAACGCTGAGAACTGAAACCATATCGTGAGAACTGAAACCATGTTGCGCTCCAGGCTAAGCGTAATACATCGAAAGTGAAGTTTGAAGATTCTATGACAACCCAACTTGATTCTGCGATTGTGGCCATGGTGTTGTGCGCCGTGTCCTGAACCTAAAAACACTGTCATTATGGTGGCTGGCGGAGCATGGCGTTTGTTGCAGTTACGGTACAGTATTCCAGTAACATCCGTGGGGGACAAATGCGATTAATGTTAATGTCATTAAGCGTACAAAGGAGACAATGCATAACAGAAAAACCAGCCGTTTCCACCCGAAATGAACATGCATGAAAAAAAGACCACTGGGCGAATAATGTGGTGCCGCCCTTACAGTATATTTGATTTGCAGCCGAGTTCAAGGCGGGGCTAAAATCAAAGCGATGTATACAGGTGAAACAACAAAACGAGTGTGCAATGCCCAAACACATCAAGAGCCAGCTCTCTGGTTTGCGGCCAACTTCTTATGGTTACTCGCTATGACAATCGCTCGCGAGATCGCGCTTGTGCTGAATAAGTGGCCAATGCAGAACAATGGCTTTCAACGGCACTCCCAGCCACGAGCAATAACTTATTTTTTTCACTGCCAGCAGGATGGGATCGTATTGGATTTTACTGGGAACAATGAACACGTCCTTGTTAGTTCGCACCTTTTTACGATGGTCGGACAAAGCAAGGTCTGTATGAAAACTGCATTCAGACGCAATGTTTCCAGCAAGCAGCAGATGCATGCGGGACATTTCCCAAAGGTAAGGAAACTGCAAAATGCTTGAGAAATTACATCGTGTGTTCTGCAACCACAATACACCAAGGCGACATGGGTGTCCTAAGTAAAACGCAATGTCCCTAGATGTCATTTATGTGAGACGAGCATGAAAACGGGAGGTAACTACCACACAAGCGACAGAGTGGATGAAACAACCACACAGGCGGTGCAATCGATTTATCAAATCGAGAGACATCTGTCCGGGATGACCTAAGGCCTGCTCTCTTCGTAAACAAGTGCCAGAAAAAGGAAACATCGGTGATTGTCCTGCACATGCAATAGTTCAGCAAAATGAAGGAAAGGAATAACATGTAACATCGTTTGTGTTTGAAAAAAACACACGACTAGTGATACGTAGAAGGACTTGCCAGCATTTTCGTAATGACTGTTTGCCTCTTTTGCCTCTTTAAGTTGACCTCTGCTGTGATCGCCGGGATGTAGTCCGACGAGTTAAACCCATGAATGAATGTAACACTCGCACACACGACACCGAACTTGATGTTGACCGACATGGATCGCTGTAAATCCACCTTTGCCATTGCAACAGTACGCTTTTTCAACGGATATACCCAACTCCTACTTGCTATGGAGCCGCGCCGTTGTAGCAGTATACCACAAAATTGGCATTAAGTAGCACTAGAAACGTTTGCAAACTACGGTTAGTTTCAGCACTCGTGCCCAACAACATTAGCTGCGGGTGATAAGATAACACGGCAGTGGACAGTACAGTAGTTGGATAATAGGCTCCGCAAATGACCAACTAACAATAGACAATGCAGTAGGATATAGGTTACGAAGTTAAATCCTTTACTGTAACATAATAAACGCACGCTTTTACTGATTCTTGATTCCGACAAGAAAACCTGCACACATTGACGAACATGTTCGTTAATGTACTTTGTTTTAGCCAACTTGCCTTCTCGGTACTGATTTCGCCATACATTAACAGTCAACCAATGTCATTATCCACTGCCCAGTTAAACCTACATGTGGGAAAAATAACTTCGTGCCTGGGCAGGCCCAATGGTTTTTGTTGAGCGCATGCCACGACCAAGCGGTCTTTAACAAATCTTTTTGCGGCGTGGCATAAGAGAATGAACGATCTAACCGAACCTTACGGAGACAACGAACGAGCGTGGTCCGAGTAGCGCAGTCGCAAGATTTCGCGGTATGTCAAACACGCGTTTTCTGTAGAATGAAAACGACAACGAGGGCTTTGCCAGTCGCGTCTTAGCCGAGAAACGACGAGCGAAGTACACTCCGAGCACATAAGAGACACACCGCGAAGCCGGTTAGGTTTCCGAGCATCGAATATCGGTTGGGCAACAGCATGTCGCTGAGCGAGAGCTACGGCCGACACCTGTCTTGAACTCCGTGCACGTGACGCGGGGACACGAACAAAGACGACCCGCGATTGCGCGGTCGTCCTGACTGGCGCAAAACAAATCAGCGCGTTGGTTCCAACCGGACGGCAAATGAGCAACGCAATCGCTTCCAGCAAGGAAGGGCGAAAAAGACGGCACCAGGCAAGTGAATTAAAATCGTTGCAGCTGAAGGGTCACGTGTCGCGTGCACACAAGTTTCTTCATTGGCGAACGCACAAAAACACTAACACTTAACCACCTGGTGTTTGTGTAGAAAAGTGGCAAGTGACATCAATGAGATCAGATTCGAGGACATTGAGAAACCTAAATATTACTTAAGTTTCTGGCGGTAGCGCACCAGTGCACTTTTTTGCGCCAAACAGTAGGGTAACGAAGAAACACCAGCAGTTTGACAAGCGCATCGCTGATGATTTCGTTGAAAGAAGCTGGTAACGAAGCAGCGATGCCACAGCATAACAAACATTGCTGCCATCACCGCCAACGCATTGGTTAAAGCATCACTGTGTCATGTCAAACGCAAGCCTGTCGCAACAGCGTAGACGAAAAAATGATACACTGGCGGAACAGCTCGTTGTTGGCAATAAACCACAGCCAATCACGATGACGCATCCAACCTAGAACGCGCTGCTTGAGCAGAAAATACAGCACGTATCGAAAACATGTTTGCCGCATCATTCACTGTTAATGCCCCTTCCAGATTGGTACGCTTGCCTCTTGCATGTATCATTGAATTAACAATTCCTAGGGAAAGGAAATGAAACTACGGCACGCTGGTGTAGTGCTGACCTGTTTTACTAAACACCACAAACAGTTACCACTATAGTCATCACAACTTTTTCTCAATAAACTTTAAGCTGTGCGTGTTGGCATGCGCACACAGCATAACCTTTACGAATTATGTTCAAGCGCTTGTTGTTTTGAACAATATTCAAACATCCCTGGCAATAAACAGAAAGTACGAACCATTTCATTTTGGAAAATAAACGAATATCGTATAATTCCAAACACCGAAAACACCTTTTGCTCCCACAATAGTTCTAAAAATACCTTTCGAATTAAGGAAACGTACAAAAGTAGTAAAAAGGGTATTACCTGCAAAAACTGATCCTCCTCCACCAACTCCTATCATCCCTTGGATGTCATAGAGTTTCTTAAAATATGCCGATGAACGACGCTGTGCGGATTCCGGTGTAGAAGGGACAGAGCGGATGACAGATGCCGCACGAGACGAAAGCACACGAGAGTTGTCCGGTGAGGTTTCGCAAGGATTTTGCGACGGCTGCGCGCTGGGTGGCTGTGGCGGCTCATGGCAGGGACGAGCATCTTTTGGTGAATTGCATATTCCACGTCGCTGTTCACTCTTCATCTCTTCTTGTGCAAGATTTTCTTTTTGACGTTGCTGTCTGCGCGTGCGGTAGCGAGTAGTCAAACCAGAAGACCTTTCATTACGTGAAGTCGTAACGGCAGCTTGTGCGTCATCGGTGATTTGTTCAGCTTGTGGCCTGGCCAGACGGCTGGGCACTGAACTTCGCAAAAAATAGCCTTTCGTACTCGCAGCAATACATTCATTGGCTACTGGCTCATTTGTTTGCTTTTCAGAAACGTTGCATTTTTCTGTTGGTAAATTTGCAGCGGGCATAGCAAACCGTCCCGACGGCGGAGTCACAACTGAGTTCAGTCGAGTATTCTTTTTTTGGCATCGTTTTCTTGCTTTTCGCGAACGCTTAGTCGCGACTGCAGTTGAAGGACGTTCCGCTTCGACCGCATCATTTAATTTGTCCGGGCCAGGTGTCATTGAAACGAAAATAACATCGTCATCTGTATGGTCATTTCGTGAACGTTTGATGGGTTGTTGCTGGGGAGACTGCCTCCCATTTATGTTATCTGTTGGACTGCTGCTACTGGATCGATCACAGATGCGCACAGAATTCACGCCGGCGATGACGTCACCCGACGAAGAATGGCAGGAAACATTGTGTGCCATCCATCCGTTAGCGGACGTTCTGCTTTGAAGTGGGTCTTCGCCACCAGCATGTCTCTTCCGAGGTGAATTTCCGGTGAAGGAAGGAGTGGATGAAAGAGAAGAAGCGGAATATGAAGACAATGTTGATGAAACCGACATGTCTGATTGCTTTTTGGACTGAATGCGCATGCCCGAATTTCTGCAAAATCCCACAGCTGTTGTTGAGACCGAAGGCTGTGCCGCTTGGTATCGATTCGAAACACTACTAAATCCATGACGAGCAAATGTACTTCCTAGACTACCGCCTGCAGAGCCTGCTGATGGCGATGGTGGAGATGAGGACAGTGACATCTTGGTATCGCGTACAACTGCGCAAACCCCAGAACCAGTAGCGCTGAAACGGCTTTTGTTCTTGAGGTGGTCAGCAGTGTGACCACAATCCGAGAAAATCGTCGACATCTGCGGATGGTGCCGTTGGTGATAGTAAGCCTGTCGACGCATGGCTTGCTCAGTGATTTGCAAATTGTGATGAGGTAAAAGAGGTAAGTTGGGTGGTTGCATCTGCGCAGTGAATTCCACACCATGATGCATTCCACTAAATGCGTTATCCACAACAGGGTACTGCCTGCCGGTGGCATCACGTGCAAAATACGTTGCATTATTCCGAAGGTTGGATTGTTCGTCGTTGGCAACAGTAACGTATTCTGCTACATTGTGTGCAATAACAGGTTCGAATTGTGTGATTGAAGTGCCGTGCGTCTGTCCATCAGTGGCAAATTGAGAACGAGTGTCAATCAGATTGACGGGTCTCGTGCTTGGCGATGTTGTTGCTGATCCGCCCGCCGTGTTGTTCGTAAACCATATTGTACCTACTCCGTTTTCAGGCATCTGCCAGCAACTCACGTCAGTGCACACTAAATTGCCGTGTGGTTCGCAAATCCCAGCAAGACCTCCGCTCCTTGTAGGGAAAGCATGAAAAGCAGAACCAACTGCACAGATGGGTAAACTGTTGGCTGACATGTTGCAACAAGCGTTCGACACACAGAATTAGTGGCTTCAAAGGCAGAATTTATAGTTTACTCCAAGCACACATTTTGCCTCGCCCGTTCAGTGAAAACACGACCCAGGTTCTAGCCTGGTTACCTAGTGTATCTGTGAAATATGTAATAAAAAATAACACAACTTATATTACAAAAACCACAAAAGCGCTGTAACTGTTGAATACTTAAAAATTATTAGCTGACACCTGTTAAACTTAACACTTGATCTCCCACTCCCAGTTGATCGGTTCAAATGGTTTTCCCATTTCTTGAATGTCCCTAAAACGTTCCCTAAACTTACGGCAGAGTTAATGAGTCGAAAAGGCCTGATCAATAGGGACAAAGACCACAACTCATAATATAACTAAAGCCACCGACCGTGCAGTAAATTGAACCAACATCTGCGTTTGGTGTTGTGTAATGTTGCTATAACCTGAACCCGACAAACTGACTCACTCCAACTAACGCAAATCATACGCAGTCATCACGTCCCAATGACCACCAAGCACCAACGGAAGGTTTGCGATAAATTGTCAAGAAACTGCATGACCAACCATTCCCCGTGCTTGCCATGACAATGCAACTGCAAGGGGTAGACTTCAACGTGGTTTATATGGTGCAGCTACCTCAAATTGCAAAAATAAGCAACTAAATTACTTTTACACCGAGATGACTTCCTCTGACCGTGGCTTTCTGCTGGCACAGTTGGGCTTGCTGATTTCCCAGTTCAAACTGCGTCAGCTAAATTACAATAACTACTTCGGACTTAGCTAACAACTGGACAGCATGTACTTGACATTTACAAACACACATTGTTTTGCTCAAGCGTGTTAGAAACTTGCTGGCAGCTAGCAAATGTTTAGACTATTTTCGCATTAACTCCACTAATATCCTATCTTTAAATGGCCACCCAATGTGTTTTCTGTCTACAATAAATACAGTTTTCAGCAAAAACGTAGCCACAATGTTAAGTTGCTGTTTCCATCAAAATCACAATACCTAACGCTCTCTCATTCTGAACGCCAACGCTTGCCACCAACCCTGATGCCGACAGCTGGCTTGTGTGATGCGCACCGAACGGATCGTGGCCCCACTCATCCATTCGCCAGTGAGCAGACTGCGAAAAACGCAGTGTTGTTCTGGCTACAGACAAGAGCAACGGGAAATTCGGAAGCGACAAACCCTTTCTCTCTTACTCCTGTCGCAACGGTGCCCACAGCAGTTGCTGAGCACGCTCTTGTGTTACTAACGACGCCACTTCTTCCCGCAGATGACTGAAGGTTACTCGCCGCGGCAGGCTTTGGTCTGTGGTACAGGTCAACACATTGAACCAGGGCGGTTGCTGCGTTCTAGAGGCCTATTTTTCTTTGTGTCGCGCCGAGAAACCAGCACGATCTGCAAGCGAGCTATCACTGATAAAGGCTACCTACCGAAGCTTGCTCTAACAGCTTGAACAGCAAATCGATCTCTGAAAAACGTCTGACACGGCTATTGTTTACCAATTTACCACTCCGCTATATTAACAATCTGCTGAAAAAACTAATGCCGTTATTACACTGCGGTCAACTACAGCATCCGTGTTACCCATTTTCTGTACCGAAAAAGAGTGCGCCTAACAATAATCTTCATATTTCAACAGTAACACTTGGTAACTGATGTTTGACCTACCTTTGCCCGATTTCTAATTCTTTTTGATTTTGGCCTGCACAACTTTGCGAAGGGAAAAACAATTTTACCCGACCATAAATCAAAGACATCGGTTTTGATATCTTAGGCAAAACATCTACATGGGACATATGTAACATAATCTACAGAAAAACTAGAAACTTTTGCAAACGTTTCCCGGCGTTAGCACAGCGAGTGCAGCTATCAAATACTAAAAGAAATTAGAACAATTGACGGCCGGTTGTGTGATTGCTAGGCATTCGTTTTTAACAGGCCTGTTGTGTAGCTCATTGGCCAATTTACAATGTTGTTACTGGCCTATAGGGGTGTAGTACTAAAAAGAGGTGTCGGAACGCCGTTCCCACACCAGAAAAAAAGAAAGATTGCACCATAGTTCGAATAAAGTAAGCATTCGCCTACAAGAATTTCCACACTGATCTCCTGTTTCACTATAGACTAGCAGTGCGAATCTGCGTGTCGCTAGTGCATCCGAGATTGCAACCCTGTTTTGATGTAATCTAGTGCAAAATGGTGTGGGAACGCGTTTGCACATCAAACAAGGTGTGGGAACGCGTTTCCACATCAAACAAGGTGTGGGAACGCCATTCCCACGCGTTCCCACCCCACTACACCACTGCTGGCCTGCCAAACAAGAAAACTTCTTGCAGTATTTCTTTTTCGAGAAAGCGCGCGACAAAACAAGTTCTCATTTCTTTGAAACAACTTGGCCCTGTCGGAGCCAGAGCGAGAAATCAGATTTTTGAGTGGCAAACCTTTTTTTAATAACAGGTTAGTGGATACTAATTAACATAATTTGGTTTTAAGTGTTGTCTATCGCTTTCGTCAGGACTAGGTTGGTCAATGCTTAGATTCAGATGACTGATTAAAGCCAACCCTGAATGTTGAGCAGCAAACCTGTCGTGGAGAAGAATAATAAATCGTGAAAAACACTTTTAAGGCGGAAATTCATGCGACATCTCGAGTTTTCTCTGTCTTACCCAAGTGGCTGAGGGCACGCTATGCTGAACTACGACCATATATTAGGGAAACAACCATTTAGATGAACTTGAAGCAGTATTTGCAAACCTACTGTCGTCGCTGAATCAGAACTTTCAAGGTGATTAATTTTTTTAATTAAAATTTAACTTAAAGCGTATGAGATACTACATATCTGATGTTGTGAATGCAGATGCATCCACTACCTATAGATCCAGCTGAAGATAGAATTACGAAATGCTCGGATAAATCCTGTGGCCTGCTTTGACCTAATTGTCGAACGTCATTTGTTTCAGAATCATTGCACAGTAGGTGATTTTGCGCTGTGGACAAGTGCAACCAGTGCGCGAACACCCACACCTGGAAGGCGTAACGACTAACGCTGTCGTTTACGGAGAATCAAAACGCTTTTCCATTCATCTTTACGACAGTAGATGTTGCACACTCACAATCTAAGAAAAATTGAATATATTCCTTTCCACTACATTTCGGCGAAAGTTGAACACTTAATTGTAAGATCTGGGACCCACTATGGTAATTGTATTACATACGGTCTTGCTTGTGCGCAAGAAATAAATTTGTGCCGAAACGAATGTATTTGGAAGAAAGACTATATAATCTGCCAGAAGCGGTCTATACAAGTACCTCCTAGGTCAAGTGTGGGGAACCTGATCACCGCGTTGCCATTTAACGCGACCCACGTTCACTAGTGTAGCCAGCCCAAAAATTGGAGGACAAAATTTTTGATTTTAGGTGAATAACACAATTTTGTTTGTGATACCACCTCTCAAGGCACAAAATGACTATGTTGTAACAATTTGGGGGGACATGGCCCCTAGGTCCCCCCTGGCTACATTTATGCCCACGTTAGACTTTTCGTTACCCACATTAGAAGACAACATTGCGTCATAACGAAACTCCAAGATCAGCAGATACTTAGAAAAAAGAGAAGTCTCTTGTTCGTTTTTATAATTTTCTTTATATCTTCTTCTTCTTCGGAAGATACCGATATAATTTTAAGATGCGCTATATGATGCTGCCCAATTCATGCGGCCTGAAATATTGAGGATGTTCCCCACCTGTCCTAGATCAACAACGGCATGCAAAAGGCGGTGCGCGTGGGCCGCCAGAACAGCAAGCGTTGGAAATTGATTTAATTTCGATCTAGTCTCAACGAACGCAATGAAAACGATCCGATGTTGATGTAGGATCTGCCGCAAGTTGTTCCTCCGTTACCCTTATGAAGAGAAGTAAGCAGAAAAGTTTGATTTGAGATAAAGCCACTTTTTACAAAGATTTAAGAAAATAAACAAGATGAAGGAAACTCGATGGTCGGGATTTTCTGATTTTAAAGCAGCCGTGTTACTGCCCCCAAATACAGATCAGCATAGAAACACTTTGTGTGCTGCAAGCAAGCACACTACTTACTAAGTGATGAACCCCAAACACGCATGACCTTTATGTAACTTCGACCCGCAGAAAAACTAGACAGTGGGGAGGGGGAGCAAACTCGCTGTGCCTCTGCTTGAAACCAGTGGATCGCTGAAACACAAGCGCGGTGACGTTAAACGCACCGCGACAATTGCGTTCTGCACTCAGGAAACAGCTTCAGGAGGCACGTTAGAAGCCCGAGGTTTCTGTCTTGTAGGTTCATTGACACGTGGCGGGGCGGAGAGCCGCTCGACAAATCAACGAAAGGAAATCGTTCCTGAAGCGACAAAAACATACGGGTAATTGCTATTGATCAAGCCCTGACGCGTTGGCACTGAATTTTTCAAACTGAAGGTTTAAAGTAGTTGGAGCAAAACCACATGACAATCCACACACAACACTTGTAGAAACTCGTGAAAAGTTTGCTCAGAGACCGGCCCACCAAGTACTAACCACCCAGCGGTCATTACTTCCCGAAACTGTGCCAACATCAGCAGGAAGGAATACATTAGACGCTGAGAGAGCATTGCTATCTCGGCACAATGAAATGCAATAACACTTATGTCATGAAACAAAAGAAATAACTGATTAATGAAGAAGAAACACCAAACTGCACGTAACTTGACCTGAAAGCTGATGTTTGCGGAATGTGAAACGAGCACGGACATCATGCATTAGAACAACCATGCGATTGGACTGACCATAGGTCTGCTTCAGCCATTAGAAGCTAAGGACGCGTTGAAGCAATTTGAAAATGTAGAACAGCATACTGAGTAATTATCACAGCATGAAACCACCTTTGCAGCTCAAACAAAAAACTGTCGGTTGACGGAAATGGAGACCGAAGCTGATCGTTACATCTGCAGAAGCCAGGGTGTAGTGTTTTTTAGCTTAACTTCTCTAGTCGCGGTTTGTAATTGTCTGATATTGTTCTCGCGAGCTGAGCGGTGTATTTTCCTGCTTAAATCGGAACAAAACGGCAGTTTCGTTGAGGTTGTATAAGGCCCCTGGCTGAAACTTAGAAAGGTGCCCTTTCTAACAACAACACATTACACTTTTTTATCAACTAAGGATTGGGGGACCCCTAAATGATGGGGGCCCCTGGCTGTAACCCAGTTAGCCACCCACTTAATCCGCTGCTGCTAAACGACGTGTGGGGTTAAGAAAATATGGTGTTACCTGTTGCCACAGACATCGAAGTCTATACGAAACGTAAATTCAGTTTCGACGTATGATTTCACCTTAGTTTGTATTTAAAATGCTTTTACGGAAGGCCTTTCTGCACTTAATACTTCACACTAACCTAAACATTATTCACCAAGCACAGCGTCTGACGCTTGGGTATTACGAAAATGCTGCTCATTTAAGTTGGTGGGGTTACGTTACATTTGTCGAATTGCCCAGTCATTCGTGGGTCACACCAATTAAAGAATTTAAGTACGTGATTTTTTCCGGTAAGCTTAGAGACTGCTATTCCCAGCACGACACAATACAAAAAATTTTCAAATTTCCAGCATTTCGCAATACAGGAAATTTTCAATTTTCCGGCATGTCGTAACGCACGTAGGTTTCCGTGAAAAAATTGACAGATTAACAAACAAAACCTATTCCAACAATATTCATGTCTACTTCGCATGTTTAGGTGTCGTATATTCGGTTAGACTGCACGTTTTTTCAGATTGGCATTAGTTTTGTTGAATGGGAAACGATTACTTTAAACCTGGGTGTAATTACCTTCCGAGGGATTATTTAACAATTGCGGAGGGAAATTAAATCTATAAAATCAAACAATTCTAAACAGTTTTTTTTGATACTTTTGAATGTACATTAACGTTTCAGGTTTGTTCAGTTGGATTTATTGGCGGTAAGACCCAATAGTTTCATAAGTCAACGTGAAACCGTCAAGAAACAAAAGAACACGGTGACCACGCTGTCTTCCCGAGAACCCCTCGACGGTTAATAAATCTTTACTTAGGGTTTGAATTAGACGGTCAAATTGCAGTTGAAGTTGTAGTTGTGTTGAAGTTACATGCGGTTACATTCTGCTAAATAAACGGTGTCGCAACCACGGCCCACGGACCAAATCCGGCTCGCGAAGTCATTTTATCCGGCTTGCGAATCAATTTCATCCGACCGCAAAGACATTTCGTCAATAATGGAAAATAGTATATTTGCAAAAATTTTGTTGATTTGGTTGAATGTAACCTATCCTGAAACAAACACATTACGTAAGATGTCCGGCGCTCAAAATGTTGTGCAGTAGCTTATGTGACCCTATGACAAAAAAGTTGAGACCCCGGTGCTAAATTGTCATGGCAGTTAAAAGTACAGGGTTGCTAGTAGTATGTATCTTGATACTGCTCAAGTTAAAAGAGCTGAGAGTGACAAACGTCAGCCCAGTTAAAATGCCACCCTGCTCCGGTTCTTCTAATCTTGCGGGTTGAAAACTTAATGTTTACCCCGAACTATGAAATGTAATGAGAAGTATACAAAATTGTTTAAAAAAGTATGATGCTGGAACAACGCGAGGATCGAAAATTTTTACCACTCACTGCGTGATGGAATATTGCACAAGGTTTCCAAAAATATTACAAAAAAGCGTACGTATGAAGATGGTTCAGAAATTTATTTTTACAAGCTTCAATCAACATTCTGGTGTTAAGCTATGATTGCAATGTTTAGATTGCATGCTAAGCATCAAACCTATAAAATCCGGCAATAGTTTTGAAATTACCCACAGCGACTTTGTCCATCAAATGATTTGTGTTTTGCGAGGAAAGCAGCTTCTGTCTTCTGAAATACTGCTGCACTGAATTCCTACTGCGCTCGTCAGAGCAACGCAGCCGCACTGATGGGCAAGCTTGCTACAATAGCGGGCCATTTTTATAACCCGCGCACAGGCACCTTTGCGGGCCTTTCACTACGTCCTACAGACGAGTGAGATTAAACTTTTCCTCGAACTTTTGCGTTGTTCACAGCGAACTAATTTTAGCTTATGAAGGTACTGAAAGAATTAGATAACTAACAAACTGCAATAGCAACGACTGTTTCTCCTTCTAATCACTCACTGTGATGTCATTGGTAATTAATTTTAGTGCCAATGTAACAACATGGGTACAAATAAGACAACTAGAGATCAGTTTTGCACCGAGGTATCAGTAGACACGTGGAATTCTGGAAGTTCGCGATCACAGAAGTGAAAAAGTGGCACCGAGGTCCACTGCATCAAAAATGTCCAATTTCAGAATGTGAAATTGTAGACAGGTTATCATTATACAGTATTGCAAAAAAACAAAGAAAAACGTCAACTGGGCTGCACAAAGCTTTCAGCAGGCCCGCGAGTTGTTCATAGCTGGACCAAAAAGGCCTCTGCGGAATTTTTTCAATATTACCTGCATCAACAGCCAATGCTACGCGTGCGAATTCTGTACAGATAATGCGGGACGTTTTCGTAGCCTTTCCGCACAGTTTTTTTAGCGTACCGTAGAGGGATATTTCTCAAGAAACCTTCAGTGCATAGGTGTATGAGCAGGCAAATTTTTGGGGGTGCGACGGATATTTGCCCAAATTTCCCCAAACTTGCCCGAAAAACACTCCAAAGAAAATGATCTCCATAAAAACGTCTGCATTTTGATTTTGGGTGCCATTTTGGTAAAAATCCAGCGATTTTGCAAAGGTATTCACATATTTTGCCCAAATTTCCACAGATTTCGCCCGGATTTTAAGTGATTTTTCCCGGATTTTCACCAAATCAAAACTTTGAAGTGCGCTTGCACCCCGCCTCCTACACCAGTGCTTCAGTGGCCGTCCCTTTAGGTTTCGTAAACTACGGATTGCCAACCACTAAACTGTACAGCTGCTTTCATCGTGGCGTATACCGTTATCTTCGCATCGCATAAACCTAGAGAAGGCTAGTTGTTAACAAGTATGAACAGGACCAAGCATAGACAGCTACTTTTGTTTCTAAAATGTGGATGACTTTGTGTATGAGTTAAGTAAACTTGTGTTGATCTTTCCTGCGGATTAGAGACTTTACCAGTAGGCCTAATCCATTTTGGGACAAAGGACTGAGAACCACCGTAGTAGATAATGAAGTATAGATATGATGCAAAGATCGCACCAAACTTTCGTTATGATTTTATGTGGTTCGCGAATCAAAGGTCTCCCACACTTGGATGTTTTTGGAATTCTTGAAATTTGAGTAGCTGGCAGAAAGTTTGCGCAATAATTGCTCGTAGCTTTTCCGTGTTACAGGCTGCAAAGGTTGATACTGGTATTAATCGATGGCCGTACAATCTCCAGGTTGCGCGAAGCAGTCGAATCAAACTCCAGAACTTGTAAAAATCGATTTCGCGGTTAAAGAACGCATCTTCAGTCCTAGTGTTAAAATAAAATACGATAACTCCATTTTGCTGGAGGCAAGGTGGATTTCGGAAGCAGGATATATTGTTGTGACCGTCAATCATAAGCAGGAGCGCGCAGAGGGGGGAGAAAGGAGCTACGGCCACGGGCATCCAAAGAGTGAAATTAAAAAAATTAAATGCTGTAACTACTTGCTTTTCGCATTGAAGTCTACCAACACATGCTGCATGGATTTTCTAGTTTGTCAAGACCAGCTTTTGCGTTTTTCAAAATTCAAGTGCCTATATTTCTCGCATTCCCCAACACTAGAATTTGGTAGGGGAGCATACAATCAAGCAGTTGCCCCGGGCATCACCTGACCTCATGCCCCTGGTCTGAAGGCGTTTTGAACGTTGTCGCTGACATCTCAAGGTTGATACAATTGCAACATAATAGCTAATCCGAGACACTGCTATTTTCGCAGTTGTGTTTGCGTACAGTAATTAGTTTGGTCCAAAACATAACCGAAAATGCCAGGTAAGTGTTACCATCGTTCACATTTCGCGCTCGTCTTGTTCAACTAGAGCTTGCGAACTCTTTGTCTCAGCAGCAGAAAGCTTGTTCCTGCATCTGAGCGCCAAAATTAACCACTTTACGTTCTTCGAAACCTTACACACAAGAGATGATAGAAAGCTGTTCGGCCAATTTACACGACCATGTTCACAGCGCACTCCAAGTGAACTGCGTCGTTGAGAGTTAATACAGTGGAAGCAGATGGAATATGTTGAACTCGCGATGACATGGGTGTTGCAAATTTGAAACTACAGTATTTTTCATTGCTTAATACAAATTTAATGATAAATATGCAACAAGTTGACCAAGTCGATAAGGCGCAACGGCCTAACTTTAACTTTTCAGACTGCCAATTAGACCTAAGCTGCGAAGGTTAAAAGCTAGCTTCACAAACAGTTGCGACTAATGTTCATTACAATCGCGCATTTACGGAACAAACAATTATGTAGAGCGTCTGAATCGTTTCAGTCTTCTGTTGTGAATCATGCTTGGGCTACTTCGGCTGTGCGGCAGAGAGTGCAGGTTTCCATCTCACATGCCAACCGGGCAAATATGAGCGTTTCGTGCCCAAATTTGAGTTTGCTTGATTGATCATCCTTGTAGTAAATCAGCAACAACTGCTAACGCACTGGAAAACGCATTCATGGATCTCACTCAAGTGCCACAAGAAAAAACAGTTATTTTTACGCGAGATCGATATTTACATTAAACAAGCGGTCATTACAGCGACCGCCTTGTCAGTTCTTGCGCAGAAATTCGCTTCAAAAAGTCTATCGAGTGCAGTGGTGAAGACCCACCTGGTCGTGTGTCTGGCCCTTCAGAACTCGGGTGACCTCCGGCCCAGAGCAAACGTGGAAGAAAATGGCGTAAAATTAACTGCAAAATACAGGAAACAGCGACTGCCAGCTCGGACAGTAAGTACTTTTGCGAACCACGGTCTGCACGCCAGATGCGGATATAATCGACCTACCACGAAACTAAACAGAACAAATACGCCAACGAGCTCAGTCATCGTGCCAACTGGGAATCTCAACTAGCTTTTGCAACGCGTCTATAAAATAAAGACCATAGCAATATCACAAGATTAGCGTAGTTTATGCAATGCTATTGCACATCTGTAGAAGATTCGATTAACCAAGCTGCAAGCTAAGAGCCACGATCAGACAACAAAATTGCGAATCCGGTGATGCGAAGCCACGTGAACTTATAGAACAGAAAACACAAATAATCTTCAAATTCTTTTCTTTATTTGTCAACTACTTCAATCTGGTCTTTTTTTCTCATGTGGCTGACAGACGTGTCAACCATTCGTCAACCCTATGAACCTCATTTGGAAACAAATCTAGATATGTGACGTTCTTACTTTCACCTTGAGTCATATGTTACGAACATGATTTGTTTCTATTTATACACTGCATTTTTAGTAAAGTATAACATGTGTCACAAATTCATGAATAAACTCGGAACGTGAATGAAGTAGTTTGTTGTAATGTGAGATGCAGATGGCAAGTTCACACTCAATACAAATGGAAAATCGTATACCAACTGACCATGTGACCAGCAACGCACTAAGACAACGCATACGAAACACAACCTGCTTGATTTGCATAATTTTGCCACCCACGAAGCAGCAAATTATTCTGCGCCAGTGTTGTTGGACCCCACGGGGTGCAAAACCTGCGACAAGATTTTGTAGATCAAAGGCATACTTTGTTCTACAGTTTAAGGTTTTCCAACGTCAACGATATCGTCCCCTGGGGCTTATTAATTTTTTTAGAAATTAAGGCGATTCTGAAACTATAACAATGGGCAAAATTCACTCTTAAAGTATTACGTTATCATTTTCCATTATGTCGTGGCTCACTTTGTCTTGGCTGTTTACAGCAGTGTTTCTCAAACTTTTTTATTCCTTCACCCCTTTTTCACTCTCGACACGTCATTTTCGCTCCCCAAGCCTGATAAAGCAAACACAAGGTAGTAAATTTAAAGAATTTTATTTAAATAAAGTATTAAATACATATTTACTCGATTGTAAGCCGCACAAAATGGTGTTAAAAATTAATGTAAGCCGCACTTGAACATAGGTTACCTAAGCCTCTGAGATACATTCGCGTACTTCGCGTTTTATTGGTAACCCTGGTAATATTGCGTGCACCACCACAACTGCTTTCTGTTCATCATGATACTCCTGTGACAGATGTGCACGTGATGCTGAAGAGAACAGAATGCGAAATGAGAGTTTGATCGACAAAACGTAGCCAAGAAAAGACTGAGGGCCATCTACACGTTTTGACAAGGTAGAGAAATATAAAATGTAAGCCTTACTTGAATATGCGCCGCATGAAATGAAAAAAACTTCATAAGCCGCGGCTTACAATCGAATGAATACGGTAGGTGAACCAAGCCATTAAATAACCGAACTAAGCAATTGTATTACGACGCTTATATTGCGTTAAGAATTCTTGTGAAAATAATTATCCACACTGTAGTCGGGCACGTAGACGATCCAGAGTAAAGATTTAACGGATAAATTGCTTTAGTAACACCTCAACCGATTACCATAGTAAATCAAAATTTGCAAGAAACTAACGAGTCATAATAGTAGGCTACCGAAGTTAACTCAATGATCAATTAGTGGTTGAGCGTGTTCACCCCCTTTGTGTTATTTTTCCACCTTATCGCCCCCTTGCTCCTCAAAATCGCTCCCAAGGGGGCGATTCCGCCCAGTTGGAGAACCACTGGTTTACAGTTTAGATTGTTTCTGGTAGTTGCACGATCGGAATAATTAAACAGATATTCTTTTAGAAGATGAACAGCACTAATATTTCAGTGCGTATCAGTGAAAATGCTACTGTACGTTTGCATTGACTGTGCACTGAATTACGCTCAGCTTGAAAGCAGTTGCTTCCAGTTGCTTTCAACAACATCGTGGGGTCGTAGCTTCGTTAAAAGGTGATAACGGTGCACACACAGCAGTTTTAACACAAGTCAAAAACCAGTGATGTACAAACTCGCAACATGTCACAAGGCCTGGATTTGCGCTAGCTTTCACACTTCTGACCAGGTGCGGGCACAGGGGGGATGCATCCCCCCACCATACCTAAAGAGGTATTGACATGACACGTGATTTCATTGAAAATCATCGCCAAAAATATTTTTGTACTGCACATTACCCGCTAAAGATGCTAAAAATTAACTTACGCTAACAATTAGTCAAAAACGCTTCTTCGTTTCATTAGATGAGCTGGCCTTGTTTATGGAACCTGATCTGAAATAGTCAATGATCGCCTGGGCGTCCGCCGGGCACGGAGGGCAAAACAAACATTCGTCCCCGCTTGGAAATTGGGATTATCAACCGAATATTTCTGGAAAAAACTGAAGTCGGCTTCTCAATTCCGATTGATTGATTTGATTCTTGCAATGACAGTTTTTTTGCCTGTATGAAACTCACACTGCACAAGAGTCAGGTTCATAGTTACAGACGCTTGTAGTTCACTCATGTCCCCTCCTTTGCCTGCAGAGGCAGGTTGCAAAAGTCGCGAGCGGATTGTTCTACTGTTAGTCTTCAATGCGTAACAATAACATGGCAACAAATCTGCAAAGGTTCACTTCATATTACGCTGGCAGGCGTTTTGTTGCATGAGACTGTTGAACGCACACATCTTGGCAGATAATGTAGCGAAACACTGACATGCTGAGAGCGGTAAGCCACGTACATTTATACTTAGTGAAACGAAGCATGAGTGAGTCTATAGCAATGTTTCCATAAGTTTGAAAAATTCATCATTAGCGCGAGTGAGACCAATGTGGCTGAGTGTCAAACTACACTTATGCAGGATTCTTATCCTGCAGTATAAAATTACATGCCTTGTTAGAATCATCTATGCAGGCTTGTAGGATTACATCTTATCGTTAAGGTTTAATTCTGACATCTAAGTGAATGCTGAGTGCAAAGCTATATTTGCTGTGGCGAGTTTTCATAATTCATCAGGTCAATTTTGCAAAACCTGCGTGGCGTTCTAATTGTCAGTTTGTCCGTATTCGTGTCAATATTCAAGTCTACTTAATTGTCCAGTTTGTGTAGCAAGGTTTTATTGATCGCTTTGGGCGTTTGCAGCTCTTGTTTCTAAGTCAGGGTTTCTCACACGGGGCCTTCGTCCCCTTTGAAGCTGTTCTCTGGGGACCACGTGCAGAGGCCGAGCAGGGGCCAAAACTAGGTATTTTTATTGATGAGCAGGGAGTCACAGGTCATGGCAATGCTTACTTGAAAAGAAATACCCTGCGTTGAAAATCTGCAGATAGGGTACTGTGTAAATTGTTGTAATACTAATATACCTGGCTGTTGCTGCTAACGAAGCGTTTTTCATCAATGTTACCGCATTTTCTTCGTAGTGTAGAAAGGAAAAGGCCTTTTGTGAACGCCCATTTGCATTGCATCGTCAGCAATGTTCCGTCTACGGTGCGCAAATATTCAGGACCACCAGAATTGTTGCGCAGTAAAATCTCATTCTTGCGCACTTGCAACATTTCAAAACAATAGAAATTGACTCGAAAACAAGGAGCTATTTTAATGAAATATGTATCATATAATTCACGAAGTTTGTAATTCATTGAAAACTCCACTTACTCAACCCTAAAATATCATGCTGACTAAAAGAAATATTTGCACATTTTAAAATAACTTTAGAGGGAACACTGATCCTCAACAATGTGAAAATGAAGCAAAATGCCTTTGTTGTCCCCCCTGAAAAATTTCTGCGGACGACCACGGATGATCGTGCTTTCTCGCTTTCGTTTTTTCGTGCTTTCACTCATTACGAATTGTTTGTTTCTTTCTGTTCTCTTAATTTCGGTTGCAAAATAAACAGTCAACCCGCTTCTTATTATTTCATCAAAATTACCTGCAATAACAAACGTTTACACAAATTACTATGTGTTGCAGACTATTCCACATGACAATTAAAAACTACAGGTTCCCCTTTTGAAGAGCACTGATCTAAACCGCATCCAAGTAACTACACTCACTTGCTGCGACATACAAGTTAAACAGCGCTAATGCACCATGCTGGCTACTGGCACCGGTAATTGTGCTGTAACAAACGTAACGTACAATCAGAATAAGTATTATGTCGTCACATGAACTTTTTATCTCAAGTCCTCGATGTACCTGCGCCGGTGCCACAGTGCTTGTTGGTTCTGTAGCGGTACAGCGTTGAAGTTTTACCAGTTTTATCACTCGAGCTTCTAAACCAAGCTTAAGACTTGTTTCCTCATAAATGTACGTGTGTGAAGGTGATTGATTTACGCATTATGGTGCTGTGAAGCATTGGGTTTATTGCAAATCGACATCGCATCCCCCTCCACCAAATTAGCCTGTGTGCGCTACTGCTTCTGACGTTTAAGGTATAGATTTCGTGCTTTTTTGGAGAAACAGCAACTTACAATTACGAAAGTAATGTTATTGGCTTGCTTAGTGATCTGTTTCAATAGTGACTATTTGAAGCAGTATACCCAAGAGAGTAAGACAAAAAGCACTTGTTAAAATCACAGACGTTGCTTAAAACACCAGCAAAAGGGTAATATGTTAGTCGGTTACTGCTAAAAGTGCGAACTGGCACGGGCAGGAGGCTACAACATTTTGGAAAAACCGGTCTGCACAGATGTATGCAAAGTAGGCTTCAGACTCAGCAGATCCTGCTGGTTCTTCGTCAGCAAACCCAGCGACAAAGCGATAATGTAAACAAGAATTGACCAACACTTCTTGCGAATTCTTGCGTCACATCCGTCGAACGTTTGACCCGGACTTGAGGACTATTTGCAGATACACCAAATATACGTGGCCATCACAGCTTCAGCACAGCACAACGTGTATGAGTAGCAAATGACGTAGGCACACAAAACAAAAACATTAGAGGTTGCCTTTTGTCTTTTCATATGTTCACGCGGGACAGACGAACAGCGATCAAAGGCCGTCATAGCTTTTACAAACCTTCACGAACTCGCGCATTACACGTTACAGCCGCTCTACTGGGCAGCTATTACACGCTCTCTACTCTACGGCATTGCCAACATGAAAGGAGAAAATAACGCATAAGTTTCTACAGAAGTCCTATCAAAAACACTCAATTTTTCATCTTTAAGATTTGAGCAGTTCTTGTTGCAGATGCTTCTAATGAAATATAAAGTGGCGAATAGCCAGACTGGTGGCCGCAATACTTCGCCTGTTTCTCAAATTCTCATGCCATAGAAGGTATTTTTGGGAAGGATGAAAGACGCGACTCACAGAATGTTTGTTTTCGACCAACACATAACGCAGTTTCTAAGCAAAGTAGACCCGAAGTCGGAAGAAGTTCGATAAGAAGAAATACCACAAATCCAAAATGTCCAGCTAGCCTAGTTCCGTCTATAGCAGCGTTCGCAGTCGGTGCGTATTAGAGAAACTAAACCTTTTCTATGCAAATGGTTGATTTATCCTGTCTTTATTGAAGAAATGATCCTGAAAGATACTTATTTCGTCTATTTCAGCAGCGAAGCTGATTTTTGGCAAATTGAGCTGCAAACTAGTTTACCATAAAAAGTATGATCGTTTTTATTGAAGCATACACACAAACGCGATAAACACAGGTTCTTACCACACGCGAACAATTAACAAATCAAGCAGTTTTGCCGTCCACGAATCAATCATAAAGCGGGAATCGAGAACCTTGTTGTCGGTCATATACGGGAATTATCGAATTACAGTTGTGGGCAAGTTCTTACGCATTGCGATCGCCTTAAAATTTTTACATGAAAAAATCTCAAACACGGTCCCTGATGTGCGACTTCTAATGCACCCCTCAACTGCAGCCTGCCTGGACATTGAAATAGACATAACGGCACCAAAAATCTTTTAGTATTAGCATTGCCTCTCTGCGATCGTTTGGTTGGAGATGCAAAATTAAATTAAATGTGAAACATTAAGACGAGATGTTGATCAGATTGCAAACAATGTGTGCGAATAACGGTTTTACTTTTGAGCGACATTGTGTTTCCGAAAAATGCGAACGATATTTTACTCAAGAGAAAATCCAAGGAATACGAAGCAATGAAGACAAATCAAACACACTTCCACGATAAGCCTCGGTTACAACCGGTTTCAGAAATGGGGAGCAACAAAATTCAGGGCAAAACGGCTCCTGATCCCCTGAAAAAAGCCTAGCGGCACCAACAGCGCAGCCAAGAATTTTGTTCGGGAGGGGTCAGTCAATGACGTGATCAGTCAATGACTTATTCTTTGAGTCCGACTGTTCCTTCCGTTTATTTCCTAACATGCAGTTGAAAATTGATATGAAGCACCAGTAAAAATCTTGGCAAGTTTGTTTCGGTGGAGGCCATGGCATCTTCGGCCCCATTCTGGCTGCGCCACTGACCGGTACGCCTATGCAAGCAGCAAACTGCATTTATCAAGGTGCAGGAACAAAGGCCCCTGAAACAGATCAGCCAATATTCCACAACCATCGCCATAAGCAATCCAAGCCAACACATCACCTTCTCTACAAGATGGAATACACAACCGTGTTGGCGAAGGGTGGAGCTCGCGCTGTGGGCAACGACAGTTCCTTCGCATCGCAGCGTTACGCAAAGCAAGCATTTTGAAAACTCCTGATAAGCATCAAAACAAGGCCTGCTCGTGAAATCAGGCCTTGATCAAAACATTACTGTCGCGTAATCAACATTCCCTGCTGGAATAGGTTCACCTGAAACCAGCAGATTTTGAAATTATCTGCAAACAATGTGCGCCGTTTCCGTTTAAGATCTCCTTAACTGCTATTGCAAAACACAAGCACTGATAGAACATAAACGTCTTTCCTAAAAGGGCCAACAATACATGGGCGTCTACAGGGAGGGGCAAAACGGGCATTTCCCCCCTGGAAATTTTGATGTTTCCGTAACAGTACGCATTCAATGGCTATGGAATGTCCGCACATTTTGCACGAAGATGCTAATGCTGCGGTAAATTGACCACCTCAAAACACTGCATTCGAATTCGCAGTTCCTGCAAACACTGTATTGGCGACAACAAACCTATCAAGCGTGCAGTGGCGTAGCCAGGTTTGTGTGACACTGCGGTGCTACATCGATCGCTCTGTCACTAACTTTTGTGCTTTGTATTCAGCTACAGCCGATACGTCGTAGTAGTCTTCTCTCAATACTAGTTAAAAAATGATTTCACTTTTAGGTGGTCGGTCGTTATCCCTTGACTGGCCTGTTGGTGTTACAGCCAACATTTCCACATCTCACAGTATATGCGGTAATCTCGCCTGAATAACTTGTTTTTCCGAACAGAACAGTTGTATGCAAATCATCCTGATGAGGTACCGCAATTTCTCGCAATAAAACCCGTGGGGGCGGGAGGACCCACTGCCTAGAACAGCTGTCCAACCCAAATGGCTTACAGATTCAAAAATTATGTCACTGTCTTGACCAGGGCCGCACATTGAGTGACATATTAATAAGGGCCGCACATTGAATGGCTTACTTTGGTCTTGCCAAACTAAATTTGGCCGATGTACTGAAAGCGTTCGAATCTTAATTGCAATGGTAACAGACGTGATAAAGTGGCACTGAGGACCACCTGCATCAAAATGTCAATTTGAAAATTATGAAAATAAGGATTGTCAGTATGTAGGATATTTTTACTACAGCGAACACCTAAACTGGGCCGCACAAAACCTTCGACTGGGCCGCATGCGGCCCGCGGGTTGGATATAGCTGGCCTAGAACTAAGTACAGTAGTACACAAAGCTGAAAGAACAACAACACGTTAATGAAAAGCAACGAAAATTGTTTTAATTTAATGCTTTTTTACCTGACTTTTGCATTAATGAAGTCTGTGACAACTTTATCAACCTTGCATAAACAAACTTAGTCTTTTGCTTATGCACTTTTGAGACGACGACGTAACGTTAGCTCTGTTGTAACCAAAAACTAAGTTGCAATTTAGAAAACGTTCCCTGTACAACACAATGTATATACTACAATAAAATCTTGAAACAGTAATGCGGGTGTTTCAGTTTCCCAGCTAACGTCACACCAACCAAGTCTACAACCAGCAGGGGCAGGTTTTGCAGAAAGTTTTCCCTTTTAGGACACGGGCTGTTAGCCTGGGGTCCGTTAAGGTGATTTAAAGGGTTACTATAGGCTTTGTAGACATTTCGCTTACTACGATAATTAAGACCTAATTTCAAATATTTATTGCAACGTTTTTCCTGAGGGTCCGTAACCTTTGTTAGGATGAACTAGGGGTCCATGACCCACAAATGTTTACGAAACGCTGCCTTAGGAGGATAATCCAACCTAGCCACGTTCTTTGTTACACATCAGCCCCTGCGAGTCACGAATGACAAATTACAAGATACTCAAGTTCGCTCAATCACTACTCTTGTCTTGTGTCATTACAAACCCTTCAAAAACGTTTTATTATAACATCGCTCTAGCTTCGTCTGATAATCTCGTAAAATTACCTGTAAGCAGAGCCTTCGAGAGAAATTTTACCTGGGGGTACGAAGATAGATACCGGGCCCCCTAGCTTCTAGATTTCTCGTTGAAACTTGTATAGCTTGTTTCTATAGTGATCAGAATATAGATAAAACAGCTACAATGCCGAGTCAGGACCGTCGCCAGCGGGGGGTGCAGTGGTTCCCGCCCCCCCCCCCATTTCACGTCTGGTCCCCTGGTTGCTGCATACATCCAATGCAGTATTTCAAAAATGTGGCCCCCCTTTCTAGTTTTTGGCTCCTCCTACTGGTTTTTGCCCCCCACCCTGCTGCTAAATCCTAGCGACGGGCCTGTGCCAAGTTTCATAAATATATTTTTTGTGATACTGGCAACTAGCTTATACAGTGGTAAATTTGGGCTTGATTACAGAAAGGTAGTTTCATGCTCCCAGGCCCCAGCATCTCTCGGGACCGGGTACGAAGTACTTCTCGTACCCTCCTCTCGTAGGTCCTGCCTGTAAGCACAATGTGCAGAAAATTCAGCAGAGAAGTAGCATTTTTAATGCTACATTCCTCACCGGTAGACTTCATTCAGTAACCCATCTATCGCAATACAGTTAAAGAAAAAGTTGGAAGACAACAAACACATTTGTAACAGGCGTGCATCGAATCTTAATTATAAGATTCCACAGCACCGCAATCCACCCAGCGAGACGCACAATCAACAAAACTGCCCGCGACTGAACTGCGCCCGACGACAAGCAAGACAAAGTCACGGAGGCAGCTTCGCAAGCGTGGACCGACAGTCCGCGTACGACCGCGCATTAAGTTTGTTCTTACGCAACCATATCAATTATTACAAGATCATATACTTTAATCGCAGAATACGCTTCCTGCGTACAGATTATAATCACACTCAGGCCGGTCATGCATAAGCGTGCACTTGGTTTTGCCTTTGGCAGCTGTAAGTACCACCTAGTCTGCTAATGAAAACATCAACTTTTACCACGAAAGTGCTGATGCATCAGATCTCACGAAATTCATATCAAAATAGGTCCAACGGACAGTCTGGCGACTTAGGCCAGACGTTGCTGTGCGTGACATGCCAACGCTGCACTCAGGTAAATATTGCACTAACGACTGCAATCGCAAGTTCTGAAGGAAACAAAGCGATGGTTATCATTTGCTCAACCAGTGCCGTTCGTTCACCTTTTATTGCAAGTGCCGACCATCCTTATTACCTTTCTTGGCAATGTGGTGAGGTAGCTTCGTAGCACTGATCAATTTGCTTTGACCTGATGCCATGAGTTAGCAAAACCAAAAGATCTTTGACACAGTTAAAAATATTTTACACCAGAGAGATAGCACAGGCATTTTAATTGAAGTTGCCTTGCTCAATTTTTTGCACCATGTTTTTCAAATTGCTTTAGAAGTGCTTGGAATACAGGTGCGAAAATGATCTGACAGCAACCTACAGGGTGCAAATCTACTAAAAATCTAAGTAGGCGCAAACAATAATACGAAATTGTTTAAACTGAGAAAATATGGCGTAAGGACCGTTCACAGCCACATACCTGCTAACACAATTGTTGCAATACACTTTGATTGAACTTTTCAGAAGTCGTTCACAATGTACCTTCAGTAAAATCTCTTTTGTATTCCGTTTTAAGTGTTGATTCAGTGAAAACATTACTTTTATCTCACTACCTACAACAGCCATCACGAAACCCACAATAACCCTGCGTTAGTGACAGGCGCACATAATGATAATCACCAGAAGGAACAACGCATTGTTGCAGCAAACGCGCACACATTTCATGTTGGTTTCTTCTTTGCTCAGACACGCTTCCCATGCGCCGACCTTACGGTGTCGCCTACTCGGCATTTCGTGCGCACCGCACAAAGAGCACCGAACAGCTGATTCTACGACTGAATGATGGTGGCGGCCCAACCAATCAAAAACAAGAAGCTGCGCCAATTGTTCACTGTGCTGAACAGCTAAGCGGGCGGTTTCGGCTGCCCTCGGCAGGTTGTGTAAACCTTTACAGCCGTCTCTCTGGCACCTAGTTTCGGCCATAGCATTCAGTAACAACAACAGTATTGTGCGAATTCATGTTTTAAATGTCGCAGCAGCAGTTTTTGGGTGCTGTACACTATTGTTACCATTGTGTCAAAATATTTTTATTGAGAAGGCTGCTGACTGCAACGGATCCAACGAGCAAGATCTGTTGCACAAGACAAACGACATTTCACGCATAGCAAGCACTTCATTTGGATATAAATACTGTTGTAGACTAGATACGGGAATGAATAAAAGATACAACAAACAGATACATATGTTCTGCACTCAAAAACACACAGTTCAAGCAAGTTTGTAATAACAGTATGACAGCATACCTGTGCCAAGTAATAACATCGTTGCTATGTGTAAAGCCATTTGTTTGTTTTTTGTTCAGTCTGACCCTGGACTTGTAGTAATTTTTGAAAGGACTCTGACTTGTAGCCCAAATCGAGATGCTGTTACGTTAATACAAAATGAATGTTAGCGATAGACTCACACTGATGCGGCTCAGCCCGTTTTTGTAATTGTGTGTTTGCAGAAATGCAGTTCAGAAGTGGAAAAGATGAAAATCCCGCAGCCATTTTAAACTAAAGCAGTCGGCAGAGCACTTACAATGAAGGCAGATACATTGACATGATCTTGAAGCGGTTACTTTGGTGAAGCTGGTTCTGTCACGGCAAATCCGCAAGAGTCTCATGGCCGTTTTTTGTCCTTTTGTGCTATAAATCATTCTTGAAGAACAGTAGCTTGGTGAACAGTCGTTAGAACTCGTGCGTACCAAAAATCCAGCAAGTCATGTGAAGTCGCGTCACATTCACGGACGTCCAGATATTCGGTGCGGCATTACTCTTTAATGAGCTATTCTCATTCTGATTCATGAGCGGGCCAAATAGGTAGAAACTTGATGTTCACGTTGCTATTTTTGTCTTACCAACCTAACTTCTTTTACATTACTGGAGCCTGTGTGTTGTGGAGAACACCGTGCTTGAGGTCGGGACCAAGCAATATTTAATTGAGCGAAATCAAGACCACGACTACTTATTTAGTTTAGCCAATGCTTCGAGCGTTAAAAGGGTTTGAACTCTGAATTGTAAAAGCAAAGATCAACACTGGACACTTCAAGGTTCGAGAATAAATTTGTACAAACTGTTCTCACAGCCGAATGTGATACCACAAAATTTTGCTTTCAACAAACGGTTTCGTCCTCATGTCTCAATCAAACGACAAAGTCAATATTTGCGCAATGGAACGTCACATTTACGTGATGGTTTGGACCAGCAAAGTAAAATCTTTAAAAACACGTATTTCTACAGAGCAAATAAGAAAATTCGATGCCAAAATCAAGACACTGCTGTGATGAAGCATATTTTTTAAAGCATCGACCAACACTAAATACCATGTATTTTTTTGAATTGAAGTGGAATCCAAAAGTTCCAGAAGCTAATCGTGAAGTGAGAACTCTTCGGAAGTTGAATTTACACGTGAATCTTAAGGGTTTGAGAAGTTTAATTTGAAAATTCCCGCTGGTGATGATCAATGCCAAATTAAACCAGCAACCCCAATTAGGGTTGAGTTTCAACACCGTTTTGAGTTTCACTTCATGGTGCAACTTTTTTACTAGGAGCAAACTTGTAAAAATCTTTCTTCAAAATTTTTTTCTAAACATGTTATTTAAAAACTTGTTTCCAGTTTTCCTCAAACGCACTTTGTCATTTTCACTGACCTGTACTTTCTGGCAACACATTTAAATTCAAAGGTTTTGATATGAACATAACTGTACAGTAGTTTGATTGACAAGGCGGTCTACAGACACTGGCCCACAGTTGCACACAATGCAATATTGTACAGATATACTGTGTTTCTTTGACTTTTGAAAAATACAACAAATCAGTAGTTAGAAGCCTGTCTCTTAAAAACGAAGTTTGAGCTTATATGACGGGAAGCTTGTGCTTTGTGTTTTTAGAGAAATCGGAAGCTGTAACACTCTCAGTATGCCTTGCCTTGGGCGAGTTCACAGTCGAAATGACAACTGTTTGACTTCGACTAACTTTTTGCTCTGTGAAACTATAGCTCATTAAAAAACCCGCTCCGCCAGTGCACAAGTCGTGAAATTAAGCCTATTGCTCTTGCACTATTGTAGATAAGCTTTGCGTAACCACATAAATCTTTATAATGTTAGCTTTGTTTTATTGGTTTATTTTGTTTTGAGCACTCGTTCAGGCCACTGGTGCAGCAATAGCAATTGGATCCTGCTTTCCAGTTTTCCACTGAAAGACGAGAAATCCTAATCTGCGAATGCTTTTGTGAGTCGAAACTTTGCTGAAAGTGTTGTTTTTGTCGCCATACAAAATTTTGAAAAAAAATGAAGTCAGTCATAAATTCTTTATTTTACTGAATGAGGTCTGCACAGCAGTGTGGTCGTGTAGGTTTTTCCTTCTTAGCAGAACATCGTGATTCAAGATACGTTTGTGCGTTGATGCATCGGCATCCATTGCATCACCACTTTGCGTCCTTTATTTCAGCTTCTTTACATTTCTTGACAACTCGCAGTTTCTATTTACTTTTCTTTACAAGTCTAAAAACCTTTAACATTTGCACCGAAACATGGACAATAATTATGATCATACAAGAACAATAAATTCGAAACAGGCAAATTTTGGAGAAACGCTTCTTGTTTAATATTCTATGTATTGGTCACTGGATGAACCCCATGCGCCTGAAACTGCAACTATTGCTAGTATTCTTTGCCATATGGCTAAGGTTTGTTACTAATTGAATCACGCCTGAAACGTTCTTCGCTTCCTTGAAAACGTGTCGCTGTTTTTGTGTTTACAAGTGAAAGTGAAATGCGTCCAATATGAAAAGAGAAAGTTTTTTCTTCCAACGACAAAACACTGACCGTGTTAATACATATCTCGACGATTCCGAACGCATGACTGGACATCCAGTACAGCACTAACAATTTCCCAGCAAAGACTTTGCTTCGTCCCTGGTTGTTGTACTCTGAGAGCAGGGTTTTGGATTAAGGAAAATGCAAATATGAGATTCTGTAATGCCTATTGCATCAGATTGGTCATGAATATGACAGTTCTGTGTGTTCCATCAGCCGAAACTAGCGTACATCAAGGCATGTGGACTTGACGGTTTTTTGATTTTGTTAATTTAGCAAGAATAGTTCAAACCCAGAGTTCTTGACAAATTCATAACGTACCGCTTTGTGCGTGTTTGCGTATTTTAGAATTACTATAAACAAATTTTACATCGGATTTTTTTAACAATTGCAGAAAGACTATGCTTTTCCTTTTGAAGGTTTTACCAAATATAATTTTTCTGCTCACAGAACAGGACTCAAACTTATTTGTAAAATATGTTAAAAACAAAAAACAACGATTTCTCTGGATACCTATACGACATGCTTGGTGATGCCGGCAACTTGACAATTCCACTGCTCTACATTTTCACAAGTTTTGCTTAGTTCCAAAGCTCCGCGTTAACAACGAATATTGCTTACCAGGTAATTCATCGCGATACCATTTGGTAACAGTCAGGAACAATGTGGCATTGCAGGTTGTAGCCTTGATCTGTTGGTGACGAACACTGAATAAAACGCAACTACTGAATAATCACAGCATGCTGTCTGCGGTGAAGGTCACTCGCTTTGCTTCCTTCCGCTGACTGCCTTTTTGAGGAACATTAAGCTCTTGGAAGAAGGATGCGCACTGCGCTTGGTGCGCTAATCTTTACTGTCATTAGCTGAAAACTGTTACCCGGTAATCATTAATGTCTGAGCTGCGTCGAACTCACACTGTTCCTGATCCTGACTACAGTAAAACCTCATAGTTTGCATGACAAAAGGGGCTACCTCATGTGGAAACAATCTTGCTATGTTTTTTACCAGTATTTGAAGGTCTCTGCTGGGCATCCTTTCGAAATGCTGGCTTACCTGCAGAAATTGTGGTTAGAATAAAAAAAAGCATTCTCTGTGCCATAATATGGATCTTTACTCGTAGTTAATGTGAAATTTCAACAATAGCGAAACTTTTGTTGATATGTACAGATTCCAGTTCGCATTTGGTCGCAGCTTTCAGGGACTATGAAAGCATACTAAGTCTTCTTGTTATCACCGCCATAGTTAACTTCCTGCTGAATCACTAACGTGGCCATCCAAATGACGTCCGTTGACCCACACTATTCTCTCGCATCGGTGCACGTGAAGACAACAGTTCTAAAACACACTTTTTTAAAATTGAGCTTGGCCGTCTCTATCAAGAAACAAGTCATAATCTAGACAAGCAGTTCACATAGTCTCTTTGATATAACTTATAAGAAAACTTGCTCGATTTACTGTGTGACCCAAAGCAGCAATGTCAAAAGTGAGTAAATTAAAACGGTCAAAACTGCAATTATTCGCAAAAAACTGTTTAGCTATACATGCATGCATGATGCCTTAAATCGCCATTTCTTTTACTGTCATCATGTAATTGATGGTGTTATTTTGTTTAAAGCATACGTTTGTTTGTTTGCTCTTTCAACATTTCCAAATTCATTTTGGGAAGTATATAATATGAAAACCCAAGACTACTTCTTAGAAATTGGACTGAACAATTTTTCGCAACTTCGTGGAATGATGTGTGAATACTTTGATCTTTGTTCAGTCTGCTACCAATGTTGTTGGCAACGTGAGAGACAAAGTGGTAGAACGACGTTTGATAGGTAATTTTTCTGATTCTGTAAATCCTGCGAGATTCGGATCAGTACTGAATCGCAAAAAAGGGAAATATCAAGTTATGAGCTTGGTAGTCGCAAAAATGAGCAGAATAATAGGTTTTGTTCTGTCCACGTTTTCCGATGTTAAACATTTTATAACCTCTTTCTAGTGAAATGCAAAAGTTGAAGTTTTTCCTTTTGTAACGATCCAACTTCTTTTTACTTTGAAAAATGATTTCTTGGAATTTATCGTATTTGAAGCACCGAGAAATTTACATCATTTAAAAGGGCTTTTAAATAACGTTTGAAGGAGATAATTTCAACTTAAATAATTGCCAACTCCAATATAAAACAAACTAATTACAATTTGTACAGGATTTATCCATGCTTTCTGCTCGATGAAATATTACCTACGACAATGCCAAGTTCAACACCTCAGACATGAAGCAAGTGACCTAAAACTTCATTATTTAACATTACCTATTCGCTAAGTAAGTCAATGCTTGTGAAACTTAAAATTTCAAAAAAGTTTTACCGGAAGATTAACTGTAACAATGCTGTTATTTGAAACATCCTATAGCCAGTAGCGTAAATAGAGGTTTGAGCCAGGGGCGGCAAAGCTTAACTGAAGGGGGCCCACTAGCCAAAACTCAGAAAGAAATTAAGCAATAATAGCGAATCTCTGGATGTTGTGGATGTCTATACCAGATAAAAAAACGAAAACACCCGAAAAAAGCAAAAAACAATAACCTGAAGAATACTAAATATCAAAATGTCATTTAAAGGGGACCCAGTTTTTGCATTTAGCTTGCCAGGGGGGCTCGTCCCCTTGCCCCCTCGTTAGTTACGCCACTGCCTATATCCTCTGTATTTTAACGTGTTTCTTGCCTTGCCATAAGAACATTTCAAAGAGATTTCACAAAAATAGAACTCAAAAAATATCAATTAGTCCAGGCAGTATTTTAGCAGTTTAGAAAATGTACACTTAACTGCAAAACTTACCGTTGTTTCTCGTGAGCTTCAGCTATCTCAGTGGAATCCTTCAGGGTCTGAGTTTTGGGTTGATGCATACAATTCGATTAGACTTCCACAGCGAGGCAAATTAACACAATTCGAACAGGGTTTATTTATCAATGCGTTCAAGCAAATATTTTTAATTGTGCTTGTGTATTTGAATGTATTTTGCCACGAAGCTGAGAATTTTTTCTTCGTTTGCCACCAGTACCCGTTTGTGGCTGGTCAAACTTTATGTACATTGTGGGGTGTAAATTCTGCTGAGAATAGACCAGCTCAAAAAAATTAATTACTGTAGGTTTAAGAAACCTGAATGAAATAGAATGTATGTCAACTGGAGGTTATTTAAGAACCTGTCCAGAGCATTCTGTGTGTGTTTTCAACTTTTGTTGTTGAATAAGCTTACAAGCAGGAACAGTGTTGGGCAGTATAAGAACTGAGATGGAAGTTGAACTTGCATGGTCTCAGTCTTCCGATTGACATCCCAGCTTGAATTCAAGCAGGTGTTTTTTTTTGGAAAGTGCGCATATGATCGCTTACTGCAAGAATAAAAAAGGCAGCCTTTGGATTTAAATTGACAAAAACAACAAAAAGTTCTCTTGGTAGACGAGATGTAAATGTAAATGTCGTCTTGCAATGCGGCGTGTCAAAGACCAAACTGATTTCAAAGTTGTTCTTTATTGTATTATTAGAAGCAACTCTGTAAATAGTTTCTCTTTTGTTAAAGGAAATCCCCAAAACACTGCGTCATTTTTTCCTCATGCGCTTCATTTATCCACCTCTGCACAGTGCTTTGTTCTAAGTGTCGGAAGCATCCTTTCTCTCTGTATGACTAACTTGGCAGGCGCATTATCTAAATACGTGACTCCAGGCATATGAACACCCACTAGTACATTACGTCGAAGAAATTACTGAAGCCCACCAACAACTCAAAGACGTCTGGGTACAACGCAAACTGGAATTTCCATAAGCCGTACAGCGCTCATAAACAAACCACGCTGTATTGTCGCGCACAACAGCCCACTTATTGATTAAAACAAATGGACAAACCCTTCAGGTTACCCTAAGGTGTTCACGCAATTCTGATGATAATGAGATCAACTTGAAATACAACTCCTATGATCGTGAGTGACTTTTTACTGGTTGTTGATCGTTTGAAAGCGATTTTGCGTAAACAACTTGTCGGGCCTAAAATTATGTACGTAATCCGTTTTCCGACACTACGTCATGCTTTTTTGAGTTTATGAAAATATCTGTGAGCAAATGGCAGATGCGACAACTTAAAAAGTACTTGGGCCTCAGAAAATTATTTTCTAAAAATATTAGAAATGAAGATGAAAAGAACGATTTCAGCAATAATAGCATGAACAATGAACAGCTGGATTCAGAGAACAACCTGCAGGAAAAAAGAAAGCAATCGCTAGTCCTGTACTATACAACGATAAAATTTTGCCTTTGTAGAATCACATGAAACATCATGATTTTCCTATACACTGGCTGTTGCATACCATGATGCAATTGATTTGTTAGGTCTTAAAACTATCGGCAGAACCACACCAGATAATAAGCAGTATCACCGAAGAACTACAAGAACCACGATGATTATGTTAAAGTGTCGATTAATGTCAAGGAGAAGGTGCCGTTATGCGTCTTTGTGGGAGACCCTCTTCAAAGTATAATGGCAAATCTTTTCACTGAAAGCATTCACTTGAGAAAGGGAGAGGACCTTCCGTTACCTTGAAATTTATCTTTGCTTTCTCAGTAATTGTGGTAGATTCAGCGCTGAAGACGAGTTCTAAGCCGACGCTTTGTTATTGGCGGAAAAGCAGCTGCGCTTCAGCAAAATCGCTCTGGTAGACAATCACCCTTCCGGTTTGTCACTCTTCGTGACATATCGTAGCTCCGCTGTGCCCAAATCTAGTTAAAAACTTGCACCAGACGAAGACGAACCACTTAGATTAGTTCTGCAGTTCTCCAGCTTGACCGCTCGTATCGGCGTTCTTGCTGACAACAGTCACGTTTGATTGGGTTCAGTTTGTAGAACTTTACAATTCAAGACTAGTCAGCAAACCACTGTTTCTCAGAATGATTTCTGCTGAGGCTCCAAATTCTGTTCATCCGTTATCATTGTTCTACAGGTTGCAATCCGTTGAAATCCAAGAGCATTGTGTATACTTCTGAACTTGTTGTCTACCACTGTCACAATAAACATCGATGTTCACGACTGAAAAAAGTGGTTGCTATTTCTCTACAGTACATTTACTGCAAAAAGCGTTAACACAATGAAGATTAGAGATTACACTGAATAAATGGTTACGTTTGTTCTCCCCAAAATAAAATATAAAAAATTCGCATTTCAATGTGTTAGCAAAATTTATAATTGCATTACGGTGCACATGTGAAAGTCATCACTTGGCTTAATGGACCAAAAGTTTTTAAAACCGATTACTGCCTGCGTCCATTTTTTCTTGCATTTATGTTTATCAACGTTCTAAGTTTTGATATTAGTTAACATACAGCTATGCGTAATTGTTACTATAATTTTTTTACATTTTTTCAACATATTGTTTAGATTAGTCAATTTACCTGCCCCTCCATGCAACGATAAAACTCTTCCGGGCTGTTTTACTTAAATGAATAACACATTCGTAGGATTGGCAAACCTTGCTTGACTAATCATTATTAACAGAAATTGGAAATTTTTTTAAAGTTGTTCTTCGCAGGGTCACAAAAAGTTCATCCGGAACCACCAGAATGGGTGCACTGAAAGCTTATGAAATCATCAAAGTTTCAGGCAACATTTTTATTTCTTGTTTTCTAAGGTTATGATAAGTGCATGTCAACTATTGATGACCTATGTAGTTTTAATCTTTCCAGTCATTCACCATAATAAATAAAGGCTCTGTTAGTCTGTTGAGATTTTTGTGGGAGAGTCTACAAGCCGGAGTAGCCCGGGTATTACTCTTGCAAAGTTTTCTTAATTTTCCTACACATTTTATAGGCTTCAAGAACTTTTGTAGCCACATGCAAGTTTACTCAAATTACAAAATATCCAAAACAGTTTTATCAGAAGAAGCTGGATCGTTGTACTCAAGGTAACAATTATTTCAAGAGAGACAAACTTGTTTTCTGGTCTGAAAAGTCATTCACGCGCATCATCTGCATTATAGCTTTGAACTTTGTTCAAATGGTTAACAGCTAAACTTTATCTCGTCTCCCATGTTCAAAATGGAGAAGGGATTTCATGTCTTTTCATATCTTACGTAGTGTTTCGTAATAGAAAACAACTCAATCGAAGCATGGAGAAGAGAAGCAGAGACTCATTTTTCACGAAGTTAAACTCGTCATCCTTAGTTTACCAGCAGCGTATGTACTCAAGGTATTGCTAGAAGAGCAAAGCACATGTACAAGAACAAAGGGCTGGTTATTGCTTTGAATGTCGCCTTACTGTTCATCACGTGTGAATAAAACAGTCAAAAAGTAGTACAATTTAAGCATTGTGAGATTGAATAGTTAAAACGTAGAAATAAGGCAGCAAAATGTGTGATCTCTCATCAACTCCATAGACATTTTTGCAGTCTAACAAGTCACTTGTTTCACTGGTTGACCCTTTCCATAAACGAATTGCGGAAGTTACGTAACGGGTTGAACGGTTGTAAGGTTTAAAACTCGCTATACCACCCGCTTAAAATTGTACAACACAATTTTTATTGTCACTAATTTACGGAAATCAACTAAAGAGCGGGCTGAAGAACTGTTTCCANCGTTTTTNAAGTAGATTGAACATATTCTTTTTTGAAAANACNAAGCTGCATGTTGGATGTAAGAAAAACAACTTGGAGACATTTTGTGCAGGTCTCTAACGCGCTGGGTTTTCAAGGTCCTTTGCTTAAGCCGTGACCTTGCCTTTTACTGCTATGTGCTTTCTTAATTGTAACAAAGAAGTGGAAACCGTTTTACTGGGGTACCCTTTGTAGACAGGATCTGTTTCGTGCTTGTGAAAAGAAAGCGTATGCTGAGAAATGTTTCGTGCAGTGTAAAAAATATCTGATTGTAAGCAATACTTCAGAGATTTTTTATCGAGCTGATCTTTTAACCTGTTTTGCAATTTGAGCAGGTGTAATGCGATTGCATTGCCGACAAACACATTTTTGACGAAGGAAAGCTCCAGTTAACAGGTTATAAAAAAGTTTGGAAACAGCAACTTTAGAGATGTCCATTCCCAGTCGTCCTGCTCACGTAAATTTAAGAATAGATAAGCGGTGATCAAAAGTAATATTTAAAATTTGCATGGTATTAGTAGGTAAGAAGAAAGTACGGGTTTTTTGAAAAGCTAGTGGGTTGTTGAGTTGATATGAAAAACGTCAACAAAGCAGGAACGTTTCCTAGATACAAATATATCATTAGAAACGCAAGGCTCTTTGCAAACATAAAGCATGTGTGGCGTAAATTCAAGGTTGAATTGTTATTTCTGTGTGCAGAAACAATGAGCCTAAATGCATTTGCTTGGGACTCTCACAGGGGTATGTAAAGTCCAGTCCACTGATACGTGACCAACTCCGGTCTGACATCCTTGCCCGGGCTCGCTTTAGAATTTTAACCGATCATCCTCTTTTGTCGAGTTTTTCCACAAACACACTCACATCGACCCCTGTTTTTAATCCTGCTTTAGTATTATTTGGTGCAGTTTGAAAGATTTATATACATTTGCTTTAAATGGAAGGAAACAATTGTCACATCTCTGTAGAAACGGCCATGTTTTAATATAACCTCAAATGTTGCCATAGACCAGTGGTTCTCAAACTGGGGTCCGAGGTACTTTTGGGGTCCGCGAGACGATTTTCTGGGGACCGCGAAGCACCTTCCAAAAAAATCAACACTACGCTCCTGAAGAAAAAAATGTTTTTGTAAGATAAGCGTTGTCCAAAACGGAACCAAACATGGCCAAACTGATAGCACAGAAGCAAGTGTACCCGTCACATTGATACAATAAAAAACCAACGTGTTGTTTCGTGTTTATTGGTGTTGATTTTTTAAGGGGACCGTGAGCCATTAAAAAAATTGCTGAGGTTGACTTTATTTAAGTTCATCACATTCTGGTATAAAGTGGACTGGTCTTTGTGCAGGAGCAAGAGTGTCATGTCTGCTGAAAATCGGTCCGGAAATTTTACGTGCGACTATGATTTCGTGCAGTAACGGCATCATCAGGAACTCTGTAAAACTCATGTGTATCAGGTCAGTTGTCATTACAGAAATACTTAGTGTATCTATAACGCGTATAGTACACACATAAAAAAAAACAATCTTTTCCGCTGTCGTACTTTTTACTTCCACGTCTCTTCCTTAATGTTATCACTGATTTCGTCACTTTTCAACAAGGAAGTACCTGTTTGAGATTCTTTAGGTGCACAGCAATAACCCAGGATGAGTGCTTCGCTGTCTTTGTTTAAAAGCCTGGTCTTAACAGTTAACATTTAGTTATTGCTTGACTTGAATTTAACTCTTTGCCGGCATTTTTTCGTAACTGCCTCTGTTTCGTCATCACATCTGCACACAGTACATGAACTGGGCAAAAATTTCTCATTTTTGTGTAAGACACAGCTCACGCCTTGTTTAGCCGTAGTTTTTACGTTTGGGCTTTTGACCAAGTTGCCCATTCATATGCTGTTGTCTAAATTATATGTCTCTCTACTTCGAAATCGATTCGGAAAACTTAGTCTTGAACAATCTATCTCTGCATGTGAAAGCTGGCACGTGATGATTGCATCAACTCTAAAGACTCCCTCTGTGAGATCACAGCAGGTTTTTGCATATGACTCAATCACCAATTTGGCATACGGTGCTTCACTCGACTCGAGTCATCTTTCAGGGGCCTGCCACCTGTAACCTTTGGGACGGATGTCGCCTAGCAGTGTTGCCACTGGGGTCAGTCTCGTTAAAATCAGATTGTTGCCTTTTTCAACATCAGATAACACGCGAATTTTACGTTACAGTTTCAAATAACGCTAAATTCTTCTATTGCCAATACCTAAGGAGCGCCATGCCATGAACCTCGTTGAATCCGAAATAGAGCGAAGTGTCGTCATTAAATGGAGAAGCCGATCAAGCGTGACGTAAAATATTAATTCGAACGAACCAAACGGAGCTTCTTCAGTTTGGAATGGAACGATAACCAAGCACACGTTAGAGATTGATGAAACACAAAAATTATGAATATACTGTAACTTCTTTTCATCCTGAAAAGAGAGGAAACGTGAAAAACAACAACAGCCCAGTCAACATCAGACTTGTTACCAAAATATCAATGTCAGAAATTTACTGCGGCCCAGCTTGTGTTTAAGTCCGGCCTAGCACACTCTCTGGTTATGCATTATTGCATACGGCCTAATTGTAGGCCACTTGCCAACGGTGTCAGAGCAAGATGGAGGCCTCATTTGCCAGCATTCTATCACAGCGTTACTTTTGCGATTTTTTTGTTGCACTTACTGCACAGTTCTGTGTTTATGCAATTCTGAGGTTCTTTTTCTTTCCCAGCCTACGTTACAATGTTACTTTACGTTGCTATGACCGCATTTGTACATATTAGAATTACTCAGATAGACGTCCGCGGAATACGGATTTTGTGCGCGGACGGTCGCAGGGACGGGGAGGCTTAGTTTGCGTACTCACTAGTGGGGCTAGTGTTTTGCTACCTTCCACTATGGGGTGCCGGGATTCTAAAGATTTCGGCCCGTACCGACCGAGTGCGTAAGCCTGTCCATGTGCAGGACGTTGGTGCTTGGTGCTTGGGCTTATTTCGTTGGACGTATTCGTTATGGCGGCAAATGCTGTCGTCAAGTTGATATTATTATCTTACGCTTTACTGCAATTAAATATTTTCTGCTTACGCGCAGAAAACCGCTCAGCGTGAGTCTGTCTTCTTCATTATTGCTGGTTCGCAAAAACGCAGTAGAATTAGTAAACAACTTGTTGTGGGCTTTTAGTTGGGAGGTGACGTAAGCAGATTCTAGTCTGGGCGAATTTTTACCCAGGTAGTCAGTAATTCCTCTACATATTGTTGACAATTTCCCCCGTATTCTTGCGAAGCGGCGTTATAATAAATGATCAGTAACACTATGCAGTACTATCATTAGATAGAAAATGGAACGGGCTTTGTCCCCTTAACCCTGCGCTAATACCTTGGGTAGTGTTTCCAATGATGATATTCTGTTGCTGAATTCCTCGTTACTGTTACTGGAATCTGATAATGCGAGAACATCAGATTTATCAACGACCTTCTTCATTTTTGAATAAAGTCAACTAATGTACGACTGGGAGCTTTAATGCTGCCTGATTTTTGTATTCACCTCATTTCTTCGCCCACTACAACAGCATTTCATTTTTCGACTGCGTACGCGGGTTTCTGTGTTCGGTTCTGATTGTTAATTACAGCGCATTCGCACCCCACCCAGCCTTTGTCATGGGCATGAGTCGTATGCGAGTTGCAGATGAAGTGAACTAATATGTAGAGGTGTTCAGCCAAGCGTTATTAGTAACCGAGCAATAGCGATTGCGAATTTAATGTTATCCGTCCACTTACCTCGAACGGTATCCAAACCTGTTTCTTTGCAAACTGCGCTACACAGCTAGTGTGCCTGTCGTGCATGTCTTCAATAATTTCGTGTCTGACTCATGCAATAAACTACAACAACCCGCGTTTATAAACCTTGTTTTTTCTGACTTAGTGCGCCTTCTTGATCCCATGAAGTGGTCTAGTTGTCTGACAAGGTTGACGACCCCAGCAACGTCTGATTTCATGATCGTGTATTTGGGCTAAAACTTCAACAGAATATCGTAAAGCATTCTGACCAGTGGCTGTCGAACGTTTCGCTGACACAAGAGTATTCAAAGCAAAAAATCTTGGAAACTTTACCTGATAATCAATATTCAATATGTAAAATTCTAAAAATCAGATGTTTGGCGTAGAGGAGCAAATAACATCCGGCTGTACATCGTCTTCAGTGAGTGCGGTGATATGCGGTTTTTGCTATGCAGTAAGATGGGATTACTGCGAAATACTGTATCATGAACGGCTAAACTGCGAAAGCCATTTATGACATTATACACGACGATGCTCCATGAAGGGTCGGACGCTGAAGCATGACGCATGGAATGACCTGAGCATTTTCTGTGTTTATAGAAAAGGCCGAGGTCAGTATTACTGCAAGAAAATCACAGAAAGCCGCTGTGTTTGCTACTTAGTACTAGCAGCAACCAAATGCTGATGTATTATTTACAACTGGGCTGTATATCAGCGCAGCGGGCGTGAAGCCAGTGTCTGTCGGGTGTAGACTGTAAGACCGACATATGCCCTATGCTTCCGCACACCGTGGCAGCAGCGTGACAGGTATTCCAATCCAGGCTCACAACTCACTGGAACGGCAGGAGATGGTTAGCGACAACCGCACAAGAAGCTGCGATGCGGCAGTGATATTTTTTATCGTTTTATAAACAGTATTGTTTACAGTAATTCATAGGGTTGCGTGCGCTTTTCGGATGCCTAATCTGAAAGAGAGCAAAGCATTTTTTTCAAAGACCTTGTGACATTGGACAGCGTATAACGTGGAAATATTGCAAGGTCGTGTAAAAAGTAATTACTCAACAACCGATGAGTTCAATGAAATCATATTGGACGTTTCGAAAAACAACTTCTCTCATCGTCGGCAAAGATTCGCAAATCGTTACTGTAGAGTAGATAAATGAATCTTTGCTGACCAAGACAACATTTGTTTTACGAAACGACTAATGTGCTTTAATTAAGACCGCTGGTTGCTGCGTTGTTGTTCCTATCAACACTTTTACAATTTTAAAGTGCTTTGTAAGTCTAAATTTTCACACTTTAGTACAAGTTCTATTTTTGTACTTTCCATTCAACAAGGTCTAAAAATAAGCGTTATCTAAAGTTCTAAACCATACGCTGCGATAACGCATGAGTCACTCTTGTAAAACGTTAGCACGAGACACAAGCGCTGGAAAACGCTAATGAGTCTGCTGTGACGTGGTGGTGCACACAGGCACTATCTTGTACCACGTTCTTTGCCTGCCGTCTTCCAGCTAACGAATCTTTTAAAATAGTAATTGAACATGCCTTTCCACGAAGTCACAGCTGTTAGCAGTAACAGTTCATTGCACCACAACAGGAAATCATTGAGCTCCATTTGTGGGGTTACGTGGTGTCAGCAACATTCACTCGCACCATTTTTTGTGTGGAAGATCCTGTTGTAAGCAAGGATTTGAAAGATTGCGATCAATCAGTTAAGTGTTCTCGAGTTCATGCAGGCCGAGTTTTGTTGTAAGCCGTTTCAACGACTTATCAGTATCACCGAATAACGTTTTTGTTGTCTCCACAAGTGGCAGAATTTTAAGTGTTTGAACGGAGATTTTTTCGCAGGGATTGTTCAAATCATCGAATCTAACGCAACACACAAAAGGTGAGAAGCAAAACGCAGAAAAATTCCTTGCCGAGTAAAATTTTGGCAGAAAATCTGGAAAGAAATCCTGCTGTAGATTGTAGAACAATACGCAAACCCAAAAATAATTTTGATTCAAGAGTTTTAAGGTCGATACCAGCAGTCCCGCTTTTTTCCGAGTGAAGCGCCACAGCATTGCGATGGCCATGATGCAGCAAAGCTGACACGAGAAAGCGTTTACATCATAAAAAAGGTTTGAAATGTTTCGGTGCACTTTATTGTTTGACTATGAAAAGAAATGGTCCCTTACGTTCTTTAAATTATCTGGTGGATGTTGCACTTGTTGCAGATCTTTCGCAGAGACAAACAAGCAAAAACTTTTAATCTGCGTATTTTAGATCTCGAGCTTGTTCTCACTTTATCCTCAAAATATTCACCTGATCGTGTTCTTTTGCGGGATACGGGATACCCTTAAGAAGCGGCCAGCGTACGTCTTTGATGTTTTGAAATGCTGCGTCTTTGTACACTAGCCGCCTTTGAACATCAGGGATTATCCTTGAATTTGCCATTGAAATTGGCCATATCCTTGATCCTTGAAAGGCATGTGAAAATCCTTCAGTATTTTCTGATGTGTTTGAAAATTCTAATGTGTTGTGTTAGAGCAGCATTGTGCTACAAGTTTGTGTTACAGCATTAGGTGAGCGAAGTGTAACGAGCATTCGGTAATCGGCAACCACAACGAGCATTCGGTATTGCTGAAATGGTATTAAATGAAGGATAGGAACTAATGTTGCGGAAGTTTTATTAGTTTATTCAATATAATTGAAACGCAGTTGTTACAAAACCAGCTTCAGATTTGCAAATTAAGTTGGTTATAAATAACTTTAACAGCGCGCTCCGCAAACTGAACTATGGCGACAATCTAAACCGATAATGCGTGGTAAAAAGTCAATAGCTGTAGACGTTAAAATGTCTTTGAAAAAGTTTCAAGTGATCGGGCAACAAAGACGGTCGCTTACCTTAAACAAAGACTTTGTAAAAATCGGGAGTTTTTTGCAAATTTTGTAAAACGCTCAAAAAATTGCATTTGCTTCCCAAAATACACTTGTGATTTGTGTGTGCCTCATATCTGCATCACTAATCTATGTGATTTGCACTGGTTGCCAAATGTAAATCAAAAATACAGTATATGATTTGTTTTGAATGCCAAATGTGTGTCTGGTGTAAGATTCGAGCAAAAACGCTCTGAATCATGTTTTGTAGTCTTTTGCACTCTTTCACAGCAAAAAGATAAAACAACGGAATGTTTGACAAAAGTGGTGTGATAATTTGAGAAAATTTAAATTTGAGTGAAAATGCAATAAGTTGGGCAAAGTTTTTTTGCTTTCCCAACTGAACTGTCTTCCGCAGGGCTGACTTGGCCAGTGGTGCATTTAATTTGACAGAATCCATCAGTCACAGACCAAACAAGGGACCAGTGCCCTTTTCTGTCTCGAGGAACCAAAATGAAGATCATACGAGAAAACACTTGACGTTCCATCTGAATCTTGTTTTGCCGAAACCACTACCTATCCTAGGCCCTACAGTTATAGATCCGAAACCTGAAGGGAAACAAGGTGTATGATTTTATTTTGGGGATAATGATTGACAGAAGACTGAAGATATATTTTTGTCCTTTTTTTAAAATTTGTGACAAAAATCAAGTTATTTTTTGCATCAGTCAACAAGTATGTCACGATAGACTGTTTTAAAGCAAGTGAAAAATGTTAATGTTCATCATACTTTATGGACAAAACACAGTGGGAATTGATACTTATGAGTAAGAATTTTCGAAGTGGTCGCAATAAGCTATTATATCAGCTTAACCTTTGCGGAGTTGGGGCAAGGAGTGAAAACGAAACCATACTTTTCTTGAGATGGTAAACAATTCTGTTAATATATTGTAATCGACTGTAACTAGGCAGGTCTATATCTCTTTGCCAAGGGAATTTCTATAAATGTTGTAGACTTGTAAAGTGTTAAAAAGAAAACAAGCAATGTGTTGCAGAAAAACTGGTAAATTCCATATGGGCAAAAATGCATTCTTTACGTGCAGTGGTCTTGAGTGGACCCTGATAACTAACGTGGTTTCTAAAACTTCACCAGCAGTATGGATTTCATAGAATTTGTTTTTTTCTCCTCGAAAGTAATATTTTGTTTTGCTTTTCAGCTCAAGACGTCCTGGTATCAATTACGCAACAGCTGTGAAGTATGGTTTACATTGATTTGAAATGCAAATTGAACTACAGTGAGACAGTGCGAAGAACGAGTTGAAAAAGAACGAAGAACGAGTTTTTAGTTTCCAGGGAGTGTAATTCGGTGGCAAGGTAATATTTTTATTGCTTTGATTTCCTAAGAGTTATTGTTAGCGCTGAGTAAGAAAACAACGAGTATGATGTCAACATGCGTCCCGACCAAAAGTTTCAGCTTCAATTCACGCACTCGTTATCTAGAAATACATTTGAGCTTGTGCGTTATCATACACACGGCGGTTGGCAATGTGTACTGCAAGTTATCTCTCGTTTCGTCACTGTGCCAAAACCAAAAGATAGGGCAGGTCACAAGTTGCAACCAAGTCAACCCACCTGATCTATCGTATCAATTTCAAGATAAAAATTGGAGCCCTAAATGACTGCAACAAGCTTTTGTTCCAGTTTAACTGCTGCAGCACCACGAACTTCACGTTAGGAAGGTAATTACTTGCTTTGTGGGTTTAGGAAAAGTACTGGCGGTACGATCAGTGAAACAAGTTTGTTCATGTAAAAATTCCTTTGAATTACATTGGAAATTTCATTCTTTCTTGGAGTTTTCATGTTTTGAAGATTTTAATGTCTGTCCTAAACATCCACTAACCTATATACATTTATGGGGCTAAAGCAAAGAAGCTGCAGAGTGTAGTAAGACCCAGAAATAGCGAAAGAAGTCTTTGAAATCAGTGATGTCATGTGACCAACATGAATAGTTAAGTTGTCATGACGGTACAACCATGGTTTGAAATGTGATAAAACTGCTAGAGAGCGAAACATTCATAAAAATGATTTGTCTTTGCATCCCTGTCAAACCACAGCGGAACGTAAACGAGTCCAAATTTTTCTGTCAATAGACACACGCCTTCCAGCGTGGAAGATCCTTTTCACTTGCAAGCAGTTCTGCTTACATACTGTAACGCAACTTAAATGTAGCTCACAAACTTAATCAGCTCGTTCTCGTCACGTGGATCATGAATGGAATCAGGCGCGGAGTCAGGTTTTTTCTAAGGGGGGGGGGAGGCTGAAGTTATGGAAGCAAAAGCCTTGACAAGGAAAAATTGCTTGTGATTAGAATAGTCAAGGAAAGCACATAATTTGTGGATAAACAACTTGACAGCACTCACCACGAAAACTGGGGGTCCTTCCAATTAAACTGCCATCGTGTTTCTTTGATATGCTTTCCTGACGACCGCAAAACTCGACAACCTTGA
>JGI24158J21664_10000200_pt1 | contig 45385 bp, 23 predicted proteins | sample Ectturendosymbi3_FD_21664 | JGI IMG/M metagenome (IMG submission 21664) | reverse complement strand
CATGAAGATGGAGTGGCTGGCTGAAGATTTGATTTCCAGTGGTAGAGAATTCCACAAGCTGGAAGCCTTACGGAGGAAGAAGTTATAGGACAAGGATAACATGCACCGATACAGTTCTTTTCCAAAGCACTACATATGCATGTGGTGTTTAAAGGTCTTGTCAAGTGCTAACTTATTTGTTTGCAACGTCACGTTAGGAAACACCTAAATGAGAAGTTTTTTTTTCAATTACCGCTACTCCGCACAATTATTGGCACTGTATGCGTTGAGAACCTTGCAACACTGCTAATCACTTTTATTGACCGCGCACTGCTGATTTGACGCACTTAATTTCGGCGTCTTTTTCCTACCGGTGTGGATAAATGATGACAAGGAAGAAAACCTTTCTTGTCATCATTTATCGACACCAATAGCAAAAATGCAGATCAGTGTTTGAATCACGCAACACGCCGCTAAGCTTTTTCAAAAAATTATTGCGTGTGCCAACAAAACGAAGACAGCAAACACGACTAAAGAAACAAAGCTAAGTACGCCGTTGGCAAACCAAATTATTAACGTAACCTCAATGCCACTTTGCTTGACCAGAAAGTTGGTAGTTGACCTTTTGACATTTCAGCACTCGATCTCGCCACCAGGCTGTACATCAAGAGTTGAGTAGCCAGGTGCTTTTTTTCGAAAGGTTTAATTGCATTAAGAACAGTTAAACCTTGAAGTAAAATTTGCTGTGACAAATGCAATTCTGGTGATACAAAACTGTTGTTTTGACACAGGTCTTTGCTAGGCGCGCTTACATTATTCGGGTAGACTCTTGTCCGTTTCAGTAAACCAGCGGTTTCCATTTTCACGCCTCGCTTGGAGCTAATTGACCTCGCGAATGCAAAATGTTAAAGCTGCTTCGTTCGACTGGCAGCTTACATACACGGGACGAATTTTCAGTGAAGAGGTACAGGAGACAGCCTACGAAGTCTTCTTATAAAACACCTGAGCGATATTTTTTACATGGTAGATCGTAAACGACTGTCCCGTCCTAAACTTACTGCTGGTACGAAGTGATGAAATGTAACGGCTATCTTACAATCCCATCGTAAAGGGTGGTGAAACTTGTTACAGAAATGAGACTAAGGACAAGCAAGGGTAGATCCTGTGCTACATGAGCGTGAACCAACCATAATTGGCTTTGACAAAGCCGTTAAAATATTGTCACCAAGAAGCAGTGGCCTCTTAAATTCTGCTGAATGCAGATTTGATCCAAATAAGGTTAATGACAATCAAAAGTTCTAGGTTTGCTGTAAGCTTTCGAAGAATCAGCCGACTAAGCTCTGCTTTTACCTTTTTGCGATAGTTCAAACTTGCACATATGTATATTCAAGTAAGTACTCTCCACAAGGGAGAAAAACAAGGAATTAATCAGCAAATATTTGAAGAGGAAATCGATTTCACGTAGCGCTACGCATCTTCAGTCTTAAAAGCTTCTATTTTACTAAGCTTTTAGGACTGAGTATGCGTAAGGTTACGTAAAATTTATTTCCAATTCAAAAATTTGCTGATTGCTTCCTTGTTCATCTCCCTTGTGGAGAGCAGTTACTTGAATAAGATTAGTGGTTACAGTTATACGTAGAATAAGGAAATGTTTTTTGAAGGGATGTTCTACATTCACCTTTCTCGAGCCGCCTCAAAAAGTTATGTTAACAGGGCCACACTGTTATTTTCTGCAGTGTTCGTTACTGTTTACATTTAGGCAGAGATGCTGCTCTCAATTCTAAGAATATTAACGGCGAAGTCCGAAGCAAGCGCTACGCCGTAGAAACGTTTACAGTATGGTCGCAGACAGACTAGTTGGGAAAGTTTGCATGAGCCGCTTGTCCTGGATAGGAAATAAAGATAAAAGCTTGTTTTCATGATTATTATGTACCTCTGAGCTGTCACACCTGCATAGGTTGCTGGCAGTGGCACCCTTATTTGCGGAATGGATGTGGCAGGTCTCGACCGCTTGGGAATAACGAATAAAGAAAACTTTGCAACTGGTTAGTGATTGCTGCCCACTGGAAAACGCGATGCGATTTGAGGTGCTTTGAAACACATTTAGCAAAAGCAAGAACACAAGATAGACTTCCAGGCGCCAAGCAGATTTCTACTTGACGTTGTTGAAACGTTTCTATTTCGCTGAGGTAATATCCATTGCAACCACAGTTTTGTCTTTTTCAAAGACATTAGCACCGAATAACTTCCAGCAGAAACACAGCTGCAGAAGACTCTGATCTGGAATAGCACAGGGTGTCTGCGGGTGGTGAAATTCGGATAGTGGTGGTTGGGCACAGCCGGTTTCACTTTGGAAGAGGGAGCTGGGCAAAATTTCAACTGGCGCGTATCGCTGCAAGGCATGCTGTTAATATGTCAGTCAGTGAAAAGTTCTATCAGACCTCTGTATTTCCTCAATTGGAAAAGCTTCCCATAGTTTGTTCTTTTTAATTTGTACAGCTTTTGATATCAGCATCTTCCAAAGTAGGCTTTTTCCGTATGCAGCCAAGTCAGTATGTCGCACCTTCCAAACCTTTTCCTGTTGAATGTTACAGAAGCACCCCAACTTGGAAGTGTTCATTACAAGCAAATGAACAAGTCCTGTTGGAAGCGTGGGTTTCTGAGGCACTGTTTGTGCAGCTCTGTTCACAAGACAGCAAATTCAAACGGCTTCCTTCGACAGACAACGCCGATTCAGCAGTTCAAGCAGAAGTGGCCTCATTTCGGTAACGTCGGCACAAATCGGCTTACGATACCTGCCAATCACGATCAGCTCTTTACATGTGAAAACAAACCTCAGATTACATGCGCTCGGTGAAATTTAAAATGGACCTCGATCTCTCTGTGTGTCGGGAATGTTAATCATCAATTCAGTAGGGCCATTTGTCTACTTGTAGGCAGCTGCAGGCATGAACTACTACAACATTGATCACAGCAGGCTGCGACAACCCTTCCGTTAGACACTGAAGTTCAGGACTAGCACGAGAAAACGTGATTTATTCGCATCGTTAGTTGGGCCTGATAGCAACGGCATAAAAATAAGTTTAAAGAGACATTTTTATAAACATCATCAACTCAAACAAACCTTGGTAAAAAAGTCACCAATGAAACACAGTTTTCACAATAGTTTACCAAACTATAACATCGATTCTCTGCGAACAGTTTGAACACAGGATTTTTTTGTGTAAATGACAAACATATTTAATCAAACTATAGCTCAAAGCAAAATCAACTTTAAAATTGTCTCTTTGAAGTCTCCATTTTGTGTGTGTATAGAAAAACTCTAGTCGCAACTGAAAGCAAAAACGCTAATGAACATTATGCTCTTTTAACAACGTAGAACAAGTTGAAAACAAACTATTTGGATGTGCCAAACGTTTTTGCATCCGTATTTCTGAGGTACTACAAATTTTTGCTCAGCGCGGCGCATGGATAACTGACAAGTTTTAAATATTTTTTCAGTAAAGATGATTGATCCTTTTAGAATCGTCAGTGAAAAAAAATGAAAGTAAGCAAGCTGCCCAGGTGAGGATCAATAAATTGCGGGAATGTTTTTCTAAAAAAGGGTAGAAATCAATTCGTCCTCCATATCGCCAAACAAGTGGCTTTCAATTCCTTGGCTGATATCCTCTTGAAGAAGAAAATCGCGGTTAAATGCGAGCAACGAAACCAGACTTTGTTTCCTTTGTCGAGGTGCTTGCTCTCAATTATTTTTTTTATTAGGATTTTTCCTGAAAAGTTGAAACAAACACCTTGGAAAACTGAATTATGCGATCCCTTGCGACTCCGATACATTATATCTGAAGAGTGTGCTGTGAGGTTGGCGTTGCAATTACCTTGATAAAGACTTCTTTACAGCAGAAAAATGCATTGCTGCAGTTTTTGCAAATGGAGTGGCTGGTGAAGCAACAGAAAGGCTGTGTTTTCCGAAATCACGATAAATGTGAGTTCCGCTTTTATGTTTAGTAAACAAAGTGTAAATACAGCAAACTATACCTAAAACTTAAGGATCTTACAAAAATGAGCCACGGAGTTCATCAGTTAAATGTTTCGACATTTGAAAGTTAACATTTTTTAACCTTACAACTTGTACCTTGTGATTCTATCATAAATTATATAATTTGTGGCTAAGTTTGCCGCAATGACAAAACCTGACCCTTCTCGATTTTACCAAACGAATAGGACAATTCCAAGGGAAAATCAACCACGCACGCTAAATGTATTTCCAACAAGATCGTGCTTTTTCTGAATACGCAAGAAACCAGGTAACTACTTCTACGATGGTCGAAATTCTTATTTCTTTTAACTTGTACTTTTGCTCCGCACAAGTGGTCTTTTTGCGACCTTTTATGTAGCCACAAGATAATAGTTGCACACCTTCTGCTGCCTGCGACAACAATCGCAACCGGCCACTGCTAGAAATTCAGTAGATAGCCTGGATCCAAGTACAGGCAATTTAAAAAATATGAAAACGGCAATAAGGGTCTTAAACCAGCATCTCATTGGATACTCAACTTGCCATTGGACCAATCACGGCAAGTGTCGAAAAGTCATCAGGCCTCGGAAGCAAAAACAATGGTCTCACTCCAATGTTTACTCAAATATTTTTTTAAAAGTGAAGTCAGTCTGATCAAAATTGAAAAAAGCATTGTACGCATGCATTACAACCGCAAAAGAACTGCCACAGCGAAAATATCAATCACTGAAAGGCATCAGGTTGCAAATTAAAACTCGACGATGCGCCAGAGCGTGTGCTTCTCATCTAAATGTTTTGTGACTTTGCAGAACCTATAGTATTGTGGAATTTATTTGATTTGTACGTGAATTGGATTTTCTCTGCCAAACTATCTGTTGAACCCAACCCACCTTACCTTTGGACCTTGACTCGCTGCATAGCGTTGGTCCGATTACAAAGAAACGCTTTGTATCAAATAGCAGAAACAAATATACGCTTTGAGAAGAAGCAAATTATATAGCCAGCCCGACCGAACGCTAACGGCGAAAAAATGTGAAATAGCGGTAATACTACACCGTAATTGCACAAAGCAGATCTATGGAGTCCAATTCGCTCGAGATTTTATTGTGTAATGTGTTTGCGTATCAGCCACTGGACCGTGCACGAAGTTCTAAATATCCGATTCGTTGTTTTTGGCTTGGTGTGTTGCGAAGTTTATAGTTTTTGCAGTGTTACTGTGGAAGGTTTTTGCCGATACCAGGGGCGTGACGAGGTTAGATGGCGCCCGGGGCAAGAAGCAAGTTTGGCGCCCTCATGTTCGAATTGGAGGTCTTTAGGAAGCAAATGTACTGCGTTGAAGAAAGCATTGTGACATTGTTAGGAGTTTTTGGTTCCCCCGGATTTCCCGCAGTCATTCGGCGCCCCCCGTAGTGATTCGGCGCCCGGGGATTGATACTCCCCTTGCCCCCCCCTCGTTACGCCCCTGGCCGATACCAAAAGAAGCCGAGGGGGATGTTGACCCGAAAAAGAAAATTTACCTGCTTACGTATGCGTTCTTAGATTTTCCGAAAAAGCCCACAACCAGTGGCGTAACTGACGGTGAGGCAAGGGAGCGAGTCGCCCCTTGGCAAGCTACATGTAAAAACTGGGCTCCCTTTAGTTGACATTTTGATATTTAGTATTCTTTAATTTGTTGTTTTTTGCGTTTTTTGGGGTGTTTTCATTTTTTTATCTAGTTTGAACATCGACAACATCCAGAGATTCACTATCATTTCTTAACCTTTAAGTTTTGTCCCCCCTGGGTCAAACCTCTAGTTACGCCACTGCCCACAACACTACATAATTAGCGTAAAAAAAGCTCACAATACTGCACAATAAGCTTCATCAATTAAAAAAATCAGAGTGAATTGATTCAGGCTGCACATAATGCAATAGTTAGTACTGGGTCTAGTGGTGATCCGACAAAGGAGTCAAAGATCTTGAAAAAGACAAATTTTTTTGGCTCCGTGTTGCCCCCCACTGGACTTTGCAGTTGTTAGCATCATCTGTTCCATTTAGATACAGTTTAACTTTATGTTGCCCTTTCCCCGGGGCGTCGTGCTTCGCCGTAAGGCCGCCCCACGTTTAAAAAGTAAAATAACACCATTGCTGGGAATGATTGTTTCCTAGACAGCCTTCGAGATTAAAAGATGTTAAAACTATATGCTGTAGACCTCAACCAAAGTTCTATAAAAGTGTGGGTCGATGATCGATCGCAAGGCGAATGGGTTGTCAAGATCGCTTGGTAATTACTAGATGCTTTTGATAAGAAGCGGCCTATTTTGGATGGAAAAATTTATTTTGGTTGAGCTTGGTTTATAGCCAACTGCAAACGACGTTGTCTTTGAAACGCAGTCAAAAAATACTCCAGGTATGAGGCACTCAGCGCTTTGAGGTGTTTCTTTCTGAAAGGTTAAGCGGCGATGATGGACATCTGTATGGTTAACTAAGCGGCCGCACTTTGATTACAGGCCACGTTTAACTCACAATAAAATTAGGCTACACACGACTTACACTGATATCGTTTCGGCGCCATGTGGTGTCATTTCGGCGCCATGTGGTATTTTTTCGATTACCTAAACCCACTGCTGGGTCCTGTCATGAGCTGCTTTTGTGCTGAAATGTGGTTTTTCAAACAACGATTACCAACAAGTTTGCCTTCTTGTTGTTATTGTTGTACACGAGGGGTCACATTTAAGGAGACAGTAACGCCGTTAATCTTGTTATTGCAAAGCTTAACGTAAATTCTTTGGTGAACTACTTCATGCCACAACGTTGCAGAAAGTGGCTAAGTTGCTTTGCAAATACCTATAGAATGCACCCAAAAACGTTCCTGTGCAACCATGGGCGCAATTAGGTGGGGGACACGGGGGACGCGTCCCCCCACTTTTTCAGACAGTGAGGATATAATATGCCATGTCCCCCCACATTTTTCTTTTTAGGTTTCGTAATGTATTGGTTTCACACCAAGCTGTCCCCCTCACATTTTACAACAAAATTGCGCTCATGTGTGCAACTATAGTGAAAACAAGAAACACGATCAAAGTTATGGCCTTCTCGTAAAAAATGTCATCTTTTTCATTGGTACATTTGATTTGCACCTAACTTTGCCTGTGACTTAAGTCATATAAGTAAAAGTAACATCAACTCACTAGTTGAATCTCATCGCCCAAGACAAGGTAAAAGCCACCGTGTGGCTTACCTTGAAATCAACTGAACAGAAACAGTTTTGCAGCTTTTACCATGTCGCTATAGTCATAAAGTGGCAGGTGCCATTCAACAAATTAGCATAAAATGGTTTCCACTTTTTATCCACGGTATTTACATTCAGAATTATTTGAAAAAATAAAGGTGTCTTTTTTAAGTTGTTTTGATGACGTTGTTAATGTTTGTTTCAGGTTTCCATGCGGACGTCAGATTGATAATGTACAGTAGTACCGTCACAATTTTCTTAAAACCTTCGGTTCACTTCTCTTTAAGTTTCAAGCTGGTAAAATTAGAAAAGCGAAACGAACAAAACAGGCAGGCAAGTGCATCTGCATTATTTCAGCTTAGTACTTCATGTGCGCTTAACTTAAAAAATGCAGGAATCAGTCTTGAGAATTTCACAAAAATGCGTAACTCACTGTTGCTCTTTTTCATTGTACCAGAAGCAGCGTTGCTCGCAGGTGAGCCGTCTGATACAAACGGCAGTGTTGTGGAATTTCCGTTCTTCAAACGCGCCTAAAATCATATTTCTGTTCAATGTGTGAGATCAGCGAACCACCGGCACTTAAAAAAATTATTCAAACTTTATATTGCCTTTTTGATTCTTTAGACAATGGTCACGTTTTTGACTAGACTTCTTCCCACAGCAAATGATTTTGGCGTAAGTGACTAGACAGCAGGGGACCGAATAAATCATTACTGAATAATGCATCCCGAGAATATCAAAGGACCTTCGCGCTGCCGCTATAAGGAAGTCGCTCCAGCTGCTGACCTCACGCATGAACCATTAGCATCCAGCACCTAGTAAAACAGGCAATTATTTTTTCAAGGTGCTACGTGAGAAACTGGACTGGTATTGGTGGGCCGTTTGCCCTGACAAGCGTCACTGCCTTGATTTCTTGATTTCTTGCGCCGATTGTGACCACCTTTTAGTAAAAATACCCGCTCGTCCCTGGGTATTCCACGACATTTTCGTAACTTTCACCGAACAATAAAGAGCAGAAAACAGGTCATTCACGTTTTTACAAGCTGGGGACACCAAACGAATCAACACCATCACCTTTCATGCAGATAATATTCTTGCTTCCTATTGAATTTACTCGTCTCGTTTTGCAGATGTCACTATCCCCACCAACGGTGGATCCAGAGACTATTTTAGTGCAGTTGTCCCCCCCTAAAGACAACCACTGCGTTTTTTCAAGTGGCGCCATTATGAAGCACGGGCGCCCTCTTCACTTTTCGCAGTGCAACACATACGACTAAAGACGGTGTTTGTGAAATTTCAGGACAAGATCAAAAACGTCCTAGCAAACAGGCAACTCGCTGATGATATCTCCGTTGGGAAGATTTGTATGACCCATATTTTGTTCTTGCTCTTCACGTTTTTAGCTCTTAATTGTTTTTTCCAAGGAAAGGTACGAAAAGCAATGCATCTTGAAATGATTCCGTCAGGAGAATAATTGAGTAGTCCTGCTTTACAAGCTTTTAACAGCTTTTGAAACGTATTAGTTCAGAGTGGGTAATGCCTAACGGCGCCCCCCCTTTTCGGCTTCCATTGCCACCAAATGCCAATTCCGGTTCCTCCACTGCCCGGCTTTTTGTTGTTGCCCTTCGATGGCAGAACAGGTTAAGGGGACGGATGTGCCCGAGGGGCATCCTTTGACCAGGACAGTAATTATAATTTTCAACAATGGCGATCCATTTCGTCAGCTCACTGACTTTCTTCGAATCAACACAAGTCGCATGTTTTAGTTGCTTGAGTTTTTAGCTTTAGGCAAAAACGGTGCGATATGTTCAGAATTTAACTCTTTTATGACTACCGGCATCCGATATGGCATGTTACATTTTCAGTTCTTAGCTTCTTTCACTAAATTTATGCTCATGTTTGAGCCTTGCAATGTCAGAGCATGCCAGTCAAGATGGCATCGAAACGTATTCCGCTATGCGAGAATTGGAAGTCCCTCGCCTAAGATGCCATCACAATGCCGCTTTGTATATTGAAGAGTGAACTTTAGGTCGCATATGCTCACATGACATCACCAGTGTACGGAGCTTAGTCGCTTTAACCTGATACCCTGAAGCAAGGTTTTAAAGGCACTGACAGTTTTTAGCATTAATCTCGGCGGTAATAATTGCGTTTGTTAATAAAACTGAGGAAGTTCGTCAACGAAGAGAAAATCTCACTAGGAATAAGAAATCTCAGCGACTACATCGCAGTCTCGTGGCTGCAATCACGTTGTCTTTGAAAATCTACCTGGTTAACTCTCATACTAAAGCACCGTTGGAAACACTCTGCATTTACGTATGGGTAAACAATTGTAGTGATAGAGCCTAATTAGTTGCGCTTCCCCAGCTTCACTGAGACATGCCCACTGCGACAGGACAAAATTTTCTCATGGTTTTACCCCGTGTTGGTTCGGATGGATTTCAAAGACGTGTCACCTTTTTGCTCAGCAGCTCTGGCAAAAAAGTAGTCCCACCAGTGTTCGATCAAAGATGGCAAAGCCGTCTATCCCACTTGTCATTTTGCGGCTGACCTGCCTCCCGATTATTGACGTTTACCGGTTTCCCTTTTCGGCTCGCCAGCCAAGCGTGACTGCGGTGCCGGTTATAAAAATAAGCGACAGGCCAGCTGGGTGCCACAAAAAGGTCGGTCTCTGGGTGGAGTTGAAGACAATGGCACAGTGTAGTTACCTCAAGAAGCAAAGGTCATTGAAGATATACTGTTATAAAGCTAGAGTCAAATACACGTCATTTCAAGACCAGTTCAGGTCATTGAAAATCGCAACAGAACTTGTTTAAATATGCGTTTTGTTTGGCCGACAACCTCTGATATTGCTTTTTTTCAGTTAATCAAGGTTTAACGTTCATTTAGAAAAAAATATTTTTTCTGCTAGTTAAGGGAGCGTGGAACCGAGATGGTTGCTTTTTGTTGTTTGGTTTGGCTGGCTACAACGTGTGCGTCAGTCTTGTGTAGCATGAGCTTTCTCTAAACAACAGGCGCGACTACCATGGACAAGACAATGCCCATCAAAGCTTTTTTGAGCTTCCGTAAGTCTCAACGAAAGGACGTTTAACAGGGGAAGAGTAACCAGTGCAGTTACATTGAGGCTGGTGGTTGATTATTTGCGATTAATTTTTGTTGGTAGTGATTTGTTGCAAATTATTAATAGATATCCTCGACCTTTTTCCTTTTGTATACCACCAATCAATTTGTACCAAGATTTGCGTACGCAATTCCCCCTCCGGCATGATGTCATTGCAGCAAGCAGAGGCGCTGTAGGTTCGCCCACAACGGGTGTAGTCGGCAGCCGTGAGAAATTTTGAATTTGAACCGCGCGCTCAGTGTCACTTGCTCAGTCGGACTACTTGCGCTGCTGGGAAATCTCGCTTGGAAGTTCATCGGCGAAGTGGGCTTCTAGACTACTGTTGGTAGAGACTGGCGCAGAACAGTTTAGCGCACGTTAATAGAAGCAAAAATACAGGTTAAACTTAGTGAAGCCGCTCTTCGGGGAACTTTCTATATATCGTGAACTACGTTACGTTACAAACTGAAAGTAGATTACTCACATCACTGCGGTCGGATTCGCTGAACGCAAAAATTATGTGAGCAACCGTAAATTATGTCGCCAAAAGAGTGGTCAATTCTCGACGCAAACGACATTTCAAGAGTCATTAGGAGTAGCTGTAGGCGACGTGGAATATGAAAATTTGAATCGAATTGTTTCGTCACGCTTACTCAAGCATCCGCAACTCGTCCTGACACAACCCTGAGAAAAACTTTCTGAAAAAACATCCGACTTCGAGGTTTGTGGCAGTCGTTGCTCTACAGCCGCATGCCGCTCGCATGCAACGGAATGTCACGCAATCCATTCGATTGCATTAGTCACTACGCACCCGTCTATGTAATGTAAATTCACATTCATAAATGCACGTTTTCGGTAGAGGTTAGCAAGTTCCACTCATGCAAATTGTTTCTATGGTGCAACATATGTTTGTCTTCTTTTCCAAGTCATTATGCTTTTATTTGGAAAAAACAACTGGTGCATAGAGTTGGTGGGGGCAACGTACGGTGTTTGTCGTAAAATACTAGGCTGCGTGCCTCGTCTTTACGAATTGTGTCGCAAATTTGTTGCGAGTTCAGAAATGCACCTGTGTCTTACAATTTATATTTTTTTGAGTGTTTGATTCAGACACATGGTCCATATCACAGGGGCAGTCAGAAGAACACAAAAGTGCAAAAATACTTAGGCACAAAGCATCATAAGGTAGGTGTTGGCTGGTACATGCATTTAATACTGAAAACTGAGGAACAAGAAGTAAAGCACCAACAGTATCTATTACATTGGATATTATCATACATACGTGTTGGATAGCGGGAGAAAAATGGATATTTGCAGAGAGCAGTAGAGAGACGAAGTGAGCGAATAAAAGGTGAAGAAGTTCAAGTACCTTTTGGAAAGCGCGACTTGCACCCCATTCGATTTCTGGTCGTTGCTCACACTTACAACGTCTCACATTTATTCTGCCATCGAAGAGGAACATACTTTCGTGGGAAAAACTCGGGGTGTCAAAACGCTTCATAAGAGGATGCAAATGCATAGGGTAGATGAGCTTTAGAAATTTATTTTTCTTAGCATTTGATGCAGCTGTTTGGTGTCGACGTGTTTTGTCGACCACGAGAAAACATACCACCGGGTTCCACGTGAAAAGGTTTGGGGAGTGTTGCGGGAGTACGGTGTTGTCGGTCACCTGTAACTGGCCGTTAAGTCATTGTATTCCTACTCAGAAGGTTGGGTCCGTGTAGGCGCTGTTAAAATCACAAATGTTCACCGTGGGTATTGGATTCTGACAAGGGTGTATGCTGTCACTACTCCACTTCATAGTCTGTATGAATTTGACACAGTCACAGTCGAGTCAACGAGGGTGTCACGGTTGGAAGTTGCAGCATCAACCATTTGCTTTTTGCGGGCTATTTGGTACTGCTAGTATCTTCTGAACGGGGCATCCAACATGCACGTGATGGTTTTCTGCGACCAAGCCGCAATGAAAATCAGCGCTAAAAAAGATTTGTCTCTCCAGAAACACAAGGCAGTGTCCGCTGCAAGTAGGCGACATGACATTGCAGCAGGTGGAGAAGTTCAAGTACCTTGGGTTGGTATTTACGAGTGGCTGAAGGTGGAACAAGGAGGTTGATACACGGATTGGTGAAGCAAACGCAGTTCTGCGTGAGCTTTACCGCTTTGTGGTCACAAAACGGGAGCATCCCAATACCGCAAAGTTGTCAGTTTCCAAATCGTTCTTTGTTCCGATCCTTACCTATGCTCATGAATCTTGCGTAATGGGTGAAAAAGTACTATCCCAAGTGCAAGCGGTGGAGATGAGATTTTTGCAAAGAGTTCACGGCGTGACACTTCGGGACTAAGTGCGCAGCTGTGGAATTCGTAAAGCCCTGAATATCGAGCCACTTCTACGAATCGCGATAGTGACGTTGGTTCGGGCATGTGTCCAGAATGTCCCAGGAAAGATTAGCGAGGCATGTCCTACTGACAGCTGACTAAACCCACGGGAAAGCGGCCCAGAGATGGTGGAGTGCAGAGTGACTACATCTCCGAGTTTACTTAGCCCCATCTTGGTGTGGAGCCAGCAAAACTATCAGATATTGCCGCTGATAGTGAGGTAGTTGGAATCCTCCTAGGCCTGCTGTACCCGCGACCCCCCCAGAGGAACTGAAAAATGAATGAATGAATGAGATTGGTGTAGCTGGTGGGCGGGGTCAGCGATTTTATTGATGAGCTGAGCATCTCGAGTCAGACGAAAATTACATTAGGTGGAGGCCAATATCACATTACCCTCACATTTTGGAAAGATTCTTTATCTGCATATAATTCCGACTGCTAATCTTGATGCTTTGCAAAACCTTTGGTGATTTACTTGGATTTCACAGCGTGCACATGCATCACAAGTTAGAAACAAATCTCAGCACTGAGTTGCTGGTTCCAAAAGGTACATTCCGTACGGCTTTTGGTGCATAGATCAAATTTTGTTGTTAAAGGTTATATTTGCAACATGCCGCAAATAAATTAGGTAAAGAACAAAGATCCACCCGGAGTTTGCCAGTGTTTTAATAAATTTGTGATCAGCTCACAGACTTAGGAGAACTAGAAAATACTTGAGATGACAGGCCCTATTTTTTCCATGCAGATCAAAGTTTGAGCCTTACAAATAGCAAATGATTACCACAAGCCCTCACATACGATCACTTGTTCATGGTGGCTTAGCTGTTCTGTTTGCATTTAGCACAGTGGTGCCCAAACTTTTCAGTATGCTGCCTCCCGTGCCCTCTCTGAAGTTGTTCTTCACCTCCCCTACATTGACAAAATTTTCCACACAACGAACACAGATACCAAAAAATCAATGTAAGTTATTTATAACGTTCAACAGGAACATTGTCACTGCTCCCCCTAAAATCCGATTCTACCTCACCTGGGAAGGCCCGTAGCCACAGGGGGAATTTAGGGGCAATTCTTCCCCAAATCTTGTGTCCCTCCCAATTTAAGCAATAAAAACAAAAATCTTGCCCCACTTAAAATGTATTTTGCCTCCCCAAACCTTAAAACCTGGGTTACGGACTTGCACCTGTGGAGTTCGGTCTCATAGTGGAAACCATTGCTTTAGTATTTCTGCAATAGTCTCATCTTAATTTCTTAGGGTAGGTTGTAAAAAGAAGCACTGCCCTTGTAAACAGACTTATCGACAGAACGAACCTACTTTTCTCTATAGCGGGGTCTCCAAACAACGGTCCGCGGCCGGCGAAGCCAGTCCATCCCGCCCGCAAAGCCATTGTGTCAATAATTAAAAAACAATATACTGTATTTACTAAAATTTTGTTGGTTTGGTACATTATAACATATCCCGAAGCAATCACATTACGTGATATGTCCGGCCCTCGAACTGCTGTGTAATAGCGTATGTGGGCCTCTTACAAAAAAGCTTAGAGACCCTGCTCTATAGTATATAAAGCACCGTTATCTTTCGAGCTGAGAAACTGCCTGTTTGTTATTTGAAGCACAACTCAAAACACCTGAAAATATACATTACAGTCTCAGCAAAATTTCGCAGCTTTCAAGCAATCGTTCTTTCAGTACTGCAGCGATGAGCATGAGCGTTTCTCCTGTTTTGCGCACAGCTGACCTCTGACTAATTTTTGTCTCACTGCGCTGTGTCAAGGCGCTTGTAAATAAAGTGCTTTCGTTGACTGAAAGGGCTTTCGTCAGCAAGTGAAACGTTGATCGCTCAACGAAAAAAGGCTTTACCCACATAAAACACTCTTCTATCGAAGTACTGCCAGTTATTTCTGAGCCACATGTAACCATTTCAGTTAGATGCAGGTGCATTACGACTGCCTTTCATGAGCATCGTGTGTTTTTGCTGTGGAGACTGTAAAGCAGTGTAGACGACTAGACGTTCTTAGTGCAAGGCCGCAGGGTGTTTCTTTGGGCACCCTTTTCCACGAAGCTATAAACGTCTCGCTACGCGATGTACATACAAGTGAAAGCAAATGTGTTGCTGGCGGTCAAGAAGAGATGAAAGTCAGAAATCACCAAACAACTCTTGCGAAACTTATTTGTCTAACTTAAAGCAATGTTCTTGCTTGCTTTCAAGCTCTACTTAAATTACCAATCACAATATAACGAATGCGAGTGCGTGAAACAACCACAGAAGGTTTGCAAATTATATTTGCATCAATAGAGATTCTAGCACGACTTTATGCTCGCTGCTCTGTTCCCAGTTCCCCAAGTGCAGTAACCACGTTAACAAGGTTTCCAGCAATAAGTGAAAGGGTGCGTCTTATCGTTAAACAAAAATCAGCAGTGCTTGACCGCTTGAATAAACACTGCTTGATGTAACTTGCTGTTGCGGCCATTCTGACACAGAACAGAAACAGCATAGTCTTGTTTGGCAAACGTTTAGACAATTTTGTAATTTCACAATCAATTTCTTCAGTTTTCAGCTGCAGCTTATCTTTCACGCATCAGCGTATTCTGGGGTCATGGAGTCATGACTTCTTCACACTCCATTTTTATGAGTTGATGTTCGTATTTAGCATTTCGCAAAATGACTTTTAAGAAACTGTTTTATCAAATGTTCCCTCCTTTTGAACAGTGGCGCCACGAGGAAATGGGACACATTTTGTCTCTGTCTCTGCAAACACTCGTGACGCTACTGCTCCTTTACCCAGTCTTAACCACGCTGGTGTTCTCGACATACTTCCTTAAATATTATCTTGGAAAACGCTTGTTGTGATCTCTCAAATCATTGTAAAGCACTGAACAGAAATTTATGGAGTCGCAATTCAGTGGATTTCGTGATACGGGAGACCATGAAATTGGTTTGTAAAAATGCATTATTCAAGTACAACAAATGAATTAGATGTATTTTTGCGCGTTTGAAGTTCTATATAAAGAAAAAATGAAATTCAAGATAAAAAACGAAGCGTTGCAGCAAGTTTTAGAAAAGAAAGAGTAGTCAACCTTATTTTTGGACGTTATTATTTAAACAAACCACAAACGTTGTTCATTTCGATCCTCTCTGCTACTCTTGGTCTGTTGAGGGCTCTGTAATCAGTTGCCAAGAAAGCTACTACTGTATATCCTTTGCTGAACATTGAGTAGTTTGATAGCATTAAACTGGATTTACCTTTCGACAGATATGTTCGTAAATAGTGCAATGGCTTGTCTCGCCAATGCGCAACAGCGGTGATTTTGGGCTGGTAACGACAGATCGTCTAAGAGATCCTTTCTTGAAACAATAATCGAAACGTTTGGCATGGCGCCTAATTTGCAAATATACGTGATCAACGAGGGATTGAAGCTTTCGCTCTCGGTAAGGAACGCCTGTTATTTTGGTGTGATAAAATCGATTTACCTACAGAGTCGAACGATTTAGTCTGGAGCAAAATGTGCGTTTTCCTGGCTCCACGGTGCCTTTCAACAATCACTAATTTCACTTCACCACTGTCACACCGCCTTGAATATGCACAAGGAATAGGTCAGTAGCGCAAATGAAGAAATGTTACATGAGGCAGGCAGGAGAACCGGCCCGCTTGTGTTGCGTTGGATTTGCTCGACAAAACTGCTCTCTTCTTTATGATGAAATTTTTTCGTCGCGGCACTTGTTTCCGCAAACCCTTTGTGGAACTTTATATAGACCCTTACTGCGCAACGCCAGCTGCCACTTTCCTACGGCTCTGACGCCTTATGTTGTTTGCATTGAAACAGTGCTGCAAATAGTAAATGCAGGGTGTTTGCCGTGCTGCAGAACAGGGCCACCGGTGTGGCTCCCGTATTCGCCTTACAAAAGTTACCCTTTGCATTACAAAGCTTTAGGACTTTTTCTTCACTTTGCAACGCCTTTTTTTCAGATTGCCGACACCTTTTTTTCAGATTGCTGATAGCGTTAAGTCGCTAACAAGAATGAATGCCTTTCCTTTGGTAAATTGTCGCGTTTTAAAGTAGGTCGACGTCTGCGAAAGAATCAGGCTGGCGTCGTGCGATGAGCCGATCAGAAGCACAAATAGTCACTTATCGATGTAAAACGACGACGAAAACACGAAACGCTTTTAGCGCGTGACTTGGCGCCTGGTTGCCCACCACTCAGCGAACCACCAATAGCAAGACGTCGAAATGTGTTCAGATTTGATTTGTTCCTGGCTAACATTTGACTGGGTGCTTCGGTACAGTCCGCCAGTCTTTCTTCTATTTGTCTCCAACGGGAAGTTTGGTTATAGTTTGAAGAGCATATCGCGTTTAACGCGCGTGGACTAAAATACGGTACCTGGTTTTGGCAAAACGTAACTCAAAAACAGTTTTTTGGCGCATTTTCCATTTATCGGTTTTGTGGGTGTTATATAATGTCGAATCGAAAATCTTTTTCGCAAAATTTAAGGTGAAATATAACCTCTTCCTCGTCCGAGCCCATTTTCGCAGTTAGAGGTTTGTTGAACTTGTTAAGTAAAACTCTCTTGGCTGTTTTCGGTGCACCTCAAGAAGTTGGTAAACTACCTTTGGCAACACGTATGCAGTACAATTTTGAACGTGTGGTACTTCTAAGCTGCTTTGACCAGTTCAAACAGGAAGAATAGTGGACTTTCTTGATTTTGTTTGACACAAATCACCATCGCATTAAAATCCATCGATATCTTTAGTGCTTTGTGTCGGTAGCAGTTTGATTTGTAAGTCCGAATTGCTTTGAGGACTTGATGACGTGATGTTCATACACTCATCACGAAAGAATGCATACTTCAAGGGGGCGGGTGTGAATCCATCAGCAAACATTTTTAAATAGGAAATCGATTTCACGTAACACTACGCATCCTCAGTCCAAAAATCTTATTCAAATAGAACTGGCATGCATATTTGTTACGTTTGGTGCCAGTGTAGACATTGGTGAGGGCATCGAAGTCGCAAAGTTTAACTCCTGTCCTCTTCTGTTCAGGCACTGACAATTTTCGTGCACGCTTACGCTATTTGCGCCTTCAAAAACCAACTAAAATTTTCAGATTCCCGCGCAGCACTCAATGAATTTGCGATTGAAGTAGTGTAGGGGCCGCGGGGCGAAAATCGCAGGAAGCGCAACACGACGAAGAAAACCGCGAAATCGATTACGATTTTTCTCAATTTGTGTCACCCGTTTGTAAACGTTGCATGAAATCGTAGCAGTAATGATATGCTACGACGACGAGAAGCGAATAGCACGATGCCTTAATGGTTGGCTCACAGCTGCTTTCGCGTGCAAATGACAGTTCGACACGCGCGCAAGAATGCCTCGCTTGCTAGTCTGTCCGTGGACCCAAGTGAGGCTTGTTGTCTGACACGCCTGACAGAATGCACTTGACCTATCGAAACCGTATCTTTTAGATAAATCGTTTTGTGCGCATTGTGTGATACAACGCGACAGTGTTTGGAGTGGGAGGAGAAATTCGAAAGTGTCGTTGTTGTTTGCATGCTGCTTTAGTTTTCGGTTGATTGCGATTTCACGCGAAAAAGAATCGCGTGTGAAATTCTGTTCGATCTCGCCGTCTGGGAAGGTTCATCAGGTCACGTGCGCGTAATCAATTGTGACACGCTGTGTAAGACAAAGCATCCATCGCCAAGGCCAGACAATGGCCGTCAGCCACCGCGTGATCGCCAATACTCGTTGAAAAGCGGATTGCCAGCTAAATAAACTCTTGGGCAATTATCGACGATGAAGTAGGCTCGCTGACAAACGAGAGTCAATTCTGTCTGCGCGAGGTCATCTACCCGCCATCTATTGACACTTGACACAAACCTGAAAACGGAGGTCTTGTTCTCAGGCCGCAACCTGCTCCTCCGTGTTGCTCAAAGGCATTGCTGTCGAACTATTTGGACATTCAGAAAATTTTGATTACGTGCAAATTATTGTCTTTCTTGTAATTGCGACAACCTTGTCCTGATTGCCCTACCGTGGAAACCATCATGAGACTAGTGAGAGCATGCAGGCAAAGCCAGTCAGCACGCTGACTCATATTTTCATGCGAGTGCGTGCAGAACTTTTAAAAGACAAAAATGAAGATATTGCCAATAATTGGCCATTATTTCTATTAAGTCAACAATGTAAACGTACCAAAAACAGGAATTCCAAAACTTTTACATACTTAGAAGAGTAAAAGTGATCGTAGTTGTTTTCTCCTGTCTTTTTCCACTGGCAGCAACCGTTGTGAAACTTGTCATTCCTGAAAAAATTAGCTTCTTGTATATAACATTTAAATACATAGGGCAGCATTGAAATTATTACTTTCTTTTTTATCTTTCCCAGGTTCTATGGCTGGTGGTCAACGGTCTGCTCTTCTATTTCACATTCATGTTCTATTACACCGGTCCTCAGTTTTATTACTTGCACCAAATGCTCGGGGTAACCTTTATATGAGAGCTTGTTTGTGATTAAAGATGCAGCAACATCTGTGTCCATAGCAAGTTTGAAACGTTTTTAAGATGATTTCAATCATTGAAACCACCGCTCTTCATTGCAAAAAAAATTTAATAAAATTTGACAGTATGTAGATAATTTAACACGAAATTTATTGACATTTAAGCCCAATATGCAATATTAATATCAGGTTGTTGGTTGAATGCAATACAGGTGAACGCCTTCATCGCCTTGTTTTCGTAAAAAATAAGGTTTTAGTGGTCACGCTACAAGCGTCAGTCAGACTCAGCCGAAGGCCCACCAAAATTTGTTGGTTTATTTTCCACTTCTATAAATCTGCTGCAGATTTTCAGTGAAAATGATTGAGGGCTGAAGTCATATTTCACGCTTTGAGGCTGGGGCCTTCCCGAGTTTTCATTGTTGAGGGGCCAAACAACAAACGGCAGGGCCACATTTATGAACACGATTCGAACTGTTGCAGTAAAACAGTTAAAAGAAGTAAGGAGAGGGAAACAGAACCTTAAAATATTTGCCAAACCTCCTTTCAGTTTGCAGGAAATGACTCAAAAAGTCATCATTGCAGTCCACTCCCCGTTACCAAACTACGTGAAAATTCAGCAAATGTTTAAGTTTCGAGAACCTTCAGCAGGAAATATCCAACTGCATAAAAATTGCAAAGCTCAAGCTAGTAATATTAAAATTCAATGTGGGGGTGCCCGGAACAACTGGCCTTCCGACCAGCGGATCGCCAGTCTGAGAGCGAACATTTTTTAACTTATGCAAGGACCGGCCACCCGACTGATCGAATCAGCAATTTCGTTCAGGTGATATTTGATATAAAGGCGTTTTATTTTTTATAATTTTGACTCAACGTGTACACACGATTGACAAACAATGGCGTTAACATGCGGCAACAGCTCAACCAAGTTTGGTGCTCACGCTGCGAGCGCGTGGCGCAAAGCGTTTGTGACGCACAAGCACGGGAAGGATGCCCTAGCAGTGGTTCCCAACCTTTAGCTACCGGTGGCCCCTCAAGCCACAGATTGTTTATAGCTTAAGAAAAATAAATATTTTCAAAACCTGACGTGATTAGGCATTCTGATTTTGTATTTGGAATCCAGCGAACTGAAATTGTCGCAGAAGTGCAAGCGTCGTTTTACCCAATGACAAAATGTTGTTGAGTTGGGTATCATGTAAGAGCAGGCTGTAAATCGCAGACTGCCTGCTTTCCTTCCCAGATCCCTCGTTCGGAAATACTGCCCTGCGGGTACAGGACACGCAAACTTTTAAACCGTGAACGACAGGTGACGACATTCTGCAAACAACGGTGAAATTTTAACTGAATTGCTTTTATTTTTAGTACGGGTTATGCATCAGTCGTGCAAGCGCGGCTTGCATCAACTTGAATTGCAGCGCTCTTCTTCTGCCCATGTGCAAACGACTTGTCACTGCCCTTCGCGGAGCGAACGTAGTAAGTTCTTTTCTCCATTGCTGGTCATGTTGAAATGTAGTGCGCACCAACCTTCCCCCCGCCCCCGACGGAGGGAACCATGTCCCAACGAGGGTACAGCGCCCATGCAGTTTTCTAAAGACTTGAATGTTCCGATTGCTTTTCTTCTTTTCACAGAAACCAACGAACCTTTCAGCTTTTGTTACATTTCCAGGGTGACGAGACGCCTGATAATTTTGAGGTGGCGCGCAATGCTTGAGCGGCTTTTCTGAAATGTCCTATGGACACGTATCCGTGACAATAGCTGTTGAGCTTCGATGTAGCGTGTAAATCCCAGCATTTTGTTTATGTGAGCATATTGCATTGCGTACATTACATTCATGTTATTACAAAATATTTTCAGTGCTGCATGCTATAACCAGATCTGCAGATTACGTGCATGAAATTTAACCCCAGTTCAAATTTGTCGAAACCGAAGCTAAATTCTTCACACAATAAAAATGGAGCAACTCCAGCAAAGTTCTTCGTTTTTTTTGCTCGAAAAAAAGAGTTTCATGTGTCAGTGTCTTACCAGGGGTCACCAATGTTGTGCCATCGGGAACCATGTGGCCCACCCTGACCACATGTGTGGCCCGCGGGCCTGTTCTGAAAATAGCATTGACATGATCAGTGTCTACACATAGATGAATCTCATTAATTTTGTTAATGATAACATAATTAAAGATAAATTGAGCAAAACTTTTACTTCAGAAGCGTGAATTAGTATCCCTTCGCATTAATCGGTATTCACGAAGTAGCTCTCAGTTTCAAAAAGGTTTATGACCACTGATCTAAACCATTTTGCAGTACTATTAAACGAAAACCAGCGTAAACCGAACCCTTCCTCTCATTTTATCGTTTCCTATTGAAACGTGACTTTATCAGTTGGCAACAGATTTTCACGACAATTGAAAAAGACTAGTTGTCAAAGCCTTTGCTTATGCAGTATCTCGAGATATGGCAGACACTCCTTGCGANTTTCTTCGGCGGTATAGTTGGGAACGTGCCCGAAAGTGTAAGAATAGTGATTATAATGAAGTTTTTGCGGCGTGGCGCCCAGTTGAACTTTGCAGGGTGGTCTGCCCTGAAAAAAATCGACGTGACTTTGTTTCGTAAACAGGTTAAGGGGATGCCATTTCAGGTGAATATTAAAATGTTTACCGCGCTCCTAAGGTATACATTGAGGTCCTCCATGCCAAACCGGTGTATGTAACATGACATGAAAGCCAAAAACCGGTGAGTTATAGTGTATACAATACTCGACAACAGCAAGAGCAGTAGGTCTGTTGAATTCATCACATTTCGCGCATACCACTTGTGTTGATATACCGTACTTGGATTTTTCTCATTCGTAATAGAGCGCTCAGCCGTTTACACTTAGACAAAGCAAACCTTTTCTGTGTAAACTAACAAGAATAACAGCTTTGTTTGACAATGAAGCTTTGCGAACAGGTGCATTTCCCCAAAGCACAGGCGTCGATTATAACGAGTAACACGACAGCACAAATATCTCCGCATGGGTAAAGCAAACCATCAGATTGTTGTCATTAAGTAAATTTCCTTTCACGGGCTCCCTCCAGGGGGCCAAGAATTTCATACCGAAACGAACATCGGAAACGCGTCGGACCCCGTCCACATATTTGCTTTGTTTACTCAGGCAGACAAAGTACGAGATCACCGAGTCATTCTTCGCAATTAGCCGAAGAAATGTTCTGGCATTTTGCATTTTTATTCATGTTCAGGATCTGGCCAGTTGTCAGTCAACTTGCGAGCCCTTGTCAGACACGCACGATGGAACGCCTTTGAAAACATTCTCGTTTGAGCTGCCCCGCCGTTTTGTCAACTGTTTCTTTTCGTCGCCGATGGTGCTAACAGTCCGTGCTTCGCCGCAAGTAACATCACAGGGTAATTCCCCGTTATCGGTTTCCTTCTCAAGAACTGTTTAATTGCCCATCGAGCCTCCTCTCCTCTGCATCGGCCGGGCAATAACTGGTCGTTTATTTGGCCACACGTTATAGCCATTTCAGCATCACACTGATCAGACTTTCGCAGCTAATATTACGAAACGTTAAAAAATTAACGGATGTGGTTGCACCGTTTCCAGTCAAACAGCACGCTGACTGTTTTGATAGGGCCTGCCACATGAAATTACTATTCAACTGACCAACTACCTTATCTATTGCTGTAATTCTAAACGTCACACTGCAGCGTATAGTATTACTGTTGATCAAAACTACTACATTGTCTGTACTACTTCATGGCTAAATTTAAGCCAACAACGAAATCAAATCCATAGTTCTTACAAAACGTTTGTTTATGCGGTTGTTTATAGTTGACAAAGACGCTCAAGAACAGGTGTGTAAAACCGTTTGTTTTCTTATTGTGAAATACTACAACGCTTGTCACGATGAGTGACGTTTTCGAGAAAGTTGTTGTACAAGTGCTGTCTAAATATCTTGAAGGTGTTTACAAACAATCGTGGATCGCGACCTGTTTTTGCTGAGATTTCTGTCATTGCAAATGCTGTGCTCTACTGTTCGCGGTGCCGCCGTAACAAAAATTATGGAACGGCGTGGTTTCTTTATTAGCAATGCAGTATAATGCAGTATACCAGTCAGACCGTAGTTTAGAAATACTTCTACTGGAAAAGCTGTTGTTGGCGGCAGGTCAGTTTTCAGGTGCCCAAGGATCTTAATGACCTGTTTTCAGATAAATGGGCATCAATTTCGCCGTCTTCTTGACAAGGGCCGTTCTTTTCACATCTACTGCGGTTATCTCTTGGGTCTCCTTGCAGGTAAGTTTTCAGTATAAGAAATTAGTTATCCAAATACCGTATTGCATATTGTTGTTGCGACAAAATCATCTTGCACAAACTAATCAGCGAGAACTTGGCTCTCACAATATGTACAACGTGAAGTTTTTAGGTTTTTCAGTCTGTGTATTTTTTGTAATGATAAGTATCTGGTGATCTCATTTGTGGTTGAAATGCAGGGCGATGCGATGGTTCTAAAAGGCTTGCCTGAGGTGTTCCACTGGTTCCCGTAATTTTGTAGAACGTAGTGATTCAAACGTGTGCATACTCGGAACAAAACCCTGCATTTTTCCGAGCACCATATGGCCAAAATACGGTCTGGACCATACGCTAACGATCAATATTGTTGTAGATTTTATCTCAAAAAGGAATACTTAACCGTGGATGAGTTGAGTGACTTCCTTTCACTCCAAACGCTTGCGTTCAGCTTTAAAAAAAGTTCCACTAACTCGGATCAGTCACTATGATCTTATCAGCGTATATATTTCGCCTACTGAGTAGGCATCATCAGCTCTTATTCAATAGAATCTTTGTTGTAACGCCAGAAATGTTTTCAACACAAGAAACCTGTTGTGGTATCACCGGACGTGTTCTGAACGAAGAGCAATAATCAGGCCCGTAACCAGCTTGGGACACCAGGAGGGACGAAGAGTTTTCTGAGAGGGTCCGAAAATTTTTGAACTATGTCCAATATTTTCAAACTATATCCAACACATTTTTCCAGGGGGGGAGAAATATTTTCTAGGGGAACTTCGCCCCCCTTGCGCCCCCTGGTTACGGTCCTGGTAATAATCGTTACCTTTGGGAGTTTGAAAGTCAAGCATAGCTCCGAACAGGACGTTTCAAGTGAATTGAGAACGAAAAGCCAAGGCTTTTCAGAAGGACCACAAAGACTAGAATTTGTATGAATGCCTGATTACTTTTGTTTGTGGTAATTCTCAAATATTGATGATATATGAGGTTTTTGATTTCAAGCAATGGTCCTGTGTGGGAGGGAAGTAGAGGTGATTGGTAAACCACTGCGCACCAAATTTTTGTTAAGAAACTTGAGTTCCATTTGTCAAAAACTATGGTAGTTCTCGCATAAACGTTCGGTTATGAGTTCTCGCAACATACATTCGAAACCCAGCAAACGTTTCTGGAGTTACTCTGAATCTATATTTGTTAGTTGCTGATTATTTGTCCACTTCAGATTTCTAAGAAATGAGACTCAAGTTTCCTCCACCCTTTTCCTGACATTGACGCTTACTGTGTTCATTACGTAGTTATAACAACCAAATGTTTTAAATTAATTCGACGAAGAAATTTTCACACCTCACCGCTAATACTCCTGTAAACTGGTGAGTAGGCAGCTCATGAAGACAGTCCCGATAAGAATTTTCATGAAATGATTGTGAGACGTTAGGTTCAACATTGATCTTTCAAAAAGGTTCGATCGGCTTTTATTATTATCAATCATTTGCTGACTTCGTTGCAAGCACATTCTTATCTGAAATCACACAATAAAACAGAACTCACCAGCTTCTGATTGTCTAAACGCGACGAAACCCACACACGATTCTCTGCTGTAAAATTCATATTTTTTGCCGCATTACGACGGCTACGAGCCGTCAAAGTTCTCCAATTTTCGTGCTTATTCACCAGCCCGATTCAAATTACCTCGGTGTGTGCCTGAAAAGTCGGATAATCATATTTAAAAGTGCCTGTTTGTAGATTTTAAAACTTTGCTCGTTACTACCCAGAGTAGTGTGTCTGTAGCAAGAAGAAGTACGTTGTGTGTTTAAAAACAATTTCCATATTCAAAACATTTAGCAGTAGCTTGCAAGCGTCCGTGCCAAGATGGGCCAGGTGATCAAGTGATGCGCATTACGCCCCAGACAATTTGCTGAAGTGCCTTCACGCGGTCGCAATGTCGGTCCCCATCGTTCAGTTTCGTTGCAAAGCTCGTTAAAGCCGAACTTCTTTTGATCAAGTCCAATTAATTATGACACTACTTTCAAAAAATTCATCTCCACCGCCAACTGGCAGTTTGCAAAAATATCCTAAAAAACACTCCCCGGGAGATTGCGCGCATAGATTGCGATGAATGCGTAGAGAAAGCTTTTGAGCAAACGTGCGCTTAACTTAAAGGGTGATTGCCGACGTTTGGCACGGTGCCGCAGCTATTCGCGGTAGGGATCTGTTATCTGTTACAAGCACCCGTTTAATTTTGTCGCTTTAACTAATTGCCGGCATGTGCAGGATTGCTTCGCAGCAGTCTGTTGAGGCTCGACCATCGTCCTGTGAAAGCACACCGGCGCCCGCGCAAGCGACTTGTTTAGAAGGGTTTGCGCAAGGCCACCTGTTCTCAAGGTGGCCTTGGTTTGCGTCGATAAGCGTTTGGCGTCGACGTGGATGGGTGTTCATCGGAAGTGCGCTTGATGCCGCGTGCGACAAAGCGAGAAGGCTCAGACGTTGCTGGACGAGCGGATGCCGACTAAAGCGCGTCCCGTAAGCAACAGCTCAAACCGCGAGAAGTGGCGCAAAAAGCGTTTAATGACTGGAAAGCTTTTTCGTTGTTTTTGTTTTTGTTCGGAGAGTTTTTTTCTGGGCACGTGCCCAAGGCGAGTGACTGACTGCTGTAATGTGACGAAAGATGCACGTCACTGATCAGCGAAGACTGGAAAGTGAAGAAAATGGATTTGCGACATAACTTCGCTTTCGTCAGAGACAACGTAACAGATGCAGCAAATCTTTGCTTTTATTAGAGACAACGGTAATTGATGCAGCTGTCTAGCAGCAGCTTTGAAATGCAGTGATTCTCGCTAATCTCGTGGCCTAACGAAGAAGCCTCATTCGTGCTATTTTCCAAACAAGGTTTATCTCAAAGTTTTAGTAACCGCAACACGTTAACCTACCGGTAAGCATTGTTTTACGAACAACGGGGACATCGGCAACTCCCTCTTTTTACGATGCACGAAGTGGAGAAAACGTGAACAGGTTGATCATTTCTACTTGTGAGAAACATACGCACTATACGCTTCTGCTACGTTTTATAGTTTTCCAGTTTAGTTTTTAATAACTTTCTGTTCATTTTTTGGTCGTGAAAAAAAACAGATTTGACTTTTCATGAAACAAAATCAGTTTGAAAGAAAGGAAGCAAATTGATAAATTCAAACCAAACTTTTTAGGAAAACTTGTTTGGGACAGGGAGTGAGACACTGATTTTCTCTGTTTATTCTTTACTCATTTCATAGGCGTTGGCAGGAGGGGACGTACGGGGCGATGCCCCTCAAATTTTTAGAACATACTTATTTTGTGCTTTCAGAGGCGGTATCCCAAACAAAATAGTGTTATTCGCCAAAAATAAAAAATCCCCCCAAATCTTTGGCCTGGCTACGCTACTGACTCATTTTAAACTTTCTAAAATTGCCAGCACGAGACTATCACTAATACCGATCATCAAATTCCGACGCGATTCTCATTCCAAACTTGCTAAAGAAATCCCCAAACCCTCTGAAAATCTTCAAACAACGCCAACATCTCATTTTAACTGTAAAGAATTAAGGATCAAANGGGTTTTATCACCATCANCAGCCCCACTGGCAACGGCCCTGCTTCCGCTACTAACCTAATGAAAAACCTCGTGCTACAAGAAAAATTGAATACGGGTTTCTTGGAATGTGCGACCCGTTAAGATCATCGCACACGATTAGCACAGTCTCACTTTTCAGTAGTTGCCTACTGTTAAAATTGAACACAAATCTAAAATCGAAAAAATTGAAAACAAAGAAAAAAGTTTCAGAATAATACTAAAAATGTTTTACTTCAAGCCGGTTACGCGCCAAATTATGAGTTGCGCACATTCACCAACAAATAAAACCGCGCCTATTTTTCCATACAGGCTGGTAATACGAGCTGCACGTATGCATCAGTAAATTTAACAACAATCCAATGCTATAGAGCAGGGGTTCCCAACCTGGGGTACATGTACCCCTGGGGGTACATTTGCCCATCTAAAGGGGTACATTTAAGGGAAAAATATATTTATATTTATTTCCAAATATTCTAATATACAAAAATTCTATTAAAACTTCGGTGGATTTTAATATTTTACTCAGCTTTTTTTTCACAAGAAATGTTAGGGGTACATGCTCATCTGTCGAAATGCTGAAGGGGTACATAGTCAGAGGAAGGTTGGGAACCTCTGCTATAGAGACAAGAGGGCTTTTTATTCTCGAAAAAGTCCAGCACCTCTTACCTTCTCGCTGTTGACCTACTTGGAGAAAAACGAGGCAGAAGAGAACCACTTTCCATTCTCAGCCGCAAGCAAAAACTGTTGGTTTACTATCTGTGGAATTCTTTGATCTCGCCACCCGCTTTAGATATAATCTTTCAATGGCAATTTGTTTTAAGTGGCACACTTGTTGGAATTGTTACGCTACAGGAAAGATTACGTCATCTAGCCGGTCGAGAGATGGAGCTTCAGATGTGTAATTGCTGCGTCGCATTTCCGTTTCTCTCCCGGCTGCCTATCTTTTGTAGACGATGAAAACTGTTCACAAACAATTCTTTTTATCCTCACGAAACGCAACTACAAATGATGCGGCGCGACCGTCAATTTGTATTCTCCTCCTTTGTAGTGTGTCGCCCGTTTACATTGAGCTGGCAAGCACCGGGAAGCGAACGACGCCTTTTGACGGTCATGTGTGGAGCACATGGCCGGTACTTGAGACATGCGGTAATTTCTGTTGTTGGCCAGACTGCACCAATGTCAATGGCAGACTAAACGTAAATCCGTCGTCCGGCACGGATTTTCTTTCATCGCGCACCGCACATCAGAAAGACAAAGAACGGTCATGGTTTTCGCACGGAACTGTTGGTTTATTTAGCAACAGAATACTCTGCTTGTTGCTGTTAACACTGGAGTGGCTTTTTCCTATGAATGACACTGATCGTCACCGACAGTTCCGTTTTCGGCCTGCTTGCATTTTAAGAACTTATACTGGTGGATGGCGAACAAAATATAAAAAATGCTGTGAAGTTTTCGAAGCGCTGCTCTTGCGTAACCTCCTCGTCTGGGTGGCGGCGCGAACTGGATCAAGAACAATCATTTCTTGTGATCGTGCAACAAGCGGACCGCCGGATGGTCAATTGTTTGTCATTTGTTCGGCTCGTCTGATTAAGTCTGAATGGCTGCAGATGACTTCCGTCCAAGAAGAACCGATGATGTAATCCGCTTCAGAAAAAAGTCAGCCACGTCACGACAACGAGTAGGCTGTTTATCAGTATTGTGCGAACACAGCAGGTTAAATCACTTCGAAATTTTAAGCTAACCTCTACTTATGGAAACCATTCAGACTTAATCAGACTGGGAAAATGTAGCGCTGTACACTTTGCATTCATTAAAAGTCCCGAACCGACTCCACTCAAAGTGTTTTGAGGTTAGTTTTATTGCTCTCTGGTTGTCCCATTTGTGCAACGGCCGACACAAGCGCCCATCTGGTTCCTGCAAGGACTGAATAAACTTATCTTTCATCGTATTTGATTTCATCACAGATTTCACACGTTGTTCTCTGCAGACATGCTTGCCACGTCTCGATTCTGCGTTCAAGAAATGTTGTCGTTCTTTCATGTTCTAGCGTTGTTCGGAGGTGTGGAATTATCATGCACTCTGCGCCTCTACAGTTCAGAGTTTGTTCGATGCAGTTTTTGTTTAGTATTCACCTTAACTTCACTTGGCGCGTGATCAGCTTCATTTAAAAAGTATTTGCAGGGAGAGCTGTGTCTCAACTGGGCACCCACGGAATTTTGATGTGAATCCATTCACTCTTGAAAGGCGTTTGTCACTGTTGTAAATGTCCAACACTATTAGACTAAAAGCAAGAAAATTTGTTGCAAAGCTCTCAACTATTTTGAATGAAGCGGCAATAGCATCGCCGATGTATTAGCATGCACTTCAAATTTAAGAAATGATCATTCGAAGCCTGTTTGACCTCTCATTGTTTTGAATGGACGCATTCGCACAGAATGAAAAGTGCTTGCCGCGTCTTTCCACGACAAAATAATTCAAGGCGTTTCGCCAGCTGGCAGTACGCATTCCGCAACTGCAGATGCAACAACGTTTTGCTCTTATTCTCTGACTTTATTATTAGTCATCATCAACGGTTGCGGTTTAGTTTGAGGTTGCCATGTCTGGCGGACAAAACGATATCGGTCATCACCTTCCTGTGCAGACAGCTGAGTCTGCCGAAGATATCTCACTTAGTCGCTTTACCCTGCTTGCGATTGCCACTCTCGCTGCCATGCCTTCATTTGGTTTTGTTTGTTAACCAGTCATGGACCACCGGTGTTCCAAATACGGAATCGTTTACGGCAAACGGACTAATCACTATGAGTTGGACGAGCACCGTGGTGCTTGCTGGAGCGCTCTTTTCATGCGCAGTTCCAACAGAAATAGCAAGAGAACAAACCGGCTTTCTTTCAAGTGATCCTTCAATGCCTATCCGGCAGTTATTTTTACATCTGTTTTCGAACGTGCTGCGTCACAAGTGATCTCCCGCGCAATTAACCATTCCACGCCGTGATGACTTTTGATGACCCGGCAGCCAGCACGCGTAACGCCAATGCATTTTGCTACAGTTATTAAAGATTCGGTGTTGGCGATTACAGCAGTAAAGCTGTGGCGGCAAATTTTGTGTGTTTTGCGATCAAGCGAAAAATGGGATGGTTCAGCGGGAAAGTAGAAAACCACTAGAATTTTTTGGAAACTGTTTCTGGGCTAAAAGACTTCAAAAAATGTTTAACAACAACGAAAGCATTGGTTTTGACGCTGGAAGTCCCGGTGTCGAACTTCTAAAAATTATCGGAATTAACTTACGTCTGTGATGTTTTACGGAGTGTTCAAAATGGGATCTACAAAGGATCTCGTTTAAAGTATAACGATATGTTAACATCACAACAGAGTATTTTCGTTGTGAATTATTTGTCAACAATTTTTAAACATGTTGAAACAATATTTGATAAACTCATATCTTGGACGCCTATTGTTTTAGCATGACGCAGAGTCATTATGAAAGAACATGGCAAGCCAGATTAGCCTCCGAGAAATAACAAAAACATCCGAATGTCAAGAAAATTTTTGAATGTTTAGGAGAATCATTAGCGGCTATTATGCCTTTTCGAAGTGCCTCGCAAGCCCACGATAAGTTGCTTGCCGCCCTAGCATCACATTCGTGATGAGGCACCATTTGGACTGTTTGACGTTTAGTGATCCCCGTAAGTGTTTGCTGCAGACAATATAAAAGCAATTAGAACAGTTTCATTCATGTATGTTATTTTATTTACCACTGACACCTGGATCATAGTTTTTAAACTGACGTAAAAACAGGAAAAACTTTTGTTTGCGATGTGTGCGGTGAAAACATCCGTCCCAGTGCACGACACTCGCCACAGCGACTTTCAAAAGGAAACTATTTACGCACAAACCTGATCACCGGCGAACCTTTCGCAGTTTATGTCAAAATTAAAAAAACAAATTTGATAAACAACGAATGGTAACAGAGGTTTTGCGAAGTTCACCACCCTCGTTTCGTCATCCCCGTGGCGGCATGCAACTGTTGCTGGGATATCTTTGATGTTTGAAAAATTTTCTTCGACGTACAAATTGACCAAGACAAGTGAAAAAAACGTGTTTACATTCGCAGTCGTTCTTTTTAGTTGGAATTTAAAAAAACTGCACTTGTTTCTGGTTAATCTTTACCTATGTTTCTACTAAACAAAGCGATTAGAATTGATCTTCTGTTCAAGATATAGAGCAATTAAAATCAATCTGTCGACACAAGACATGTTTTTTATTAATTCTTACACTCCACACGCTTTTTCCTTTATGTGACAGGAAGCATTTGAGGCATCAGGTTGCAGGCCCGTAGCCACGTTTTAAGGTTTGGGGGGGAAATACATTTGTAGGGGGCATGACTTTTAGTTTTATCGTNTGTTTAAAGCAACATTTTATGTGTACAACAAAATGTGGGGGAGAATTGGGGGTAATGCCCCCCGTGGCTACGGGCCTGTCAGGTTGTTCGTACGCTGAAGCATGTTGCGATTAGCGCTTTTAAAATAATGGTACGTGGGGTTTGGTAAATCCTTTTGTCAAGAAAATATCCGGTTGGAGTCTCAAACATGAAACACTGTTTTGAAAAGCTTGTTCAGTTTGCCGTTGATAATTTTCTTGCGACTAAGAGCTTTTTGAAGGTATTTGATTTTGCGCAATTTAGGCTGCGCCAAAATTTGTACAGGTTATTTAACCTGTCAGAAACGGACTTCGCTTAACTCAACATTTATAAATTGCATTTAAATAAGGAAAAATCCATTTTAGGCTTCTGGTAAGAAAGCACTCGGTAAAGAAATTGCTCTGCAGAAAAGACAAAACTTTCCGGCGTAAAACGACTTTATACTTGAACAATGAGGCGGTGATATGAATTCTTGTAACGTAAAAGATCTTGGCAATCAAAGTGTTTGCAAACAACCAAGTTGGTTGATTGTTTTCAAGCTGTTTCAAATGTATAGGTAAGATTTGAAAGAAACGTTGCACGGAGTGTAAAGACTTGCCACAAATGGAGTATACAAGATTTTCTTCTTTTGTTTCGGATGGGCGGAGTGACAGTAGATTCAGTGGAAATTTGACTCGCTTCATGAACTATTGCACGTAGTCATCACAAAACGTAACGACTAGAGACCGCTTTTTGCTGACGAGCAATCTGCGAATAGCTCTATTTCGCCACACTGGTGGAAAATCCCTGTTTCGCTTGACAAATAATCATGTCGTAATTGGATTTCTGTTGTCAGTCGGGCATGCACTGCATACGCTATTGCAAGTCATCACTTCTCAAAACCCCAACTCAGGAAAAAATTTTCAAACCTTTTCGTTTCCTGAGAAAATAACTTGAATCACCGTTGTCAGTTTCCGACGAACAAGTTTTCTTGCTTCGGGGAATATTGCGTGTTTTGTCGTTTGTCCTACATTGGGAGACAGAATCGAGGCTATTTTTTCAGGATGTAGTTGAGCTCCTACATACCTCACAACATGAGGCGAGCGGGTTTTTAGCTGTAAAACGTGAACAAAGCAGAAAAATGCCCCTTGATGCTTTTGTGCAGATTGCAAGATCTTTTGGAATCAGTCGTTTCTGACCAAAATGTATGTTTTTAAAAATGTGTAAAATATTATTAACGTCTATAACAAAACATTTTTGAGATCGATCATACAACGCTAAAATTTATAAATGTCTGTAAAACATTGTTTGATAAACATTTGCGAACTGCAAACAGCATGCAAACACCAGGGGCTTATTGCAACGTGTTTTTTCTTCTCTTTCGTAACGTTCTTCCTTTTGTACAGTGGTCCACTGCGGAGCACATGCTTACAACGCCGCATACTTTTCAAAGTATTACAACAAGAGATACAAAGAGCTCAACGTTGCCAAGTACGCTGACCAAGTATGTCTAATTCTTCTTTAGAAAATTTATCACTTATACTGATGATGGTAGCAGCAGTGATCGAAACGTTTACGATGTGTCTCTGATAACTCTTGCTTTGGCCGCAGTGTTTGTCATTATGTCATTGAAAATTGCAACAAATAAGTGGTTGCAAAAATTAGACTGTGTGAAATATCAAATTTAGCTTGAGATTACGTCACTCACTAGTCTCACTATTACAGAAGAATAGCAAAATAGCTTTTTTTTCATAGAAACCACTTGGTGCAGTCCTAAGGAATTGGGCTTGCTGGATCTTCTACAACTAAACTCTACACATGCGGCGCCCGATTCGAGAACGTTCTACATTACGTATCTTTTGTCGCTTGTGGGATTTAAGACATCAACGAAGCCAATTGTAGTCAAAGCAAGAGTAGCTTCCAAAAAAAGTTTCCAAAAAGCTTCTAATGCTAATGGCAAAAAAAACTGACGTCATTGTGTAAAGAGCCAATAATAGTAACCTCATAAACTTAAGTTTTTAAAGTTGTAGCAATGTGAAAGCAGTATACTAACGAAAACTGAACAAGAAGCATCCTAACCTCTGTACGCACTTTCCTTTGCAAAAATAATCTGCATAAAGCATCTACTGGATATGCATAAAAATGTTTAACAACGGTTCTTTATTTCAGAACCCTTTGGTCATGCTTGTTACAACAGTTGCTGGAATCACAGGGTTACTCCTGGTGTTTTGCTTGGTCACAATCATCGTTTTTGCGTGCAGGCCTATGAGGTGGGAATTTCGGCGATAACCGTCTTTGAAATTCACTGAAACGATACCGGATTGTACAGAACTTGCTTTGATCAATAGACTCTCAGCATAACAATTGTCATTTTTCAAAGATATTTTCGTTTTTCGAGGCTGATTTGCGTCGGCTGCTATTGCATGCTTGTCTATTATGTGTTAAATTTCTATCTGCAATCAGAAAAATCTATGCTGTTTAACAANTGGCAGAAAATTGTCCAAAGACGAGTGAAGCATAAAGGCGTACCTATGGCACAGTCGATAGCAAAAAGCGCTGTATTTNCTAGTCACAGTGAGAGTGCTGCTAGTGTGAGCGCTTATGACCGAACTGCGTACCTATCGAACCATGTCGATGATAACGGTTATATTGAAAAGTAACAAGAAAAACCTTGAGGCCACACAAGTGAACGAGAACGACGGAGGTTTTACGGCTTTCTTGCATAAAATCATCTCTAAGACCGTCGTAGTCTATTTTCAGTAAAACCGCATTCACCGTACGTTGTATAGATGCCCATAAAAGGCAACTTTTTGTAGAAAACAAGCACTTGTATAGTATTGCACTTGGAAAAGCAGCGATGAACTTGTGCAAGGAGTTATGCGTACGTGACTGTGAACATGGTTGAGCCTTAATCACATGATACCAGCTAATTTTCATCAGTAACAACTTACATTTGGCAGGAAAGGCAGACATGATCGATTCTGGAAAACCCATCACCTTTTTGTCGCTTTTTACGTCCTCCTCTTGCTGCACGGACTGGAGTAAGTAGCCTAGAGCAGTGTTTTAGGTGTGGTGTTTCTTTCGACGGTTTTGTACGCCTCACCAATTACTATCAGTGTTCCTCAACTTATTTTGTTCCACGCTCCACGTTCATTTTTTTTTAATTATACGACCCAGCTTGGTTCCGCTCATGACAAAATAAGATACTAAAGTGCAGAACCAAACGAAGTGAGAGTGTTCAACTTCAGAGTTCTATATTAATTCATTAAGTGTCCCACGAATATATAAGCATGCCTCATGTGTTGCCTGTTGAGAAACACTGATCCACAGTTACGCGCAAAAAGTCAAATAATCATAACTTCAACAAGTTCGTCAGGCTGTTCTCTTTTGACGTATTGTTTCTCGTTTCACCTACAACCTTGATGGGCTTCACCATTTGGCAGTGACATAATTTAGTGGATGATGCGGTACACACATTAGTGCCCGTTTACCAGGCTGAAGAGCACTGAAGCGTATGATATTTAATCTAAACATTCCTTGGAACGTGTAGTCAGGTGTTCTCAAATGTCAGGTACAGAAACCGTTTTCGAGTGCTTTGAGCAGTGCACTGCCGTACAACTGAGACGTAGAAGTTTAATTTTTGTATGACAATCTACTGTATTACATTCATCTACAATGCTGTAAAATAATTTCACATGGCACAAGGTATGCTTTAATTTTCTCATCTGTTATGATGCGAAACATACATCTTTGAAAGCTACCAAACTTGACTAGGATGACCTTGACAGATGGTTACCACACATCTACGTTGTGTCCAGGTCACTGTTTTTCGAAATGTGGGCCATGGCCCAGTAGTAGGGCACCAAGACATTTTAAATAGGTCACAGAGTTATTTTGAGCAGATCATGTGTCGGGCGATTTTACAAATATACATTTTACATGTTTGTGTTTTGTACGCATTCATCGTAGTGCAATGAAAAATATAAATGCATATTTCTAGCTCGCATTATTTCAGATTGTATTAATGAAAAAATTGATTTGAACCTAAAATCGATTTTATCATATTCAATATGCAGAATCTAGATATACCAAAAGTTTAGTAATAAAGGCAAACAATAAACAAAAAGACGTAACAAAGTTTACATTCTTGAAGCTAAGCACGATATTCCCCATGCTCTGTCGTCAACATAGCGAAGAAGTCCGAATGTTCTAGTTAAATGCAGGAGCATTTATCTCATTGAAATATGAGCACCCATTGGTGAATTTAGGATGAGGCAAATGAGGTTCTTGCCTCAGACCCCCTTTTCTGAAATGCCGTGGGCCCCCTCGATCAAGTTTTGTGCTTATAAATACATGTAGATTTTCTTGCCAATTCTGCTTGACAGCAATACTTAGAATTCAGTGCTGCTACAAACATTTTAACTGCACCTGTGTTATGGATGGCTGCATTGTTTCGTGTTTGCTTTTCCCTTGCATACTGCAAATCAAATGATAAGAAAAACTTTGTTTGAAGTTGATTTCCTAATCAGATTTTCGTTGTGACAGTTTAAGGGACGGTACCTCTCTTAGTGTATTCTATTCTGAGTTATTAAACAATTGTGCAAGTGCCTGGAGTAATGCATTCGATTTTCTGAGGTAGACTGAGTTCCAAAAACTGCAATATCAGGAAAATGGCGTTCCAGTTGCTTCATAAGATTAGAATCAGAAAGTTATTTAAAATGTAACATTTGCGAAATCCTTGGTACAGTACCTCAATTTGATGCTTTTCGTGAATAAAAACCGTTTGGTTTATAAAGGATTTGACATTTGGCGCTTGTGTTCAAGTTTGTTTCTGCGATTTATTTGTACTCGTTTGAGTGTTGAGTCAAACACAACCATTAAGCGTAGCGTTGCTAATTAGTTGTCATACTGCTGTATCGTCTGTTCTCATTAAAACTAATTGTCACGGTGAAAACTTTCATTACATAGGTTTTGTTTATCATTATCAATTAACACATTATTGAAGTCTTGAACAACCTACTTTTCTGATTTTTTTCAAAATATGCATAGTGAGTTTCAAACAAAGAAAGACATACTCAAGTTACACACATCTAGTTCCAATACATACATGGCGATTTACATAAAAAAGCACAAGAACGACCATTTGAACACACGAATTTGCAGAGTGTACTACAAATGATATGTTTTTGCCTGTGTGTGGCACAAAAGGAGGGCTCTTATTAATTCAGAACCTTGCAACTTGATGAGCGAAGGTTAATAGCATGGTTGATGATGGGCAGAAAAACTCTACCACGCTTTGAAGTAGCGCTCTGTAATTAGCAGCATTTCCAATAAGTTATTCTTACTGTATGTACGAGTAGCTTCAAACGGTGGGATATGCGTGTCATTCGATATATGTAGGTTTCATATTTGCTGTGATTTTTCATGTAACTTGAGTGCTCCCCTCAAAATATTTGCCTCAGGCGCCAAATTCCTGATCGACCACTGTGAGCTTAACGCAATTTCGTTGAAAAAGAACTTGTTAACAGTTGTTTTGTTTTTTTGAAAATTTTAGCAATAGCTTATGCCCATACAGTTGTTCTTAAATTTTTATATAACTACCAGAACACATGGTCATCCATGAACGGTTTTTAAGTAAACATGTGGGCCAAGGAACAGAAAAGTTTGGAAACCACTGGTCTTGACAGAAAACAATTCTGAGAACATTGACTTGAATTACTGCCGATCGAATGCCATAACTGAAAAGATTTTTTCCTGCCCAGCTTTCCCAAGTCGTTTCAGAGTTTCTTGTTATTACTTTTGATCGCAATTCATTGGAGGGTAAGAAGTGAAACGTGCCTCTTGTCACTTCGGTTAAAGGAACGTCCTGTGCCGCAACTCACACAGTTGGCGTCAACGAACCTCTTATACTTGTGCTGAAAAGACGGACACGCCAAGTGCCAAAAAACAGATTTGGCAAAAATTTAGCAAGAGCCTGGTTGTACAGATCTTATTGGTTGGAAACTTGTTTGTACATCATTGTCATCTACCGCGTATTTCACACAGCGGCGTTATCAAGTACCAGACGAATCTAACGGAGCATCGTCCAGGCTGCTTTGTCGTAATAAGTAGCTCGTCGAATGAATCATCCGAGCCGTTCGTCGTCGCTGAACCGGAACCATACCCGGAATCGAACACGCCAGTGTCTGAGGCGATGGATGTTAAGGATCCACGACCTTTAAGGGCGCCCCGAATGCCTCCGGCGAAAGAAAACAGCTCATTATTAACAAAACCGTTAACCATGCCGGAGCCGGTACACGGCTACCGACAAGAGGATGTAGGTTCAAAAGGTAGGAAGATTGATGAAGCGAATTCCCCGTTTAGAGACTTCGCTCAGAAAGATATTAACCGAGATTTCACGCGGCAGAGATTGTTGTACCGGAGCCGTTGCCGGAAGACTTTGCTCAATCGCTCCATCATGCGGAAAACAGCAGCATCTTAAAAGAAGAGACGTTGTCAGCGACAAATTCTTTTCGACCTGATCACCAAGTTATTATGAATGGGAAGTGGGTAACCATCCGAGAGTGCCATCAACCTCCACCACTTTTCTCGTCATGTTCCAAAGAGGTATTATTACAATCTGCTTATCTTATGCTCAGTTTTTGTTTCCAAGGAGGCGAGTTTTGGGTTTGAACTCAAGTACTGATTGTGCGCTCATGGGTATGTGATTTAGGAGGCATGACTGCAAAATTGGTGGGTGGGCAGTGCCGGATAAGGCTTTTAGAGGCCCCGAGGCACATTTTTTCGAAGGCCCCCATCTTTTCAATAAAAAGCAATGTCGCATGGTGTCCCCATAATACTCGTGTTCATTACGCGAAAGAACACACTCTGACACATCAGATGAAAAGGGTAGATAGCATATGCAATGTGAAAACGAAAACTTTTGTCCTATCACAAACTCAGAACTACGAAACCGTTCGTAGATTTGCCTACCATGTTAGACACTCAGAATATAACAGCACTTGGCGTGCTCTTTTGCAAGCAAATTTATGTATCAGCTTGTCAAAGTTTTGTTTCCGTAATAGTTGGCTCTCAATACTCATCAACGACGAATGATTTAAACGTTGCTGTGACGTTGATGACCTGAATTCATTCTTCATCCGTTTCAATTTTGAAAATGACATTTCACCACTGCAGTTTGAACATATTAAACAAAGATGTATACGCAGAATAATAGCAAAATTTGGAAAAAGTGATATCAGGATTCTTTCCTGAATTAGACGATGGATAAATGTTTCGTGTGACTCATCTCGCGAACCCTGAGAAATAGTTTTAAATTCTCGCGACCCAAACATATCGTGAGCATGTAATTTTGTGGAAAATATTTTATAATCAAATATCAATTTTAAGACTAGCATTGACTGCAGCAATTTTCTTGCACAAAATTTCATGAAACTTGGCACATAAAGCAGTAAATGATTGCATTTATTGTCTAATGAGAATGGCAAATTTGAAATGAAATTAAAATTGTTTCGCGACCCAGAGTGAAAGGTCTCATGACTCAAATTTGGGTGGCGAACCACTGTTTGCGGGTCCCTGCTTTAGCTCTTACAGTCAATGATATAAGAGCATTTTTATGCAGATATTTCGTGCGGAGATGTGCTTCGAGATGCATTCTTCCAATCAGAGTAGGCCTTTCCACTCCCTGAAAATCCTTGTTCATCACGAGATTCATAAATAATTTGTATACAAAACAGTAAAGTTTACGTTTTCCAGGCGAAAAGCAGAGCCACGATCGAATCACCTTTTCACCATTTAAACATTACCCATCAGAAAGGGAAGACGCACGTTATCGCAATTTGTTACCATCTGTTTGTGAAGTAGAATTTTTGTACTCTGTAAATGCTAGCATTCCTCACTGCCTTGTGCCAAAAAATTTCTTATTTCTTGAGTTGCTTTACCTGGCCAACTACCAACGTCGTTTGGTAAATAAATAAATAAATAAATTGGATCGTTTGGTAAATAATAGATTAGTTTTCTGTGAAGTACATGCTTTACTTTCAGCTTCTGCCCTTGGTTAGGCCTATCCTCTAACGTTGCTGGTGGTTGTCAAACGTTAAGATTGGCATCGGATTCAATTACAGCTACACTGATTTGATAACTAGACGTTGACCTTATTCTGGCTTCGTTAGTTTTACTACACTCAGTCTTATCTTCATCCAATGATGATTTTTACGTTTGATGCTAGAGATCAAGCTTATCTCAAACCCATATGTCGGCAGCTGACATCACATCTTTTTCTTAATTTGCTCATCTCGTTTTTCTTGCTCTACTCTGAGTGTCCTTTTANCCACCCCGCTTTTGTATTGCCGTTGCATTTGGCCTGAATTTATGANATCCGTAACCTTAGGTAGCCTACGAAGCACACTGTTTTCTCACAACGCACAANGACGACAACCTTCGCTNTTACGGAGTTAGCCTTTCTAATTGACGGAGCTAGACTACCATGTAACATGTTTTTATGTCCTGCACTTTTCCTCTGTGTCGTATTAAGATGCCATACTGTTCTTTCATGATGTCCCAAGCACCTGTAAAGTGTTTTCTCTTATTACACGCATAGTCTGTATATTGCATTGAACGTTGGGCAACAATCATATNGTGCGTAGACAGGCTATAACTATATTTAATGCCAGCTTTCATTTTAGGGGCCCTTGACTGCAGGGGCNCTGAGGCCCGTGCCTCACAGGCCTCATAGCTAATATGGCACTGTGGGTGGGACGCTTTTTTGCGACATGCAGCTTCATGCACCAATTGAGATTTGACAGTGGCGTTTTTCATCGTTTTTTGTGCTGTTTTCCCTAACTGCAAATAAAAGTGACAAGTTCGGGGCAAACACAATGTAATGAAAAAATTATCCCGCCTTTTCTTACAAGTGTATCAAAACTCCCAAAACCTTGATTTAATACTGCACAAGCCTAGTACTCCCATTTTCGAAAAAGTACTTTCAAACTGTTTCACGAACGTCTAATTAAAAAGTAAAATGAATAACATTCATTGTCAATGTTAAAATCCGAAAGACACTCTGGTAACAGTAGCCTGCTATCGTCCAAAAGTGATCTACGTCTCTGTCGGTAATTACTTCTACATCACTTTTTCGGGCAACATACTGTATAACCCTGGGGTGCACAATCTGCGGCCGAATGCAGCCTCGATAACAATTTATGCGGCCGTACGCATGTAATTCAAGATACAAGTAATTTAAGTTAGAATATAAGTTGTACACATGTAATTTGAAATGTAAATTATGGCGGTCGTTCACTAATAAAACCTTTTGTCTACTATATACGGATACTTAGCAGAAGGACGGCCAAACAGACGTGTGGAATTGTGCTCGAATAAATTCAATGAAATATTTCACATTTCATTGTATTTATACGCTCGAGTAAACGGGATTTTATTGGATAAATCCTATTCTTAAGCGTAATTCATAAAAATCACTTGAACTCATTGGCGGCCGTAATTCATAAAATAAACGTCATGCGGCCGTCAATGGCGAAAAGGTTGTGCAACCCTGCAGGCCCGTAGCGAGGTTTTAAGGCAGTGGTGCTCAAACCGTGGCCCGCGAAGCAATTTTCATTGGAAAGAAAACTTAATACTTTAATCGTTTAAGAGAATTTTTTAGAGAATTTTTATTGTGATTAGTAATTCTTGTGGCCAGAGAAGGGTTGCTGAAAGACAAATGTGGCCCACGAGCCAAAANGTTTGAGCACCACTGTTTCAAGGTTTAGAGGGAANATACATTTTTAGGTGGACAAAATTNTGTTTTTATTAGATGTTTAAAAATTTTTTTCGGGGCACAAGAGAATTTGGGAAGCACAAAATTTTGGGGGGAACTGCCATCGAGTTTCTCCCCCGTGGCTATGGGCCTGCATCCCTGGTGTAACCCTAAGCTTGGTAAGGCAGNCGGTGCTTTTTCCTCCTTGGGTGGTTTNTACACTACAAAAATAAAAACCACTTGAAAACTGAAATCAAACACTTNAGTGCCCGGCTGGTTTCATACAGTTCTTATTTTCAAGTTTGAAACAGCAGAAAAGGGTGAGAAGTATCTGTCAAATCTTTGACTTGCTCAGGCTAAGTTTACTTGCTGCAGTAGCTATTTAATACTCTTCTTGTGCAGTCGTGGATGTGGATATGCGCACCTGTGCTGCTTTATTTGGCCGAACGTTTTTTTCGTCACTTTCGCACGCCAACCGCTGCCGCAACCGTGGTTGGTTTTCGTGAGCACGCTGGAGATACGTTCGAAGTCCGTTTGCTTCAGGACAACTTTAAGGCAAAACCGGGCCAGGTAGGCGTAACCGCGTACGAAAAATCAGTTGTGTGGCGATGAAATCTGTTTTAAGCTGATAATGATGCACAGTAAGCTCGATGGCGAAACGTATTGATTTGTTGTAATACGAGGAAGTTCCAAAGGGGTAGAGCTGTACTTTAAACCCAAACCCGGTAGTTAATATGATGTCGAAAACGCCGAAAATCCTGTTACAATTTGTTATTTGCCCTGTATGGCACTGACAAAAGAAGTTCTGTAAAATTCGTCAGTGTTGCGAAGTTCGTCAGTGTTTTTCAATATTTTTGACGTTGATGTCGCGTACATTTCATGGATTTGCNTATTTTTATTGTTCCACAGTATGTGTGGATAAGATGCCCAACGGTGTCACGAGTAGAGTCCCATCCATTTACATTAACATCAGTTCCCTGCTCATCTGACCCAACATGTGGCATCCACGTCAAAGCAGTTGGGGACTGGACAAGTAAGAGTGCCGTTTATTACCTGATCTAATTATTTTTCTAACTGCAATTCGAAACGTGCTTTATTGTGTATGGAAGTAAATACTGCAGCAAGATAATCTGCACTTCTGCAGGCGTGTTTTTTGACAACAAGAGACACATTTGGGCATAAATGCAAGACGAACGTTTTTAAACATCTCTTGGGTTTCTTTGCCTATCTGCCAAACATCAGATTTTCTTGAGCACCGTATTTCCTACTTGCTTGATGGNCTTTGGAGATCAAAAAATGCATTTTTGTAGAAACTTACGGTATTTAATAACTTGTAAAACTTGTGCTTGTTTGATTGTGCGACAATGAAGAGCAGATCTCAAATCCACCTGGGTAAACTGAGAGCAGGGTTGCGGAGTCGAAGTCATAAGGAGTCGGAGGTTTTCGGGTGGAGTCGGATTCCTAACAACACTAGGAGCCGGAGTCGGATTTTTTTGTCCGACTTCGGATGTCCACTTGGATCATTTTTTACATCACACTCCTAAGTTGGGAATTCTTGGTGAAATGGTAATTTCTTTTGAAACTTTTGTCGAAACAGAGATTTCTTGCTGTGCACCACGATTTCCATTGATTTTAACAGCCAAACTTCATTCCCTTTATGTTAAGGAGTCGGAAATTTTGGAAAGGTCGGAGTCGGAAATTTTACCTCCGACTCCACAACCCTGATTTATAGGGTGAACACTTTTTCTAAGTCAGCTTTTTGGCATACGTTCTTAAACGTGCTTCAGTTAGATCACTTAATTTTTAGCAGCAGCCAATCAGTAAATAACAAATGTGAAATAATCTTTGAGATTATACAGGACGCGGAAATTTGCTCAAAGAAGATTTATTCGCACCCATGTCGAAATTACCCTGATTTTGCCAAAAGTCATTTCAAAACGAAGCATATCTGATAATACAGATTAAAAGCGCTAGCGGTAGTCGTTGCTTACCAGTGCTCGACACTCAGGAGTCCCAATACTTTCCATCCACAAACGAACAAGGAAAAGCTGCTTGCAGCACAGTAGCACCTTATCGAACACCTTCATAATTGTCATTAACGTCTTACTTCCGAAAACCTGAAGTTGTATGTCTTTTTTTACTGTACTGAAAATGTCGAAATCGATATGGAATCCATACATCAAAATACTTACGTCAATTCTTTTTCTTCCTTCGCTATATGTTGTTTCTCTGCACAGGAGAACTTCGGGATACTTTGGTTCAACGCGCTGAACAATTTCCCGCGGAGGATCCTTCTTTATATGATTACAATGAGGGTCCTAGCTCAAACCGAAAAGACTGCATAAATACGTCTTATCTCACGAACAGAATCGATTGTGAAAAAAGTGGAAAGTCGCCGGTTACTCACTTTCATCATGCAGTTCAAGAACAAGGCAGAGAATGCCTGCCTGACGAAGACTGTATTTCTTTGTACGACAATATGTTGCCAGAAACTAGCTGTGAAAAACAACGAAGTTTTCCACCAAAGGTGGGGAACCTGAAGCCAGTCAGAAAAAATTGCGCTTCCGGTGGATTACTGGTCGGTTCTGATTCTCAAGTCTGTCCATCCGTTGTTTCCAGCAGGTTTCCGAAACTTTACATCGAAGGTCCTGCAGGTAGCGCTATGGAGGATGTTTTCAAATTCAAGGTGTCCGTTTGCTTTGCAGGCGGTATCGGCATCACTCCTTTCGCATCAGTTATGCACAGTTTGCTGTAAGTACTTTGCCCGAAGTGAGGTACGCGTTGTACGAGTCAAGTCTTGTATATGTTTGAATGCATCGCTGCAGTGGATCTTCAGCGCCACAAAAGGCGATTCTTTGTAAAGCTCCTGCTGTACAGCAAGTCTGTAAAGCTCCTGCTGTACAGCATGGTGCTTAAAATTTTTGTAACTTAGAGCAGTCCAAACAAAGAAGTTTTCAGTTTTATTATAGACACGAAATATTATTTATGTTAACAGTCAGTTCAGTTGCGCACGTCAAGCGAACAGGCTATAAAATAAATAAGAGCCGGTCGTTGCAGTTTAGCTGAAACTTAACTATGCAGGCAATCTGTTCAGTCGTACGAAAATAACAAAATCAATTCTCTGCTAATATTTCATATATTGATCGATACTGGGCACCACCACAGAAACTTGTCGGATGTATGATACAATGTAGTACATAGCTTTTTCATTTTTATGATGTATTTGCGTTTTTCCGAAACACGTCTACCGCTTACGCAGCCGTACTATACAGAAATGAACATTTTTACAGAAAAAACGATAAGTTACGAAGCCGCATGACGCTCGAGCAACTGCACCTAGTGTGGGCATGCAGAGAAAAGAATCATTTCTTGTGGTTCGCTGATCTCCTGAATGAGCTGCAAATTAAGGTATGGTGTTACTGTCGTTCGTGAATAAATAATTCTGAAAACTGAAACGTTTAGTAGGTAAAATCTTCCATGAAATATTTACGCTAATTGTACACGTACCTATTAGTCTTTAACACTGTTAAGTCGCTGATTGTGATTGGGTGATGGATTCAATAAGCGAGGCATTTTGGGTTTCTATTCAAATTTTTGTTGGTTGAATTGCCCCTTTTTGTCAGTGTGTTGGAGCAGGTAAAGGCATCGTGTAAAAGAGAGCGCGTTTAAGCGTGCTATGTAATATAGTTGTGGACTTGAGTCGATTCGGTCCAAGGACAAAGGAAAGAGGTTGCAAGTGCAGGCGCGCGCGTTCAACAAAGCCTTAAACAGTCTTGTTACAGGAATTAGAATTACCGGCACCGGCCAAAAATTCCTCAACAAACATATTGCTCTCGGTGCTATAAATTATACTGAAGTGATCGCTGGGCGTTGAAGTTCTACGTTGAAAAAAAACATTAGCTGCTTCGGCAGATTAGTGTGCAGCTGTTACAGTATGATAAAAGCTGCTACACATGCAAGCAGTGGCGTAACTAGAGGTTTGAGCCAGGGGGCAAAGCTTAGCTGAAGGGGGCCCACTGGTAACCGTAGGGGGGCCCACTAGCCAAAACTCAGAAAAAGGTTAAGTAATGATAGTGAATCTTTGGATGTTGTGGTTGTCCATACTAGATTTTAAAAAACGAAAACACCCCGAAAAACGCAAAAAAATAAAAGAATACTAAATATCAAAATGTCAACCAAAGGTGGCCCAGTT
>JGI24158J21664_10000199_pt1 | contig 45413 bp, 33 predicted proteins | sample Ectturendosymbi3_FD_21664 | JGI IMG/M metagenome (IMG submission 21664) | reverse complement strand
ACCCTAACCCCCCCCCCCTTGCATACGCCCTTGACTGTGGCAGCTTCTCTAAGTACATTTTTTATTTTTAACACATACCGAAGCTGAAAAAGTGTTCTGAAAAATGCTACATGTGACAGAGTACCATATTTTCTATGCCCTCCGATTTGCCAACGTCCACAAATGCATAAAAACACTGATGGAAAAAAACACTCCATGATAAACAAGAAGATGATATCTTATTCCACTGTAGGATTCAGTTTCTGAAAGCAGAGGTATATTGTAGCTACGAACCCTCCAGCTGTCACCACCTTGGTGTGGGTCAAGCAATTAGCCCGAGCTCTTATCTCATATTTTATAGTTAACCGTCATTGGACAAACGGACTGAAAGTGCGTTGTTCCAATGAGTGACAGTGGAGAGGGAAGAAGAGCTGACTAACGCAACACATACCGGATCACGATGAGTTTAAAGCTGTAAGTATAGTCGCTGCTGTTCCACAGATTGCCAAGCTGTCATTTACGCGGTGCCGCGAGGTCTAAGAAACTATAGTTTTGTAATGTAAGTGTGCGTTTAGAGCAAAGCGCGTCTGCATGGAATTGATGTGGCAAGAATATTTAACCAAACCATAGTGCCCTAAACGTAAGCGTCTTCATCTACGCCAAGAACAATCAAAGTCTTTATCGCACATTTCAGTCCATTTAACTTGCGACCAGCGCAGGAGCTGTGAATAACTTTAGAAAAGGTTAAACTAGTCACACAACATGGTTTTGTTGCAAAAAATGTGTAAGTTCACACGTATTGAAAATGTATGAAAACTTGAAGGAAACATAAACGGGTAATACAGGAAGCACGACAGTACTACGTCAACCAATGCAAATTAAGAGAAAAATGCGGGAAAAAGACGTAAAAATCTCGAAAAACGCAAAGAGAAGAAATGTTTCACTGCCAATTAAATTGCTTTAAACGCAATAGGATTGTAAAAGCTTTCACTTACCATGACCAGGTCAATTACACTCAGCCTGAAAAACCTCGCCATCGTTGTAGGCAGTGGCGTAACTAGAGGTTTGAGTCAAGGGGCTCACTGGCCACTGTGGGGGGTCCACTAGCCAACACTCAGAAAAAAACTTAAGAAATGATTGTGAATCCGGATGTGGATGTCTACACTAAAACTAAAACCCTAAATCACCGGAAAACACTCCGACTATCGCAAAAAACAGCAACTTACTGAAAAAAAAGAATACTAAAACCGACATATAAGCTAAGTGTGGGCCCGGTTTTTACATTTAGCTTGCCAGGGGAGACGATTCGACCCTCCTCCCCCAGTCAATTACGCTAATGGTTGAAGGACGTCTCCTATTTTCAACAATTCGTAGTTTAGCTTACCTCATACAAAGCTTACATTTTTACTTGAAAAACGTCTAGCTAAGGAATTACATGACATTATCATGCGCCCAAACAACATCAATTTGCTGATTTTTCAAAGCAGTCGAGTGATGCAAGGGAGCAGAAGCCGCCTCAGAAATGGGAAAAGGGTGGGTTTTAAGTGCGGTCGGGCCATTAACGAGGACTTGAAAAAAGGTATTTGCGGTCTCATTCTCGAAGGCTTCACGGGCGGTGCTGCCACCTTGCCAGTGACGGTCACTATGAAAACCATCTTTGTTGTGTTTTCGAGAGCAGAATATACGTAAAGGACTTCAAGTTTTTCCTCAACCTCGCTCAAATTCACCTGCCCAAGCTGCTGTGCTTTCGACGGATAAAGCAGCTTTCGTCCTTTTTTTGTAAAATTGGTTCTTAGCCACCGGAAAAATATGAAGAGTAAGTGAAGTGCTGCAAAATACTGTGGATTTGATCATGTTTCCTAAGTCGCAATCAATTAAAACCCACGATCTGAGATGCGTTTTTGTTTTCAATGGAATTCTAAAATTGTACCACGAAAAAAGGGATAATTCTGAAAATTTTGTGTTTGCAATGGTAATCGCACACAAAACATAGCACAACAGACCGCCCGTTGGTTGCCTTCCCTCCGCGTCAGTAAAGTCGGCAAAGCTTTGAATTAATGGTGACGACAGTAACTGTTGTCTTGTCTCGAAGTCGCACATCCTGATCGGCAAAACCTGTAAGTGACGACAGGCGATTTTGTACGCTTCCGAAACCCTTATTCTCACCGCTTGAAGGTGAGGTAACACCGAGTTCAAACGGAAGTCTGCTGGAGCGGCAGACACATGTTAAAAGCTGTTGGTGATGTAACAGGCAATAATGCGACACTTTGTACACAAAACTACTGCGTAGCAGGCTGCAGGCGGCTGAAGCGCGAGAACTCCGAGAAGAGCTGCTGACTGATAGGTCACGACAGATTGGGGGCGCTGTGCAACAGTGGAACATTGAACTGAAGAAGCGTACGCGGCACGTGGCCAGCAGGACTCAAGACAACCAATAGAAACTTCAAGCTGGAACAGAATCCAACGAAACAGTAGAATGGTGTAAGGGAGATAGTTGATTATCTGCAGTTTAAACAACATTCGTGGTGGTAGAAATTGTAAACTTGATGGGTTGTAACAGGAAAACAGAAAGGTGTCTTCGTAAGCAAAACTTCGGTGTTGTTTTTCTCCACCATGCCGCTTTAAGATATTTCACTGACATCGATTTGAAGAACAGTTTTTAAATTGAACTGTCAATTTCTCCGATCAAATCCAGGTGGATAACCAAACCGTGACAACTTACGTTTTACAGTATGTAAAATTCCATGAGATTGGGTGCTTTTTAAACAGACTGGAAAGCAAGCAAAACATTTTCATATATGAAAAGTGAAGCCAAACAAAACTAATATGTTAATCTTTGTGACGCAGTTCGTTTGTTCGCCCACGGCAATTTGTCAAGCTGTCGCTCTCTGTACGAAAGTCAAGTGCAGGGATAGGTACTTCGACAATGTTGTGGCTTTTGACATTGCATCCAGTATGTTCAAAAGACCAAAAACATGGTGGATCAAGCAAACGGAAAATAACATCACCTGGTGCCACCAGGCTGCGTACATGCATTTGCTGTGATCCCTTGCGCTGCAGGGAAAGCTGACGTCACTGCTGTTATGATATCATCTCAGGCGCATTTCCTTGAGGCCTGTTTTACTTGACAGCGGGCGATCAGTGTGTGGACACAGATGCTGGCCAGAAAATGATTGAGCATTGCCGCTCAGCTGGGACTTCTCCCCCCCATAGGGTCATGACACGAAAGCGAGCTTCATTTCGCCACAGTGCACAACGCAGCGCAAATATACGAGTCGTTGCTGCGACACCTGACAAAACAAATCGCCCGACGTACAGAAGGCACGCGGCCCGTCTCCTTTACAATGCCCAAGTTCCGCGCAGGCCCAATGGCTGTTGCTTGTAGGTCTTTGCCGGGCTTTTTGATATAGCGCGCATATTTCTTCCAACGATTGCGGCTGTTTGTACAGAGATTACTAACAGTTTTTTGGTGCTTTTATCTCATAAATGCATTTTGAGCGCCCTCGACCCCCTCGCGAGGACAAATCGCCAATCGGCAGTACAGCAGGCCACGGCGCGCCGCTGTTTCGCTTTGGCAACATGTGAAGGCGTTGTGTAAGCGTAGTACTTTTGCTCTAGTCGAAACAGCGCAGCCTCTATAGCAACAAGCATTGTTGTTTATTGAGGCTTGCTTTTGTGTCAAGAATTTCCGAGCTTCGAGCGAAAACACAGTTAAGGTTGGTGAACGCAGGTTCAAAAGCTCGGTGGCTGCTTTGATCTTGCACTAAACGCACGCCGTTTACAGGCAGCGCAACACATAATTCGCACCGGCGCCACGTCGCAAGAATCAAAAAGCAATTCGAAGATTAACCTTGTCCTGTTAGTATTTAATGCGCTTCGCGGATCATCAGCCGGATGCTAGTGACCTTCAGCGCTGTTCGTTGCATCAGTCATGGCGGGGTAATCGATCACGATGTGCTGGACATCTTGTATGCGACCGTTTTCAGCAACAAAAGGTGTAGCGAATGCGCGAGTGGTCAGTGCAGTGCCGTATCAGGTCGTGATGTATTCGGGATACCGTTAAAGGGCGAAAAAACTTTTCAACATTGGTGGAACTATATGACTCTGTCCAGCTTCTCGACTTGCCGTGCAGGGTTATGTTTGCATCACATTTTCTGTGGGATGTTTTGAGAACGCAAAATGTTGATTAATTAAGTTAACTCCTGGCTCAAACTTCCATTCCTAATTTTAAGGAATTACACAAGCATTAGCCTGGCTCTAAATATTTGGTACAAAGATCGATTTTGATTTTACATGGTAAGAAACAAAAATGTCGGTACGATACAAAAATAAAAAAACGTTCTTTTTCCCTGCGGCAAACGTCATAATGCCATCATATACCTACGGTGGGGACAAAGTTATTATATATTTTCTTCTTTTTTCAGTAAACAAAACGCGCTTCTCGCATCCAGCAGCAACTTATCTTTTCCTTATTTTAGTTCATCGCTATGATGTACAGTACATTTCTTAAGTAGCGTTACAACATTACGCTTGTTAAAGTGTCGAGTGCAATCTTTACATCGCAATGAAATGAGTAAAGCCATTGGTTCACAGTCAGTTTTGAGCTGCAACATTGCTAATATATCAGTAATATAGCAGGAAGGTAATGCCTGCTGAAGCCCGGGAACAGAAGTTGTTTTCATAGCGACAGGAATCTTTGAAACCCGAAACCGACTATAGACCCCTCAAGCCTATGATCTTTTTTCGTAATTCTTCGGCCTATGTTAGAACGGTAGTGGTCCACGCAACTTTGGCTTTGCACATTTAATTAATGCCTTACGAAGGACAGACAAGAAATAGTACATGTTGCTCGCGTAATTAAGAATAAGCAAAATCTTAAAGTTTCAAAAATATTCAAGTAATTTGTCACAATTCCTGCCGCCGACACAAGGGGTTAATAGACAATGCTTGTACCCAAACGCCTGAACTGTTTCATTGTAGGTGAAATTTGTATATTTTGCAACTTTTTATCAACATCCCCGATTTTTCCATCTGTATGATCTTATCCTTGCTGACCCGAAAATTCGATGGTTTGCGTCCCGCACATTCTGTATCTTCTTCGTATATTTTCAGGATCCATTACAGTGTTTGCCATATTTCTTTAAAAGCAGTTAATTTTATGATGATTACAGACCACGTGTAACTCTTGTCGCTAAATTTATTTGTAAGTTAGTTTGGTTGCTTTACTTCAACCACTCGTGAGATACCCAGAATCCGGAAACAACTTTGATCACAGAACGGCGATATACAGACCTAACACCTTTCAACATGAGTAACGCTGCAATAAGTTTTCAAAGGAAAAAATGGAAGGGTTTCTTGAGAAACAGCAGCAAAGAAACAAGTTAATTCTCTCGAAAAACAATGCAACGGGATGAGTAACCATAGGGACAATCTGAGCAATTGAACCCCGATTTGCTGAATATAAATGCAAAAATATTAAATAAACGGTTGGTTTTTATTTCGTTACCGGTGTTTTCACAAGGTAAAGCTTACAAAACACTCTTAGACTTTAAACTGCGAGGAGAAAACGCAGTGAAAATGTTGTAGGCGAATCCATGCTCACCGCTGTAACAGCTTTGGTATACCAGCTTGTAAAGTGAATGAAATATGACAAAGAGATTATTTCAAAGATTGTATCTGACATCGATACATAAACACAGGGGCTTGAGACGTTGTATTATAAAATTACAAACAACTTAACCCTGGGTGGAACTGGCTCACTTTGACTAAGCTGGGTCGCCAGTTTCGCGCACCCCGCCAACTCGGCTAAAATGCCGCCAAATTGAAAACGAGTGAATTTCTTGTGAAAAGCAGAAAAACGCACCAACAACATATTTTTTCAATAAATGGTATTGAAAACAACCCAAAAAATTGCCTAAAAGTCGTAAAAATCTGGTCAAAATTATTGCATTTGCTTGCAAACACAATATGCTTTCGTCGAACGCCCTTTAAACAAGCTTTGATTTCTAATCGTACAAACGTGATCGAGATGATTTGTCTCTTCATCTGCTCCAACATTTTTTCGCACATCCGAACATTTATAGCTTATATTGAACATCTGCAAATTCTTATTTCTTTTCTGCTTAGAAAGCGTGGCTTGGGCGATTTTAATTTGTAGTAGCTTGGCTCCAAGCCTGCCTTGAGCTACTTTTTTAAAAACATTATATAGATTGCAACACCGAAGCAATCTAGCAATATAAAAAGTGCTATTTAGCCAAGTTTTTACCAGCGCGTACTGCCAGGGATTTCTTTTAGAAAAGGCGCAACGCATTGAAATTTCATTTTACCAAGTTTTCCATCTAAAGATGAGCAAAACAGAGGTTTTGCTAGAATTTAATGAACGACAATCAAACTGCTGCTGCTCGCACTTAAAAAATGTATTTGACGACGGCAAGGCAGCAGAGGCTTCTTCTTCATTCGCAGACGCGCGTTGATTTGTACATCGGTCGCCGTTTCACGCCGAGACAGTGGCCGACAAACGAGCGGAGCCCTTTGAAGGGTTGCCCAATCTGGCGACACGCTGAGATGGCAGTGATCGGACTTTTGCCGGTGGCCCTTTTTTCCCACAAAGCTTGCGTGATTTCTCGCGGCGCAAGTACCGACACCTTCGCGCAGAAAATGTATCCAAGTGCGGCGTGCGTTATTTAGAACTGGTGTTCGGCAGCCGGCCTTAGCCTTTCTGGTGTGTTTGAGGTGATCGCAACCGCAGCACGTGGCTGCGGCATTCGCGCACAGCTAGTTTTGAGCTGATCAGCCGGACGTAAAAGATGGTTTTTCGGGGAAAGTGGGTAATCGCATCCGATGTGCTGGATTAAAAGTTTTCTTCTATGGCGGAATACACACAGCGCTGTATTGTTAAGAAGGTGAGATTTCCCCGCCAGTTTGTCTTTCAGGAACAGGCAATCTATTCTTAATGCGCATTTTGAGAGGCGTTGAAAATTTTAGCGTATTTTTTATTAATTCCATCAAACCCAAGAAAGCCAATCGTAACCGACGTACTTTTCAGTTTATCAATTCAGCTGAGCTCAGCTAGTAAAAATGCAAAAGTGCTTAAGCAGGAATTAAAGGTCTGAAGCCTTTCGCAATAAAAATCTTCGGATTAACCAGTAGCGAACCGCTTAGCGTTAGACGACGAGGAAGTTTTGCTGACGAGTTTTTTGACGTGAGTTACGCTTTCATCCATAGATCATTTCGATGTAAAGCTTGTCGTATCATTTGAGGCTTTTTCACAAGTATCTGCATTGCCAAAAGCTGTTTTATCGCTATCATTTTCAGTAAGCAAAACTCACCGATGGTTGTAGCATTTTCAGACGGTTTTTAGTTATACTGATATACGGTATCGTGTTGTTCGCGGATGCTGTTAAGATGAAGCGTTTTAAGAAACGTCTTCTGCAGCAACGCGATCCGACTCTTTGATTACGCAAAATTGTAGCTTNATTTTTTCATTTTGTTTTGCAACGATACATATTTTTCGGTCAAGGTGATTCAGTTTCGGAGCAATGATTGCGAAAAAAGCAATGGGAACAGCTCCGTGAAAATTTAAGGGAAACACTGAGCATGTTTCCGAGCTGAGAAATGGAGGTTTGAATTTTTCCTGACTTTTCCTCACATGGCTATTGCGATCTCCTGCTGCGCAGCCTTTCAGACTCAGTTTGATGCAGTCGTGTGTTTTTTTCAAAAATGATTAAGTGGTTATGAATCACAACGATTGAAGTATCGCGATGGCGATGTTGCGGCAGTTGCGGGTAGTCCAAATTTTCAGACACTCCTGTTGGTGGCATCAGAGGAAATATAGCGACGAAAGTTTTTCTGATGCTGACGAAGAAAAAAGGCATATCAAACGAACCACACTTAAACTTGCCGCAGTTGTTTTACGCTTAGTATTAATGGCCCATTAGCTACATACGTTTGAGGTGGTAATTCCGTATTGTCAGGTTGACTTGGCGAACAGTTGATTTACCTGAGGGGATATCATTTTGATAACCTGTAAATTAGCCATTGCTCTTTTTTGGCAAGTGCCATTGGAAACGATTGAAGACATTTTTGTGAATGCTCCGGCATGCGGCAGTTCTTGAATTTCCATTTATTTTCACCTAACTCTTTCCGACTGAAATAAACATATTCTTGTAGTGAGGTAAACGGGAGTTTTTTGTTGAAGGAATCCAAGAAAAAGTCCGTAGTGTCGAGATCGTGGCAGTGCAATTTTTATCTGTCAGTTCACCCATNCCGCTCGCAGTACCGGATGGAAACGCCGAGCGTGTAACGTAGACAATCCNCCTCCTACGTTTTCAACGACCCACTATGCAGCTTTCGTCCAAGCCGTTAACCTTCGATCTTCATGGGAGGGCTGCGCGGCGAGACTGACGTGCGACCATCGACAAGACGATAAGATGTGCATTTTAAGTTGTTACATTCGTTGATAAAAAGGTCGTTACTGAACCTCGTGTGGTTGAAGTAGATAAATTAGACCGGCCGGTCTGGCTGCAAGCGGCAAGTTTTGAAAACAAGCTTGCTTCTTTTCTTCCGCTCTGCTTGTCGCTTATAGCCAGCGAAGGTCGAGAGACAGAAAACTGTTGGCCTGTCAACGCGTTCCATGATAACTGCCAGCAAAAGTTGCGACAGGGTTTGGTTGTTACGGGCGTTTGATTTGCGGAGCGCAGTTTTAAGTTTCACGGGACTCCCGAAGTGAGGTGTGCCAAGACAGGCCTACGACCAAGTGACACAATGCGAGCAACATCATGGAAATCTTACTGTGAAGGATATTCTTATAATCGTTTTTCCAATATTGTGTGATTTTCCGACCTTCTGTTGGAAAGCATTAACAGCTGAATACCCAGTTTTCGGATGAAACATTCTTGTATTTCTGTTCTAGATTCTGCGGTTTTGTCTCGGACTGTGGTTTGCAGTTTGCAGGCTGGTTTGAACTCTCATTGGAAGCTTATATTAAATTGCGGTTTGTAAGGATTAGTGACACGTCAGTCTCTTGCAACAGGCCCTTTCGCATGGTTTTTGGTCGCTCGATGCCGAGCTGGTTGTCTGGAATTTTATACTAAGACCACATCTTTTGAATACTTCGAATATTGTTCATTGTTGTCATCTCGCACAATTACCCGTTCGTGTGACTAAACAAGAGGCGCAGATTGATAAAATGAGTTTGCAGGCTTAATACAAACGTTTTCTAACTTGAGTGTCGTTGTTGAAGTCTCCAGAGATGAAAAGGCCTGAAAACCGCCAGAAGTCATGGCATTTCAAACTAAATACCCTCTGTACACATAGTTTTTGTTTCCTTGTGTTCCTTAAGATTGGAAATGCGAACACTCAAGAAAGCCTCTCGTTTTCAGCGAGGCGTCATTGGGTTGTTTGTACCCTGCGCGCAGGATGCGCAGCTCGTAAGTGAAATTACGCGACGAAAACTCTGCCCGAAATTTCCTGATCGCGAAACTCGAGACAAGAATGCAACGTTTGGTTATGGTCTACTCTAGATCGTAATGGCTTTGCCTGGCACTTTGACTTCCATCAGGGGGAGGATATAGGCTGTTTACATCTTAATGCATTGCGGAGTTGATTGAATGGTAAAAGGTTTACCTTTTAATGGTAAAAGGTTTATTGAATGGTAAAAGGTTTACCTTTCAATCAACTCCGCAATGCGTTAGTGCAGACTACGATAAAAATTTAAACTTACGAACATAGGCGCCAAGTTTTAAATTTCTACGGGCGTGCGAAATCCATTACGTCACAAAACATGACGTCAAAACCTGCTGAAATTGGTAAAATAAAATCGGTTGATCCCAAAGCGTCTCTCACACTAATGTCAGTTTTACAGGCGACTCACAATTATTCGATCATTAATAATTTTTTCAAAACTTTTTGAATACGTTCACAACAGATTAGTTTGGAAATATGAAACGTTGAAAACGCACAATTACCTAAAAGCATTCGTGCGAACTCGAGAACTTTCAACCTACATATTCATCTATCGTTCAACATTAAGTTCATCTGTCACAGTGGAATGAATATTAAGTGAACAACAAGATTTCAACCTTAGTTCAGTCATGGTCGATCCGAGATAATTTCTAATGCGACGAAGTGCACTAAGCTGCGCTCTACCTCATAGGTAGTCCAGGGTAATGCGAATTACATGTGCAGCAAACACGTTAAACTCGGAAATAAATTAGTAAAAGTTCGGTTTTCGGTAAACAATTTCAAAATAACGTCTGGAGTTGGACTGTTTAAATCATTGCTTGCCAGAATTTGCCGGATTTTGCTGTGCAACTGTTCCTCGTTCACATCGTCTTTGTAAAAGTCGCATAGAGCGTAGGTGGTGCGTATGTCTGCAGTGCAACTTAGAACTGATTCACATTTCGCGGTGGGGCTTTCGATCGAGCAACGATAAGGACGCAACAGATTGAGTTAATTGCTGCTGAGTAGATTCTTTCTGGTGTGACTAGACTGTATTCGCACAGCACTTGCGGTGATAACCTACAATGCCAGCTAGGGCAAACACGTAGGTTACTTTGAATGTACTTTCAGATACGATATCCTGATCTGACATGCCTTTGCCGGTTTGCCTTAGCGAAGCAAGGGTAAGATGACTTGAAGCAGTCAAACTAAGCGTTCTCATATTTGCGTTGTTTTTGCAATGTCGCAAAGTTAGATGACACTCTCTTTGATCTTATCTTGCGTAGGTGTTACGTGCAATCAGTGTAAATGCTTGCCTCGGTGTACTTTAAAGTAATATCTGCCTTCTTTTCTTGAAACAGAAGTAAACAGTATGTAACTGATTCCGTTACGTGGGAGTTTTCACGTAAGTTCTGCTCCATGACCAATCACGCCGTCGTCTCAAGCGAGGGTGAACGATGATAGTGACGTCGCTGGCTTGCTTGACAGCAACTCTGTACTGGTTATCGAAAGCAGCCATGACGTTTGCAAAACCCCTTCCTCCTTTGTGCGCAGGTGAGTAACGTTTCAATTGGAACAAAAGCAAGTACTCTATTTCAGCTGAAGCTGTTGGTTGCTGATGCCACCCGTAGCGAATCCTGCCCCACGCCCCTGCGCAGTTAACGATGAAGGAAAAGAGTTAAATTTACGCCTTTTCAACTCTAACTAGGTTTTTATATCAAGTTCTGTTTTATGCGCACTAATACATTCAACGATGAGCTACTTAACTGTAGTTTGCTCAGGTGCCGCTCCTTTGTGATTTTATGAGAGATTTCCGTTCATTTTTATTGTTTCTGAAAAAGAAGCTGCAAAGTGAAAATTTTTAGTGCCTTTTATACATTTCGTAGCAGAAACCAGTTCCGCCCATTTTAGGAAAAAGGCCGTAAAAACATTCATGTCAGCATTTCACACGATCATGCTCGTTTTCGTGAAGCTCTTCGAAATCTCAATGCTTTGATTTTTATTTTTGTAACTTGTTGTGATAATGGTTCAGATTTGCAGCGATCCGAGCAATTCACTTAAATTTTGCAGTTTGGCGGCCAGAAGGTTGAAAAGTCGGATCGTGTCTTTTATCTCGGTTTCTTGATTCGCCTTGAAACTACAGCTTTCAAAATGATTATACGTTGGCCAGCTTGTGCAAAGTATTCAAAATGCTGGCGCGACCGTCGCATAAGCTTGCGAAGCGGCTGCAACGATAAGAGATGATTGCCCCGGCGCTACCCGATAGCCCCAAATAACGCGGACGAGGATTTTGCACAGTTTCTGCCCGTGCTATCTCAGTGGGAAGTAAGCGTTTATTTTCGTCGAAAAGCGGTTTCAAGCTCTGAAATTTTCTAAAAGCTGAGATTTATCGTTTTCACTTTGAAAGCAGTAAAGCGTCTGAAGACGTCGAAATGGCTTTACGCCATCTTTCAGAAATTGACGATAAAATCGCAAAGTGTGTATAATAACCCACGCTTTGTATATCCCCGGGTAGTGACCTGTAAAATGCAGGATTGTGTCGCGGTTGAATAGACCTCAAGTGGGATTCAGGAAACTGTAAATGCTTTTTGTCGGGAGTTTTGTCTGCCACTCCGGTTTCATCCAAAGTAAAACTGTTGCTATTCAAAGGAATTGCGAAAGAACTGACCCCACGAAAAAAAGCACACACGAAAAAAATTCTGACTAGCCGAAAACGTCTGCTTTAGATGATATGCAATTCCGGCAAGTGAAAGTTATTGGCGCAGCCATTTGACTCCTGAAGGTAATTTGAGTTGTTTGAACAACTGAACTTAGAATGTTGGAAGTGCAGAATTCGGATGCGTTCGAACCTTAACGCTTTGTGCCTCCCAAATAGGAATCATTTCTGTTTGCTGTTTGCCACTCCATCAAAAAACAATATGTGGTCAGAAAAAGCGTAAACATCAGGTATATGCTTTGGTTACTTCCAAAGGGCGCTTTTCTCCGAGCACGCAAAGTTGAGGCGGGTTTTGATTAAATTCGATCTGATTTTACACTCTCCGATACTTTATCTTTTCGATGTTTTTATATAGTACATTTTGTCAATTAGAAATGTTTGAGGCAGTCCCTCTTGTGATTTTGCTTTTGTCCAACTGACTGTGTTTTTCTGCCCAAAACAACGGGTGCGCTTTGACTGCAATCTACTTTAGTTTGACCTCAAGTGGCATCGAGTTGCCTCAGAGTGTAATTTTAAAACTGTAACGAACAATTTCAGTGGAAAATATCTGGACAAAACTTCTGCGCAGGAGTTTAAGAGCACTTTAGGTCGGCTACAAGTTTTCACTGAATGATTATATCGCTAATTGTGCTGATCATGTTTCATTCGAAGGCCGAGAACATCTTGTTAAGCTGTCTCGGCTGAAATTGCTCGTTATTTCGCGTTCACGAAATGCAGGCTCAGAGCTCCTCAGACCTGTATCTATGCTTCTTTGGACATGGCAATGTGGNCGGAGAAGGTGTTCTTCGTATTGGAAATTTGTCGCAATTTGTATCATTACCAGCAGTATCTGGGCGGAGNCTACAATATTGTTTGAACGTGATGAGACAGCCTTGTCGGTCATACTATTTCCTTGTTTGACATTAGTCCTTCACAGTACATTAAACCATTNGCAAACGTGGATTAATCAGATTTAAACAAGGACTTTGCCTCTTGTTGCGGTTTCCTCCGCAGCCAGTTGACACAGGTCTCGGCCAAACCACCTTCGTTTCACGGCAACACATCCGTGTTTGTAGAGACAGGGTCTCAGAAGATGTCAAACGCATACGATTGCTCGGTAGGGTACAGTTTCTTCTGGGATACTGAAGATAAGGTGGGGTTGAAAATCTCGGATACTGAAGGTAAGGGGCGTGCGCCCGAGACAAGTGGACGGCACATTGTTTCCAGTGTTCTTAATTCGCGTCTCCAAATAGCGACCGTTACAGGGATTGAAAATCATCAGATATGATTAACTGCAACACCACTTGGCTGGAGATGCGTTAAGACGATTAAGTTTTCATTTTTGTTTTATTTAAAAAAATAATGTCCCGTAGTTTGTCAATTACTTACAACATGTGCTGGAAATTTCCTATAAGTGGTTTCTGTGTTGCCGTCCACTCGAAACCGGCAAAAATTAATATTCACTAAAAATTGTGAAAACTGTAAGACAATCAATCATTTTGTACAACCCATCAGTTCTCGCCTTGCGCTGGTGCACTTTCCCAAGTCTCAATTCTTGCATATTAAGCGCGGCCTTTGGTATTGCAAGTCAATTCCTAATCATTTTGAGATATGCAATAATCTACATTTAACAGAAGCAGTTCTTGCTCGGTTTTGCCCATGTTTCGACGGCGAGCGAATCTCTTAAACAGAGCCTTTCTTTGTAATTATCCGCTTGTTGATAAACATATTGTTTAAACCAGGGAAGGACTGTTGCATCGTAGCACAACTCTTTTATGCGTAACGTTGAGTCGAAAAGTTCCGTGAACTTTTCCGCAGTTGCCCCATCGCGTTACGTTTGGTAACGCCAATACCCACTGGGCAGGTAAAGAGCGATATTGAAATCGGATTAAACCGAGTCGCGTACACACCAGCTAAATAAACAAGAAGACCGCGACGCACTCCCACACTTCCACCGACATGCCGCCTGCAAGAACTGAGAAGCGCAAGTCACACCAAACCACGAAACGGTGGACAAACTAAGCAGAAGCGCGCTACAAGAGACGTGTAAGTTGTTGGCAAATTTTAAAACCACTCAAAGGCAGCGAAGTTTTACTCAAGTCAGATGTGATTCTGAGCGTTCTACCTTTGAAAAATGTTTTGTTGCCGTTTACACAGATGCACAGGTAACCAATGTAGCCAAACTATAGGTCGTCCTTAATTGGCTGACTGAAATTTTCTACAAATGCCTTTGGCAGCAAACACCGTCCCTACTAATGAACCACTAGTGACAGACCGTGCTTCGACAGTTACGCCAAAATGTTTTTTTGCAAGCTGATGCACTTGTAATTGTCCTCAAAACATCAGCGGTAGTGTTGGTTTCTCAGAGTAAATTCCCTGATGCCTGGCACACCACGAATCAGGATCTTGAAGAAGCATGTAATGTGATTGTGACCCATTAATGACGTAGTACTGTTGAAGCACTCATGACTGAGAAACTTTTTCTACACGCTTCAACGTAGAAATACTGCGCGTCTGTTAAATCCTGTCATCGTAGTAGGATTTGCTGTTTCGGATTACCTGGGCGACTGTGTGTTGTGAAAACGTATACGTCGGTTGGCAACGAGCCTTGTGCAGACGACCTCGGCGGCCTGATCATCATCTCAAAATGCAAATTTGTAACAAATTAAGACTTATTAGCTGTAGCTGCGGTTTCGGTTGACATGAGCTTTAGCGACGCAAGTTGTCCTGCCGAGATGCAGCTTGATCTGCAAATGTTTGGGTTGTAATCATGGAGGGCAACACCAGCTTTTACTGATATGGGCGAAACCTGTATTGCGGAATGCGCATGCCGAGAACCTGGCACAAATCCACGACTGCAGCCTGTGCCGGCCAGTCACCAGTCTTAATTTGTCTTTCTTGCACCATTGGGTTTCACGCCTGGTGGGTAGAAGGTGAAAATAGTCTCGGGAATGATAAGTACTCCGATTAGAGAATTCATAGCAAATCGCACGTGACAGTCCGTGTGCATCAGGGCTTCTGACAGAAAAACTAAGTGCATCGCTGTAGTTTCATGATTTGCACGAATTCTCATGCAGAACCTTAGTAATATTTCATACGATTTGCCGAAGTTTTCATGTACAACAGTACAGTAGTTAACGAAGCCGAGAGTTTTTGTTTAAAGATTAAACATTTTTATTTGTTGTTTTAAAATATTACAGACAAGTCTATATTTTGTTGCATATGTTAACGTTTGTTTAAGTGTCAAAATTTCAAGCATCCTACTTGATTCATTTATTTATCAGTCATAGGATTTGTAAACGTTTTTTCCAAAGCTGTAGTGGTTACTTGGAATATTCGTCACTAACAGAAACAAAAGTTTAATATCAAATACGTGTCCACTGATAAAATTTCGAAATTTTCACCACATTTTAGTGATCAACGTGTGTTTTTTTAGAAAATTTGTTTGCTAACGTAAGATTTAGTGGTTTGATTTGTGGCAAACTGTCTATTGGCCTTCCACAAATGCATTGAAATCTAATGACCACACTTTTAGAGTTTTTCTAGTGTCAGCTTATTTGTTTGCAAGGAGACATTTTCAAACGTGAAGGGCAGATTTATTATTGTGGCTAATTACCTACTGTAAGCGTTCTCTTCTGACTGAACCAATAAAACTGTGTGCTTAAGCGAAGTTTTTTTTCAACAAGGTTGAACACGGACGTACAATTAAAACGTGGAGTGAACGCTTGCCCTCACACGTGGAACACGTCCCAGCGAAGAGAGCACTCAGTTCTGTCTTCGCATTGCCAAATAATGGTTTGTCTCACATTGTACTCAACGCGTCTCAGCATAGTTATCACTAGATTTAAATTGCTAACGTCGCCAGTCGCACTATAGCTTCAATCCATGGATTAGGGCTGTTGGAACAGATCGCAAAACGCTTTTTAGCATCTAGCAGCGACGCGTTTTATGTCCAACGCAAACTCAATACTCTGTAGGCAGACCCATGACCTGCCCTGTTTGACTGATGTGCTTTGCGCCATGTAGTCATAACTGTACTCTCCTGACCCGGGTAGTAGCTTCGTTCTATTGGCGCGCAGCTGCTGCACGGCTTGCTCAATTGTTATTCGGAGTTTACGACATTGGACAATCACAGGCGTGCTGGTGGCATGTAAGAAGTCGATTTTCCTTTGAACCTACAGGTGCAGGTATTGACGTTGGATGAAAACCTTAAACACAGCTGAAAATGTCTCGTTTGACATGAAGTAAGGTTGGAAGCAAGGTGATGGAGTTTTTCATTGGCATATTCTGAGTCAAAAATGTGGAAAACACACATTCACCCAGGAAAGGTGACACGCATAACTACAAATTGGGGTTGCACGCCCGAAAACATCAGCACTAATGAACAGGGCAGACAACAACAGAAGTGCATCAGCGTAAGTGTATGTAGCGACTTATACATGCATTGAAACAAATCTTTTTTTTACGAGACAGCTTTCTGTGGAAAATTGGGCAAAAATTCACTATTCCACTTTGCTCTGGGTACTAGAAAGTTTGTTATTAGTCGAGCACCAAGCTTACTAGCGACAACTTTGTTCCATGCTGTAAAAGAGATCATGCAGCAATTGCTCTGTATGTCAGATTAGCGTGCAGGCAAATAGGGCTGATAATTATCCTTGCATCCCGAGGCCATGCTGCAGTACCTGGTGGCGTGCTTGGCAGTGCTTCCACAAATTACTCTTTCATTTCTTCTGTTTCACGTAGTCATTCTCATTTATTTCCTCGTTTTTAAATATAATTTCCTCACCTCTACTGTACTTTATCTGTAGAATGACAAAAACATCGTCTTGTTGCATTTTACAACTGAACTTTGCACGATACCTGAAATATTACAACCACAACAATTGATTAACATGACACACAATCTGATAAATGATATCACACAGACCTGTAACCAGGATGTTAGAGAAGGTTTGGTTAAAATTATGCGGTACAATAAACGACTAAAATAGGTATAGCCAACTGCTTTCATACAGAGCTGTACAAGTGGGCTTAAGAATTTTCTTTGCAAAGTAAGCTTTTGTTTAGCAAACGTCCATATGCTCAGGGTCGGCCCTAGCAGATGCGGGGCCCAATGCAAGACCTAGGCGCGGGGCCCTCTGAGCAGTGCTTTTATGACGTTATCGTGTTCAGTCAACCGTGTTACGATCGGGGTAGAGCGCAGATATACAGTGCAGTACTAACACGAGAATTGAGCGCGTTTGCTGACGTTCGAGAGGAAATTTGCTAGTTCCGACGAGAGCGTTCTTTGTTAACAGTGAAATTTATATAGCGTTTCTACTGAATTCTCAAGCGCAAGGTGTATCTGGCAAAAATTAACAATCTACCGAAACACCATGGCGCGGGGCCCAATACAGCTGCATCGGTTGCATCGGCTTAAGGCCGGCCCTGCATATGCTCATCTATTTCTGCAAAGACGTTTGATTAACAAAAACTAATTTACATGCCTTTCAAAAACTTTTGTCTGAATTCACTACACAAACTTATCAACACTAACACTTGCAACCGTTTTACTGCAAAGTTTCATTATTTACAGTGACAAAAGCTGCAAAAGTTCCGTATAATTGATTCATCACCTGGAAATTCTAGTTTTTCACTAACTGATCTTTTCTTTTTATCACACTTTTCCTCATTTTGTTATTTCCTTCCAACTTTCTCAATTTGTTTCCTCCCAAATTTTCTCCCTCAAAGATTTTTGGCTCAAAATTTTCTCAAATAAGGACATACGCTCCCACGTGGAAGCATCACTGCTGGGAATACGCCATTAGCCCAGAGATGTTGCTTCACAATTGCTTGTCCATTTCGAGAAAAAAAAACAACACTTGCGGGCTGGTCAACTACGAACATGATATTTCGCTCTAAAAACTTACTCTTCAGCTATCACTTATGTACCATATAAGTTACGCGGCTATTCACAACATGGCAAATACGGTGCAAAGCAATTATGATTTTCGTGCGACGAATACGTTTGGTTCTGTTTCATGTCATTAGTTTCAAAAACAGTTTTCTCTAACAGAAGGTAAGCTACCCTGTCTTTTCCCCACGCATTTCAAAACTTTAGATGGCTGGACTGCCATGCCCGTAAAGAGTTTCCAACCGCGTAGTTTGATGGTATGATTTTACCAATTGCTAGCTCCGATGACTGTGCACTTTTTTGTTGTGTGAGCAAATGGCCATTCGTAAAACAATGAAACCAAAATTTACGCCATGGGCTGAAGCCAAATGCAGCAATGACCGTAGTAAGTCGAGTAGTTTAAATGTAAAACCGTACTCCTCAAACACTCCCAGTCCCACACAGGTAAGGATCTCCCATTTTCTACGTTTACAGCATCTCCGACCATCTGTGAAAGGGCATTTTATTCTTTATGCCAGTTTGAGCAAACTCCTGATAGATTTTCATGAAATTAACAGCAAAGCTTTATGAAGTGTTAAGCATATCGATATTTTTTATTAGATTTTTCTTTTCCTTGACTTGGCATTTTATATTTGGTAGTGGTTTCATCGCCTGCAGCCTTCCGTAAGATATTGTTTTGCAGATTTACATGAATTTCAGCTTGTACCCGATTTAAGACATCCAAGCTTTACAAGTTTAGCGCCCCTTCCTGGGTTTCTCAAAGGTCCATGCGAGTTGTTTTACAGTCCAATATAAAGGTAGACTAACATTTTGGATATCCCAGTTGTTAGATCTCGAGGCATAAATCTAAAATTAAGTGAATAAAGAAGAGACCGGTATAGACTTGATTTACTTGTGGTGATTGGTATAGAACAGGGTGGGGAACCTGCGACCCGTGTAACCATTTAATGTAACTTGCGAAAGAATTTCGTTACCCAAATTAGAGCACAGCATCCCGTCAAAATGGAAATCCTAGGTAAGCAGATATTTAGACAATAAATCAAGAAAGTATGTCTCTTTCCTTCATATAGTTGTTTCTCCCTATTCTACTTAAAGTAAAAAAAGCCAATTGTGTGTTTTGTTGTATTTTTTATCATGAGATAAACTTACAATTTTTGCCTCCCGCCCTGGATATTCCACAATTCATGCAGCCCGTGATAGCAAGTGGGTTCCCCACCTCTGTTGCAGAGCTATGTGAATGGCAAAATGGCAAAAAAATTACCAAAACGTAGAAGCAAAAAACAGTCCAACCATCTATCATATTCTTGGCGCACAATTTCGAATCCTAAAATGAACCCTAAGCGCATGTGCTGTTGTATAGAGTATAGACAGTGTATCTTCAGAAAACAAGAGCAAATGCTTTCGTTTAATTGTAATGCAAGCTCTTGTAATGCAAACTCTTCAGGCAATGAGGTTCGAAATTGGAGGTCAGTTGATTCTGTATGCTGTTCTATATTGGACGATAAGCTGTCACTGAAAGCAAATACCACTTTAAGATATCAAGGATAGATATTAGCTTTTGGCGCGTCTAATTTCAGGCCCAAGTTTCTGGGGAGCGCTACAGCGATAACCTGATTTCATTTTGACAAATTTACAAAGCTTTCGATTCTATTTACACAGCTATCGATTGGCGGATAAAAATGGAAAGCAAACTTACCTACAGCTGAGTTTATGCAATTAAAATTGTCTCTGCTTTAATCCGCAGCCATTGACGTCTAGGAATTCAGCATGAGTGGCTCATGCTATATTTTGCAATATCATGCTTTATAACTAACAAACTTATGTGTTTAAGCAAAAGCAAATCCACGCAAAAAGCTTCAGAATATTTGAACCTCATATAGCGTAGCTGATTCTTATATACCAAAAGTGTTTACATTTAATCAACAAATATTATAATAATTTTGACTCAAATCAATTTCCAGCAATCTAAGAAGATTTCTTCTGTCCTTCTACCTCTTATAAATCGAATATCATTTCCAGAATATCGGACTGGTTTACGTACTTACGTTAGCACATTATTAGCTGCCGTTCATGTGGTTCGCATCCATTAACAAGCATTTTTGTGTCTCTAAAAAAATTTAGCACGTTTGGGAAATATAAAGGGCAGTTTTTTGAAAATCTAAATTCATTTATATGAAGTTTCTTAAAACATAGACTTCAGTCAAAATGCAAGCAAGAATGATGCCGACTGTCGATGTCAGGAAGGAATTTTCATTAAGTCGCCTGTCTGGCCTTTGCTCTTGGCAAACAATTGTTGAAGTATAAACAGTTCTCGAGTTTGATACAATGAGTCAAGGATCATAAGTTTCACTGGGCTGAAGGTTCTAACGCGTTTACGTGTTTGAAACGCAGAGCAAGAGTCCAATTTCTTTCTCAATAAACAGGATTTCAGCAACAAACGAACTCTTCCCGTCCTGGATAGAACACACAACCATTTATTAAGGAAGAAAAACATTGGCCGAAAAAACACGAAACGGAAATGTCCAGAGTAACAACAGATTTTAGCGATGAAGCGATGAAACAAAATTTGCATTCACTGACACCAGCACAAATGTGAGAAATGATGTGTCTTGAAGTAAACAGTTCATTACTGCTCCATGCAATCATGGAAGTGAATCCCTGAAACTAATGCATTTTATTTATTTATTCGTTTGCCTCAGACACATGTTCCATATCACAGGGGTTAGTCAAAGAACACAAACATACAAAAATGTTTATAGACACAGCACATTGCAAAGTAGGTATTGGATTATACGCACAGACACTAAACCAACGCACCAGTAACTACTGCATTCGGTCCTTCTTATAGAGAAGAGTTACATAGTGGGAGAAAAATTTTATTTGTGTGAGCAAAATATCAATCATTAACAACATAACAAAAGATAATGAGCAAAATATCAATCATTTTGCTTAAAACCGTTTTGAAGTGTGTTTACAACGACTGCCGTTGTTGGGGTTATTTGCACAAGCAAGAACCCCACTGTCGTGTACTTTTAATTTTCGGATGGGTCCGGTAATTTCAAATTCTATGATGTCAAGTCGTGCCATTTCAGTGTGAACTTCATCTTCGTGACTTCAGAGTGACAAATGATTGCGAAACGAGAAACATTGAACTCTGTGATTTCAGGTTGAGTTACAGCGCAAGGAGTGATGAGTGCCAAACTCAGCAGAATTCTTGAAAATATCCTGTGTTGATTTTTATGCCAACTCCAGCGAAAACGACTTTGCTTTCAAACAACACAATAAGCCACTTGCTGTGTGGATGTAGGCTAAAGTAAAAACCAAACTTCTTTTAAACCGAGCAACATGCGTTGACCTTTACAACCACCCGCCCGTGCATTAAGTTAAATGGACATTGCTTTTTATGAAAAATCCTTGGGTCTGGGCGGGCCTACCAGCTCTCTTCACCCTTTTCCGTTCTCACGACGATAAGCAACATTGTTTGCGTAGCGCATTGCTTCTAACATTTTCCCAGCTGCTACGGGCAGACATGGTTAATTCCCAGTAAGATGGTTACCACGGGCAACGTTTCGGAATCGAATTATATCCAGGTAGGCCGCATATCTGTGCAAATAATCCAGGTCCCGCACAGCATGTACTCCTGGCAGTTTTTTTTATGTCCTTGCGTAATGTTTGCATTCGTCTACCGAGACAGTGAAGGCGTTTTCACGCAGTGTAAATCTGGGTCTCGCTTACTATGATGCCCAGACTAGATAACCCTGATATTTTTCTTCAGAAAACTGAGTGAAATTTTTGCATGCACAGTTGGTTACACGTGTGTTCTTTTCGGCTGGACGACACGGTGGTCGGCGTGTGTTGGATAAAACTAAGAATTGACAGTGTGTTTGATTCTATAGGGAAACAAACCAAGTACAGGATTTCTTATATCAAAACCTTTCTTGGCTACGCACGAACTTCTGCTGGTCGCGGAGAGGTGTGTTTCTGTCGGTTGCTCAGTTCAAACTAATATTTCGCGGCAAGCAATAAACGCGGTGCAGGCTCGGCAATTAATCCGGCACCACATTAGCAGATTGGATGTCTGGGCGAGTGTCGCCGTTTGAGGAAAAAATCCGGGGTCTTAACGCTGCTGCGCGACAGCACGGCGACCCATTCGACCACTTCGTCTAGTATCAACCATTCAGAAAGCACTCGAAATACTGTGAGATCGCGAACGAGGTATCCGCCCGTCATTTTTTCGCGCGCGTCACAAGCTCTTGAAAAGAAATTATGTTGTTGAAAGTGGACGAGACTAAGACCTGTCCATTTTGAGACATTGAGATCAATCGCCACTTACTCATGCATTTACTGTAGCTGTGTTACGGCACGCCTTTTACATCGAAAATGTTGTAGCGATCTACCGCCAATACTAAAAACTCCTGCTTTCAATGAAAGACAACTCTGCGGAACAAACGACGTCTCTCAACAAGCTGCTCGTTAGCCAGTGATTTTATCGGGAGCTGTAGACCAAGTCCACTGCCGCTCCGAACGTAAGCGGTGTGAGTGCCTTTGATGTTAACACAGTTTTTTACCTAGATGTGAAGTGCTTTTAGGCCGCAAACAATTTTCCGGCAGTTGATAAAAATTCATTTCGAGGCCGACATGTAGTAGTTGAAAATTGCGTAGTGCTGTGTTTTGTGGCACATGGACAAATACCTTTGATCGATGATTCCAGTTAAGTTGTACCTCTGGGACTCTTTGTGCAACTCACTGGCATTTTTCTTGAAAATCAGTGAAGCGCAAGTTTTACCATCAGGGAACGGATAATGTTATAGTGTTTGAGGGCCATTTTAGCAGAAAGTTTAAATATTGCGTGGTAGCTAATAGCTATATATATCTTATAAATAAACCTACAAGATTCTTCTCTACATCTCAAGAATCTCTATTTGATCATATCCACACAAATGTTTTGGTGGTCACACCGTTTCTGGAATTGCTCTCTGTGACATTTTGATCATGTTCCCACTGATGGTAACTTTACTTTTTATCCCAGATATGCCAAAATACACAGACCAAAACTTCGTTGCTTAACAAATATTGAAATGTTTTTGACTTTTCATCATTTCTGGAAGATCTCAATACTGATTTATAGTCTTAATTGCAATAGCAACAACAGCGATATCAACACCACTTCTGAAACTTTGGTATGTTTAATAACATCATTGATGAACATGCTCCTCATCGGCCTACTTCCAGAAAAGAAGCTGTTTCCTTCCACAAACCATTGTTAAACAAAAGTTTTGTTAGCATCTATCTCTACAAAGAATATACAAAAAGAAACTTAGCGACAAAAAATCCAACAATTTCAGCTTGGTGCAATTTCACCGACTTAAAATTACTCACCGCATGGAGACAAAGCAAAATTACTATGATCATAATTTTAAAACTGTGGAAATGATGTTAAACATTCCTGTAGGAAATACAGTAATTAATGAAATTATTGCAACAAAAAACAAAAAATCAAAGTAGGTACAGAATCCTGAACTTCTAACCCTGGCAATCTGACCCATTGTGAAGACTAACTATTCACTTTTTCAATATTAGCAAAAATATATCCTCCAAAATTGCCCGGCTCCTACATGTCACCTACTTAATGAGTCATTTTCCAACTAGTGTTCATTTCCACCAACCACTGCTGGTGAAGTAAGAAAAATAATTTCTTCTCTAAAGTGCAAAACTACATCAAGCTCAGCGCCAAGACAACCACAAGAGCGACGCAGCCGAATCTTATCGCAAAGTGTTATCCAGCATATTGCAAGCAAAAGCTTACGAGTGAAATGATGACAAATACCAAAACAAGACTTAAAGAAAGTACGGAGACTAAAGCAATAAACACAAGCTACATCAAGCTCCTGTGGCATTCTAGTAAAGTTTCTAAAATTGTCTGCAAATACAATGGTCGGGGCACTTTTTTGGATATTACCCAAAACTATTTCAAGAAAAATGAAATTACACCCCAATTATTCAAGAACCAAAAATGATTATATCCAATATGAATAGCTGGACAAACATATTATAAACCAGCTTTATTTTAATGGAAGAAAACTCATGAAACTATTTTACCCCAATTTTTTTCAATTTTACCCCATTTGAGGTAATTTACCCCCAGTTTCCCAACCTCTGTGCTAATGCTTTATCGTAAAAGTTATCTACATTTTTTAGTAAATGTACGGCACAAGGTGAATTTCCCAGCCTTTTAAAATTGCTCAAATTACGCCCATCCCTAAAACAACCGCTCCCAAATCGTCTAATGACTATAGACGAATATCCATTCCTCCAACCCCTTCCAAAGTATTTGAAAAATTTATCAACAGCAGATTGTACTCTTTTTTTCAATTCATTGCATTATAAGCCCACAGCAATACGGCATTCGCACTAAACATTCCATTGAATTAACAGCTGCAGCCGTTTATGATGATATGATTTGTAATAACGATAACAAATTAACATCATGTGCATTGTCCTCAGACTTGATTAAATCGTTTGATGGTGTTGATCATAGTATCTTACTTTAAACATGATTTTGCTACGGAGTAAGGGAGACCCTCTGAAACGCGTTGCTTACAACTCAACTTGGAAAAAGTTGAATGTACTAAAATAGCAGATAATAAAATCGTTTTATCACCAATAATATGTGGTGTTTCTCAGGATGTCTCCTTGGTCTTTTCTATTTCTTTATCTATTGATGATATTGTGAACGTGTCTCAATGTAATACTGTTTTGTATGCTGATGATGTTTTCGTAAAAACTGTAAAAATCTGCAAAAACTTGTAAAAGATGAGCTTAAAATTGGCTACTATGTTCACGCTAACTAATTATGAATGAATTATTCCTAAAGTAATTTCATGCTCATGAATAACCTCAACCATAAAATTTTTCTCTTTATAATCAACCAATATCAAAAAACGTAAATTAAAATATCTTGGCATTATACTTGATGATAAACTTAATTGGAAGCCTCAGATAGAAAATATGGTAAAATAACTTTCTAAATTATGTGGAATTTTGTTGAAATTAAAAAATTACATCAGCATTTCAGTGCTCAGATCTGTTTATTTTACCTCACTTTCATTCTTATCTGAGTTATTCAATACTTAATTTATCTATGTTCAATAAAACTACCTTTTCTAATTAAATTGCAGAACAGAGCTGCAAGAACCTTAATTACAACAAAATTTAAACTGTCATTTTCTGTTTTACCGAGTTTGAAAATTCCTGATTCATTTAAATTATCGTTGCCTAATGTATTTACTCTTTTGATAACTGTGGACTGTCTGAATACTTTGACAGATACTTTTGTATAATTTCGTCAGATCGCAATTAACAAAAAGGGCTTGCTTCTTCGCAAAAATAACATTTACCCATAATGAAGCATCTTTGGGCAGCTTTCTTCGCTGTATAATGATTTGTCTGAAATCCAGACAAGTTGAAGTCTCAGTCACCATTTTCGTTTGGAAACCGGTACAAAAATGTCTTGCTGTCTTTCCAATTTGCCAGTTGATTCTTAAATCGTCTTATTGTTCCATTTCTCTGTAAGTTTTCATATAGTGCCTCGTCTTTCTGCAGAACGCTTCACGCTTCCAAATGCTCACCCCACCCGCCCTGTATATAGGCATGCTTTTCACCACCTGTATTTTTTGTTTTTCTTTGATATTGTGCTTTATTACCAACGTTTCACTGACGTTTCAAATTATCGCATTTTGTCCCTTCATTTTTACTTTTCACCTGAGACGTCTTCAATTTAGTACTAATTTATGCCAACAAAAAGGGCTGGCTGAGTAGTTGACCCATGAGTTCTTTCGCCAATCCTTCGTGTCTCAAATATGTGGTTCACACCAATTCGCAGACTTCTTCAGTCTTCAATTGCTTTTAGTTTTTATTAACATGCAATCAAATATTCTGCTCTTGGTGTTTTGTTCTTTCAATGCACTTCTTTTACTTCTTGCTTTGAGTCACAACATGAACAAACCTACCTACCTGGACAGTGGGCACCTAGCTTTATTACCACTGTCTGCTGCGAAAGAGTTCGAAAAGCGTTTTTATAGCACTCAGGAAAAAGCGCAAACCCTGTTATTGTAAAAGGTGAGTTTCTACTGCAAGCGTAGTTGGAATTTTTTGCACAAGGGTTAAAGATAAATAGTCAGCAGATATTGTTTAAATGAAGTCTTGCATCGCGCAGTTTCAATGTATGGAACTGCACTTTAGGCATGCTTCAATTCAGTTACTTTCCAAAGTAATCTTTAGAACACGTGCACTGGGACGAACTTAAACACCGTGAATTTTTTTATTTCAGATTTTTTAACTCAATTTTCGCCCTCAATATTTTAACTTAACAAACAACTTCGAAGCTACTTACCGCTGCACATGCGACGTGAATGTAGAACTGCTCTGAGATGTTGACAAAAACTCTACTTAAATTGTTTGCTTTTTAAAATGTGTGAGCAATGGAGAGTAGTAATGCATCTGGCACGCAGCTCTAACTAACTTGAGTGCACCAAACCATTATGCTTTGCTCGTCGTGTAGCTTGTATGTTGTTGTACTAGCGTGAGAAGACCACTTTGGGGCAGTCAACTGCTCACAGACCAAAACGCCTTACGTTATTTGCTTCAAGTACGCTCTGCGTAATAAAACAAATTGCTGCTAAAATGTGTACCTCGCCTTTTTAGCGATCTTGCTGTGAACAGCATTGGCCGAAATTGAAATCGCAAAGACGCCCTGGATTAAAACATGTAGGAGTCTGGCCCATTTCGTTTATTTTCTTTATTTCTTCAACTGTCACGCAAACTAAAAAGTTCTAAGTTTTGCATTCTGAAAACTGCGTTTTGTGAGTTTTTGCTTCCGTGTCCAGCTTAGAGGTTCGTTGCTAATTCGTGACGACCAATTATTATCCGGCCAAATCAGTGAGCACCTCACGTTGACCGCAATGCACCCACTGGAGTATCTCTTTTGTCTGTGCGGCAACGGCCTGAAGATGACTCTGACCAAGGCCTCCTGGACAGACATTTTTCTAGGAGGCCTTGCTCTAACGTTCATCCACTGAATCATTGTCAGTACCGAGGGCAATAGCTGCTGCACATGATACAGTTGTTTGTTTTCTTAAACCTTCCCGATTGCACTTGTTTGTTTCGAGGCAAATGGTTTTTCTTCGACTGAGCGGTACCCCCGTGCAAAAACACACACACCCGGATGTCGAAACGTCAGCAGGGATGCTCACACACATCGGAATGCTTGGGTTTATAAGCTCGGCTGCATACCTTCATTGACAGTTCAGACTTTGACACGCCACTGCAACAAAGCTTGACATGATATGCCATGGTGTTAAACTGTTACAGAACCTGCGTTTTTGTTTTTTTTACAAAAAGAAGCCTTTTGAAGAGTAGTTTGAAGACCCGATTTCAGACTGTTACAATTTGAAATGTTTCAATTGATTGCAACAGCTGTTTTAATGAAAAACACATCGTACCGAATAAAAACGCAGCTGAAACTGACTGCCGTAGATCAACAAATGCTAAGAGTTAAAAAATAATTAAACTTTTCCAAACCTAAGTTTTGAAATTGCTGTCGCATGTCTTTGGAGTGTTGTTTAACTTTCGGAACCTTCCCGGCAAAATGAGCCAGCGTGGAGCGTGACTTCTTTTCATAGGCGCTGGCGGAAATGTAAGCAGCGGTTGTCGCAAAAACAACAATTATCGTTGAGAACGCCAAACCACGACACGAGGCACGTTCGTCGTACCGGGTCTGACCTCATCACAAGCGCCGTGACTAAAAAACGGAGCTTCAAGCTTTCTTGGGCCGCTGCGCTCTGCGAAACGCAACAGCTTTTCCTGCATTTGCGTTGTTGATTTCACTGCAGATATTAGCAAGTGAGCAAGACTGTTCCAGTTTCTATACTGTTGTCAGTTACTCAGCATCATAGATGCACAAAATTCTGCAGTGGACACACGCTTTCGACCCACAGTGGTTTAAATCGAAAAACGCAATTTCTGAACTTGGGTGAAGGTCTTTAATGAATGGAGAAAATTCGGTCAAAGTAAAAATTCCGCACTTTCGTTTGGGTTGAAACACTGCCATGCAAAGTTGGACTGTTTAGTTTACAAATAAGGAAATTTATTTTCAGGGGAAAAGCAAACGTTTTGTCAACATTTTTGTCATTTGTTGCAGGTGTTTAACCCTCGCTTTTAATTGCATACAAAATTATATATGTTATAAACAATAATGAAAATGATTTTTAGTTAACATCAGTGTGCATCATCATTGGTTTTCCCTTGATTTTCTAGATTAAACGCTATTTCCTTAAGTCTTCAGCATGACTGATTTCATGCTAGTTATAAATATAATCTCTATTTAATGAAAAAATACCTTTTCTTGTACGCGCAATTTTTTCTTTTGATAATACCAAAGTTTGTTAAGTTACATGTCATGCAATCAATAAAACAATTTTCATTCAACCCACATTTCCCAGAGGTTTTCTCTTTTTAATTTTTTGAGATCAAGAACGATTCGATGTGGAATGCCGACATTTCGCTGAAGTTTAACAAATGTCACCTGCATTTTGTGAGGTACATACGTAGTCTACATAAACACCATTAGGTTTTATCAGAGCGCTTGCAACCTATTGCGTATTTGTATATTTTGTCGGCTTTTTAATGTTCGCCATTTTTGACCCCAGTAATGACACGACAGCTTTTCGAGAGGAAGCGTGGTTTGGAATTCATTCATTTCCTCTGATTTTGTATATCAACATATTGTAGTTAGGCGGTAGCGTAAACTTTAAAGGATGATGCCAATACTGCCTTGCGGAGTTTCGTTTGAATAAGAACAACTTCCGTGTAATTTAGGCATTAGCGTCCAACGAGTTTAGCAATACGCACATTCAAAGGCAACTTTCCATTTTGTGTGTGAGTACCCGACGTGTGCGGTCCCTGGATACGATTTTCAGTCCGACTGGATGAACGCCGCAATAACAGTTGTTTGTTGTTTCGAGAGTCGAATTTATTTGCCGAAAATTTGCTTAGCTCGACATGCGACGTAAGCCCGTCTGGCCGCGCAGGGAAGGGCAGCCACGCGCGTACGCCCCACTGGTTACGATCACAAGTCGCTATCAAATCCCGAAACTCTGAAGCTTTTAATTAAATTACCGCAGACTTGCGCTCAGGGCAATGGCAACAATGCTTTGTTGAAACTCCCGGGGCGATTGGAGGTCAGTGCTTCCCGGAAGCCGCTCGTCCCTGCGCTTTGGCGAAGTTTTTTCGGAACTGCTCTGGTTTGTAGTTTTTTTCCAAGCGGCCCGTTGAACTGAGATTCCTGACAGTCAGTCACACTTACCACTCGTAACAGGACTCTGTGTTCATTTGCGGCGCAGCGTTCACGAACCAAATTGAGGATGACTTTTTATCTGGGTTGTGATTTCGCAGATACCGCCGCAGTGGATCTGCTGGCACTTTCGCTCGCCGAGTCGATGGACTTTCCGGTTGGAGTAGAAGTTTCAAAAGTCAACGGCGTGACGGGATACAGGTAAAAACATGCGCGGTGCATGCAGGAGAAATTTTCCAAAGCTTGTTTTACAATAGTATGTGGTCCGCATTGGAAGCAAGCTGGTTTGCAACAGAAATGAAACTTTCAGCATCATATTCGATAAAAATACTCGTTTGTTGAAGAAAAATATTCTTTTCAGGTTGTTTCCAACGACCTCGGCGAACTTGCGCATGCCCATAAGGGGAGAGCCTTTCAATCGTTTTTTTTTCAGTTACCAGAACTGGAAAATGTTAGTATTGTGCAAAACGTTGGTCGCATGAGATAATCACGTAGACATGCAGTTGCACAACGAATGAAGACAACAGCAGAAAATGTTGCAAAGAAGTCGCTTCAATACTTCAAGCGTATGGGTCAAGAATGAAAATCGTGATTTAAGGGTTTTTCTTGCAGGTGCTCGTAACTGCTTGATGCGTTTTGGTTCATGTATTCGTGGTTTGTGATCTCTTCACATTCAATTAAAACAAACCAACTGCGTATTACTGAGCATCTCTATGACCCAACAGTTTTAAAGCAGCGAACTAATCGGTTTGCTTACGTGAATAATTTCCACGTCACTCTTCGCTGCATGTCTCTAGGTTCGACCCTCGCGCACGTCTCTTTGGCATTGACGCTTCGGAAGTAATGACGAAATGCACACATTTTCCTCAAGAATTTTCTTTGCTGATCACGTTTAAACGAGAAGCATTAAGAAACGAAAAAGAGTACCTTCTGACTCTCCTAGGTCAGGTAAGTTGAGTGAATGGAGATGGCTTACTGAACCAGCTGTAAATCCAAAGTTTCGTATTATTGCGCGCAAAAGCACATGTTGTTCCAGCCCCCAAGACCGGGCTTAAGGGGCAAATCCACAGTAATCACGTTATGTTGCAAAATCTTGTTTATAACAGGCTATAAAAAGATTGAAGAATAAGGTCCATTGCATGAATTCGGGAAAAATTTAATGGGTACTTTCCCACGTAAATTATTCGCTGAGTACACTCCAAACGTTTTAACTGTAGCAGTCAATACCGCAGTCAGCTGAAGTTTTGAGGAAAATGTTTTTCAGAAGACAAAGGATACAAACTTTACCAAAAACTATGCGTAAGTCACAAAATTTTCCCAAATCAAGATTTGCCTAAGTTAGTTATGAGTAGAGAGCAGGAAAAAATAGCATCAACCTGCCTGTATTACTTTAGGCGTCAGAATGGCCACCTCATTAGAATTTTTTTGATAATTTGGCAACAAACGCCGTTTTTACATTTGTACAGTGCTGTGCAATGCAACATTAAAAAAATCTTTTAATTATAACAAAAATAAAAGTAATCGACTGCCTTACTGTATTGAAATCGAGTGACCTTCCTATTACTCTGCTTACTCCAGAATGTAACTTTGACAAACCACGTATGATTAGGATCGTCTGACTATCCTGCTTGCCGTCCGGTTGCAGCGCGATGCGCTTTATTTTGAGTACGCTGGAATGGCAGAGAGTCAGAAACGGACAACTAGAATTCGAAGTTCTAGTTTGGTGAAAGGAGATTGGAGTACGGTGATCATAACCGTCACGAGAAAAAATGTAAAGTTTACTCTGGACTGCAAGGCAGCGGTGGATGTGTAAGAATAACTTTATTTCTTGAATACTAAGTTTATAACTGACGTCACTCAATTGTTTTTCTCTGTTTTTCTGTTTTTCTTTGCCGTAAGGTCTGTTTTCCTTTTCTTAGACATATTGTAGCCGTAAGGTCTGTTTTTTGTCTTAGCCGTAAGGTCTGGTTTTCTTGGCCTTAGTATACATTTTCGTAAAAAATGTAGTTTGGTGAAGCAAATGTATACATCGATGCATTGCTTGTGATAACGGGATTACGCATGAAAGCATTTTGCATGTTTTTCCAAACTGTTTCAATATTCTAAATAATATGGCAGAAAATTAAAGCTGTTTTATGTTGGTTGGAGAACGCTCTGAAAAATTACGAAAGTTTCTCTGAAAAAATTACGAGTTATCCATGTTTTAACGTTGTGAATTGATTCGATGCATTTTTTGTGCTTATGACAGATTTACGGTTTTGCGGCAATGTGGCGCCACAAAAAATTAGTCAAAAATATTGTATTGCAATTAAAGCTAGAAGCTGAAGATTTCTGCTCAGCAGGATAAATGTGTACCTTTAAACAGCATAATGTTTGATTCTTGGCACTGAAAGGACTTTTTCGGGTTTATCCCCCATCAAAATGCCTCATTTTCCCAGAAAAGGCCTCAAAATGAAACAGAAACAAAAGAATGAAAGCACGATAACCACTTCAAACATATCTCTTTCTTTTCGAAAAGGAAAAAAAACATAGAAATACACGAATCTAAGCAGGTTTTTTGAGCAAACCGGATTTTAGGGTTTCAGTTTAAAATTGCTCTGCTCTACATTTTAGACGGAAGATNCCTGGAAATAAATAAAAGGTTTTGTTTGCTGCATTTTGTCAAAAAAGAAATGCGACGCTAAAAATTTTAATGCAAGGTACTGAACCCTTGGAATTCGCATCTGCAGCAGGTATTTTTGTCAGCAGCTGATTTTAACATCATTTGTTTGCAGAAAAGTAGACCAAGATACCAGACTTTCACTAGATTAAATAAGCAAAAAGGCACATATGTTAAGAACTGTGTATATTATAAGCAGTTAGCTCGAGAAAAGCGATTTGATGAAACGGAATTTGGTATTGACAGAATGGACTATTTGCCTATGTTTTTTCCCCAGGCTGTTAAGTATGCAGATGAAGTTAAGAAGTAGGAAAGCAGTCTACAGCACATGAAACAGATAGATTATGTAGGCCAAGACGTTTTGTTAAGTGTAAATACTTTTTGCGTTGAAAATATCAGTATTGCACATTTTCTTGATAACATTTATTTATAGTCTTGCAAAAGCGCTTTCGAAAAGTTATTTGCTGACGGTGCCAAAGGCCTCTTACAGTACTTGAGGGTTGGGTTTTGGTAAGGTTTGGGTAAATGAAAGCCTCCACTCCCTAAGAGGGGGCACGCTCGGAAGGCAATGAACTAACTGACTTCCTCAATCGACCTACAGCTTTACAATATATTGTAAACATAAAAATTCTTAGAAACGGTCTGCACAGCATTTATAGTGATTAACATTTTACTTCTACCGTTTGATTTTCAATGAATAGTTTTTGTCAAGTAAATTTTCAAAGATTTTTGATGCTGACGCTTTTTTCATTGAGCGACATCAGTCAGCAGTTACTTCACAGCCAGGAAAGAACTTATGTCTTGCGCAGATGTTGATAGTGTCCGCATATACACAAATAATATTTTGCCACAAACTTTGTAGGAAATGCGTAGTTCACGGTCGTTTGACTGACTTTTAAAATAGACATGTAAGTTTTGTTGAGCACGTACGCTTGTTCAATCAAATTGCCGGTCATATTTCATAATGTGTTTACAGATTCGGAAAGTAAGAAATACAATAAACTGCCCCACCGTTTCTAGTTATTGCTGACCGCCGATAACAGCTGTTGCTTTGTATTATCGGAAGTAGCAGCAACGTAGGTCCAGAAAAATGAAGGTCATGTTTTCTGCGTAATGATTTTTTGTGTTCTAGACAATTTTGCGAAAATCAAGCACTTTTGCCACGTAACGATAGCGATGCATAGTACTCTGAATGATTTTGAAAAAATGTGCTTGTAATTAGAAAACGCTACCAATCTTTTGGTTTATATTGCATACTCTTAGTTGCACATCGAACTATTCTTGCAAGGATCACAAGTAAAGCGGTCGATAGTTGCTTGCGGTGAAGGCAACTCACTTCAACCAGTGAATTGGGGAACAGCTCAGTATCCATGCGTTATTCGCAGTAATTTTCCATGGTTGAAATCAACCTCGAATCATGCGTAAAATTGACAAGGTGCAGGCCTGTAGCATTCCGTGAAAATACGTGGGATGTTAAACAAACTACATATTTCCAAAAACATCAAAAAAAGCTTGGATCTACGATGCGCTTGCTTCGTGAGCGGCCAACATTTTTTATGATTACATTTTTAATCGAGTGTCAGTGTTGAAAACGTCTGTGAAAATTTACTTTCGCAACTTTCTGGAAATCACGGATGATGGTGATCTCCAACTGACCAGGACGTTCCGAACGACGAGCTACATACAGTCACCTTCAGGCTTAAAGTTTATTGCCACAACCAGCAAGTTACGAAGATGAGAGTGATTTATGCAGTTATAAAATTTGTTGTCACTTGAAAAAAATAATTTCAGGGATTTTAATGAAGACACAGAAACTGAATATTGCCAATAAAATTAAAGTCGAATTACCTACTTTCTGTCAGAAAATCGCATCCACTTTGCTGTTGGCATACGTTTGCTGCGATGGTGTTCTATGCAAATCCCGCTTACGACAAGAATCACCGATGGCATCATTGCTGAGATTTTTTGCACGCTTGCTCAAACCTATTATGCTTCGGTGTTCGGCCAATGCTTCAAGTAGTTGTTTAGAAAGCGGTGATGACGTATAATTGAACATGAAGATGTGGAAGAAGTTGTCATACCTCTGACAGGAATCTCCATATTTCCCAACAGCCACCTGCAGTGACCCGTGATCTTCTCGTGCTGTCTTTGATTGTTATTGCCACGTCTAGAGTTGCCTTAACGTCGTCAAAAACTGTTGATTTCCCAGCGAACATCTTCACAAGTATACGACCGGCATTCAGTGACCGTACTGCTCAACCTTTTGCCATCGACAGCTGTTTACACCTGAAAGAGTTAGACCCTTGTGTATAGTTGTTGTTCTCAGCCTGTGGCATGCAGACATCCCAGTCAACATTCGAAACATTTCGGCTTTCCTGTTTTGGGAACGACGGGAAAAGTGTTGTCGATCCGCCGTCTCTCAGGCGTGAAAGCGCTATCGTCGTTGGGCGAGGCGTCGGCCGCGACGGAAATTAGGCGTCGATCGCCGCAGCGATACAGGAAAGAGAGCTACGACGGGGCCTCAACACTTTTTGGCAAAACACAGTAAGTTTGATGAATTGAACATGAAGAGCTCTGGCACCTTACAAACTGAACCGTGCGAACCGAACCGCAAATTCAACCAAGCAACCGCAAGAGGGTAGTGGAGCGTTTGTCGATTGGCGCGTTCCTTTGTGACGGGCCACGGGCGTGACTTGTAGTAACATAAACTTCCAGCAACGATGATTGTAAGTAATTATGGAATCTGGAAAGCCCCGGCTGTTGTTCCGTTTACTTAACAGGGAATCTGCTGCGAATAACTGGTTTTACCCGTTTTCATGATCACGGTCATTCGTCAACTATACAGAGCGGTGACCTCAGGGACGTACCCACAGTCGTTTTCGTGTGATTCCCAGGAAAACACATCGCTGATATCAATACAGTTCAGTGGTAAAAACAATTTCTTGTGGTGAATATTCCAACGTGCCGCACTATGCTTGATTAAGCTATCGTTTCTTTCACACTTGGTTTGGCGTTTCGATTCGGAGTCGTACATTTTGGACCCTAGCGTGAGTCAGGCCAATTTAGGAATTGTCCGTATTTGTGGAGACTTACTTCCTTGACTGGGTCTATTGGCCGTCTTGTTCATAACACTTGCTCCAAGTGTAGCATGTACGGAATATGTCCAGTAAGCTGACTTGTAATTTATAAATATGATAACATGCCAAAAACATGAGAAAAAAGTGAGTTGGTTAAAGCAACACAGCAACAGAAAACTAAGCTACTAAATGGCCAGCATGAGGTGGCCCTCACAAATACGTCTGCCTGAGGAGCCTATCCAATGAGGCAGTCATATGTGAAATATCCAAAAACGCATCATATTAGACCAATTATGCAGGAATATAGTTATGCCTCTCAAAATGGCAGCAAATGAAAATGAAATCATATCTAATAGCACACCACAAATTCTGTATGACGACGACCGATTGCAGTAGTTACTGGTGCTTTGTTTCCGTGTTCCTTTTTCAGTATTGACTACGCATACTAAAGGTGGCTTCACACAGAATCCGGTTACGGCTTACGAACCGGCTTATGGCCAACGGCAGTCTTCACACATGCAGCAAGAACACCATCGCCGAAAACCACGGCAATGCGGCTTAAACCAATTTTAAGTAAGCCGTTCGACACCGAGAAAATTCAGTCGGAAACGGCCAACGGAGCACGTGTGAAGACTGCCGTTGGCTATAAGCCGGTTCGTAAGCCGTAACCGGATTCTGTGTGAAGCCACCTTAACTCCTACCCTGTGACGGGTTGCCTATCACATTTCTGTACCCTTCTGCTCTTTTAACTAATGCGATGTGGACCTTGCGTCTGAAACAAACACGAAAATAAAAAATAAAGGGTCTCCAGGTTGCATTTGCAGGAAACTGCAAATTATACCCGAGCGGTTGCTTCCAGTCTCGCAAAACGTTTTTTCGCATTGTTTTCGAATTGTTATGTTCGTGATTATGTAAAATATCCTGTATCGACAAACATCGCTTGATTCCATCATATTTCCAATAGCGACACATGTAACGCGCATTCTCACGCTACCATTTTGTGACGATCGAATCGTAGATTTGCAAGCGGTCTCAGGCAAACACACCTGAATAAGTTAGCGGGTGGCCGTTTGAAGTTAGTGTTTATTTAGCAAAAACCACTTGACAGTTTTACAACCCTTACTTAATGAGAGCTCGCGCAAGCCAAATTGACACTTGTTTTACAGCTGGTTTTGTGATAAGGGAGCTTCATAAATCTCACTCAGGATGTACTTGCGGCGTCATTTACAGCCGCCGACTTCAGTCCTTATCTGGAAACTGCTCCTTAAGTGTTTGTGGCAGTTTTGCAGCTAATGTAAAACCGTACCGTTACACCAAACGTAATGAGTGAGCATAAGGACAAAAAGGCCAGGACTGACAAGCAGTATCCGGTTCTTTCTGTGTCACTATATCTGATATGCCATATACATGTGGCATATGAGCTACTGTTGGCGCAGGAAAAACTTGAAAAGTTAGTGTTTGCTCTCACCTTGAAGCAAAACTCCTTTCAACATTTTTTTCATCTACTGCCCATCGCAACAGTGCCTCGCGCCATGACAAGTAGTTTTGCTTCCGTGGTTGTTCCCCGATTGTTTCGCAAAGTGAGAAAATGACATGGCTGTTGGCAACCGTTTCAAAATTCATCGGATTTCAACAATTGCGAGGCTGCTGCTTATAGTCGTTGCTCATTGAAAATGATTTCTTGCCATTTACAAGGTCTGTGAAAGATTTGTTGGAGTGTATTGAAGTATCTAATTTTTCACCACTCGCCTTCAAATACATGTAGTAAACACGATCTTCCTTATGGATATATCGATAAAACGCATTAAAATTCATGCAAATCTGAAACGTTTGATGTTTGCTGCATTTACAACCGCGGCGAGCACTTTGGATTTAACTAATTACGCTGCACACAACACAACTATTCTTGAAGCTTGTGTTTCGAAACGCGGGTTGTTAACATTTTCTGTTCAAAATACCAGAATTTTTACGGGTCTTAAACCGAAACTTGTGACATAGATTGTGAAATGAGTTTGCAAGGTTTTCCACCAGCTTTGCATACATTTTGTCGAGTTTGAAGCACGCTTTTCATTTTATGGTTAAGATTCTTCCGTAATCATAAAAATAACGCTAATTTGAATTTGCAAAAGATCGGGGAAACTTAAAAGCAGATTAAATTTCATGACGCTATCAGTTCTGTTTTAGAATAACTCAGTCTTCTTTTGCAACACTGTATCCTTGGTTGTATTTTGTCCGAGAAAGTGATTGAAAAAGCCCTCTAATATCCTCCCTCAGACCTTGTTAATTGATGCGCGTGTTTCTTACGTTTTGCTGTAAAAAAGACGCGCATGGCTTCGTAGTTGTCTCAAATTTTCTCAAAAGCGGCTTCTCAACAGAGAAGCCAGCTGCCCGTGACCTGTCTGAAGTTGATCAAACGTTAACTTTGTGATCGATCATAAGAAATTGACCGTGCCGAGGATGTCAACCAATTTTCTTCTCACTGAATTCTTCAAATAACTAGTCTCCATCAAGGCGACGGAGTTGGAATCAATCAGCAACGTTTTTAATAGGAAATCAATTTCAGGTAACATTACACATCCTAAGTCCTGAAGTCTACAAGCAATGCTTATGGGTGAAAAGTTGAAATTGCCCGACGCTTAAAATTGGTACCAGAGAGGTATGTTGAGAAAACTAATTAACGTTTGATGCAGGGCGTGCAGCGCGTCTGTTTCACACATCTCAAACTAAAGCTTTTCAGACCACGAAAACAAGCTTGCAGTTACGCCAATCACGCATTTCGGTTTTCACCAGCTGAGGGAGTGTGCTGTTTGACTGCTGACAGCTTTTTTCCGATTGAGTTTACGTGAAAACAACCGTTATCTCACGCAGTGCTGTAGTGGTGGCTGGACAAAGCAGACGCTTGATACAGGTAAATGACAAAAGTGTCGAACACGCAAAACTACAAGTTTCCCAGTTGCATCGGGAAACCGCTGGTGGTGCTCTTTCCACGAAGCCATTTTCCGCGTTTAATCGGGTGGCTCACGGTCCTGATTCACAACCACACGCATGCGATGTATGAAGCTGAAACTGGACCAGTGGGTAAGCGGTTTTTCTTATTGCTGAAGATTAAGCACTTAGCTAAAAAGGAGGATAGAGCAATACTTCTTCACGGTTCCTCACTCCAGTGTTCGTACACTTTATACTAGTGGACCCATAGGTGTAGGAGCAGGCAAATTTTTGGGGGTGCGAAGGAAATCTGCCCGGATTCTCCCAAACTTGCCCGAAAAATACTTCAAATTAAGTGGCTTCCAATAAAAAATCTCTTAATTCGGGCGCCATGTGATGTCCATAAAAAATGCTTTTCATGTCAATTCGGGCGTCATTATTTTCAAATCAAAGCATGTTAGGCGCCATTTTTTCTCAGATTTTCAGGGAGTTTTAGAAGGTTCTCAGAGATTTTGCCCGGATTTTAGAGGATTTTACCCGGATTTTATAGGATTTTGCCCGGATTTTTACCAATCAAGATTTTTGAGGATGCGGTTGCACCCCTGTACCCCCGCCTCCTACACCAGTGAGTGGACCGAACCACAAACTCCAGTCACTTTTCATTAACAAATTCATCATCAATCCGAAATATCTTTCTGACATTCTAGGTACTTCGTTTTGCATATGTTGGCTATCCTTTATTTCCAATTGTCAAAACCCGACAGAGAAGTAGTGTTATGGAGAACAAGGCAGTCATGGCAGTAATAAGTGAGATATTATGTTGGTGATACTTGTGTTTTTTTATGACGAAAAACGTCTGTTAACAATGTTACTTGGGATAGTGCTTCAATTTTGCCAATTTGGATGTGTGTACGATATCTGTAGAGAAAGAGAAATTATAGCCATGAATTTGCATTTTATGAAAAAACGGTATTTTTTATTTTTATGATTGAATATCGGTAAAATTAATATTGATTTTTGCCTTGGTTTTCTGAAACTTTATGCAATCTGCTTTTTGGGCTGGTTTTGAGCTTGGCAATTTCAAGCTTGGGTATAATCCCGACCTGTTTAGCCAGTTAGCCTCTGTTTAGGGAGAATACAGTTTTGATTGGATTTGACATTTGACTCAACAAAATTTGGCAGAGTTAACTTCGGCTTTGGTGAAAACAGCTAGAGTACATCGTTGTCAGGCGAAATCTTAAATAGACATATCAATTCCTTTCACGTACAGATTGATTTCATTGAATAACCTTTTAGACAATAGAAATGTTATCTATGCTTTTCACATGAAGCAGAAATATGTGTTTTATCCGTGCACACCCAACAAAATCTTCGATAACTCGACTTTTAAAAACCGAATTAGGTGTTCTTTTGAGACTTAAGTAATAATGGTTATTGATCACTGGCGGTCAAAAATATCATGAACGTCAATATTTGTGCCTCCAAGCTATTTTTGTTAGCCCCTTGGCCATTGTTTTGTGAGCTGACGAAATTCTCCAGAAGAATTCGCTTGTTACAGGATTTATTGGATTACTTTTCACGTTGTGACGACACGAATTTAATTGACTGATGCTTTCTGAGAGAAAGGCTGATAGTTACGTTTCCATGAAACTGCTATCAAATAACTGTCGCATATCTCCCTCGCAGGAGATCAAGGTGAGTTTCACTTCAAGAACAGGACAAGAAATAACAAATTAAAAACAGTGCTTTGAAGACTTCAGCCGCAGTTGTGCCAGTGGAGTGCGTCTGGGTGCAACTAATGCTGATTCCAAGAGAAAGTAAGCGTGCCACTATGACAGTGAATTATTGATAGGCGGGCGGAATCTATCATGGAATTCCAAAAAAATTCTCAGCTTTTATTAGGGCGATTGCTCTACGAAGTTCATAAGCTGTCTCGCAGATAATTTCTGTAACAGACCTGGTTGTCTCCTATGAGATTTCAAGAAAATAATGGTGCAGTGGGATTGCTTCTTGGCATTTCCGCTTAGCATGCTGAAAGCAAGAAAATTGCAGTTCATTATACACATTCACTTTCCATAAAGCAGCTGAACGGAAAGTGAAGAGAGGTCTTTCGAGAGAGTCGTTTTCGATTTTTCACACTCCAATACACTTGGCACTCTAAAAGCAATGCGATATCTTTAGTTTAAGCCGACCTTCCTCCGTCATCAGCTAAGCGTGAAAGTTAAGATCACCGCACACCTGCTTGTTGTTAAACTTAAACCAGAGTCAAAAAAGAATTTGTTTGCCGTTTTATGGTTGTTTTCTCAGAACTCCATCGATTGTTTGCAGAGAGTAATTACGGTTCGGAAACGCCTTGATAAATTGCTCTGAAATGAAACAGCACAGGAAGAAGTCCGGAAGGTGCTCGAGACAGAACTCATATGCTTTAAAATATTCAACAAACGTACGACATCCAAATCAAATTGAGACGAAGCGTAAAAATTGCCAAACTTCATTTAATACTGCTTGCTAAAGCCTGAAGAAAGTTAATTACTAATCGCATCAGTAAGTGCACTGGCAAGATTCGTGGATTTGTGGCAACTCAGAAATCAATTCTTGCTCTCCACTTCTCTGGAAAGCTGTAAATGGACTTTGTTTTAACACGATAACAAGCTTTTTTACTATGCTTGACTTCTGCTTAAAAGCAGACAGACCTACTGGATTTCAGAACTCGAAGGTGTGTATCAGCTTGACTGAAAACTATGTCTAAGTTTATCAGATATGAGGAACTTCTAAACTCTGATGCCACTAAAGTTTTATGAAGCGTTCATGGCGGTCGACAAACTTCGAAATGATAGGAAATTAAGGTAGGGAACAGAAATTCAGAATAGATAGGGATAGTAATAATTTCCTCAGTTGTCTCCAACTACTCTTCAAAATGATTTGCATGCTTACCTTTTTACCTATATCGTTTTTTTGTATTTACGGAAAAAGGGGGGTTACAAAAATAGGCGGTAAAGGTTTTCTAACAGATCTTGAAACAACTTGATTAAGGATGTAAATACCAGATTGCGGGTAATAAACTTAAGTAAAAATTTTAGGTGAACTCGGCTGATTTGCGTTTTCTGTTTTGTAAGTGTTCAGAGGGAAACAATTGTAATTTTGAATATTCTAGAAAAACAGTCTATGTGTATCTGTTTTTAAAAGCTGTTGTAAGCTCAAAGCCGCAAGTAGAAATGATATAGCTTGAAATGTTCTATCAGACAACCGAAATAAAACGACGGAAACAGCAGTTAAGCACAAAATAAGAACTATTAGCATTTCTTGAGATGACAAGTGTACGTCATTTTTAATTTTTCAGCATGTGCTTTTAAATCTAAATGCGACATATATGGCAAATTTTTTTTTGTTGCATGTCTTGAAGTGTTGTGGTTTAGAGCTTTACCAAAGAACTTGGAACGATGTGCCACCGAATGAAACAAAGAATCCGAATCGGATTCAACGATGAAACAAGGTTTTAAATGGGCTCCCATTTGTGGCATCTCAGAATAACAAGAAGTCGGTTCGTTGGAATGTGAAAATGGAAAATTAAAGCATTTAATATATTTTGCACTATTGGATACTCTTTGAATCTGTGGCTCTCCAAGCGGAAGCTAATCCGGAAAATGTTCTTTTTGTGAGAGAGTTTTTACTTAGGTCTCTTAAGTCAGTAACATTGCACTCTTGCTCTCTTCTTATTGGTGGTAGGCTTGTAGGTACCTGTATCAGTCCTCTTATTACTGACAGCAGAACTTCCTCAGATTATATATAGCAACAGACAACAAGATAGCAAAAACTTTAGCTCTGCACAGTAATCATTAAATAACTGAACTGATCAAGGCAGTTGTGTAGGAGCTAGGGCGCAGGGGGTACAAGCAAATCCCCAAACGTTTTGATTTGTCGAAAATTAAGACAAAATCTCAAAAAAATTGGGCACAGAATTTTCAAAATTTTCAATATTAATGAAATTATAATTTTTGTTATTGAGTGTATAAATAAAAGTATATTATGTCATAGAACACACATTAAATATACAGTACGTAAAATCAACAAACTCTTTATACTAATTTGTGGGAGTAGATGAGTAACCAACAGCTACAGAAAATGTGTAGGAAAAGTTTGTCGCATAAAACGTTTCTGGCAAATTTGGGGACATTCGGGAAAAATACCCTCCGTACCCCCCAAAAATTGCCTGCTCCTACACCTATGGATCAAGGTCACTATCCAGTGGGGAAACCGTCGCAAAAGCTTGGCTACTGATAACACTTCAAACATTTTCCTGGACACAAGGTTCGGTGGTTTGAAGCACAGCTCTTTAAATTCTTTACTGCGTCAGAAACTCGTGAGTCACTCAAAGATTAAGCAAAAGCCGTTTTGATGATGGATGATTTTCTGACTCTAGCTTCAGATTAATCCTGCGCAAAATTTTCAGCAAAGGGATGCTTGGGCTTCCTTGATGTTCTGGTGATCATAAGCTAGAGGTTGTTGTTTAACGTTTGTCGAAACGTCAAAATTGTTGGTTGAGCTGTTTGCTTCAAACATATTGTAAAGCTTTCTGATACGGCAAATTTGCCATGCACCTTCATGTTAAACGAAAAACAGTAATACATAGGCAAACATACTGAATCCCCTGTCTCCGGTAAAGGCCTGCTACATCCCTTCAAATATTGTTTGCACGCTGTTGTCAACAGTGATCATCGCGAACACAGGTGTTTTCGATTCAAGAAAAGGGTTAGATTTTTCATTTATGTACACCTGAACAGGCTGAACGTCTTCAGATTTTAAAGAATAAGACCTGTGGGCAGGGCCGGATTTAGCTGATGCGAGGCCCTAAGCTAATCCTCTTCTTAGGCTCCTCTCTCCCATTGGTACTAGTTGGGGAAAATGGAAAAGCGTTATGCAATTTCCGCAAAGTCAAAAATGACGATACGGACGCTTTCCAAGTATGCTCAATAAATAATTTCTAATACCTTGAGTGCCCACGATCGTTGATTTTGTTGCTGCCTGCGACGCAAAAGCGTTCAATGGCACGAATGTGTGGAAATTGTGCTTGGATAGCGGGAAGAAGATTTTTAATCTCCTTATGTGAACCAACCAAAAACGTCACGATTACATATTTGACCAAACGCATAACTTACGTATTTCACAAGTTCCACATATCTTTTTTCGTGATATGTCCTTGATAAATGTGCGTATCGGCACTTTGCGATTCATAAATGTTGCAGTAGTTTGAAGAAAATTAAAATCGAAACAAATCACAACTAAGTATTGAACGAGCTTAATTTACGTCATAAAAACGCTAACAAAACAATGTACTTCTCCAGCCCAGAAGAAGCACTGTAATATTGTGAGTTGTTACTTACACCTTGACTTTCAGTGATATTTCACCCTGGATCCAGCTTCCCAAATAATCCAGTCCCTACAGAATTTATTTTAGTGTCAGTGTCAGGCATTGTTAACTTAAGTCAGCATAATTAATCAGCCGCTCTCGCTGTTATCAAAAGGATGAACTATATGGCCTACTGTTTGATTTTACTATGCTTTTAATATAGAATACTGCTAGCCCTACACAGTTATCTGCAGTATAACCTCAAGCTTTGGCCAAGCTCATATGAAGTAAGAAAAACCACAAGTTTTTTCGTCTGATTCACACGTGACAATCGGTATGATTCAGCAAGCACACCCGACGGAGCTGTGAGCATGACGACATTATAGCCAACATGCGGTTTGACTAAGGGATCATACTGACTTTCATGGAAACCAGTTAGAAGACCCTGGCCTTACCAACACAAAATCTGATTAAGTGAATAAAACAAATTTAATGAATAATTACAGCAAATTGTTGACTAAGATTAATCGAACTCATCTTGCATCGGAAATTGACTCTGTGCGTACCACAGTTTGCCGGAGGTGCTCTTGGATCTTGATGCCCTGGGCTTGAGCTTACTAAGTCTATTAGTAAATCCGTCCCTGCCCGGTTGTAAAAAGGTGTACCTGCGTTGTGGATATCCAGTTACACGATCAAGCAGGGCTGCAACTGAAAGAAAGAAATCGCAGCAAATGGTTGATAAAAGTTTAGCACAGTGGTTCCCAAACTTTCTCTGGCTATGTACCCCTTCAGCATTTCGATAGATGAGCATGAACCCCTAAAATTATTTATAACAAAAAGGCGAGGAAAATAACCAAACATTTTAATCAATAGGCATATGATGATTTTAGAAAATAGCATTAGTGTTCAACTGGTGTTCTTTTTGGTACAATGTAAGGAATGGATGTCCGTCAGCGCGGATATCGTTAACAGATATGTGATGACGTAACCCGGGGTGGAAAAATACCTCATTGCACAATGAACAAGGGTAAAAATACAATAGAAAAAATATTTGTCGCTGCAATTTAATACAATTTTCCCCTGAACACGCAATGCTGAAAAGTTACGATGTTTTAATTTTTTTTATTTTCACAACTGTTGAAATCTAAATTTCAGTCCCACTGGAGCTTGTTGTCAAAAATTGAATAATCTTGTTGCGAGAGGGATGGTGGTTGAAGATAAGAGTAGGCCAGCAACAAATGATATTTTTGGTAACGTTGTGGTGTACTACTCACCGCAAAAATATCGTTTTTCACAACTCCGGATACGTCATTTTATATCCGCAACCAAGATCTGCTACTGACGGATATCCATCTGTTACAGGGCACCTTCTTTTTGCCCCAAAAATTAGGAACAACCTGCTCTATCAAATGTTTTTCTGAGAAAAAAAAACGTGTACAATTTTTGTACAGTGTACGTGTGCTATTGTTTGACCGTGTACAATGTACGTGTACAATTTTTTGACCAAGTGAAATACCTTGGTGTGTTGCTAAATGCCTCACTGAAGGATGATGCTGATATTAAGAGACAAGTGAAATCACCATACTGCGCAGCAAATAAGCTTCGAGGCACTTTCGATCAGTGTTCTTCTGTAGTAAAAAGCACTTTATTTCGTGCCTATTCCATGCCAATATATTCTTGCCAATGGTGGAGCAAATACACACAGACTAGTATGAAGCACGTACGCGCTGCATCCAATAAAGCCTTCCGAATTATGCATTGCATACCCAGAAATGTAAGAGTTTGCCCACACCAAGTTATCCATCGTATCACGACTTTTGATACCTTGTTGAGAAATGATCTGTACCGCTTTTCATGTTGTGCATCTTCATCTAACTTTTTTATCCGATCTCTTCATATCTCCGATGCTTTTACAAATCTTTGTTTTTCCTCAATTATTTAAAGCTCGAATATGACTGTGACCAGGGGCGCAGCCAGGATTTTTCTAAGGGGGGGGGGCTGAAGTTATGGAAGCAAAAGCCTTGAAAAGGAAAAATTGCTTGTGATTAGA
>JGI24158J21664_10000196_pt1 | contig 45646 bp, 30 predicted proteins | sample Ectturendosymbi3_FD_21664 | JGI IMG/M metagenome (IMG submission 21664) | reverse complement strand
AGTTGTGTATCATGAACACCCTTTGCATTTTCTCCTTCTGCTATGTCAGTCATGCCGTAGTCTCAGGAACGTATCCTTTGGTGGCCATATCTTAGGCTTGATCAAAAGTGCTTATCACGGTTGGTTGATTATGATGACGTCATCAGAGCCCCCTTTGTAGTCTTGCCTCGGGCCCCCCCAACCTCAAACCCACCACTGGGTATAGTCAACCAATGTCTCTCGTAATGATAAGCATTTGTAACACTAAAACTCCGAGGAGAATATGCTTGTGACTAATTTGCTGTCATGTTGGAAAAAAATAATAGTTATGTTGTGCTCAAAAGAATGCTTTTAACTAAGAAAGTCCATTTTGTGACATGTGTAATGTTCTGATGATTTCTTCGCTTCTCAGACACTTTTTGTTTTTTCACTGCACTTATTATATGCAGCGTGGACTTTCGTTTAGGTTTAGAACTTGCTTGAAACGGTCAGCACGCTTTACCGCACAAAGAAATACCTTCGTTTATAAGTCAAACAGTTGCACACAAACACACAGGCTGTAGCATGCTAGGCTAATTTGTTTGGTACACATTGTGGTGGTTTGTGAGTCCGTGGGTGGGTTAAACGCCATTTTGCCTAGCTACTTGCAATCTACCTAGATGGAGTATGTTACTGGTAAACTGATACCGACCATGCGTCAGCAGTCCACGCGGCTCTTCAAAAACACATCATTTCACCTCGACCAGATTTGCTGCATTTCAAGAATCGGATTAGCGTTTTGAAACAAAATTTACACAGGTAAAAGAGCTATTGCAACGCAGTGTCAGTGTAAGTCATCCATGAAGCTGAAGCTGCTGTAAATCGAGCGCTTTAAGGAAACAAAGATTTTGCTGAAGTAACGGCCTTGTTGCTTTTCGAGTGTGTCGTGACCGCAAAATCGTCGCGCCATATTTGAGAACGGTTCGGTCGCTCAGGGTCGCTTCTCCGGAGCTCTCAGAGTTGCTTCGCAACGGTTTGTGAATCGATATAATGCACCTCTGACTTGACGTACAACTCTGCAGGTCTGATGTTAAAAAAGGCCTAATGAGTGATTGTCAAAAACATATTCTGAAAACATGCAAGTAATCTTTTGAAAGCTTATGCGTATCTTGACTGCTTTCGCAACAACCCAGAAGCACCGCTTCGCGATTGCTGTAAATTTTCACTGCAGTAAATTTTCACTGCAGGTCAAAGCAAAGTTAAGCCGTACGACCAAATGCTACAAAAACTATGGTAGGATGAAACCAAACATAGTGGCATCTCTGGAATTAGCATGTTTCGTAAGAAAATGTTGTTATACTTAAACTTTTCGCGTGAGTCTCGTAGCAGGCACATGCTTATTTATAGCAAAGGGAAGTGATTTCTCAATGAATCGACCGGATGAAAAAAGCATTACAAAGCGTTTTATTCCTAAAAGTATGTGTGGAACTATTAAATGCTTGGTTTGATCACGAAAAGACATTGGCGACACTCGGCTCTCGCGAACGTTTTGAATCGTTAAAAGCAGCGAATTAGCGAAAAAGTAGTCAGTTCACCACAGAATAGTAAATGTTGTTTTTTAATGAAGGAGAGGCTACATGCATGTTAAATTTTTCCTATTAGCATGCACAAACTACATTTTAATGTTGCAGTTTAATAAAGAGGCTCAAACATAGTGACTTAGCAATTTTTACAGAGACTGCATCTTCCTTGACCTCCGAATTCGCGACCCCTTGGGTTTATCCTGGCCAGAGTTTGCCCGGCACTGAGCTAGAAAAATAGTGTCTGAAACGTTCTGAAACTTAGGCGCGCGATGATATTTGAGACCATAAAATCCACTCTGTCTTGATTTTTTGAAAAAGATGCCTCTGTACCTTTTATCCCTAGAGCAAAAAAGCAGGGGAAATGTCGTTTGTTCCGATCTCAGCGGCATATAAGCATGCCAATGAATTTGTCTTTCATTAATCCTCTGATTCGTTTAGAATCAGCTGTCCAAATGCAAACATTCTCGATTTAATTTGAACCAGGGCCGTAACCAGCCGATATTTTCGGGGAAAGGGACAAAATGATTGCAACTTGTTGTTTTACCTAACAACTAAAAACGCTTTTGGCGTTTTCAAAATGTTTTTTTAAATTTCTGGGGGAGAATTGCCGCTTGCCTCACCCCTGGTTGCGGGCTTGGTTTGAACTTGTTTTCTGAATTCGGAGATCGATTGTTGGAGCTTGGCCATGGCCGTGTGTGCGTTACAGGAACGTTATGCATTTTTTGCGATCCCGCATTGAAAGCGTATTATAAGCCACTGAAATGCCTAAACAATCTCCAACTTGAAATAAAATATATGTTCAGGCAATGATGGAATGGCATCAAATGCAGCCACTTCAATCTAATACTGTAAAAAGAACGATTCATTCAAAAATGTACCAAGAGGGCGATACGGTGATGAAAGTTGGGAAAATGTGCGCGATATTATAAAACTGTTTCTTGAAGCAAACTTATTGCTTTCATTTGTTGTTTATTTGCTTGTTTAACCTGTTATTACTCGCACTCCAGACATCTAGCAAAACGGCAATTCAAATTGCGGGCATAATTACAAGGTATCTCAAATTTGCTGTCATACTATGTAAGTCTTGAAAAGTAGCTTTTGAAAAAACATTTATTATTTCACATAGTTTTCGGTGTAAGCATTTTCTTGACTACGGTATAAGCAACACATGCGGGAACTTGATTGAAACATTTTCTGTTTTTGTTCTATTTCGGTAGAATTATTTTTTAACATTTTTCTTTTGAAAAATTTCTGGAATATGTATATTTTTCACAATTCTTTAAAAGAATACGAGACCCTAACAGATTGTAGTAACAAATTTAAACCACTCTTCTGGAGTAAATTTGAAACGAGACCTACTCATAATAACAAAATGTTGGAAACGTTCTCCACAGATTCCACGTTTAAGCAGTGCAGAATATTTTATGTTAAATAGTGGCTGCGGTCGTATGACAGGCTTTTCTAATGAAGAAGTTGACTACAGTAGCTTTTACTACTGCTTGCTTTTTGACGATACCATCACAATTGGCTGCATCATTGTAACCACCAGCTGTCATTACTTTCTTTTCTAAAGTGATCTTGTTTTCAGATGAGCTGCTACAAGTGCGACAATGTTTGCTGCAGGCAAATTCCAACTGCCTTTTGTTTTATTTTTAGAGAGCACTGCGCAAGATACAGGAAAACCCTCCACGAAACGAACTAAGCTTGGAAACAACTTCACGAAAACAAATTTGGTTGCTGCGGTTTCCAAATCAGAGGGCTCAGCACAAATTGATTTAAACAACTCGATTGCGAGTTCATTTCGTCCTGGAAAACTTTCCAAAGCAGAAATGCTGGCCCGTCTTTTTCCAAAACAAGACACAGCAATCCGTAAATTGGTGTTGCAAGGCTGTAACGGCGACGTTGTAAAAGCTATAGAGCATTTTTTGTCTGCAGAGGACAGTCTAACATCCACATCAACAGAAAGCGCTATAATTACATCTACTTCTTCTCGAACTGGTGAACACCTTGTGTCATCAAACCAGTACTTGGATGATATTGATGTGACGTGCTCACCTTCAACTGGCAACGGGAAGACCGATTTACCTAGAAAAACAGCAGACGACGAACAGAAGTTGAGCCAGCTGCGATGCTGCAAGAACGAAACCAGAGCAACGAAGAAAGGTTTCGGTGCCCAGGAATCACGCATAAAGTCTATCAGGCCTGTAGCAGAAGATGAGATGTCAGATTCTATCCTAAACCGGGTTAATACTTTTGACCAGAGGTCAAAGCAAGAATTTTTAGACAACGATGCTTCGCCTCGGATGCTTCTCACTGCAAATTCTAAACTGTCGCCGAGAAATAGGTTGGAACACTTTGATTTCTCTTTTGCAGCTTCACACCAAACTTCAGTGTGTCGTCGCCACGACATCAACGCGGAGTGCACTCGCACAGAAGTTGATAACCACATGCCCCCAAAAGAAAACGTTCCCCTTGTCAACAATCGTGCAAACTTTCTGCCAGTGACCCGCTTGTTTGATTACAGAGCTTACTCTCACCTGCCGTCAACAATTTACGATCCCCTGGCAGCTTCGAACATGTGCCTCACGGTTCCTGCTTTTCTGTCACCGATTCGCAACAATGTTTTCAGATACCCGCTGCCCCTTAATTCATCCCATTTCCTGCCGATTTTGCCGAGAGATGCTAAAACAGAAGACTAATTTTCGTCGGCATTGCTAAATGATGCATGCACGTATTAAACAAACAACATGAGAATCTGGACGATTGTCAGGTTACGCTAAAGCTTTCCAGTAATGAGCGCATGCTACAGGAAGAAACAATTGTCCTGGGGTGTGATGGAATTGCATATTTTTCAAATAAAACTGGCAATTATTAATATTCAAAAAACACAGCAAGTTTCACTGCAAATTGAACAAAGTGAAACAAAGGCTGCTACTGAGAGTTAGTGAGTTGTCGATGTGTCGCCGCGGTTGCATAAGAGATTTGACAAATCACATCTTGCTACAAATTTTCCAGCAAAGTGCAATAATAAATGTGGTTTTAATTTCTACCAGCTGGCACTAAAAAAGCAACGTTCTGAAGTCCAACTTTGCCACAACGAACAGTGACGGAAACATAAAAACGTTTTTCAAGAAAATTAGGTATCCAAGAATGGTTTCAACCACTGCAACATCGAAGATTCGTAAGAATACTCAAGCAGACTGGTCTCCATTTTCATTTCAAATCAAGTGCAATTTTTCTATTTATTCCCAAATAACGAGATTTGATGTCGTTGTCAGAAAAACTTGAAAACTCTGCTCGAAACTTTGCGTCTATTTCGGAATGGATACAAGCAACCTCGGAAACGCAAGGAAATGTTTTCGTTTCACGTGGTTTATTTTCCGTGTGGCCCAAGATCATCTTTTACGACCCGTACCATTTTTGTCCAGTAAGACGATACAGTACTGCGGATCGTCTTACGCAAGAAGAGAGGATATTTCGAGCGTTGTTTTGTCTTGCGATGTAGCAAATTTCAGTAAATTACCAGTCCATCAAATTACCTTCCTCAAGTCTAACCCAGAGGTCGCTAGAAAAACGTTCACGACGACAGTCCGGCTGATTCCGTGCCAGGCATGCTGGAGGCTGAATTGCACGAAACATACACAAGCACAAATTTGAATGCCATTTATAATTTTAGTTTGATTGCTGCATAGTGCTTAAAATATTTGTATGATTTTTGACCCTGGGGCCGAAGAGTACTCAAGCGTAACGGAACATAGAAGTAATCGATAGTTCGCAATCCGACCGATGAGTAATCATTGCAATGCACTAAGTTTCAATTTGAAAGTTGAGTTTTCTTCAACTTTCGTGTAGTTTTCCGCGTATACGGTTGCAAGCAGAAAAAGTATTTGTTTGCATTCAACTTGGTTCACATAATGCGATCGCGCGGCTTGTTTGATTTTCATGCATTAGAACATATCGGTATGCTTAGCCCATTGTATTTGAACATACGCCACTGTCTAAACTCAGAAATCACGATTTTTATAAAATTTGCAGTAAAATTTCTTTTGTTTGAAACAAGATTTTCATATTTCTATTCGTCGGGACAAGCGGTTTTTGTAGCTCTTGTTAGGCAGACGTGCAAAGTCAACGTGCAGCAAAAAGGCAAAGAACAGTCATGGTTGAGCAACAGTTGGACAGGAGTTAAAACTGCCAAAAACGGTTAGAATGCTGCTTATTGTAAACAACTCAGTTTTACATTGTCTGCCTGTTAAAAGCACTGGTTTCGCAAGGTGCATTTTTCCTCAGTTCGTTACGACTATACAAGTATTCGACATAACGAATTTGCAGAATGTCACCAATGCAGTTTAACTTCGTTAGTCTTTGACTACTAAATACAATGCTTCCGAACATCCGAAATATGTAACGGGCAAAAAAGAACAGCACAAAAAAAAACAAAGATTCGTGGAACTGCGCACCGAGCACACCGAGGATATAAACCAGTGTCTTCACTCGTTCAAAGTTCTGAGTGAGATGGCTTCGCAGCTTCCTCTTCACTCGACGTAGAGTTTTGCGCTGCCGAAAAAATACATGCGATTCTAATGCCGAACACCAGGAGCAGCAGTCGTCAAATTTTAAAGCCTGACTATGCAAATGAAGCACAGGCGCTGGTTGGAACGCTCTTTTTCTCACACCAACACCTATAACAAAGGACTTGATATTATACAAATTTTCGTGGTCTTCGTCGCTCATGCCTTCTTTTGAGCGAGTAGCAACTGGCTCATGGCATTGTACAAACTGCATTGAGAACTTGGTAGGTAACATGCGAGTTAGCCTTGATCAATTTAAAGTGCGTATGAGGTTAGGAATCCCGAATCTACTGTCTAGTTTTGTCATTGCAACGGAGGATTGTATCTTTTGAAGCATGAAGGAACCCAAGACCGAACCAGAGCTGTCGGATTAAAATTGTTTTCGTAAATATTATCTCTGCTTCAATTACACAAAACGATTTGAAGACAAAATTTGTCAAAATGCCTGAACTGATGCGTACAACAAACGTAACTTGCTCGCTTCTGATCAAAGTTGAGCATTTTTGGCATTCGAAGCTAGAGTTATTCGTTTTGGTTTTGAAGTCGAAATCAACCGATAAAAGTTTGCTATTCTGTTACTTTACAGGATCTGTAGATCGATTTTCATACCACGTTGATATTTACGTGCAGAAGAGTGAACTTTTAAGTCAACTATTTTATGATCACTTGGTCGTTTGTATTGGATTAAAGGAGAGTTACAGCAAAACCGTTTTGATCTTTAACGTAATTCAAGGCGACAAGAACACATCCGGTCCGCAGACGTTCTACTACTTTCAGCGAAACAGGCACGCCCTAACATGACTTAGGAAAATGTCACACATCCTTGGACGGCTGATGTTCCTTATCGTGATGACTCACCGACCACCCGGGCTGTCGCTTTCAGGTCTAATATCGCAGATGCGCTCGATCCGGGACCGACCACTACGTCGAACTCAATGACGTCCTTCCCTCCTTCGTCTTCAGATGGAAAGACATCGTAGCTGAGAGGCTGCTTCAAAACCAGCGCCTCGGAGGGTTCAGTGGCCGCAAGCGAAACCGTTCCGTTGTTGTAAGATACGGTGAAGGCTGCAGACAAACAACGATTTTCGCTTTTCACCGGTTGGCGATCCTTGATGGGTTATCGTATATTTATATAGTAAAATAACAATATAAACTTTTTCATTGTCTTTACGATAGCAGACAGAATCGATTCTTGAAAAATGGGATTAAAAGTGTACCACGACCAGTAATGAAGCAATAATATAAAATAGCTCAGTGATTAACAAACAGGTCGTTTGTGACGGTGCATTCACAGAGAAAATGCTGCAAAATTATGAGGAATATTAAATCAGCAACCAAAGAAACACACACTTATGAGAATTGAAGGGACAACCACGCCTTCACTCACAAAGAGTTCACTGAGTTTACAAGAAATTTTATATATTTATGCTCCTGGTATGATTGGTGATTTGGTTTGTGTTGTTCAATAATAATTTGCGCGAATTTTCGTGAACGCGAAATTTTGGCGACGTGAAAATCGTCCACAAACACCTTTTACATGCGATTTGGCATTGTCGTGCAGTGTTATTAACAGGCAACAGAATCGATCTGTCGACAGAAGGTTAGCTTACTCAGATGCCCGTTGCAAAACATCGTGAATACCGTCATTTAGCTTGTTGATGTTGACGCCAGACAAACTGAAGCTTCGAGAACAGGGTGAATTTCCTGGATTCGCTACAGCGAAAATGATTCTAGTTTTGGACTTCACGGCAACAATGAAGCAATCTTCAAAATTTTTCCACTGTCGTCTGATAGCAACGCTGTCTAAAAACAACAAACGCAAGGAGGTTTACGTTTGAATCGCCAGTTTGGAAATGGCTGTAAGTTACTAGCAACAGCTTAAATTTTTCTTATGTTGAAATAATTTCGAGTACGAAAGCATTTCATAAACAAGTGCGGTCACCTATTTACTCATACGCACTCCCATCCCAGCGCAAGTAAGAATCAAGAAGTAATACAGATTAAGTCAAGCGCGAAACGAAAGTAATTCACATGTATGCATTACCTTTTTCGATGTAAGGCAAAAACGTGGAAAAAGCAACAAAAATTTGTTTTCGTCTGTCCATTCGGTCGAACATTCCAGCGCAATCATGAGACCAAGCGTGATCTGTGAGCGATTCGTAGATCGATTTGCTGAAACCATGCGAGAATTGCAAGAAGAGACTTGCCAGCAGCCGAACACCTGCGATTGACACAACTTGACATGAAAAACGAGTAAGATAAGCAAGCATTAACCACACTGGTTAAATGAAGCTATGCTGCTTATAATCAGACTGTAAATATAAACAACAAGTCCATAACAACGATGAGCAACAAAACAATATATTATTCTTTTGCTTCTCATTGTCTCCTTAACTTTTTTCTTATTTCAGCTAAACTCAACAAAAGTAAAGATAAAATCTTTCAATGCAGAATGCATTTTGACGTTACCATGACTGCAGCTGCGCACAACTTCCTATAGCTACATTCTTCCTATATGTCACATGTTTGCACATTAGCCATTGTATTCCAAACAAACCAATTAAAAAACTTAAATAACTTGCAAAACTTGCTTTTACCTGTAGTAGGGGATTGCGCTATGCTATTGGGTATAAAGTCCTCAATAATCCTGAACTGAGAGTAAAGTTTGTAATAGCAGAAGTCCATGTCACCGTTGAACACGACATCTTCAAATATCTCGTTGTTAGTCGGGCGGTATTGAAAAGAAGTAACTATGATGGGTTTCTTTTCCCACGAAGATGGTACAAGAGCCTGTAAAGCACGAAGAATTTATCGAAAATTGAAGACAGATCACGAAACCTCTTAATAACCCTCACTTTAACAAAAACTTGACGAATTCATTTTATCAAACAGGATAACAGCTGTTTTTTTTACATGGATACCTGTTTCACCGGTACCAATATTTCTAATGGTTATCAATTTGAATAAGAATTTTACAAAATTATATTTTGGCATAAGACTAGAAATGTTCCGTAAATTTTTTCATGTGGACAATTTCACGCTNTTTTGATTAATTTGCAATGAAGCGCAGCCAAGCTATTCCTTCTCCAGTGAAGTTTCATGTGCTAAAACTGACTGTTATGAAGTACTGTACGCAGGGTAACAATACCGTCCATATTTCTAAGATTTGTCCTTATTTTGAAGTACTATGTCTTAGAAAATATTAATGTCCTTGTTTCTAAGAAATGTCCTTATTTGTGACTTGCGTTCTTATTTTTTCTTATTTTCTGTAGCATAACAATTTTAATATGCAATATCTGATTGACATACAGACCATCCTATCTCATCGTAAACATTTTGTAATCAAAGTTTTGTGACGACGTAAAAGTAGTATAACCTTGTAGCACAGAGACGTAACGCACTATCAGGAGTAGTTAACACTTTATGCCCATGGTTTTCGAACTATGCGTCGCGAAGCCCTGAGGCGTCGTTTTAATTTTGTAAGGGCGTCGCACAAACGTAAACTCAGTGCAGTTTTACTCATTGAGCTAATAACAAGGAAAGTTTTAAAGCTTCACCAAGGATCAGTTATTGTTCAAGTACAGTCATGTTGATAATAGATAGCATACTTGCTATCTCATGATTACGTAACTTTAGTTATTCTTTAATATTGAACGCATTGCACAATATCAATTTACTTTGTTTCATGAAAATGAAAGCTACAGCAGTCATTCAGTTATAAAAATAATTATAATCAAATTGCTGATTGCTTAGCTCCAGAACAACTATTTATTCAAATTTTCTTGCTTGAGTGATACCTCCGGTAAATTGAATAAACTCAATATTTCTATGCAAAGGCCGGATAAAAACATGCTAGACGTATCAAATAAAGTTGCAGCGTTCCTTAAAAAGCTATTGTTGAAAAAAAAACGTGTGTGGAAGTTCTCATTGCCTTACTTTCTTGTCTAATTAGCTTAAATACATGTATGATGCTGCCTTCAGCTTCACAAGAAATATTTTTGCAACATCCAACTAAGCTTGAGTTAGATTTTTATCAGTACTTTCGGGGGAATTTATCAAGCTGTAAACGGATTCGAGATCCTTTTGTCCAACCTACACCATCGTCTTTTACTGAACAAGAAAAAGAACTATATTGACCTTACCTGTGATACAGTATTTCCCTAATAAGATTGTTCAACTCGGGAAATCCGAAGAATTTATTTGAATTTCACTTAGTGACAAATGCCCAGTTCTGGCGAAAAAACGCTACGAATAGTTATCCCTTTCGCAACGTCGTATTTATACTAATCAGGATTTTCTGCCACGGCTGTGATTAAAGCCAAAAATCAACTACGACTAAGCCTTGAGACGGAAATGGGGGTGGCTGTTTCACAAATTCGTCCGAGATTCGACGAAGTTTGTAAAAATAAATAAGCCCACACATCACGTTAATGATGCACATTTTTTGTTGTTGCTTCAATAAATAAAACTTCAATTATTGCAAAAGGTCTATTAAATGCATATTACTGGTGCGTCGCAAGTCCAGCAAACTTTTCCAAAGGTGTCGCAATGAAGAAAGTTTGAGAACCACTGCAGTAAGCTGTCTCGGCTAGTTAGGTTTAGTAGGAAAGCAGGTTTTTGGTTAGGTTTCTAAAGAAAACGAAGGTTTATCATTTGATTAATGCAAGAAATAAGCAAGCGAAAAAACCTTTACCGTGACGATTACTACAAGGAATTCGAGAATAAGACGTTGCTGAAGCAAATGCTTCCTAAAGATAAATAGGCAAACATATGATCAGACGCTAGTTGTGCAAACAGAAACAATTGTTTAATTTAGGTAATAAAATCAAGTTTTCCTCAGCCGTCCTTCTTTTTGGTTCTAGATCGATGGTAACCCTGACTATACGTCATGTATTTGAGTTTTGCAGAACCTTATTTTAGCCTCGAGCTAGTGCGTTAACATTAAGCACTTTCTACGGATTCCAGAAAAAAGCTAAAACAACATTTTCAACGCGAGGCATCAGTCGCGTCAAGTCCACAACCAGGAGGGTAAACGGGCATGGCATTCCCGAAAATATCAGCTGGGTGCGGCTCCGAGTTGGTTAACAACTGTTTGCATTCCAGCGAATCTCGCATCACCCGTTGTTTCCAGCAAAGTTCATCTTCAAAGTAGCAGTGTTAAAAGAAGCTGTTCTACTCACCTCTGTTTTCCTCACTTGTATTTTGTCAAAATCTGCGATTACAACAGGAAGTTTTCCTAAAAAATGATGTTGAAACTTTGGCAGAATGGCATGTTGTCTCTACCGGGCCGATATTAAAGCCATTAAAAATCAACGATATTGCCCATATCGACATCGACATATCGGTATATCGATAATTCTTTTGAAGTGTGCCTGAGTTTTTGAGCACAATTTTGACTGCATTGATAGTGAGCTATATTGTCCTCAGTTTTCCATTCAAACAAATCCTAAAAAATTTTAAAACGCCGTTGCTAAGCTTTTGATCCGAAGTTGAAATTTAACGTTTTGACTTTAAATTTACTTCATGTAAAAGAGACGATTTTCACCGAAAAAAAGAAAATCTGTTACCGAGAGGATTCGAAATTTTTTTTTTTCTTATCAAACAAAGAGCATCAGTTTTTCGGTTGTAACTTGTCCATAAATTGAAGCTTAAAAGTTTAAGAGGTTTTTCATCAAACTTCAGTCATGTTTGAAACTCCTAAATTTGTAGCATGGTATGTGAGCTGACCTAGCAAATTAAAAATTTCACGGAATTGTAAAACATTGCATATCCCTGTAGGAATCCAGAGCATGTTATGGTTCCTTGTTTGAAGTTTCCGCAAAAGTTGCGACTATTTCAAAGTTGTTTTACAGACATTTGCTGAAGACCCGCGGTTTGGCACGGTGAGGCGTTGGAAGTTTCAAACACAAATACTTTCGTCAGACATTCACCACCAGTAATCTATAATTGATAGGCGAAGCAATGGCAGAAACAAATTTCTCTCAATTAACCTTTCTTCACCGTTGCTCGTAGAGCAAATAGCCCCGGAGAAAGAATGGAGAAATAGCATTTGGATGTTTCTACAAAAGAATCGCTGCAGAAAATTACACTACTTGGCATAAAGCTCATAAAGAAAGTTTAGTCTTGTTTATTTATTATCACTTACACTTTTCGTGAAAGAACGGTGTAGAAGGAAAAGAATTTAAACAAACAGTTACTGTCACGCATCTGTTATAATCAGGATCGATAAATCTGCGTGCAACCACGGTTTCGGGCAACAATACCTGATCAAGGGCCTAAAATCACTAAAAACACAACTTATACGTATCACGGCAAAAAAGTGAACCGTATTATTAATCAGAACCGTCGCCACAAAGTCCTCAATAGGGGACTTTACCTTTGTGCGGGGGGGCTTTACGTTCGTGCAGAGGGGCTTAACATTCAAATTTGACAAAAATTCCACTAACTTATAGTGTTTCATATTTCAATTTGGAGGGGCTTGGAGCTTTGTTTGGGGGTCTAAGCCCACCAAAGCTCGCCATGGCGACGAGACTCTCTATAGTCTAAAAAAGTGAGACATGGAATCTTGTTCTGCAATCTCCAGCACATGAGATACGCTAAAGCTGCTTTGTTTTTGAAGTAAGTTAATAACTCACTTTTATCGATTGACGGAAGTGCTGAATTTCTCGCTCGATCTCGTGCAGAGACTGGCCGTTGTCACGCAGGTGGACACTCCAAGCATGTATCATATCATATACTTCTTTGTCTTCAACTGTAGAAGCACACACGAAGTTGATATTAGTTTATGTCATAACAGCAGTAGAGAGACAGGTACAGAAACCTGGCTTGTTAAGTGGGCCATAATTATATACTGTTTTGGTGCATTTTACGCTAAGATTTTCCAAAGTAAACATACACCACGCAAGCATTTTTTATGAAATTTACATGACTGGAACTATTGCCGTATAATAATACGCAAAAAACGCTAGCCTGTCGGTGTACATGGTCAGGGCCGGCCTTAAGCCGATGCAACCGATGCAGCTGCATTGGGCCCCGCGCGTCTGGGGGCCCCGCGCCATGGTGTTTGGGCAGGTTGTTCATTTTTGTTCAAAATTTTTGCAACGACGGACGCTTTTGTCACCGGTTACTGTTGAAGCAATCGAATTGATTAAATTTTCAATAAAAAATGGCTAATTGTGGATTATTTAGTAATGTTTGCTTTGCTTTGCCACACGGTTGCGCAAATCCTGACCAGCTTCCGGGCCTAAAGCGGGCTTTAAAAATAAATTTTGTGTTCGGCTTGTGATTTCGGGCACGTGCCGGGTTCACGTTTCATAATGAGGCCCGTTTAAAACTCTGGGTTGTGACAATGGCTTACAGTTTTGCTTCATGGCAGATTTTAACGTAGATTACGTATTTTGATATGTTGTCAAAATAAAATGAACTTTACGACATTGAAGCAAATAACAAAAGATGAGACTAAACCAGTGGAAGCCAAAAATCACATGCAAACCAGCGCAAAATTTTGTGAAGTTTGCGCATTTAAAATTTCTTTCCTTTGTCCACAAAATTGTTCCGCGTTACAAGTACTTTTATCATTTGCTACCCCACCAGTTTTTCACTACTTTGCCTATTTGCGACTGCGAGCGTAAATAGGTTTAAAAAACCACTACTTCAAAGTTCAGGTTCACGAGCGTAAAGGACACTTAAAGTTGCCCTGCAGCTTAACTGGGCAGGGCAAAAATCGCGAATGTCATCCAACACACTCGTTCCTGTTTATCAATATATTGGGCGGTTATATGCTTCTATTTCGTCAATCAACTATGCGCATTATATATTGCGTTTGATAAGTGTTTCTATACCTGTGACGTGGTAGTTGTAAAATCTTTGTACATTACATTTCTAATTCATAAAGAACAGTTTGCATTCCAAATCCATGTATTTAAGAATAACTATAAAATTGGGCTTTTGGGAAACTGTGGGCGGATTGCTCTCTTGTGAAGTCTGGTTCTTTTCGTGTATTGCGTCATAAAGCAATATTTGATCGTGCATCCAAACGTTGTCAAGAACGCATCTGCGCTTGTGGTTACCGGGAGCGAGAAAGATAATTAGTTAATGTAAATGTTAGCTGTTTTCTCCGAGTCAGTTGTTCTTCGAACGAAAGTGCCGTTTAACAAGAGTGAAGTAATTGCATTGGAACTGGAAGTCAATTCGCTTGTGAGTTCGGTTTGATTGACGTAACTTTGCATCTGCGCTCGACGCTCTGATCTCCAATGCATAGCTTCCTTTCTTAATTACGAGTGGGAGCGGTACTGTCTAATGTCCACCACAGCACCATGCTATTAGTCATAAACATGAACGCAGGGACACATGAGCTATGCCCACATCCAGTCCCGTCGCAACGGGGGGGCTTTGGTGGACTTATCCAGGGCCTATGAGAGGGGGGTCCAGCAGGTACATTGTTCCAGGGTCCGAGACTGAAGGAACATTTGAGCGTTTGTTGCTAACAAACTTGGATAATACAGCGAAATTAATCCCTGTGATAAAACCGGTTTGGCCTAAACACGGATTAGGTGGGAGTGTGATGTACAGTATTTTAATGTGAATTGCTGAAAGTGCATTTTCCTCATATGATGCATTGATAATTAATTATTAGCAGTTTTGTTGAACTTGAATGTTTAAGACATTCACGATTACTGTCCCAGTCTGTCCGTTGAACTGAATTTTCCTTTACATCATTTTCAAACAAATATTTAATAAAAACGCTACAATAAAACAAGAGTTTCAAACTAAGAGATACTTCAAGTGAAATTCGAATGGAAACATGCCAGTTCACAATAAAATCTAAACTAACAACAGTAGTCCTCGAATGTTGGGCATATGTGTAAGATAGAAAAAAGTTTAAAATTAAAACTGCAGAAAGTGCAGGACGCAAGTGTTTACAGTGCACCGCGGCGGTGTGCTGTGCATTTTCCTGACTGTTAAACTTGCGCGGCAAGTAGATACAGGCTCTAATCCAGGGGTGGTCAAGATAGTTTAATCCGGCCCGCAAAATACCTTGTACATGTTTTTCAAGTACCATGTTTCCGACTGTGGGCAGCAGTCAGTGTTGCCACTCTGTTGTTACAAAAAAGTAACAGATTTCATGATAAAAAAACACTAGGTTCACAAAAAAACACTAGATCACAAAAGCAAACTTACCACACAGTGAAAATGCCTAGAAAATGCTTTGCAATGCCAACCATAGACATTGTGCAACTCATTGGAAATCAGAGAAAAAAGAAAACGGGAGATAGCAGCAATACTTGTGTTTGTTTGTACAGGTCACTGAAACCTTTAGCAGATGACCAAGTGACATCGCAGCGGTTTAACTCAAAACATATTATACTGTCTTGTGTAATTTAAGATTTAGTTAGGTAGAATTTTTGGCAAATTACAATTGCGCTAAATCAAAAAGTCTCACTTACAGTTACAATTACACAAAACTGTGCATTTAATTACATTTAGCTCACTAACATAAAAACACAAGATAGCCAGAAAAAAACACTAAAACACTAGATGAAATGAAAAAAACACTAGACCTAGTGGAAAAACACCAGGAGTGGCACCACTGGCAGCAGTGCAACAGCATTAGCTGCTGCCTGTCACGTAAAATGCACTGTATCCGGCCCTCCAGTGGCCAGACCGTGGCGATTTCGGCTCTCGGGTCAAAAAGTTTGGCCACCACTGCTTTAATCGAATGTGAGTCGAGGATTAGCGGACATACCCAGAAATCTGAAAATTTCGAAACCATACGGGAGAAACTAACCACTTACAGTATTTCGACAGAATGCTTTAGAGCAGTGGTCGCCGGCCTGTGGCCCGTGTGGCTATTTATTGTGGATCGTGGTCAAGAATAGAAAAATAGTCGGTTGACAACATATTTCTTTCTGTCCATTCTTGTTATATTTAGTAAGCTCATTACAAGGATACAGTTTGTCAATGAGGTCGCAGTTTCATTACACTGGCAGCGTTTTATTCAACCTCGATCGACCCTATTCATTATGAGACTGTGGCATTTTTTTCTGATTTTTTCCTTGATAATATTTTACTATTAACATTCAAAAGTCATGTTTAAAAAATGGCAATATTGTCACATTACTTGAATACTGGTATGTTTTAATGCACATCAAATTAGCCTCAATTTTCATTTATTTCAAAATAATTTTGCATGTCTTTGGACCCCGAAATGGAATATGTTCCGCCTAAAAAGATTTCTCTTTGAGGCCCTGGACTTATCCCCAAAAAATATTCCAAGCACCCAAAATCGAAATATGAAACACTATAAGCAAGTAGAGTATTCGTGAAACCGTCAAATTTTGGAATGTCAACTTGTCAAGCCCCCTGCACAAACGTAAAGCCTATCGAAGACTTTCTGGCGACGATTCTGCCCGCGTCCCTTCAAATAAAAGAAACTGTCTGTACAGACCAACTCCAGTAAACTGCCGTCTTTTTGATATTCACATAATTGTTTTGTTAAAACATCTTCATTAAAAAGGTCGTACCACGGTTGACTGAACGCGATGACGTCATAACGCCATTTCTCAGAGGGCCCCGCGCCTAGGTTTTGCATTGGGCCGGCCCTGTACATGGTGTCTATACAGTCTGGGTGCATGGTGAAAAACACATAAAGTCTGGGACCATCCTTCTCGTCCACTTAACAGTACCAACTCGATTCGTTCTTCTTTGGACAGAGCCATCTTTATTTAAATAAATAAACCTATGGGGAGGAAACATAACCTAAAGAAATAAAATAGATAGTGAAATCTCCTATGTACCCAGACTTTCTGGACTCCCTGTATAACACCGATCAGACAGTGCATCTTCCTATGGCCTCGGTCTGGCATAGCTCCTTGGCGCATCAAGTGATCATCCGCCTTTTGCATGTTACGATGCTACCTTCCCCTGTCAGCGAAAAGAGTCAATGATTGCGTCACACGCTTTTTTATCTTCGATCTCCTTCGCCAAAAAGGTTTACGAAGCAAGACTTGTTCGCTACACCAAAGAAAAAGATCCAGAGGCCGAACAATGTCCAGGTGGCGTGGTTGAACTTGTAATGGAGCCAGCAGAATTATGAATGATCACAAATTGATGAAAACTTGTTTCAAGACCTCCTAGGGCTGCTGCCCCACGACCCAACGGAGAGAAAAAGATTGTGCGAAATTGAGTGGATGTTGATGCTCTTCACATTATCAATGTTTCTGTAGGATGGTCAGGTGTCCTCATCAACGTCGTTTTATTAAAGCGCGCAAAAATGTACGACAATATTTTCATTGTATTCTGAGTACACAAATTTAGATAACACTGCTTGATTAGTGAAGCTATACCGCTCCTAAATAAATTTCCAGATATTGACACTGTCAAACGTTCATCTGTTGCATGCATGAATAAGTCGCAAAAAAATGATTCAAATCTGGGTTGTTTTTAAATGTATCTTTTGTATTGAAGCTGTTAGTTTGATATTATAAGATATCACAAATTGCGCTCATCAGGATGCGATTCGTTAAAAATTTGGGTCGTCAGTTAGTTATACTTATGGGTGGCATTATATGGCAATTGGGAAACTCAATGAATCACCGAAATCCAAGGAATGCCGATTTAGAACAAGAAATACGTTTTATGCAGATATTTTGGTGGCATTAATTTATCCTTCTTTAAACAAATAAACGCCTAGGAAGAAATTCTTGGAGTAATGATAGCTTGAAGTAACTTTCCAAAGAATTAGGAAAGCATAGAAAACGTAAATGATTTTTCGCTTGCTTTGTTTTTACTCACAAAGTACATGCTAGTTTCATTCAAGGCCTTTTCCAGCATAGCCGAATAGCATGCGTGGAGTCTTGCTTCTTTGTTTTTTGTTTCATAATTTCTTTCATTACAAGCTTAAGTTATGCGACAAACACGCAGCAGATGTGTAGCTTTGTCAGGGAAATACGAGTTTAATTTTTTGTCTAGCAACTGACAGTGGTTTGAAATCCATTACACGGTTTCAGTTTGTTGCAAAAAAATTCAAAAGCATACAATGCAACTTTCCAAACAGCATGCAAAAAATGCAATCATTACGTATATTTTTTCGATTCATAATTTACTGCGATTCACAAAACGTACGTTTTGAACTTATCGAGCTCCAATCAAGTCATACTAGTTTTTAAGACAAACTTGCCAATTTTCTCAATGTACGCTGCAGCTGCGGAAGGCCGAGAGGTTCCAGGTCCGACAATTTTATGCCGATCTTCCGGTATATTTCTGGCGCCCATTTCTTTTTTAGTTTGCTTGAGAAAAGCTACGTAGTCAGAGGGAGACATGTACATGAATTTGGTTGAATCTGGTTCCCACATCATCTCAATGTAAGGCAAGTGGATTTCTGACAAAACAAAAGAAAAAAGGAATGTCGTATAAACATCAAATTTATCACGAAACAACTAAAACTGGAATGCAGTGTCAAAAATGCTAACTTTTAATTGCACAGACCATCACACAAAATCAATTTGCGATCTTCGAGAGAAAAACACACAATAACGTCAATTAGATTTTCACGAAAAGCAACAAGTTTCACCAACTCAGCGTTACAGACTTTTCCGATCAGAGTATTGACATCGCCGCCAGACTGACCTCTAGGAGGAACGAATTTTGATGGCAGAATTCAATAAAACTTTTTTAGTACCCTTAGGTCAGTGGTTTTCAACCTTTTTTGTACAGCGGCCCATTATAACAACCCAATATAACCCAACGCCCCGCCATATCTAAAACTCTAATAAACCAAATGTAATACAGCTGTGTACATAAAATATCTACTCCCGACCCCTCCAAAAATGGTTCACAGCCCCTCCGGGGGTCGCGGCCCCCAGGTTGAAAACCACTGATTTAAGCGTTGCTTGTAAGCACAATAAGCAGTAACATAGATTAGAACAAGATTTTTTAACCTTTTCTGAGCCGCTGCAAACTTTTTCTAATACTTTCGTAACATATGAAAGGTTCGAACCGGTTGTAGAGGATAATTAGTTCCGTAATGAATTTCTCACGTGACAGCTGAAGATCTTCCGCCGGGAACTGGTTGAAAATTACGGGTGTAGAAGTCATTCAGGGAATCAACAATGGGCTATGCTCCTGAAGAAGGNTANGCTGGCGGTTGGGATAATCGAGTATTTCCGGTCATTAACAGAACCTAAAATTTTGGGTTCTTCGAAATTAACAACATTTTTGGGTNCTACGTGGCGCGCGTCTGTGTCTCTGGTTTAATCTGTTGATGTTGTTACTCTGACCAATGCAAGTTTTGCCGGGCAAACATGTCAATGCGTATCTTACTACGATGGGCCCAGGAAGTTTAGTTTGAAAACTGGGCGCCTCGCACGAGTTCAATTTTAATCCCGATTTTTGTTCTTGGATTGCTGCGTACACAAAAATCATCGAACACGGTCGCTCAGAAAGCGTGAAGAGACGCCCTGATCAATAGCATGTTCTTTATTCTTTAATTCTTCATGCATAACCATTACCGATTTGCTAATAACTAAGCACGATGCAAAATGAATTGCTTATTTTCTTTGTGCTGCTGAGGAACAAAACTGAAACGAATTACATTGCAAATCCGTGTGTGGGTTTTCAGAAATGTGAGTCGTGAAACAGTAACTTTCCAAAAGTCCATGATCATTTCATGTGTTCATCAAAAAATTTACGTCTTTAAAATATTTGCGTCGTTGTTTCTGACACGATTTGCCAAGATTTTAATGCTTTACGTTATGATTTAAACGATTGACTGAAGTGAATTTTTCAGTTTTAAAGCAACGTAACGATCGGTGGCCTCTTTTATGTTCAGTGCTGAAGGGTGTTAGTCGCAAGAACCGGTTTTGCACGCTGACGATTTTGTGGCTATACATCTTTCAAAACCTTTGGAGTAACTTGATTGATGTCTTTTGTTGCTAGGTTTTGATCGCTTGTCGTCACAGACATCTTGCGCTGTCACTATAATAGGCTTTCTACAATCAGGGCCGTACAAAAAGTAAAATCCGTGCAAAAAGTCTGTCTTCCAGATGTACCTGAAGATGAAAAACTTCCTACCTGCTACAAAAGCTTAAGTTCCTCAGAAAACCTCAAGTTCCTCAGAAAGACTTTGAGAATTTTATAATCAAAATCTCGGAAAGCGACTGGTTACGATACTAGCGAACAATTTGCATTCAAAGAGAAGTTTGTAGAACGGCGACCTATTTTTCGTTGATGTTGCTGTTTCTATAAAGGCAATTGAAGCTTTACTGCAGATTAATAATCCATGCTGTTTTGATGAAATTGAAACTTCACATATTTTGCTTCACTAAACATCGGAGGATATGATATAGTGAGGTCTCTTCTCGATTCTTTTTCATTTTATACTTATTGTAGAATGGATTTGATTTTTTGCCACGCTGTTTGACTGAAGTTCACGCTTTTTGCATATTAACACCTAAGTCAGTGGTTTTCAGCCTGGGGGTCTTTTTCTAAGGCGCAAGACTTTCTAATAAAAGCAAGTTTTTTTAGGGAAACTGTTAGGTACCCGCTATGGACTTGTAGGAACCCGATTTCTCTGATTCTAGGGACCCGATTTTCTTTGATTCTAGGGGCCCGATGATAATTTTCTCTCATTCTAGAGACCCGATTTTCAATTCTAGGGACCCGAATCGGGTCCCTAAAACACCTTAAAAAAACCTGATAAAAGTATTCATAATTACTTCTACAATTTATGTTTCGTATATGGAAACACTTTTTGTCGTAGCAAAAATGATAGGATCACCTGGCAAACATAATAGCGTACTGTTTCATTCAAATTTGTTTTAAATGTGATTATGACCATTACAAAGTTTTGAGTGTGATTATGACCATTACAGTACTGTTGCGCTTGGCAACGCACGAACAACTTCGTGAAGTATAAATGTGCTGTGTTTGTAAATTGGATATATGATTTCGGTAGCTAATTTGGGAGCTATTCTAGTTTTCAATGGGTTGTGCTGTGCAGTGATTTGTGTACGGCACGGGTCTCTCTCACTGATGCTGCCATGTGCGTGGATTTAATAAATGAGTCTTTGTTGAGTTGAACATAATGATATCGTATGTTATTTTTTAGTCATTGTGATTTTCTGTTGTACAAACACAACTGCATTTCATATGCCTGTCTGGAAATTTTCGGAAGAGATTCGTTAGGTTAAATTGGGTTGCAAAATGGGTCGCTGCATGAAAAAGGTTGAAAACCACTGTTTTGCACAAAGTGGTTTGTCAATTTTAGCCGGATGGTAAAACACACCTGGTTTCTTTTCAAAATCACAAATTTTCCCCTACAAACATGTTACATAAAATAATGCTGATCAGCTACCAGGTGCGGCAGGTTGTAACCTGCTGACATCTGTACCAACCGATACCTACTTCTTTCCTCTAAGTATACCATGGACGTTGCCCAAAATTTGGCGAAGTCATTCAGGTATTCACTCATAAACATTTGGTCGTTATCTGCTTTAGCTTTCTCAGCTTCCTGGGTCCAGTCGATTTCAGCGTCGATGTTGATCCCTTCCTGTGTAGTTTAAAAAGCCGTTGTAGAAGTGACACGGTGATCACATGCAATTATTTCAGAAATAACACAACGTGGACATTTACACCGGTGGTGTTGTGGTGTTTGGATGCATCGTAAGAAAGCCAACAAAACGGCTTGCTACGATACAACAATACTCGAAACATACATCGTACCTTATAGACTGAAGTCAAACATAACATGCATGAAGGGAGCAGACTGATTGTCGAATACAAAACAACAAATATTTCTAGGCAATGACGGCGTCTTTCTCAGGAAACTTTCAAACACCATACGAGTCTGGAAACGGAGGGTGTTATGCAACACTAAATATGATTACGTATTCCTGGGACACATTACCTCCGTTATTTCCGGTCCAACTATTTTTGACTTCCCGACGCCCATTTTTAATCACTTTCACAATAAAATCGTATGCGCAGCGAAACATACACATCATACAAATTTTACACACAGTACCCTCAAAGAACTTTATTTTTAGAGGGGAACTTTTATTTATGCGTGGGAAAAGGTCATGCGCGTTTTAGATCCGTTTTTTCTTCATATCAAGTCATGCTGTGGATCTACTCTTCACAAAACTATCATCCGATGTCGTATCTGCCACAAAGCGTTTTGAACCTTAAGTCAAATTGAAATTTTAAGGTAGTAAAGCGCGCCAAATTTTCTACACATCAGGATATCCAGGGTAGTTAGAGTGCCCCAATTTTTTATTTATAGGTTTTCATGGACACTTTTGTAAAATAACTCTGGCAGTGGCACCATTCCATTTGTCTCTAAAAATCAGGAAAAGTCGTGGAAACACAGGTTTCTAACATTTTTCTGAGNAAGTAAATTCAACAAAAAACACACTCCAGGGTTGTGGAAATGCCTGGATTCCTTAAAAGGGTTGCGCCGATTCAGCAATTTCGGTAAGAGGTTACCACTTCTGCATGGAGGCGCTCCGGGGTTAGAAATCGGTATTCGAATTGGAAATATCATTATCCATGTCGGTATAAACAATGTCTGATTTCATCGATATTTCATATCAGAGAGCTTAGGAATTTTAAAGCAAGAATGGCAGGGTTGTGCTGTAGAACTTAAATGTGCTTAACTGAGACTCCAATTAAAAATTGTGAGTGACTTCGTAAGAACGAAACTCGGTTTTACCAGGCTACTTTCTGAAACTCTTATTAACTACAAATGCACGAAAACTAACTGTCTTGCAATAATTTTTGGGCCTCATCTTCCCAAGTTTTAGCTTTGACCATAGTCGGCGACGGATTGAAAGAAAAAGTGTCAAAGATCACGAAATTCATGATGAACATCTCAATTACAAAATCTTCCAAAGTTCGTAGGATTATATCGTAGCTCAGAATAAAAAACAACAACACGGTGAAAAATAATAAACGATGTATTTTCTATGGTTTGAATTCCTGGCACACAGTTTTGCTGGAACATCGAAACACTGACGTCAAAATACTTGAAAACAAGTGAATCAAAATAACAGCACTAACAGAAATTTGAGTTCCGGCATCGTTATACAAATCGAATTGCTTGGCCCAAACACAAAAATGCTCTCCTCAGTAGTTGATCAATTTTGTTTTTACTTAAATTTCAATAATACTTGCAGGCATTTCGTGTTTTGCGTCGATCGCATCGGAGGAACACACACCACAAAAGCGATCAAACAATTTTAATTGCTCACTTTAGCAGCAGCATCCAGTTCTTTGGCCCTTCGTATCTGATAAGATGTGGCGTAATAGGTGTTGGGAGCTGTGGTGGTTGCAGCGATATATTGAATGTCTCTGCCAAGCAGCATCTTTGTTGTGTTCTGTCCAGCAAAGAATAGAAGCATATGCCATGGATGGCTACAACCAGGCCCGTACTCAGATTTTAAGGTTTAGGGGAGCAAAATACATTTTTAGGGGCCAAGATTTTTGTTTTCATTATGTGTTTTAACAAAAACTTTCTGGGCACAATTATTTGGGGTGCCTTGCCCCCGAATGACCCCACGTGGATACGGGCCTGGTTACAACCGCACAACGATCGGCAGGAACGCATGGATACTTGATTACCGCATCATGTAGGTTAGCAAAGTCTACTGCCATTTCTGAAGCCTACTGAACATCTTGCTTCAAAAAAAAGAAAGTTTGACGTAGAACACCACCTAAAGTGCTAAAATGTACTGCAAACTTTATTTTACACACAGTTTTATCAATGAATCACTCAGGTGTGGCATCAGATTTGAAAAATCTGAAAAATCTAACACAAAGATTTGAAAATAACGAAGCTCATTATAAAATGCATGAAATCGATCAGTAAACACGCCCGATGCATCATTGGGTTGGATATTTTCCATGCACCAGTAAAGACCGCGACTCTGATCTCTTTGTCTTTGTATCTATTTTCAAAAGCGTGAACATTTTCATCAAAATTCTCCAACATTTAATTATATTTTCCAAATCACCGCAAATCACTCTCTTTGGCTTCGTTGAAAACATAGCTAATGTGTTACTGTAGATCTGCCCAACACATTTGGTACATTAAATCTGTCAACAGATTTGTTAAACTGTAAGAGAGTTTGCATCAGTTTATCTGACACAGAACTATTATTTTCTTTACAGCTACTTCAAAGAAATAGTTCATCTCGTTATAATACGCCAGTTCAGTTTTCGAAACAAACCACGACTTGCAGGTATAAGATGCGTAGGTAGGTTGAATGTGACTCTGAGGCGTCATTTTTGTTAAAAGTCAAAATCAAGGCATGGTCCACTCAGAAGTGTCGACACATGTATAAGAGCAATATAATTCAACTTCTCTTATCAGATGTTGTCAGCCAGGTGCTCTAAATAACTTCAAGAAAACTCTGGTTGCATGGGCGTCGGAAGGAGCAGGGCCGGATCCAGCCAGTAAGTTTAGGGGGGTCGATTTCAGTAATATTTGCTAGTCAAATCTCATAACGGTTTCGCTACTGTAACAGAGATGAAGTATACTTCACAACACTCCTGTGACAAAACAATGAACAACAAAACGGTCCTATATCGCGAATGTTGTTTTCCAAATTGAACAAAACCACGGCGAATAGAGTTACTTTCGTAGGTTTTAGGGGGCGATCGCCCCAATCGCAGCCCCCTAGATCCGCTCCTGGGCAAGGGGACCAAGGCCCCAGCTTGGATTTTGAAATTTGATATTTTCCTACTAACTTTCTGTAAACAACATTTTTCTCTTAGTTTCGAGTTGGTGATGCCCCCAGGAAAAATCCTTTGCCCACCCACTGGAAAAATCCACTATTGCTCTCCCTGGAAAAAACCTTCCCAAGCCAAAGACTGGTTGCTTAAGTATTAATTTCAGATATGTCAAATTGCATGCGTGCCAGACTGTGTGACGCTTACAAGAAAGCACAATGGATTTTTAAAGACCAACTACCACACTATATCGAAAATAAATAAAACGACCGGTCTACAGCTAGTAAGTTTTGCTCTGGTAAGCTTTTGTACAAGAAAACTACGACTAATCCTTAGCTTACCCAGCATGCACAGAAGCACTAAACTGAGCATCACGCACACCTGAAAGTTTTTCAGTATCAAACCAGACGAAACGGCTTTCTGGCATATGGCAAGCATCAGTTTCGAAGTGCATCAAGCCAAATTGCAATATTTGGCGAAGTGAATTTGTCAGTCAGCGTAAAACTTGAGCTAAATCTAGTGAAAGAATAACCGGGCACACTACGGACCTCCATGTTTCCAAACTCTTGTGCTATGTTCCAATAAATGCTGGCGACCCATCTTTCCATTGTGTCATCGTCTGATTCTCGAGGAGCCGGAGCAGCCCCCGATACCTCCCATACGGCGGACCAGTAAGCGGTTTTGTACACAGGACCCAATTCGCTGAGCAGTCGTTCATACCTTCGAGCAAAATCCGTTATAGACGTTCGAGCGAAGCTCTGGAGTTTCGTGCAAATATTCTTGGCTTCGGGCCTGGTCTTTCCACATGCTTAACAGGAACGTATCTAGTTTGTCAATAATACAGTACAGCACCAGTGTAGGAGGCGGGGGTTCAAGTGCACCCCCAAAACTTTTGATTTGGTGAAAATCCGGGTAAAATTCCTTAAAATCCGGGCAAAATCTGTGGAAATTTGGGCAAAATGTGTGAAAACCTTCGCAAAATCGCTGTATGTGCTTTGACTTTACAAAAATGGAACCCAAAATTAAGGTGCAGACGTTTTCTTTTGTTTTTGGAGGTCATGTTTTCATTTAGTTCTTCTCGGGCAAGTTATGGGAAATTTGGGCAAGTTTGGGGAAATTTGGGCAAAAATTCTTCGCACCACCAGAAATTTGCCTGCTCCTACACGTGTGCAGTACAGTACAGAATAATAACAATGCCAAGATACCAAATGCCAAGGTAATGAATCGACCAAGTTTTCTTTGGCCATTAGCCACTCTCTGCATAGGTTTGCAAAGTGATTTTCACGCACGTACACAATAACTGAATACAACTATCATATAAGATCGGCGAAAAATCGCAATACAATCTGTTAATAATTGAAAGCACATGGAGCCGCAACGTTCCTCTTTGCCTCTTGACGTCTTGGTTTCGCTTTGTCGCATCACGATAATGTAACTTTTATCCAGTCGTGTGTTTAAGAGGAGGCGAGCGAAGCACTTGCCTCAGACTCCTTTTTAGGGGTCCCCTCGAGGTGCTTCGCGCGCAAATTTTCCTCAGTTTTGGTGAAAAATTTATTATCCATTCATATAATATACTACGAAGCTGATCATAAGTAAGTGCTCTGCTTTCAAAGGGGCCAGAAACAGCATCTGTAATGTTAAAGTACTCTGCTTTGAAAAGGTCCCCCAACTGCAATGTTTAGGTACCTTGCTTTCAAAAGGCCTCCAAAAGCCATTGCAATTGCGTCAGTACTCTGCTTTTGAATGGGGCCCCAACAGCAACTGCAATGTGTAAGTAAGCTCTGCTTTTAAACGCGCCCCCAATAGCACCTACAAATACTCTACTTTCCAATGGGCCCACAATAGCAACTGCAGTGGGTAAGTCCTCTGCTTTCAAAGGGGCCTCCGACAGCAACTGCAATGTGTAGGTACTCTACTTGCAAAAAGCCCCCACAAGCACCTTTAACGTGTAAATAAGGAAAAGCTTCACATCAACTTCAATAGCTTAGTAGAGTATAGCACTTGCAAATGCTCAGCATACTTTTCCTTCAACCAATGCCCTTTTCTTCTCTTTATCAAACTGTGAGACCAAGCAAACAGTATAGTCAAGTGGCAAAGTCGAAGTTTGCTATCATTTTTCGCAGATTTTACCGACACGAGGTTAGCAAAACTGTATTCTGATGTCTCCTCTAAATCAACGCCGCTCCTTCAACTACACAAAATTTTCTGCAATAACCTTGTAGCATTCCCGCCATGCATTCCGGTACCAAACTCAATGGGATTGTTTGAAATTAACTTCCGAACATCCACTTCGAAAAACTCTTCCGATTCAGAAGGTACATCTGTATTTTCTGAGGTGGCAGCCCGGCACAAACAAACTCCAAGCAAAATGTACTTCACAAGCCACATGATACCCGCTGGCTTTTCTGCAGTAAACGGTTAAGTTGCCAAATATGCGGCAGAAAACCTTGCACAGGATTCAAGCTACACTTTGGTTCAACGACTGTGCAGAAGTATTTCGCCGAGGCAACCGACGTCAAACCAATCGCCGCTTCGCACGCGGATGTTGACTTGGCCGGATTGATTTGAGTTTGAGGCAAAACGCTAACGTGGTCCACTCTGATGCGCGTCGCAAATTAAACCAAAAGATACACGTCACGCAAGTGAATTTTGGATGATGCCATCAACACTGGGTCAGGTAGCGTGGGGTTCGTGAGAAAATCGACATCTGCACCAAAACGGCCCAGACACCAACAGCACGACCGCTTCCACAGTCGCCTGAAAGCAAACACAGACATCGATGCGGTCAAACGATCTCTCGATCGTTTCAAAAATGATCAACTTGAGCCGAAAGCAGCCCGCAGTGCCGACGCTGCCCTTACTTGCAATGATCAAGCGCAACTACTTTAGTTTCGTTGAATTTGAGCATCTTTCACGATTTTATTCTGAACTATCGTGACGTTATTAAGCAGTGTTACAATGCCAACGACTTCTTTCTCTGCACAGAGATAATCAACCTGCAACCAGCCGGTGCTGCACGATCCTGTCCTGAGCGAAAAACCACGACCGAGCAACCGGTGTTTGACGCAAACCGAGATCGCTTTATTATGCAACGCTAATCAGAGACTGATGGCCAAAGCGATACGCCGTTGAACAATAAATGTGAAAATACTCCAACTATTTCAACGATCTGCACATGATGGATAAACAAGTGCCAGCAGCATCAAACTGTACAGTCCGAAACCAATAACATCTGCTAAAATCAAAATCTAGCTGTCACTTCAATCCGTTCAAGAGATATGGGACCGGAGTCGAGGTAACCGGAAAAAGTTCGTATAAGGCGGAGCAAAGCGGGTCCTACACTTGCTGGTCCTCGTAATTCACCGCCAAGCGTGTTTTTTGCGTCGGAAAAGTTTTGCAAGTTGGAAAAAACTCAACTTCGATGCGAGGTCAAGTCTTCGGACAACATCGCATCAGCAGAGGTACATCACATAAGTTTGGAACAAGCTCCACGTCTCTGCTGTGCAGTGTACGTCATAACTACGCCAGTGTCCCTTAACCTGCGTCAAAGCGCAGTTGTCGCGTGGGCCACGGAGTAAGGACAAAAACATGTACAAATCTAATCACCACAGCGTGGGAACACACTGACTGTGTTCACGAGCAACATTTTCACTGAATTGCAAACAAGAAATAATTCGTTGCTTCAGAATAGCGTGTGCTTGTTTATGCGAATAAAAGCATAACCAATGCCAGTGGTTCCCAGCCGCGGCGCCCTAGGGTGCCATTTACAATACACAGGGTGCGGCGAGCTAATGCGTTTTGCAATACAGTATATCATTAAAAAAAATACATTTTCAAATTGCCATCAAACCTTAAAACAAATTTCTGTGGGTTCGCTACTGGGTGCCACAAATTATATCTCTTTTCTGTACGGTGCCGCAAGCCTAAAAAGGTTGGGAAGCACTGGCCTATGCTGACGAGGTAGTGAGCCACGTAAGTTTCACCAAAACCTATCTGGGCCACGTAAGTAAGAAGGCTGAGAAACACTGATCCACTCCAGTAAGAGGACCATTATGAATCGCATCAACGTAAAGTTGCTTAATAAGCTATCGGATCGGAGGTCTGGTGCAAGAAAGTAAACGACCTTGTCGAACTAAAACGCGCAAGTAAGTGGCTTGCCATTCGTGGCGCGTGCAAGCAAAGTTGACTGGGTCTGGAGATCACGACGCATATCCATCGCTTGACAGACGTCAACGAAAGTTGCTAATGTGTCTTTGAAAGCACAGCATTCAGACTTCCGCGGGGTTTGCTTGTTAACACATTTTCGTGATATCGTACCCTGCTGCTGAAACGCACAAGCGGAAGCCGGTGCAGAGAACAACGTTAAACACTTGAACAGTACGTTGTCTTTCTCAGGTTTAGAAATACACGTCAATGTTCACACGAGCCTTGTTGGTCGAAGAACAACACGAGCTGTGTCGTGCTTCACCTGTTTGTTGGCATTTGCGTATTGGGCAGTAAAAATATATCACAGGCAGAAAATCAGTGTTGAGTGATTAAGAAAATGCGATGCGTCGTTGCATCTAACCGTGGGACAAAGGAGCCTGCCTCTAAAGGTAAACACATGGAAGCACACAGCAAAATTTTTGGAAGTTGTGGATAACGTTCATACTCGTCAAGCCACACACACAACTTAAAACGAGCGTTATTAACACAAGCGACGATGTAACACCCGTCACGTTCGAACCGCAACGTGCGAATATTGTTTCGGACTAAAGAAAAACTATTCGTTTTCATTTTTTTTTTGTAGCGCGGGTTCGAATTCGTCAATTATTTTAGTGAAGAACCGAAAAAGATTAGGAGTGGTTACCTGTGACCTTTATTTCTCGTACCGTCGCTGCAGCCAACAGGTTAATCACCACCAACGACACCTGGAGTCGAAGGTTTGGATTCGATCACCAGCGAAACAAATCTCGAAAAGCTCAAGGAAGACATACATAGCATTGCTTTACACCAAGCTTCGCTGTATTTACATGATTTTGCTTAAAAGTCACTCAAATAAATGCGGTCAAACTTGGGTGAGTTCTATCCGACGTTCGCAAACGTCGGCGACGACCGGAGAAAGCGAAATAAACGCCCGTTCAGCAACAACAAAATAACAAGTATTTTTGCAAATAGGCTTGCGAAGGGGGGGGGGTGCCAGACGCGTAGTGAACATTACTAGTTTAATCAACCTATAAGTAAGCAATGAACTCATAGGCACTAAGGCAGAGTTCCTTTTTCACAAAGGGCGCAACGCTTATAAACTAGGGCATTTTTTGAGACAACACGAAATCAAACGCCTTGCAATGCACATTGACGCAACCATGCCAGCCTCATGTTGGCGCATCAACATCGTTTCTTTTATTGCAAATCGACGCCAAAGGATTTCTTGGTATGTTTCGAATGCTCCGTCGTCCGTTAAACCGTTCTTTCGATCCAGTCTGTCTCAGGACCAAACGCAACTCCGGTACCCAAGGTAACATACCGTAGAATGCCAAACATCCACGTACTGTATATATAAACCGAGGTTGTTGCTGGCTGCACAGAATCGGGTGCGCAGCTATAAAGGTTTAAATCGATGATGCAACATTTGCCGGGAAAAGTAGAAAAAGTTTGATTTCCGTTTCCGTACAGGGGAGTGAAGCGACACGCAAAGCGTACGAAATGAGACGATTGCGCAAAAAGCAACTGCTGTGCGATCAAGCGCATGAACACCAGAACACACACGCGCACGATCAACGGTCATCTCGCGGGTCCAGTTTCGCCGATTTCGCGCCGTTAATGGCAACAAATTGAAGCACAATTCAACGTATCGTGCATTCGCAATCACCAACCTGTCGCAACCAACTGCATGGACCAATCAAAATAAATTCACGTTCTCTTTTATGGGCGGCGCCATCGCGACCGCACGGCTCCAACATTTAAGCATGAAGAGCGACGACCAAGCCTTCCGGCTGTGTTTACTCACCACAAAACACAAACAGCACATATGCAGATGAACTGGTGTGATTGAACATGCGGAGAAACACAAACGCGATTTCCTTACAACTCGGAATCACAGGAAAAATATTGTTTTTCGTAACTATCGCCACCAGGTCTCATTTCAAACAAATAGTCTTTCTTCCGGTGACTGCTTTTATTTCGTTTGTTAACGTCGCCAATAACGAAATAAAAGTAATCACCAGGAGAAAGACTTCATTTGTTTGAAAAATATGTTTTCTGCCTAAGCGATAATCGACTAGCGCGTAGGTACCAATGAAGAAGCTGGCAGTCTCTACACCAGTGGTGCTCAAACCGTGGCCAACAAGGCCCTCTGGAGTGGCCCGCGAAGCAATTTTCATTGGAAAGAAAACTTAACACTTTAATCATTTGAGAGAATTTTTATTGAGATTATTAATTCTTGTGGCCCGCGAAGGGTTTCTGAAAGACAAATCTGGCCCACGAGCCAAAAAGCTTGAGCACCACTGCTCTACACGCTGTCGCAAGCCTGGCACTGCGCATCTTTTTATGCTGAGCGTTGCCAGAAATTATTAATCGCGATGTTGTTGCAGCGAACATACACCAACCTCTAACAAACGTATGTATGTACAGCGAACGCTTTGGAACGAGGAGCGAATTTCAAGCGCTGTTGCAATATGCCCGGACGTCTTCGCGTGAGAAAATAAAAAGGTATTCAACCAAGCGACTCTTCTGAGAATTCAGAGTCCGAATGACCGGCAGTTAAATCGTCTTGTGACGTAACGCTGTGCCCGAGACCGGAGCTCAGCAGGGAGTCATCCTCCAGATGACCGCTGCGAGAGCGGGAAGTAGATGGAACATCGTTGAGGCTGTTTTCTTCTTGGGCGCCAACGACTTGCGCAATGACGTCGGTTGAAGAAGGCTGGTTTTGAAGCCTCTTCCTACTTCTTTCCAAGTAACGCATACGCGCAGTGCGCATCAGCGACTCCCGCCTGCTTTGAAGCGCCGAGACTCGTTCTTCCGGCGCCGAAGCGAACCGACCCGGATCGCTGGGTGAAGCGGAGGAGTTAGCTCGCTCTACCGGAGGGGGGGAATTGTCTCTGGCGGGCGCTGCTGGTGAGTTCTGCGACGGAGCCTGTTGATCTAAGACACGAACGCTCGACTGTTAGCAATTACCCGAGGACGGGGAGTTCAAGCAATCGACGTTGTCATGTGATCCGTTGTCAAGCGAAATTTATGACTTCACGCAATCTGCGCATGCGCAGAGCGATATTCCAGGACACGCACTTCGCAAGCGGTGACTGTTCATTAAGATGTTAAATATGCTGCGAGAACTTATTAGATTTTACAGTTAAGGGCTAGGGTTACGTATTACGGTTTAGGGTTAGAAGAAGAATAAATTGATGTCTAAGACTAAGTCAAATATTTTTCACTGGTTTGATACTCCCAACCTGTCGCTTATTGTGGACTATTTGACACCTAACCAAAAGTTTTTATTTTCGCAAAAGACATCAAAAAATGAATCACCAACGTGTATTCCCTTACTCTTGAGGAAAATAAATGACATACAATAGGTCAGAAACTTCGCGTGACACCGAGACATCTCGCTAGATCGGCCCAAGCTGCGATTAAATGATGCACTCGTGAACTGAGAGTTCCGACGAAACCACGGTTAAGTTAGTTTGCTTCAGCATCACGTCATTCCAGAGAGAAAGGAAACTTTTGACGTTCTCAAATTTACAAGCGGCTCACTGCTGAAAGTAAGACTGGTGGAAAAATATTAAAAAAATCAACCGGCCATTAATGAAACGAACATAACATGACTGCTCTAGCCACGTGTGGCAACTACGTAGCAAGCTCTCGCAACAGTCATAATAGCTGCGTCATGCTTCGCACAAGCTTTGACAGAAACAAACACAATGCAGTGACCACGTGACTCAGCGCACTGTCAAACGAATAGCGCGTGTCATTGATGGCTTGCACATCAGCAAGCTGAACAGCGTAGCTGAGGTAACTTACCGTTTGCGGATGCAACTTGCATGTTTTCGCTGTCGTCCGGCACACTCGCTCTGTGCCTTCTTCGCAAGGTCGCGCCTGTAGCGTGCAAGGAACAGAACGAATGACGTGGCCTTGCGCACGTAAGTCACACGCAATACAAGCGCGATGAGTAAACAAAGGCGTAATTGCGTTTTCACGAATATTCTCGGAAATCTCAAGGTTAACAGCCTTTACTACTTCATCAGCTGTTTGCACAAATATATGTTTGTAAGTATCGCGTTTCGGCCAGAGTCCAAGCACATGCCTACAACATTTTTTTTTCAAGACAAAAATGTGTCTAATATGACGACGGCCGTTTTAGGCAGACTGGCTGCGTTGCGCAAGCGATTTTAAGCATGCATGGCCTTTGCCAGCGTTTAGTTCAGGATGGTTCTCTCAGAAAGCTGATGATATAATATCGCAGAAACCGACAGCGAAAGGAGACTTTCTATGGAAATTTTGCAGTCCTGCTCAAAGGGCTTGCACCTTGCACATCAAAGAAATGGCGCAACAGTATTGCTTTCTAGCTACGCAACGACCCGCCAAACCCAAGCATTCCCCAGTTGCTGAAGCGGCAACGGTATGACTGTGCGCAAGACATGTGGTTCATTGCAAGACGATCACTGCCTGTGAGCGATTGGGGCGTGTAAGAGGCGGCACCTTACACTACGTCACTTCCTCATAACGGAGGCAATTTCAGCAGCGACTTTAAAAAAATCACTCCTCCTCACAAACGCAGCCGGAAAGTCTACGCCGCGATTAAGATGCATGCATTCAAACAAAGCGCTGCTATTCAACAGTCGGTCAACATTACTTCGACCTGCGCAGCAACGAGGGGCAAACGAACATAAACCGAAACAAACATAGCGGTCGATATGTCGCATCAGAAGCGAACCGCCTACCTGGTGCTGTAGGAAAAGTTCGTATGCTGACTCCGCCTGGTGACCGGGGCATCTGAGGAAGACCAGTTTGAGGCAAATCACGGAGAATCTGATTTCCAGGACCAACGCTCCGGCCGTCCAGAATTCTTTCCGTGGTCGCCTCCACGGACCCGGTCACAAGCAAGTCATTTCGTATAATCTGACTTGGTATCTGAACGCAACGATGCCAAGCATGAACGCGAGTAACGTTAACCTGAGTCTGGGAAGCATCCGCATGGTTCATAGTGCTGTCGNAGAGGGGGAGGGGGTCTAGGCACGGGCAAGACTTAGTAAATGGTCACAGAGCAATTGCCTTACCTGCGGAAAAATCTCCTGAACTTCTCGGAGCATAGCATCAAGCTGTGAGTTGGAGATTTGGTTCTCGCCCAGATTTGCTCCTGTTGTAACTGAAGAACAGATGTTGTTAGTGAGTGACTTAATCGCATCTGTCTGCGCAGGCGGCATGGCCGCCATAACATGTCGAAGAATCGTGCCATCAAGAGGTCGACGTACATGGTAAGAGAGTGAAACGAACGTTAACACAGAGATTGGAACGACATTGATCAACTAATAGTTTATCTTCAATATACTAAAGCAGTGGTTCTTAACCTGGATTCGACCGAACACCAAGAGTGCAGTGAGCTACTCTGTGGTTTAGAAAGGCTCAAACACGGTTTAGAATCAGTGTCTTTAAACAAGCGAACTCACTAGTATCACCAAAATCGCATCATGATTTAGTTTGCAGTTCATGATGAGGCTCAAATCTTTATTCTCAGGGAAGGGAGTAATAAACAGCGGTGTAGTCATCGACAACCTTAATTAGTGAAGTGCNTGGTGGCNNNANCAAGCAAGCTCGTATTCTACAATGCATTAAGCCCGTGGAGACCGAGTGCCGGAGTCGCCTGGGTATAAACACCTGCTTACACAAACTAAATGACAGGGGGGCGAAGCCCTCAGACAATAGACACTCATTGTAGAAAAGCGAGAAGCGAAAACTCTCGTGGGCAAACGTACCCATGGCTTGCGCACCATGCGCTGTGTGCGTGACTTCGACCGAAAAGCTGGGAAACCAGCTGGCAATGCGTGAACCATCAAAATGCCAGAAGTTGCGTCGAGGAATGGGACCAGCGCCCTGGTTCATGGCACCGGTGCCCGGATTCGGAGCAGCTCCATCTACAAAAATACCCTTATGCCATAATCTGCTTACAGCGAACATCCAAATTCCAGAGGCTAAGCTGCGGTGTTGCATTTGACAGACGCTCATTGATTACACAACTCTGTGTTAAAAGAAAACGTGCGTCGATAAACAACTTGCAGCAATTCCGGAAAGATTCGAATCCACTGTCCTGAAAAGGCTTCCTTGAAAACCTTCAATTCATCAAGGTTAGGTCGGTGAATGAGAAACTCGGCACTCACCGGCTTCAGCAAGAACTTCCGGGTTGATTACGTTTTCTCCGTTTCGGCGCCGACCGCCAGGTATGCCCAGCTGTTTTCTGCAACACAAGAGTGTGCACGATCAATCAAAATATCCGACAGCACAGCTGCATGCCTCATAATCGATCAAATAAAATGGTTGCGTGCAGTAGCACACTAAAAAGGATTGTAAACATCATCATTTCAGGCAGGAAGAAGCAGAACAGCCGTTATTGAAACTTGATCAGACAGAGTAGGAAAAAAACAGCTTGAAAGATATTTCTACAAACGCCATCACCACCTCGCTTATGGCTGAGTTTAATAAAACCTTAGTAGTGCATCTTTTTTGAGCCGAACAGCACTGGCTTTTACGTCAAATAACACGTCACTCAAAAGTTTTGAATCGCGCCACGTTCGAATTCGCCATTTGGACAACTGGAATTGAGCATGCAGCTCAACGTCAACTGAGGTAATTAACAATCGGCTGCGAATGTAACCAAGAGCTGCGACGACGAGCCTCTGCGTCAAAATATTTTTCAGGACGCTAGTTGGCAAGAAGCTGCGTATGAAAAACGCCTGTCAGAAATATGAACCTAAATTCGCTCCTTGCACAAACGCAGGATGCAAAGCCTTCACCCTTTCTTAGTGCCAAATATGCGTGCAAGGATGTAAGCAAAGATGGAAGAACACTTAGAGCAGTGGTTTCGACCTTTTTTGTACCGAGACCCATTATAGTAACCTACTATAAGTCAACCCAACGACCCCCCATCTAAAACTCGAATAAACCAAATGTAATACAGCTGTGTACATAAAATATCTACTCGCGCCCCCAGGTTGAAAACCACTGGCTTAGAGCCAAAAAAGGCACTATGTTACACCAAGCACAGAAAACTAAAAAACAATATGTTTCAAAGGCTTGAAGGGATCTTAGAACAGACAAGCGCAAAAGAACATAGTTCAAACTGAATTGCAAGAACTTTAAAGCTCGGAGGTGATTCTGCCTGAGCCCCGCATGAAACAGTTTCATGAATTATGGCAATCGTTGAAAAGCAGCCTTTGCGAAATGCCTCAAAAATCTTCGTCCCAAACGAAGCAAATTCAACTGTTGGTAAATCATCGCCAACCGTAACGGCGAGGGTTGATGAAGAAAAGTGGCATATTGACAGGAATGGTTTCTACCGCGATTTAAAGAAACGACACGCACTTTTAACAGCGAATAAATGCGTGAGCCAAGATACACACGAAACGTGAACACGCTAATTTCCATGTCATAGATAGAGGGTAACAAAACAAATCGGCGAGTCATTAACAATGAAGAGCTGTCGCTATCGTTGTTAGATTTTATAAACAACGTACGGCTCCTGTAGAGAATAGACATATGTCCCTCCACGCAGCGTATTGTCTTGCATAACCTGTGTAAAGAAATTGTGTGCATTCGCAAGTTTCGGGCAAAACTGCGTGATACGTCTTGGGTTCAGGAGGGTTCGTCTGAAATTTGCGGTTCAAGCATCGAGCGCAATGAAATCACCACTACGTAGTTAAGAGCATCGCATTCACTTCGCAACGGAAAGGAGGCACTAAACCTCATCGCCTTCTTGGAAACATCGACAGGGTGCTTGGACAGTGGCCTGCTTGGGACAAGAAAACTGATGCACACCGGCCAATACTTTTTATTGCAAAGCACTCGCGAGAACGAATTAAAACTTTTGGTGCTTGACAACCTGCTTCGCCGCGCCTGCACTTTGTGCAAGGAAGAGGATGAAAGTAGAGAAAAAGTTAAGACATAAAATTAATTCAGTGCAACAAAAGTAACAAAATAAATGGTCAAAATTCAAAGACCCTATTTCCCAGACCTTCACCAAGAAAGGACGTCTGCTGCAAAGTGTTACTAAAACTTGAACATGTTAACACTTGGACTCACGCGAAACCCAACAAGATAAAAATCTACACGCAGACTTTAACCGGTTATACTTTGTAGCAACACTTTTCAACAAACTGTTTGGCGAACACAGAGGAAGCCTTGAAACAAGCTGGGAACAACATAAATCGGAAAGCAACAACAAATATTTTGATGCACCATGGCTATAAAACCTGCAGAAGAACTAGATCTCGAAACAAGTTTTTATACTCGCCGTTTACCCCAAAACGGGTAATATCAACAACATCATCCATACAACCTACAAATGGAAAACACCCACATGTCTCTCCTCTAAACTATTCTTGAAGGGAGATGGTTCCTCCTTTGCTCTGCAAAAAGTTCCGCCTATGGATTTTGCTTTTAATGTGTAAATTTGTCGCGTTCTGTTCTCACATCTTCGATCGCTTCCGACTGGAGCGTTTGCGTTTCATTTTTCTCATGCTTGACCGCACTCTTCTATTTAAATGCAGCTCAAGCAGCAAAAACAGCAGTGGACGTGGTTGCTACTAACCGTAACGTCGGCTTGTCTACCTGGCACTTCTCGTTTTCGCACCAGCTGAACTTAAAACTATTGCTTTGCGATAAGACTAATTTAGGTTGCCGCTGCGGATGGATCGCTGCTCGTCAGAGAGACGACATCTGTGAAGTTGACCACGTTCTATACAAGTGACTGTGCTTAAGACAGAAAACGTGGTCCTGTGTTACTGCACCGGCCTCACCGATCAATGAATTGCAGGCGCGGGGGCACTTCTGTCAAGTAACTGAGCTTGACCGAAGACATTTTTTTTAAGTTTGACCCTGGTGACCGTCAAGACATTTTGAGTGACCTCAACTATTTCAACTGAATACAGAGATAGTCAAGAAGCGAGGTTTAAGTGTATTTTGGTGGTGGTCGTAATGCGAGGTTCTGCTGTATTCTGAGAGATTGTTTAAAAAACACTGACCAATGATACAAGGGTCCGCCTTCTGAGCTAATATACTGGGCTCGACTTCTGGCAGGCCAGGTGGAAAACTTGCAAAACATTCGCTGCCTTTCTAGGATCGTTTTGAGCACGGCTGAATAGAACACTGTTTAACGTTTGGTCTTGCCAGTGACTCGTCACCAATGCAAACACAACCTGCTTGAAGAGCCGTGCGGTGTTTGGCTCGGAAGCTGTGGCGGACGCCATCGGGGTTTTCTTTTGATCCTCAGTACGTCTGCAATACCGATTTTGTGTGTATATAGAAATTGAACACGGGTAGCACGAGTGCAGTGTGTCTTCTCGCTCTTGCAAATTACGTTGGCGAAGAAGACGCATCGCTCGACCAATCGCACATGGCAAGATTCAAACACGAAGCTCCTGAAGCGATACCTGCAAGTGGGACACGAAGTGTCTTGCTCCAGCCATGACCTTAAGCAGGGTGAGTGGAATAAGTGTCCGCATGGGAGCTTTCTTGCGCTTTCCATTTCGTCCCAGCAAATAGCACACTGATCTTCTACAAAAAAAAAAGTAACAAACAGTCCCGGGTCACACCTTAAACTTAAGATGATCTTACGAAGGATCAGTTTCTTTTATTGAAGCCAATCACACAGAAAGACACATGAAATATTTGTAGAGAATAAAGGTGACGTCCGAGTGTAGCTTCACCGGTATCTTTTGAGGATTTTTTATCCACTTCAGCACCCAGCCACCATTTGCGGTAAGCATGGTCAAACTGCATTTTTAAATGGCCTCTCGAATGTCTTCGCATAGAGAAGGCAACGCAAGGCGACCAGCAGATGCAAAAATCTAAACTCCACCCAACAGACGAATTGCCCAGAAAAATGCCATGGACAGGAAGAGAAAAATTTAGCACTTTGTGGGATGGAGCTTGACGGCCAGAAATACTAGTGAGCGGCATCCATGTCAACCTTGCATGTTCACGTTGAACAAGAAGTACAGCAATGCACTACAGAATAGACCAACGATGGTAAGGAATAAAACATACCGTGCGCTTCCAATTCTTCTTTTGTTGCTTCAGGGAACTGTGCTTTCATGTTGGCAACAACGCGACGATAATTCTTGTGACGAAGCAGTCGTTTTTGTATTTCCGAAAAGATATACCTCAGCTTTAACCAAGACGAATACGCGGTAAAAATTTTAAAAAGTATATAGAGCATGGCTGCACTTACTTCCAAATATAACAATGCATTAGGTCTCCATAAACGTTAATCGCAAAAACAAAAATCTTCGGCAAACCATAGCTTGGAAGTTGACACTATGTAAAGTAGTTGTATGAATCATTAAAAATCTCCTAACCTGCATACATATCACCAAGCTTGCCATTGACAACCATATATTGCCAAAGAACAACATGTGAAGATGGTGCACAAAGTTGGTTGAGAGTGACATCAACTCCATTCCAAGATCAACATGATAAACAAGGGTAGCCTTGCGTTCCCACAGGTCGTTGTACTGAATGTCATAGAGATGTATTGCATATCTAAATAGTCAACAAAACAGCTTCTTAGCACAACAATATGGGGGAAATAGTCATGCACATACCTGCAGCAAACTACACTATACGCATGTTTCAACTAAACTGGAAACCACACGCCACGGGTAAGTTATAAATCTGACATTAGGATAAAACACATGGATTAATTAAAAGATTTGGACTCGTAGAGTTAACCCACTGCAAAAGAACATAACGTTGAATTTTTGTAAAATCTACCGATTTTTCTGCAAACATAACCCGCTTTGCTAGCAACACTGCTAGATTCCGCATTCGGCAAGGAGACTCTAACTAAACAACATCTCGTCCCGCATATGCGACTAACATGCAATGGAATAATAAAGCAAAAAATGCACTAACGGTCTCAAAAGTACTTTCAAAATTCGCGAGAGTTTTCAGTAGCCGTTAATTGAACATACTTCCTTTGTCTGCGGTTCTTCAGCAGTAAGATACATTTTTACGTCTTACACGCTGCGGGTGATAAAAATGAAATTTCCAAACGCTGATTCTAAAAAGGCTTTAGAAACAGACAAGTAACAGGACTCGAAAAGAATATATTAATTAGATACTCACCCTTACAGCAAAACCAAATTTATAGAAAACCAATAGCAATCATTATCATGACTCCTGTTGTAGAACAGTGCACTTATCAGCAAGTACCTTATAAAATTGTACATTAAAGTTTATTAGGTGATTAATTACATGAAAATATGAGACTTTTGTCAAAAATGATCCTCGAAGCTTCTTAAGAAATTTAGAGCTGATTATATCTCTGGTTTCACACAGAAGTGACCAACAATTCAAGAGTACATTTGGTGCTGAATATGGACGACTGTCTTACCTTATCAAAACATGAATCGTTTTGACCGAGATTATGACGCATTCGGTTAACATAAACAATACAGAGTGAAAGTCAGACTTGCCACCATCTTCAGTGGAAAACGGGTATGGAAAAATGACAGTTACCGAAATGACAGCAAGTACTACACAACAGGTTAGCAAGAACACCAGGAGTCCGATGACCTGCAACAAACAATGGTGTGCTTGTGACTGACGCAATCTGCAAACGGTAAAACAACCATTTTCAGCCACCATTCGAAACAATCGACTGTGTGGGTAAAATCAGAAGTACATCAAAAATGTTTGATACTTCCATAATTTTGTAGCCAAGCAGATACATCGTAGGTTTCAGACCCAAACCTAGCTTTAAAAAATTTGAAAACCATGTCTGAAGCGCTTTATATACATTTCTGGAGTACGGTACGAACATGTGCCCGCGTCTTATCGACTGCAATCCTATTCTCTTAATCTGTGGCCGGTAGCTTGCAGGCTCGCGATCGCCCACTAACACGGAAACGATAGGGTAACGCAACAACTTTGATGGGCCATTGTTTGCTTCATCGATCGTCAGGGAACACGATTGCTGCAACGCATATGATACGGCGTGTCTGTCCTGCATAAATCCCAACACTTAATTGGTTCACATTTGCTTCTTCAGTGACAGTACGTGGCATTCCACTAGTATGTTGACATGTTGAGGGAACCGTTTTTCGAACCACCGTGAACCACCGTATAATCTCTTATTTTTAGCTGAGCGTATTCTATGTGTAATATTATGACTCCATTCAGAGCTTAAGGTTATTTACACTGATTTCGTGATAGTTGAAAATTAAACTGAAACCCACACTAAAACAAAAAACAGTAATCGTTGCATTTCTGTTTCCATTTCAATGAAAACTTGTAAAACTTTCACTAACCTTCCAGTGATAAAACATGGGAGTGTTAGGAGAAAATGACAGAAACTCAAAACGATCTTTGCAGAGTTTGGTTAAGAGCAGAAGAAATGCAATTACAGTAAACCAGGACACCCATATCAATGCCTCATTCAACGATTGGACATCCATTACTCCAAAAACAAAGATGAACTTATAAAAGACCAAGTTCCAAAATTTGTCCTGCAAAACACAAAGACATTTGCACATGAACTGCTTTTACAGCTTTAAAACACCAGGTTGTAGCGCAACTACTGCCAAAACAACAAAAGAGCAAAATAGTGTTTTTACGACACAAAAAAGTTTTTTAAAGATGAGTTTACACAAATTATGGTAACTTACAAAACACAATCAGAAGGCAGTTGCATCAAAATAACTCATAACACTGCATATCCTGAATTGTAACATCAAACTTTTGACTGTTTTTCTCTGCTAATGGTCAAATGTATCATTAGTTGAGTTTCATTATACTTGTTTTTTTACTCATTATGGAATGCCATGAGTGATCTGCGGTGCCCATCTTCGCTTGCTTGTCCTGTGGGCCACACAACAGCCTTTGCAGTTAATGCTGCACTGGTGATGAGTACCATTACATAAGTAGGTTACAAATTTTACAAGACAGAAAAACAAAAAGTCTCAATTATGTATAAGCTGATAGACTGGGTTCAATTCCCGGTGGGATCATACCAAAGACTTGAAACAGTACTTGCAGTATGTCCAGCCTCGTGCTCAGCATTAATGTGAGGGTGCAAGGACAATTCATGCATGGTGCTTCATTGACTCACCGCCAGCATAGCATTCATTGCAAAAGCAGCCGTGTGGCCCATGTTGCGGTTAAGCAGAGATGGGTGCATAAGACCACTCACGACACTCCAAAAGGAATACGAAACAGAGTGTAATGAAACTGACCTGAACACCAGAATTAATTAACAGTTATGCAAAAATTTTCTCTTGAACAAGCTTATCTGTCCTGGGAAGTTTCATTGTTAAAATGTTAACAAATGTGCATATCAATCAATGTAACCATTCAAATGGTAATATTTCAATTTCAAACCTGGTGTAATCAAAAATAGGCGTAACAACACTGTAGTATGAAATCAGTCTATAAGCTATATGAGCTTGCATCAGGTGAGTCTGGAAAGTCTGGCAACTACACAAAAAACACAACTTAAATTAATGACCAAAAATGTGTAAATGGCAACCAGGTAAAAAGATAAGGTGAACTGTTTATCTGGGCAAAAAAACACCAATGGAAAAAAAACTTATGATTGCATAAAGTGAAATCTTCAACACTAGACTTTTGTTCAGAACTTAACCACATAAGGTTTTTATAAGTTCTTAACACTGAGATATTCACCTGGTATATATCCGTAATTGATTTACTCACATGTAAAAAGTAGTAACATGTTAAATCTCTTGTTTTATGTCCTCACAAATCTCTTCCACTACACTTTCAGAGAACAGTTCGTTGTGATGTGTAAAACAAAACTCATTATATCATATATATGAAAGGAATCATTTGCATGCTTTTTCACAGAATGCAGTATTGCAAAATCGACAATAATACATACCTTCATATGCTGCCTTTCTACTGGGCGTAATCGACCAAAAACAATGCTTTGTATGATTTGAACAACTAGTGCAAGTGCACAGTAGGCAGCATTGACACTGACCACCAGACACAGTGGTTCACTCATCATCAACCACATCACACCTGATAAAAAAAATTTATAAATATGATATGCATGCTTCATAGGAAACACTTGATGTTAATAACATATGCCTACAGAAATCAACAACTTTGGTCAACATGTTTTTTTACAGAGCCTTGGTGTTTTGAACTTAATTCAGTACAGACCTTGGTGTTTTGAACTTAATTCCAACTATTTCATTGCTTGCACCAATAAACTCAACAAATAAAACTTTAAACAATCAGTTTGAAAGCCATGATCTACTAACATAATTGCAACAAGTTCATGCTACTATCAGAATAGAATTGATGCAACGTTTCGTTTGAGAGCACTAATCACAGTTCACAACAAACACATTAAGAAGATGAAATAAAAAGAATACAGTGCCAATGTTCAATTACAGACACATTTGCTTGATAGAAAAAATACACCTACTGCCCATTTTTCCAACAGACCCAAGGTTTAACTGCAGCTGAGCCATGTGGCTCTGAACAGCATTAGCCATTTGGGTGCAATCAAGGATAGCAAAAAATTTGGCCATAAATAAGGTGCTCTTCCACAAGGTTGTGAATGGTAAGCTTCAAAAAACAGAAATTACAGGTTTTGTTAGCCAAATACCACATTTAGGGATCTGAAACTTAAGTTTTAGTATTAAAAATTTCCATTTCTATGCACCACCTCTAATAATGTAGGGGTGATAGTGAATGTCTAAAAATCATTCTCACTAAATCTTAACTCATTTAGAATCAAAAGATCTGGCAAAAGTTTCTAACCAGGCTTTAAATTCAAGGCATCTTAGTATAAGAGTTCTTACTAGATTTCAGTATCATTTTTAGTTTCCTACTGATGCAGGGTTGCATCCAGTGGGTCTGTTTGGCTGCCATGACAGGCCCCTTTGTACTGCAGGTAATCAGCATTAAAGCCGATAAATAGCAAAGGCTGTCATTGCATGCAGGTCTCCAATGTGAATGGTTTGGAACAGGCAATAGCCTACATTTCCCTTCTAATGTTGCATAATACTATTACGAAACAACAACGTCCCTATCTTGTCTAAACGGCGCCTGCGCAATAACATGAAACAATTCACGTTTTCAAACACTTTAAATTGATATTGCATCGAACGCATGTGTTCCGGAATCTCCTCCTCCTGGCAGTGCCAACTCCAATGCAAGCAAAGCTGTCAGAAGCTCGTGCACTGCCATGCACTCGCAGAGCTGTTTTGTAATATTTCGCTTCATGGCGAGAGGACACAGTCTCCAATCGCGATCGATATGTTTTGCAGTTTGGACCTAAATTTAATCTGCTCTTTACACCTACTAGGCTATCACTAAATCAAATAAGTTTAGATCTTCCTCAGCGTCATGCCAAGTAATGCGGGTTCATTTCAACTCAAGCTATATTTTTACAAGGAATTTCTCATAATGAAAGGCATGACAGCTAGCCTCAGAAATTGTGGTCAGATTATCTTAACAAAATATCGGTCAAGCGTTGTATTTCAAAAATGTTTTTTAGAATTGAGCAGTTGACGATGTTGTTTGCTGCACAAAAAGCCCTATATTGATTTCGAGTAAGTCACTTTTTCATACGATGTAAAATCATTAGAGCAATTGCAACTCAATCGTTCTTCTCCACAGTGATTTCGCAAGTATATTTATAACATCGCCATCCTTGATAGACAGCGCTACACAATCGCTACAGTGCTACACAGTTCGTAAGAACAAACATCGATGTGATGTAATAAATGCGCTGTGACCAAAAGCAACGATAGTTTGGAATCTTTCTTATGTGTTTTGACAACGAGATCAATACCACTATCTATTCCAAATAGTTAGTTGCGCTAGGCTAATTATTTCATTGTTTCCCGACCATAACTTTTGAACTCGTATCCTCAGAAAGTCAGTCAAAGCCTCAAAAGACTCAGATTCTAGCCTAGTTTCCAATACAAACTTGAGCAAAATACTTTCAAGCCGTTTGGGCTGAGGGCTACGTAACCTGAGCCAAAATAGCAAACAACCTACCCCACTTATAATGTCATTCACAAAAATTTTTTGGTTGAGGGTTGCTGATTTTTTGGGAGTGACGTCATAAGTGAAGTAGTTTTTTGGCCATTTTGGCTCCATGTTACATGGCCTAGGACCCAACCGCTAGACCAGTGGTGCTCAAACTTTTTGGCTCGTGGGCCACATTTGTCTTTCAGAAACCCTTCGCGGACCAAATGAATCAACACTTTGAGAACCGGTCTACGATATATTCATACTTCGATTTCGGCCTAAAAAACAGCAGTTTTCAGTTGCCTTACCAACGCCCTAGCTCCTCTGCCAATTGCGCTAGAGAGCTGTTCAAGGGCTCAAATGCATCAGCCAGTCTAGTAGATTGCACTCGAAAAAAATTTTTTTTGTTGGGGGGTGCGGATTGTTTGTGACTGACGTCATAAGTGAAGTAGTTTTAGGGTCATTTTGGCACATGTTGCCTGGCCTAGGGCCCAACCACTAGGCCAAAGTGTTCCGCTGAAGTTTTCATTGGAAACTAGGCTCGAGAGTCTTTTGAGCCTTTGATCGACTTTCTATCGTTTCTGGTTCAAAAGTTATGATCTAAAATAAACAAAT
>JGI24158J21664_10000195_pt1 | contig 45761 bp, 24 predicted proteins | sample Ectturendosymbi3_FD_21664 | JGI IMG/M metagenome (IMG submission 21664) | reverse complement strand
AAGTCAACAAAATGTGAAGAAAAGCTAAGGCATTTTCAGCTTTTTTAGGAAATGATAAAGAAAGGGAAACTGTTGAATTTTTGGCTGACATAGTGTATCACCTCAACGACTTGAATGTAAAACTTCGAGGAGAAAACATAGCCTACTACTCTTGATTTGATCACTACTACTTGTCCTTTCCAGAAAAAGTTTAATATCCTCAAACAAGTCGTTCAAAACGAACTTAGTCATTTTCCGAGGCATTTGGGGAAAATAAAAGCAAGAAGATTCCAGATATATTCAACTTTTTGAAAAGTTGATTACCAACATTTTCGAACAGTTAGGCGACTTTCTTTTCGAAAACCAGTTGCTGCTCTTTCCTCAAAACCCTGTTTAGTGACAGACATTACTGAATTCTCAACCGAAGCAAAAAGACACATGAACATGTGTGCACCGAAGATGAAGTTGAAATTTTTATAGGTACCGGAGGTCTGCTGGGCATTTTCGCATATATTTATAGGCAACGACCCATCATTCACAGCATTCACTGATGAAAGTGGCGGAGCGGAGCTCCGGCAACTTGACACCACTGGTGTGGACGCAGCCAAAACTCAACCGGAATTTACTGAATTCCAATAGAATGTAGCAGTGAAAGAAATATTTTTTGATGGCACACCTGAGAACTTGTTGTCAAAGGAAGGTATCTCCAAAATTTTTTCCACTCCTCGCAAATAGTCAGTGGAAATTCTTACGGTGTTTGGGTCTACCTGCTGCTGGAGGGGCGAATTGTCCCCTCCTGCCAGCTACAGTAAATGTAAAACTCAGGCCCCCACTTCGCTTATACTTCAGTTTTAGTATTATATTGGTTTTCAGTAGTTTTTTTTGCGTTTTTCGGAGTATTTGTTGGTGATTTAGTTTTTAGCATAGCCATCCACATCCGGATTCACCGTCATTTCTCAGGGTTTTTCTGAGTGTTGCTAGCAGCCCCCTTACACTGGGAAGTGTACCTTTTTCAGCTACGTTTTCCCGCCTGGCCTAAACATCTAGTTACAGTACGCCACTGACTGCTGGCAGTTCGCACTGTCAAAAAAGAAGCTCATGTAGAACAAGTATCGCATCTGTATCACGAATAAAACCTTGACCATTACATTCTATTCACTGGCACTACCTTGGAATAAATATTTAGGTAACTGCCAAGAAGCACAAACTGCAATTGCTCCCACCAGCAGAACAATGAATAACGCTGACAGCGTTTGTTGATATCTGTATCCATGTACCTGATTTAGTATATCTATATACAGTATAATTGTATTAAATTCTCATATTACGTCTTTTCTTAGAAAAATCCAAGACGTGTCACATTTGCATGATTTTATGGGAGTGACCGGACCTCGAAAAATTTTGGCATTTGTAATTGGACCTTTGCTTAAAATAATTGAGTAGCCCTGCTCCAGAGTAACGGTGCACAACCTGCGGTCGTACGGCCGCATGCGGCCTTCGATAATGAAATTTGCGGCCGTCCACATGTTACTTGAAATATAAGATTTGGCGGCCGTGCTGACGTATATTGGAGCAAAACAAACGCAAGGCAAGAAAATCAGTCGACACGGTGCGTAACAATCTTGATGGTGATGTCACAAAGAGTTATAGAATGGATGCGCAATTTATGTTTGAATGTGTTCTGTGTTGGTTGGCACTTGGCAGTAACCTATTCTGTAATTAAAAACGTATCTCATAAATATAACTCGAACTCATTGGCGGCCGTACTTCATATAAACAAAAGTAATGCGGCCGGCAATAGCAAAAGGTTGTACACCCCTGCTCTAGAGTATTTCTAGACCAGAGCCATCTTGGGTGAATGCCTCATGTGGCGCGGTGACGATAGCGCCATATATGAACAAAAGAGAGGTCATCGGTAGATGGTGCCCAAGCCATGGTGATAGACATCACAAGCGAAATATCGAAATTGACTTAACCCTACCGCAACTCAACATGCTGGTTGCTTTCTTGTTAGTTTAATGCCCTGAATCAACATGTTTTGCTTGTGCGTGGCTTAGTAGTCCGCAAGGTGATGCAAGCAATTGTAACACTTGTGCGCAGGGTTTACAGTCCACAGGCATCGTCTTGTTTCTGTATATAATGCTGCTGGTAAAAGCTGATCTGACTGTCATTACCTTGAAATTATCAAGATGCATCTGATTTGTTGTTTTTTGTAACTGAATTTATGCTGTGGTACATCTAATTGCAAATGCAAGCTTAGCGAAAGCATTTTAAATTTTTGCAGAATGCTGCAAATTCGTGCGATATGCCTGCTACTTCATCCTGTGACACTTTTATCAGTGTTAACCAGGATGTGTTTTCTGGCACTGTTAGTTGATATGAATCGACTAGTATTTTTAATATATATCGACTAGTACTTCACATTAGTAGGCCTATAGTCCGTGGCAGGCAAGTACAGAAAAACTGTGTTGAAAATTTAGTACAGGGTTTGGATGAGCACATTTTGCCATACCCTTTTTGGGAGATGTTAATGCACATGTTGGGAATGATGCCTGTGTGTGGAAGGGTGTGATTGGCCGACATGGTGATGTTGACGTTAATGATAACAGAAGACTTCTGCTGCAACTATGCTGTAACAATACACTGTGCCTCATGAAGACTTTCTTCCAGCACAGAAATATGCACAATTACACCTGGTGCAGAGATTCCTTGGGTCAATTGTCACTCATTGATTACTGCATGGTTTCAGCTGACTTGTTCCGTTCAGTGTTGGACGTTTGTGTCAAGCGAGGTACAGAACGGTCGACCGATCACCACCTGCTGGTCTGCAACATGCATATGGAAAAGCCGCTGGGGCCTACACAAACGTGCAGGATCAGGAAATCCTACCGAATAAAGTGGGAGGCCCTAGTAGACAAATATGTAAGAAAGACCTTTGCGGATAGCATATCGTCCTTGTTCCGAGAACTCTCAGAATGCACAGTGGACTCGGAGGTGGAGAGGCAGCTGTAGCTTCATCTGCTGCTCGGGTATGCAGACGGAAACTACGCGGTGTGGCGAATAATGGCAAAAAGTAGCCCCCTGGTGGAACCAAGAGGTGAAAGATGCTATTCGAGCAGAGAAAGTAGCCTTCAAGGCATGGCTTCACAGCGACGCCGACTCTTCTGTGCATTCGCGGTACGCTGAGGCGCGAGTCCGCAGCACTCACGGTAAAAATGTCCAAAATGCAATCTTGGGAGAATTTCGAACATAAACTGGATTGCGATTACTGGCAAGCAAATAAGGTGGTCTGCAAACTATACGGCGTCTTCGCGGCAAAAGATCTTATACTGCAGGATCCATCAAACACCAAAATGATGTCTTACTCAGCAATAAGAAGGACATCCTTGGTAAATGGAGAGAGTCTTTTACAGATCTCTTGAACCCAGTCACAACTACACCACCGAACACACACGAGGTACATTTTGGGGAGGAAAATACCATCACTGCAACTGAAGCCTCCCTTGCTGTCAAAACACTGAAGGCTGCAGGCTGTGATGAAATCCGACCTGATATGCTCAAAGCATTAAATCAAGGAGTTCTTTGGCTGACTCGTGTGTGTCATGTGACCTGGTGTTCTGGAAGATCACCGAAAGATTGGCAAACTGGGGTGATCATCCCGAACACAAAAGAGGAGACAGAAAGTGAATGCACCAACTACCGTGGCATTTCTCTCCTTAGCCTCCCAGGACACGTATATGCCAAGTGCCTTGAAAAAAGATGCTGCAAAATAATTGAACTAAAGCTGGATGATACCCAGGATGGTATACGTCCAGGCCATAGCACTACCAGATCAAACTTTTAGTCTCCCGCAAATTTTCGAGAAATCTTGGGAGTATACCAAAAAGGTCTACACATGTTTTGTCGAACTCAAGAAAGCATACAACTAGGTTCCCCGTGAAAATCTTTGGGAAGTGGTGCGGGAATGTTGGTGGTTGCCTGTTAGCGTCAAGGCACTGTGTTTGTATTCAGAAGTTAGTGTCCGTTTCTGGGGAGTCAAATCACAACCGTCCATTGTTGATGTTGGTCTCTGACACGGGTGTGTGTTACGTATAACCAGAGGAGTAACGAGGGGGGTTATAAGGGAGGCACAATTCCCTGGGCGCCAACTCAATATGGGGGCGCCAAATCACTGCGGGGGACGCCGAAAAGTCCCAACAATATCACAACCACTTTCTTCAACACAGGACATTTGCTTCCGAAAGACCTCAGGCTCGAACATGGGGACACCAAATGTGCTTCTTGCCCCGGGCGCCATCTAACCTCCTTATGCCCCTGGGTATAGCAAGTTATTATTGCGCAATTCTGAAAATGGTGATATTGCATGGTGCAATGCAAACAACACAGAATGGGGTTTTTATGTTTTTTTAAATAACAAAAACCTGTTTCTTTTCAAAACGCCCAAAAAACGGGTTAAAAAAACAAAAAGCCCAAGTGGGTTGTTTTTTTTAAAAAAAACGGGTTTTCTCAACACTGATTATTATCTTTCAATCTTTTTGTGATTTTCCTGTGATCGCACGATGTGGAACAAATCACGTCAGCACTCTCAGTTTGATCGGGTGTGCGTCGCACACGTACAGTACAGGTCCCATGGTATTGAAGAAGCTGAGAATTACTGGCATTTGAATACGTAAAAAATAGTGAGCCTTACAATAGGAAATATCATCTAGTCACAGCATTTAAATTTTTGTAATTTCACTCTTTGGATGCCCCCATGTCTTGGATGCCCGGTACCGTCGCTCCGTTCCCCCCACCCCCTCTGCAGGTCACTGGTGTACATATCACACACACACAGTATATTATTGTTTGCGTTTTGATGGCCTCACCATCAGGGCCGGCCTTAGCAAGTGTGGGGCCCAATTGGAAGTACTTTTGCGGGGCCCCACTCAGTTGCGTGTGGAGAAATTTTTGAGGGGGGCATCAATTCATAATGATAGAAATCGTTTCTAATTTGTTAGAAACTTCGATGCCAAGTCTGTGTGAGAATGATGCCATGATCCTTGTTTCGGTTGTACTTCATGATGTAACTTTCACCGCAAGAACATCATGAGATTTACTTTGCTTAAACCTAACTGTCACGTCACGTCTATTTCGCCAAAGACGGTGGTTCCAACACTTTTGTCACTTTCAATTGGCTTAACTGTTAATATTCGATAAATAAATTTTCTGTTACTTTTCAAGGAAGCATTATATTTGCACACCTGTAATAGTCTTCAGTTCGAATAATACATAGGTTTATTTCAAATGTTTTCGTCGATATCAGGTTGCCTCATCAGATCTCTACGAAAGTGAAATTGAATAAGACTGACTAAGCAGCACACATCTGCAATTGCGAACAAAAACTTAACCTTCAGAAGACCCCGGATATCTAAAACTGCAGAAGACATCAGCAGCAACTGTTACAACAGGAATAACTATCGAACGGTAACTTGCAGCAGCTATTAAAACTTGACCTGCCAGATAAGAAACGATTGTAACTGAGACGGAAAACAGCTTCAAAACTTAACCCTCTCTGCCTTAACTGGCTGCTATTGAAAAAACTAGACTGCACCTTTCCGAAAAAGAATGACTATTGTTACGATTAACGAACGAACTACGATGAATAAGGGCGTTCAAAAATCGCGCAGTTCACTCTGATTTTTGTTGGCAACGGGCCCCACGCTTAAAAAACACTGTGGGTCCGCGCCGGCACTACCCAAGCACCTTCGATTGAAAGTGTATATTTGCGTAAGTTAGTAGCCTTGGCGCGGGGCCCGATTGGAAGCAATCGGCCAAAGGCCGGCCCTGCTCACCATGTTCACTCAAACGTAGTACGTACGTTTTGTAAAATTGGCAAAATGGAAGGCAAATTGTGAAAATGATATATTTTGGGGACCATGGCCCAAATTTCCCTCTGCCTACGCCCACGGTGTTATGGTAGTTGCATAGTACTGCGTTTGACAGTTCAATGATTACTAGGTTTTTGCTTCTTTACTAAGCACACAAAAATTTAGCATTAGCACTTGAAGAGTTCTTTGTCAAAGTAGATAAAAAAATCACAACACTTCAATTATTCTTTAAAGACCAAACAATACATTAAAAGTAGAATTTATGAACATGTATCTCTGAGATTCAAATAATTGGAAATTACATAATGCAGTTTTAACTAATAACATGTATCAATGGGATTCCATTGACTGACATGGTTGTGCCGGTAATCCAGTGATATTGTACATTGTTCTTATTTTTCCCAGGATTTGTGCTGGGGTTTTTCCACAGTAATGTAACCACGAAATTTGTACAACTACATTATTTTTATCACAAAATATTGGTGGGGACAAACGATATTGTGTTCCCCTTGTTTAAAAGGTCGGGGGAAATGTACCCTACACCCTTGAACTCGGTCCCTGCTTCCTTTACACATGAGCAGGGTGCACAAGTAGTAATAGAGTGATCTAGACGAGATTGTTTGCACTACCGTAGGGTTTTATGTTTTTGATGTTATGTTTTTATTATAAGTGTGTTAGCGTTAGGGTTAGGCTTTAAAGGTAGAGTTTTGGTGATCAAGCGTTTTCGTATGTTGTGCTATGCCGAATTAGGTAGGTCATTCATTATTGTTGGGTCTTTCACTACGTTGGTGCATCTCGCAGTTGTTGCGTTTTGACCATGTAGGTTCGATGTAATGTTTTTCAAGCGGAAAGGTTACATTTAAACATTAAAACTATGCCCCAAGTCTTGCGACCATATTCAACGACGTAACTGCTCCGCTTGCATAGCCGTAATCTGCTACTTAGCCACTGCTTTAACTTTTGCCTCATATTTTGCATGGCACACAAGGCTAATATCAACGAGTCGTGGCAATCGAAGACAGCTTGCAATTTACATTTGCGAAAATTCGTTCAATAGAAGTTGGAGTTTCGGACTTGAAAATAGTTATCTGAGTCACACAGACAAGTGAAATAACAACGTACTACTCCATCATAAGCATACGACACGGCGATGCAGGGGTGTGGTCGCATCCCCAAAGCTGGGAAATTGGCGATTATTCGGGCAAATAATTAAAATATGGCAAATCCATTCATATACACGTTTGAGTAAACTAAAATCATTTAGGTAAGTTATAACAGCCTAAATCAAATTTTGGCAAACTAGAAAGCTTCAAATTTGGACAAATCGGAAGGCTTCTTTCAAGTTCTGGGTAAAATTAGAAACATTTGGTAAGTTAGAAGCAAATGGGTAATGTCCAACCCCTACAATCAAATCTGGGAAAATTTAAAACGTACACATCAATTAGAAATATATGCGTAAAGTTCAACAGCGAAATCAGATTTCATCAAATTTGTACAACTTCCCTTAAAAATTTGAGAACATTTTGAAACATCTGGGTGGACTTATTCGAGCTTTATTTAAATTTGGGCGAAATTAGAATCATTTAGGTAAATTTAACAACCTCAATCAAAGTTGGGCAAATTAGAACAACTTGCTCTTCAGTAACCTTGATCTTTTAGTTTTCTCTTCAGCTGATCAAAAGGAACTCCCGAACACAATTCTTGAAGAAGTATGGAATTTGAGGTCATATACTGACATGTTGCGTATGTACACAAAACTTAGGTATGACAATACCACTTTTTTTACTCACTACCAACGTATTTGAACCATCTTTGCGTGATGGAAGACGACGCATTGCTTTACTAGATCAAACCTCCGTCCACTTCTTCCCTAAATTTGCAACGTCGTCACTGATGCACATACACGAGAGTGCTGACGCAAACGCATCAACCTAGGTTGACCTTTGCCTGTGGGAAGCGTTTTCCTACCTTGTTAGAATTTCAGCTTGCCAACTGCTGTCTGTAGATTGTACCTGACTGCGACGCTGAAAGCTTAGGAGTAGTGTGGAGCTGCGAGTGCCAATCCAACGACGAAAGAACGAGCAGAAGCGTGAAAAATGGAAAGAATTCTTAGGACTGTTGCTGCAGTAGCGCTTTGGTGTTTGGCTGCTTCAGGTGCAAAATCTGCGTGTGTACCGCTGTTCGTGTGTTTCTGCTCGAACAAATTATTTTAGCTAGTATCAAACAGATTTGTTTGTTAGTTAGGAGTCAGCTGACATAACGTACGTACTTCACCTGAGTAATTTCCAAATATAGATGTGGTCATATAAGTTCAATTGTTTCTGCTAACAACGAAGAGGTGACAATGTGAGAAGTTAGCTAATCAAAAAAATCTACCAACATAACGCAAAATACGGATATGAGAGATATCCATAACAATACTAACGGCATGATTTTGTGCAAAACGTGTGAAAAATAAATAATTTTTAATAGCCGCTTATTCCTTTTCCAATCGTGGAACAAAATCTTTTTCGAATCCTCGTTGTTTTACAGCTCATCGGTAAACAATTAAAAGCGAATTCAATTATGTCAGTAAACTGGGCAAGTCCAGTTTCACTTAAACCTCTGCAAAAATGATGAAACCCTCGATTTGCTGGTTCGTTTTTTGTATTTATTTTAAAACTGTCACAAGGCTGCTTGGTAATGATTGTTAAAGATGCATCGTTTGCCATAATGATCTCCATTCCTGTAAATGTAAATTAGTTATGCTGAATATTACAAAACCATTTGCATTGAAAATTTTGCGATAGTAAAATAATTCAACTCTTTCGCTCAATACATCGAAGGCAGTGAAGTGTTTCATCTGCAAAGTCATACTGACTCATGTAAGAACCAGATCAAATGTTATGAGCCCACTCGGAAAGCTTTGTAAATGTTTCATCTAAGCTTCAAAATTTTGAAAAATGGATTGCCATAAATTCGTGGCTGGACAAGTGTAGCAGTGTGCCATTACGCTGATAATTGCAAAAAGATATTAGACCTACACGATTGCGTAATGCCGTTCGTCGCGCAGTTGCGTTGCCACACCCCCATGTTGCCGCAAACGCTGTCGACAGTTTGGAAACATCTTTCCTGAAATGTCAGATCTTCGAACTACTTCGAAAAGGCAAATAAGTGATATTTAATGAAATCAACTATAAAACAATTCACTGAGCAACTCTTTGCGATAAAATATGTTATTTTTGCTGCAGCGTTTGCAATCCAAAGCAGCGTTACCCCATTGGAGCACGCCATACACTTGAACAAGACTTTTACAAGCGAAGAGGTATGCGCTTTGTAGTAAATTGATTGCCGATATGTGGCTGCACGAGTGAAAATTATCGATTGCATTATCATCAATTCACATCTCTAATGCAGTTGTGTCAGACGGCAGTTGATAAAAGCAGGTGACACCGTCTGCAGGACAGCTGCTTCTGATAAAGCAGATAACGCCGTCTACTGACCACTGACGCGTTCCCACGTTTCTGGTAGCGCATGCAAATTGAGTTAGACCTTGGAATTATGTGCTACGAGTGCCAGAATTTGAAATCCGTTAAAAAACTCAGATCCGTTCAGTTGAAACAAATCTACGAAAAGTGGTTAATTGCGGTGTTTCGTTAATGACGTTTTGCAGCAGCAAATTGAAATAGCTTCATCATCGTGCTTTCAGAAAGTCGTTGCGCTCGCAAGATGTTAACGAATGATTTAGAACTTGGAAAAATCCGAATCCAAATTTACTTCGTGAAAGTTTATGCCCCACCTGTTTATAACAGCTACTTCAAAAACATACATTTGATGTAACGCGTCATCTGCCATCTCCAAGCGCATCTTTGTGCAAAGGAAGCAACACCTCCGTGTAAATCATTACGTAGATATTTTGCTGTGAGCGTGAAGCCAAAAATGTACAATACACAATATGAAACATGTCCACACGCTCTTGACGCCTGGCAGTATCCTAAATATTGTACGCATGCTCGAAATTAGAGCCGATTTTCGTCCTTCCTCTGCGATGGTGATATTCCCTCTGCAAAACTCATTGTCGGTTCATGAGCAAAAGTACAGCAGCATACGTCGTTCTGTCGATTATACAGAATTGTAACTGTACGTTGAAATCATTGAAATAAGAAGCGAAAACTGCGTGCGTCAGATTCCAATTGGCATTATAGTCGAGAGTAGGTCACATGTACATCAGTTGATTTACAGTTTAAACCAGTGGTTCCCAAACTTGTTCGGACCGTTACCCAAATCAAAGTAGCGATTATGTCTTATTACCCTCAATAAAAACTTTCCGCATTTCATGTCGCAAATTTCTTTTCCAGTGATCGCTCATGATACAGAACAACATTGCGGTTTTGGTTCCGCGTTACCCTCCGAAGAACTGCATATTACCCTGGGGGGTAATTTACCCCAGTTTGGGAACCACTGGTACAAACGGAATGTTCTGCGTTGGAAAGCTCGCCAGAAGCAACAGCCAGTCAGTCGCACAATCCCAGCGAAGACATCAATTTAATTCAACAATGCTAACTACCTGTCAGTGAGGTTTTGCGCTGCAGGAGCTGAGATGAACTTTGGCACTTGCAACCACGAGTGCACAAAACCGCAATCGCGCGCACAGCGAAAACAAAATCTTAGTCTGCAGGTTTCCTATGCTTTGCCATAGACAAATGAGCACCAGATGATTAGGTGCACCTGCAACTAATATGCGAGACAGTTACCGGCTGCAACATGAATTCAAGGTGTTGACGCTACACGAGGACTCAATCAGTAATCGTTTGCATTGGAAAAAGAGCGTTTGCAACAGAACATTTGTTTTATTCGAAACCTAATGTAAGATCTGTACACTGAACTTCTTCGCGCGCATAACATTTTTTAAAACAACAGCAGATTGCAATACTCCAATATGAAATCTTGTCAACTATAGATCTTAACAGAACATTTTGGTCAAACTCGTTCAAAATGTTTTCACGCAAATAACTTGAACCAACATCAAACTTTGCTTGCAGACGTTGGATTGGACCCTGTAATTTACAACAGTATGCTGTGATACTATCAAACGTGGCTGCAAATTTGTAAAGCAGTGTGCTAGTTGGACTTGCTTTTGCAATGTTTTGCAGGGCGTTTTTTGACAGCACAAATATAGGGCAGGCCAATGAGTCCCAAATTTTCTCGGCTGGTGACATCTTGGCTTCCACGTGGATTTTAAGCTCTACTAAGTAAACCAGAGCATATAACTACTTTGTATGTACAAAAATAAAATGGTTCGAACAGAACTAATACGTTTTCACCATTGCTTTAACAGCCAAATCAAACTTATCTATTTTCTGCTTCTAGTGCCAACCTGCCACTCCCTACCTGTCCGTTTATGCCTTATGGCCAGTCAACCACATACTTTAAGAAGCACTGTAGGTACTGTGAACTTTGACAGGTTGCAACCAAGATTTAAATTCCTCTTGACAAACGTCTGCAACAGGTTGTGTGAAATACTAAATTCGTATTGCCTTGATTGCATCAGATTCACTGAAACTAAAGTATTCAAATAAGAAAGTTTCAGTCCGTCGTCATTGCCAGGATTTCACAACAGTTAAGTTTTTAATTGAAAATTCGCTTTGCTATGCAGATTGGAAATGGCAGTGCTTTGCAGTACCGCAGCGGAGACATCATACTGGGTGTGCTCATAGCTCAGCACGTGGAAGCGCAAGGCTACACATGTGGTGGAATCGAGCCGTACGGACCGCAACTGATGGAAACAGTCAACATGCTTGTGGAGTCGGTTGGTGTACATGTTAGCATGAGCAGACCAGTAGTACTGGTTTTGCAGGTTGACGTCCTTACGTACGAGACCTAAAACTACCTTCGTCTTGATCTCACCCTTGCAGGGTTTACACAACAGCCCCGTGTTCATCAGATAAGGCGACGTGCATGTGTGTAAATTATTGTTGTTAAGGTTAAATTAAAATGTGGTTGGAGCTGAAACGATCATTTCCTGGCCCGAAGTGGAAACTAAAAATTTGAGCATTGTCAATAAAAGTAATTTGGAATCGGTCAAAAGGATGAAATAACACTTGCCCATACAGTAGTTTCATAGGTTCGAATCGAGGTTAGAACTCCATGCAGTTCATTTTTGGTAAAGAAGGAAAATTGGCACCTGCAACTACAGGCCTCTTGTTGGCTTGTTTCAATGGCATCTGGCAACAGAAAAAAATACGATTTTCAAAAAATTTTCAAAGTTGATGCAAAAATACGTGTCGTGCCGAAAAATACTGAAGAATTTGCTGGGATGTCTGTTTTTTATTCAAATCCCAACGTCACTGTTTCAATCGTATTATTTTATCACTAAATTGTGTCATCACCCTTTAGAATTAGGAATCGTGCCATCCTGCGTAAAACTAATTATTTTGTTGTTTGCATGTTTTTCAACAGGTGAACGCCAACGATTCAATTTTACCTGGTGTAAAGTTAGGAACCTTAGCCCTTGACACTTGTGGCATTGATACTCATACGGTCCGTATGGTAAGTACAGCTTGTTTAAGTCACCACAGTTTTGTCTTTCAATTTTTCGGCCAAGTCCATAAGTATTCCAGTTTTAATCAAAAAGGTTAAACTACCGTTGTGCAAAGTTTTCATCCCGCTGAAAACGTCCAATGAAGAATTGCTAAGAGTGGTCTGTCACTTTGGCTGCCATTATTGAAATTGCGCCGGATGAGTACTACGATCGATCGTAGATCATCTTGGTAGAGGACCCATGCACGATCATGTCACGGAATGGGAAGATATGACGACCAACATTTGGCCCGCGCGGCCATTTGACGCTGAGTTTTTTCCGCGCATGCCGCTTACGCTTATCTGCCTGATTATTCTTAATCACACGTTGTTGCTTCGAGAAGTGTGTGTTTTCATCTTGCTCGGCTGTTTTTCAAGATAGCCCATCGTTACACATTGTCGAAACAAACGATGTGGGTTTGCGTTGAGATGACCAGGTAATACCAGACTTGAAAAACGGTGGTTGCCGACTTGCCACGCCTCACTCAGCGTTGGTAGATGCTTGCAAAATTTTACCACATCGGTTTTAATTGCGAACGTAGTTGTGTGGCCTACAGTGCAGGGCAACTGTAGATAGGCAGCAGCAGACTACTCGTTACACTCAAAGCTCTGGTACAAAGTAAGTATAATGCGTCTTTTTTCTGAAAAGTTTGCGACAGCTGCTTTCATCATGTAAGAACGCAATGTTTAATAAACGCTTGAAATAATCTGGTCATTTGAATTTAGACGAATGACTGTGCTCACGTGACAAACATGGGTGATAACTGGGGTAACTTTCCCCAGCCCTAGAACCTTGCGACCGGACCCATCAATCATATCACGTGTGTGGAAAATAGGTGACATATGGTATATTTGAAATTCGCATTTTCATAGCGAGTCTTCTCACCATATTTTATGATTTAAATATTGCATCGTTGCACGTCGTCTGGTTCCTTTTGCTATTGAAACGTTTGCTGTTGCACTATTCCGGTGGAGTTGAACAGTACCTTGAGAAAGTGTTTTCTTATACGAAACTCGAGTTTGCTTGGAGTACTCAGGACGGCAATAGTTAATTCCAAGGTTGAGTACTTTCAGGCTCGAAAACCAATGATTCTGTGACATTAATCTGATTCACAGCCGTTGACTTAGGGATTTTCGCAACCTTTTCAACAAAGGCCAATCTCACGCTTGGCCTCTGAGTGGTATTTTCTATTGCATGAAAACATCTAGTGTTATTCCCACTTCAACCCTGCCAGGCGTGTGCACTATGTGGTAACTGACGAGCGTGACAAATGAGTTTTCAGAATTTTCTAAGGCAAAGACTGCCGTCACACAAAGTCTTACCGGCTTCCTTCATTTCATCTGCCTGGTGTCATCCACTGACGGACTGATCACACAACGCAATTTTGAAAAGTGGCCTTTACTTGAGAGGGCATTTTTTAGGAGCGTAGTGAAAACGTAGTAGTGCTGGTAAAAAAGCACATGTGTTTTATCCGCTTACTTGAAACACAAGGCAGTCATTCAACTGAATTAGTAGTAATTTCAAAAAATAAAAAAATTGAAAAAGCTTGTGTCACGTAATTGAAGAGCGTGATTGTGGCACAATGTTCAATATATAAAGTTGCCTAGGTATTTACACATTAACGTATTAATGTTTACGTTAGAATCAGGATTTTTGTCGAGAATTTTTTGTTATTTTTTTTACTCATTCGTTTGTTATTGATTTCACAAAAATGATTTCATGTATGACGCAGATTGTGCGGAAAACGTTTCCCTACTATTGGCAAAATGTTCGCAATTGCTCCAGCCCAAACTCGTCCGACGTCAGCAAGAACTCCAACTTGTTGCAACCTTTCGCCGGTTTCATCGGTGCTGGCGAGAGTGACGTCACCATCTTGTCTTCCAAAGTTTTGCAAGTATTTCAAATACCTCAGGTGATTTGAGCGACGACTTCATTATTTGCACCCCGGTTGAGTTTGGCCCAACCGCCCAGTTCATGTAGAGTGGTGCAATTCCGAACTTTTTCTAAGTTTTAAACCTTAATAAGATCCTTTGTGAATTTCAACTAGTGAGTATCATGAGAAACTGAAGGCGATCCCACGTCGAAACAAGTTTCCACGTGAAAATCATCATTAAAATTTCTGATATTCGCGTAAATACATTCTCTGTGAAGACAGTGCAACAGTCGATCCATTCAAATGCGTAAAAATTTATTTAGTAAGTCACCGGAATTGTTACGAATTGTATCATTCACGGTGACCTACACATGGATGCACGACTGTCCGATTTTCCCCGGACTTTTCATAGAAATCCTGCAGTTCATGTGCAGTAGTGGAGATGTAGGCGCGAATGCATTTATTAATGCATTATGCCGTCATCTATGAGCTACAAATTCGTGGACCTAAAAGCGAGTTAAAACCACACTAACCAGCAAAATGAAATGATAAAGCTTGTAGTTTTTCGAATGCTTTACACTTTACCAGTATCAATTGTTATTATTTGTAGGACTTTTCAACAATCACACAGTCCGCTAAGACTTCAATAAACCAGATACTCATTGGCAAGCGAATAACTGTGACTTAAACCAGTGGCTGTTTGTTACTGCGCAACTTACTGTATTCTTCACTAACCGCCTGATCGCTAAACACGAGGTCCTTCACGCCAGGCAGAATCATACATAGCCTGGGACTACTAAGTTAAATATAAGCGTTTTCAACGTGTCGGTAATACGAATTTATTGTTTTTTTTTCACTACCCGCGCTAGAGACTTCAAGATCTTAAAATAGCGCACCATTAGTGTTGACAAACCCAAAAAAGAACCTATTGCCGGAATCAAATCTAATTAACGGTTGATGCAAATTTATTTCCGTGTGGAAATGCAAGCATCATCTCCGTGCTTTGCTAATGTTCTGAAACATGTTTCATGTATAGGGTAAAAATATCAATAGCATAATGAAATGATGTCATGTGTATAACCGGATGTTCGTTTCACTAATTATTTTTCTTATCGGCTAAAGGCGCTGTTAACTCTGTCAAATAGAAAATTCTTTCGCAATTCCGACAAGAGCTGTAGTGCTCTACACCTAAACAAATTAAAAAGTGCATACCGGGTTTCCTTGAGCGTGCTTAATGCATCACACTTCTCGAAATTTCATTTTGTGGTAGTCATGGAAAATTGTCACTTTTATTGTAGCTTTGCACCTCGAGCAGTTGAAACCTTGTCCACGTTACAATTACATGGTGATGCGGCGCCAAAATAGAAGCGGTGGAGCATGAAAGCAAAGATGAAAACCACATCAGTCAATACAATCGGGTTGTTTTCTCTTGAGAAGTTCATCAAAAATGATAACAAAGTCGCCAGTACTCTACATGAATAAATAGGGAAAAGTTTTTCTCTCTTGAAAAGAAGACGAGGATCAACCTATCCCCGAATGAACCACTGAAAACGTTTGATTCGAACTTTTTTCACTGGAAATTCTTCGCAATTGTTAAACAGATCAGCTTCTGGTCCACTAATCCGGAACTGAGCCAGAAGCACATTTATCCCTACGTGTTCCGGACAGTCCCATCGGACGCCCACCAAGCCGAAGCAATGCTGGAGTACGTTCGTCGCAACGGGTGGAACTACATATCGGTTGTCTACTCGGACACACTTTACGGATCCAGGGCATTTTCAAGTAAGGTTTATGGTGTTGAAAAAAACAGCAGCATTGGCTCCGTGTAGCAAGTCCTTAAGAGAGAGTCCAATGAGTTTGTGGATTAAGTTTTTTTCAGAGAAACGAAAATGTTTCAGAACACACGCGTAGCAGATCAGATGCACAATCGATTATTTTGAAGAAACGCAATGATGTTTGAATGAATTAGCCTGCTTATAAATTCCAGCCGAGTTACTTTCGTTAGAAATCTTGAGTCGGTTCATATATGGTGCAGCTAAACCTTGCAATGATTCAATTTGCTTATAGATCAAGTGCGATGAGCAGCTCATCGGTGACCGATATACCTAAGGGATGTTAGGGTGCATGGCGTCTTGTCTTAATGTGTAACATTTTTAAAGTGAACCAGTATTGACTAATAGGGCTGCATCTAACGATATATTAAAGCAAAATTCTGTCGCCGTATTTTTTGCAAATAGCGTCACTGTTTCAATTAAAAGGAGCATGTTGGTTTCTGCAAAAATACCTAGAAAAAGTGTGGTCAATTTGAAAGGGCTCAGTTTGACCTTGTTTCACAAAGCTTCTTCGATCATCACGATAATCCTGGTGGAGCTAAAGTTAGAAATAGAAAAAGTATGATTTGCCCAATTATTTTAACGATTGTTTACCAGAGTTGGCTTAGATCAGGATTTTTCCATTTAGCCCTAGCGCTGTCCTATCAAAAATGCATTGCTGAAGGAAAATTTCGCTCTAAAGATAGTTTTCAGTAAGTTTTATTCGATCTAAGATTCAATTTAACGGTGTTCACTCAGTGCAGGATAGTTGTTAGTTGCTTCTGTAGCTTAATGAAAGCGCCCCACTGTGAAAAGATAGAATTGTATCCAATGGAAAATTTGATCAGACGGTTGTATCGTTCAGAGTACCGCATTCTTCTGCAGAAACACTTCACAAACTGGAAATAGCAATTTTGGTATTGATAGCAATGCCTGTGTAGGCTCATTCAGTGAACTCACAGTATAAACAGCATCGACCTACCAACAAGCTGTTAACAAAAATCAAAGCCAGCAGTACAAAATGATGTCACACGCAACGCTGCTATGAATTGGTGACATGCGGATGCTTCCTCAGCTGTTTTTCTGTCGTGAATTGGTGCGCGGTACGTGCGGTAGATCAGGGCCGGTGAATGAATACATCGTCGAAAGATTCAGCCGCATTTTAGAGACTAAGACTGTTCGATGAAAATAATGCAGAAATTTTAATGGATTCGTTTTGTGTCATTATATCAACTGTTTTTCAAGAAAGAGTAGTTGCTTGTGAGTTGTGGTTTCAAGATTTTGCTTTTCGGTGCGCTTCTCAAAGGATGACGTTTTCGGTTGGTCAGTGCCCATGCATCCATTGCAGCCCACTCAAAAGTTGCAGGCTGCGTTGTAACATTTCTGATTTCAAAACACGCCTTAAATTTTTCCTCTGAATGAAAAGGCACTAGGCGAAGGGGTAAAAGAGGTACATCGTACCCTGGCCCTCTAGATAGTGGGGCCCGCGAGGATGAACGCGCCACCCACGCTAAGCTTTTCTGTAACCCAAAACCCAAAGTTACTTGTGTTAGCCATTTACCAGTAGGACAATTAATTTATTTCTAAATCTTAGCATGGTAGCTGTTTTATACATATGCTGATTACTATACAAACACGCTATACAAGATTTGACGGGGACCCACAAGTTTTGACGAGGGGGGGGCGGTATCTGTCTTCGTGCCCCCTGGTAAAATTTATATCAGAGTCCCTGGACACATGTTACAGCAACCTGGCTTTATAACTCAATTCAAACGAATGCAAATTTTAGCTATATCATAATGGTAGTACATCACTTCTCTGAAGAAGCTCGGAACCCCACCACATGATATGCATACTTTATACAACTCCCATACGACTTTTTCCTTATGTTTTCATGTAACAACGAAACCAGATTGGACGCATGGCAAGTTCCTTTGGAAATTTTGCATAAGATGGAAACTTTCAACGAAATGTTTTGTTCCTTGCGTCCGTTTCGAACGTAGCAATATAAACTGTCTTCATTAGAGTTACTTCATGGCAGCGACGTGGCGAGGTTAGATGGTGTTCAAGTCACGAAACAAGTTTGGCGCTTCCTACAGAGCAATTTTACTGTATTGAAGAAAGTACTTGCGACACTGTTGCGATTTTTCGTCACCCTCAGTAATTCAGCGTCCTGCGCATTGTGCCCGACGTACCACTTGACCCCCATCGGCACGCCCCTGCTTCAGGGTACTGTGACACAAACTTCGTGAGCCAGTCGCTGCTCGATACATGTGCTGAAGTGATTTACAAGCAATTGCTACGATTACGTAACTTTTCAGGAATCGAGAAACAGGCAAAAAAGCGACACGTATGTATTGCAATCGGTCTCCCTCTGCCGCCGGCTTCTAAACCAGAAGCTTATGACGACACAATAAGGAAACTGACCAATTACACAGAATCGAAAGGTAAAGCGCACAGTTCAAATTACTTAAAGTGCAGCGGCAAGCGCAAAAGTATATCAAAGCTTGATTGTTATCCAGTGGTTATACTCTTCGCCGTTACACAAGAAGCCGAAAGAGTCCTGCGAGCAGCTGAAAATTCACCCGTTGCTCGGGACCGGTATACATGGATTGCATCAGATGGCTGGGCGGGAGTTCTGCCCAGCGCAAAGGGAGACACCTCTTACCGACGACAACTAAGCCGTAAGTGCTGTGTTGCGCGGATAGCTTTACATATCCTGAACAGCCTAATTAGCTCTGCATTTATCCAAGGCTCGATCGGCTTCATGCCAAAATCAGCAATACTTCCCGAATTCGACGAGTATTTCCGGAAACTTCGACTGAAGGATCGAATAGGCGCAATGTCTTCATTAAACCCTTGGTTTGCGCCTTATCTGAGCCAGCAGCTTGGATGTAAGCTACAGGGTAAGCTTGTTCAAATCAGCAGGGCTGCCAGGTGCGAGTCGAAATAGTGGCATATCTTACGGCGCCTCCCCACATTCACGCTAAGTTTTCTTGTTTCACTGAGAGCCGTTATCATCATTGCATTATCTGCGTTGTTATTCTTAGCATATTTTTTTTGTTTGGGAAAGGATTGATGATGTGAGTTTTGTATTTTATGATCTTAATTCATAATGATGGGCGAAAAATTTTACAAATCGTTCGCTTTCCGTTTGGGTAATAACAGTCTGCCAAGGTTAGTATGAAATAAACCTGCAAGTGTTGTTATGTTGCCAGGAAACGAAGGGTCCGGACGCCTATGCCAACCTGACGACCATCTCGGCTTGACAACCTACCAACAAGTATCCCCCACACATGTGCGTGTGAAAGGCAAATATTGTTCGTAAACCATTGGCACGTTTACAACATTAAGAAATGCTAGACTGTGATCAGTCGCAATGAACTGCTCCAGGCCACACCCGTGTGCAAGTTGAAATACTGCCTTGTTATTTTATGACTATCCTGCGCAAAACCGTAGCTATAGCAAACTGGCAACTTAAATTCAAACGAAGTGCTATTCTTCGGCCATCCATTCAGACGTCTTGATCTTTATGAGGCAACAATGCTTCTTTTCAAGCAATCTGAACAGTATGCAGCGCGTGGAAAGATAATGTGATGAACCAAAATAGTTAATTTCTTTTCCACTTTTCATCGAGCGTTGAGCAATTTAACACCTACATCGTACATGAAATGAACGACTTCTAACAAAAAGGTTTGTGCTTTAGAACGTGGGGAAATGTCGGTGTTTTTTGACCCGCTAACTGCGCACCTGTATATGCAAAACAATATACTACTGAACCGCAAATCGTTGTTGCACTGCACTTAAGTACTATTTTGAAACGCTAAGGTGGTAGAATGACCGCCTCTCAACTGAAAGGTTGTGTGCTCGATCCACGGTCATTGAGTGAATCGCCGGTGCGCTCCTTGGGCAAGAGCGTTGACCTCAACCGCCCAGGCAAGAAGCAAATTTCATGCTTCGGCCTGCCGCCAATTGCCGTCACCCAAAATCAAATGAAAAAAAGGTTTTACGGTCCTAGATCCCACTGTTTAATGGAATTAATCAATGGCATAATCAAACTCCATAATTTCATGCGAGCGTATTTTTCTGCTTAAAAACATTTTCAGTTATCAAGGTCATTATGTACGATATTCATATATTGGACTACGAACTACTGCAATTTTGCGGGAATTTTTTTTGTAGTTATCAATTAACGTGGGATTTTGAATTAGAATTGTAAATAAAGGAGTAATGTTCTCCACTCTTGGAGTTGCTCAAAGTGGTCTTAACCAAAAAAGGTTTGAAACCACTAATTAAGTACAAAATAGAGCAGTGGGACTTTGCCTCGTCACAATGCACACGTGTCCACAAAAATCTAGTTTCAAACATTTTTCCCAAATGAGCCTGTGTTTTCTTATTTTTTGTTTGATAAATTCTATCAGCAAATAGGTTTATTTTGAAATTATGTTCAAAATAGTAATGCCGTTAAGTCACGTGGTTGGGTGTTTTCGTTGTAGTTAGGAATCATTGATTAAGAGAATCAATATTACCAAAGCATGCCGCTGTTTAGCAGCAATCGCTTAATTTCCAAGAGCATTTGTTTGGACCTTTTGCTATAGTAGCGTACAGGTATTTGCTAGTATTTTTGTCCTATGAAGATTGTACTTCTGGTGTCAACTCGAAAAAGTGCAGACAAAATTAGCTGCCAGCGTTCCAAAAAATGCACCTCACTGTTCTTGACCCCTTTTTAAACAAGTTCAAAGCTTTTGCGCGATTGTATGACACATTCCAGTATAAAATCAAAAACATGTTTTCGTTTTCAAAATTAAATGATTTCACTTTTGCAGTCATGGCATCAAAAATAAAAGGCAATATTTTCGTCTGCGCTGCTAAACCAAATAACGCCATTTGGAATTGAAAGAACCGACTGTCGCATAAATCAATCGCAGAGATTCACACTTTTTACTGGCCCCGAAATTCCATCAATGCCATTCTTACTCGTATCATTCTACACGACTATGTACTACCTCATTTCTCATCATCAAACAATTTACGTTACTCCAAAACTTATTAACATTCATATTTATATTCACGGACATTTTTTCTTCAAAATCCGAAAAAAAGTCCTGTAGCGAAAGGTAATGCGAGGAAAAATCACGGCTGCAGTATATATTTGCCTGAGCATGTTTCCATTCACCTACTACTACCTAGCTGGTACGTAGTTATATTTGGATAAGAGCTGAAGATGTCTGCTCTATAGGAGAAATACATACTCGGTAAACATCATAGTGTCTGATTCATTGTTGTGGCGGAATTCCTTTCGATAGACACTGTCTGTACGTTTATGCAAATCAGTTTTGCTGCCTACAACAACTCACTTCAAGGGCAGTCTAATAAGATGGAGGCTCGAATACCTATCGAAAAACTTGGCATGGTACTTTGTGTTTTCCTGTTCACAGTACATATCGGACGCTGTCCTAGCGTTTGTTCATTCGTTACACGCCCTGCATCAGGACCTGTGCAATGGTACTCGCGGACTTTGCCCCCGAATGAGGTGCACTGTGGGAACGAACAATCTGGCCACTCAGCTGTTCAGCTATCTACGTAAAGTGTCTTTTCAAGGTACGTCATGAATGTACTGTGAATGTTTTGCTCATAAATATGGACTTGAATCAACCTTTGCGACAATGCAGGTGTGCACGGCGGTCACTTCATCTTTGACAAGAATCAAGATGGCCCCGCATCCTACCATCTACGGACTTACGGATATGATGAAAAGAAAGGCATACATGATTGGAAACTTGCGGCTCAAATGGAGAAAGAAAGTATGCAGATCGAACAAATATAAGCCTGGTTTTAACAATCCTTGCTCTAAGTTTATTCACTGTGTGTATATTTTTGGCATATCTTGCTCTTTATGCTGTTGATCAAACGCTTCATTGAAAATTGCTACTGCTAACATCAAGAGGTTTTAATGTAAGGAAGATGTTTGAGGTTCAGATCTAGGCTCCGAAGAGGTGAAATATTTTTATCACTTTCGTCTGCTCTATTGGTGATGTACGAATGCAAATGTCGGTTGCAAACGCATGTGGACTTCCGTGTTTATGGCGTTAAACGCGAACATGCATCGTCGCTAATAATTTTTAGTGCGAACTATGGGAAGTCAAGAGCAACAAACAATTGATTTAGTGTCGCAAAAAATGTTTCAAACTCTGCCAGACAAAAAAAAAACAAAGAAGTTTAATGATATCGCTTCAGTATTTTGAGTTCGACCAATTTACTCTTAGAACATCGCATGGTGCCTGCAACACTAAGTCATCAAATTTTAAGTTGCGTAGCGCGATCTTTCCAAACGCAGGTGATTTAAGAAAATAACAAAAATGTTGGAACCGATGAGACTGGAAATAATTAGACTCAAACTATCAATAAAAAGTTTCCAATCTTTCGGATCATTTCTGTTACACCAAGGTTCTTCAAAAGGTCTTCACTATTGTTGCAGTTCGCAATCACTTTTTCTAGGATTATACATGGCATGAATTCACCATGATGTTTCCGGTAAAAGGCGATGAGAGTATTGTTCTTGGTTGTAGAAGATTTTTTCTTTAAGACTTCAAGCAAGCAGCTTAGGCGACTTTTTAGAAGATTCAGATCTCTTACCAAGCCATTAAGTTTTCCCTGGGAAAAGAGTTGTGGAGATAAAAAACAGTGGAGAAGATCGTTATCTGCAAGGGTGGAATCACTATCGGTTGAAACAAGCTCTTCGTCTCTTAAAAGAGAATCCACTTGTAGCAAGCCTTCAAACACTGGTGCAGGGAGTTCTTCACTGTGTGGAACTGGCCGGATCTCCGAGTCTGAATTAGGTTCTCTCAAAGAGTTCTTATTCTTCCTATTAACGCCTTTAGTTTTCACTTCACAAAAGTTGCAGCCCTGGAGTAATCGTTTGGTTCACGCAAACCTTAGGCTTCATATGGTGTTGTTTGTCGATTGGCGTAAATGTTCTACGCAAGGTTTACATGGAATGTGCGGTGCCCAAGACTCGTCGTCATCACCCAATATCACTATGAAGTCAGCAAAGTAAGCACGCTTTGCAAAATGTTGATTGCTTTCCTGTTACGCTAATGTGCATTCATCACAAATATTGCAAATAACAGTTCACTAAACAACGTCTTCTCAGTGATGTATCCATGACCGAGATTCCTACAAAAATTACAGAAACAAAGCCTACGGAATCCTAGATGAAATATAGTTTCATAAGTGCAATGTAACCCTCAACTTCGCCGTCAATCTCGTAAATCCACTCTTGATTCACTGAACACTGAAGTCACGTCAGACACCGCCCACACTCTTTACACCTGCCACCAAGCCTCAAAATCCAAGCAGGTAACCAGCCTAAAACTTTCTAATCGAGAGTAAAAGATGGCATATGTGCTAGCACTTAGTTATACGGTAGGGTACGTAAATTGTATTTATGATTTCACTAACAATCCATTGACATTTTAGCGTACACAACAAACAGTGGCGTAACTAAAGGGGGCGATGGGGCGGTCCTCCCCTGGCGGCACTTTTACGGGGGCGGCACTGCGGGGTCTGCTGTAGGCTATAAGCCTGTATAGGCTGTATTGAAATACAAGCGTTTCATTGTCGGGACGCTACTTACTGAGCAGAGAAAGTTTTCCTCGCTGGACATAGAGTGATCCAAGAAGTAACTTTGCGATTCAACAGCATCATGCACTTGCTGAGAAATATGCTTTCTTTACTTCGTTGAATCTTTTGGATGGTAATATAAGTGTCAAATAGATCACGATCACGAAGACGTCTATAAATAGGAGTTCCTCACTGAGAGAAAAAGACCAGCATTTTGTTGCTGCTGCTGATATTGAAGAAGGCGCAAACGCAAGAAAAGAAGGCCCCCTTGAATTTCTGCAGTTTATTAAAAAGTATAACCTTGGGAACTCTTTTCCAAATAAAGTAATAATGCTGCAGACTTTTCTCACAATTGCTGTCAGTGTTGCTACCTGTCAGAGGGTTTTTTCGATACTAAATCTGATAAAGAATTACTTAAGATCCAGTATGAGGACTCGCGATTGAGAAATCTTGCCATACTGTCTGCAGAGCAATTATTTACAGATGAAACAAACCTTGAAATTGTCATTGAAGAAATTTCCAACAAAAAGGCAATAAAATTACTATGTAGAAAATTGTAGTTTTGATTTCAGAAATAAAGATAATTTTTACACTTTTTTGCTACTTTTCCCTATGTGACAATTTTGCTATTTGTTTAACTGTTACATATAAGGTTTGAGTTTTATGGTGTGCATTTAAAGCATACTACTGTATATTCCAGCATGTGAAAGTAATACTATAATGGTGCAGCAACTAGTTACTATATATATATAACTTTAAGAGGAGGTCACTGTGCAATAGGCTACGTATTTTTTCTGGGCTTCGGGGACGCCAAACTCAAGGACCGCCCCGGGAAGCCCACACTCTAGCTACGCCACTGCCAACAAACAGGGCATGACTTGAAACTTGTGATGTCATTGGGAAGTCACAAAGAAAGACTAAGTTGGTTGTAAGTGCTGGGATATCAAGACCTCCCGGAGGTCTAGATACCCCTGTGCGAAGACCATTCCAAAAACAAAATTCAAAAAATAACCTAAGAAGTTGACATGATAACGAAAAATGGGTATATTGTTTTGAATCAGCATCCACAATTTAAACCTATAAGCTCTAAAATCTAGACCATCAAAAATTGTGTTGTCAGTGGTGTCGCCACGCACTAGCCTAACTGGCCACGGGATCTGTCCTGTGGCATTTCTGACAACGCTTTAGACAATGGCAGCAACGCACCAGCGGAATGTCTGTCTCTCACCTTGTTGGGGCTCACCATAATATAAAATACGGTGCGGATGCTTCTTACTGACAACTTCATTGCTTTACTGGGGACCCTGATCCCATGCAAAACCAAGAGAAACCGTCATTCTCATACGTAACAGTCAACCAACTGCAAACTTTTCGAAGCTGACCTTGAAATGATTGGTGCATCACTAAAAATTTATGGATAGTGGCAATAATCAGGCAAGCTATTGTTATAATAATGCCAGTGTTATAACTTCGTCAAGACATGCTTCCCAAACTGTCACTTGCATATTAAAGGCGTTTTGTCACTTGCATTTTTCTAACAATAGCATGCATGACAAAACGTACTAATTTCGGCCGATTGAATATAGCACTGTCTTTGCCTCTTGACATCGGGAAAAGAATATAGAAGGTCATGTTGCATAATCGCCGAATAGTTTGTTGCAATGAACAGCTTACCTGTTGGAAACAACTTCAGCGGACACACTGCGTAAAATTCGAAAAAGAACGTATTTGTTTTATTTTGACCATCATCTTTAATTTTTCCGGGGGAAATGGCAAATGTCCAGTTTCGCCTGAGGGCGTCCATGACTAGTACCGTGTCTTCAGCGGAATAGTATTTACGCACGAAAGATATCAACAACAGTGCTCACTGGCCAAAGTCAAACGCAATCTGCAAAAGTGGACGGTGCATATTAATTGAAAATCGTTGTGATCACAACAAGCACAAAACGTTTTTCAAAATGGTATGCTTTCAAATTGGTCCGCTCCTATAAATCCTACCGTCGACTTGTCAAGAGCCAATACATTTGTAGTATGCCCCCGAAATGAGTGGCTTGCGACGGAAGTACAACAGTTGGAACAGAATTTTGTTGTGACTGCAACATTATGGAGACAAAAAGCCTAAGAATTCATTCAGGGCTGATTACAGCTTCTGACATGTGCCACATCGACTTTCAAACTACGGTGAAGAAAAGTTTAAGTGTTGGTTTGATTTGCAACGACCTCATTGACACCCACAATGACGTAATGTGTTTACACGCGCAAACAAACACACACAATGGTGTGCAGAAGTGCGTTGCAGAAAGACTTGCAGTGCTCATATAAGTTGGTCTACAAACAATCACCTTTTTTCATGAATTGCGTGTATCCTCTTCGTTCCATTGTATATGCTTTTTTATTCTAAGGTGTATTTCAATGAAAACAAAAACGAAAAACGTCTTTGTAATATGTATTTACCACAGTAAAACTATCCTTTGAAGCTTAGCAATCTGTTGTAATGCTCGTTGCCTGAGCGGAAACGCTGAGCTTGGTAAAATTTCAAACAAGCGCTTGTTCAGCAGTTCTGGCAAGTTATCATCCGATGTGTTTTTTAGATTTATCAGCGTCTACCGAATTGTTTTGAAGCATCATAGCAAATCGTAACATGTGATCATTGCAGATTTTCTGTTTTGTGGCAGAAATTGTAACAGTGTGTAGAAACAAGGATTAACTATGAGGTCGTGCTTGCAAACCAACCAAGGTGACTCTCTATTTGGATTGATGCAAATGACACGGATTAACAATGTCATTAACAAAATCTCTTGGAAGTTATCTGTGTGTCTGGAAGTGCACTGCAAGCATTTCAAATAACTTACTGTAAAGTGTAAATTATCTACCGAAAGATATCCTTTCACAGTCAAGAAGCAGACACTACGATTTTATCAGTGTATACCAGTGTATTGCGCCTACAAGGTAGGCAGGCACTTCTTGTTTTCATGATGAACAAAACCAACACATTGTGTATCATGCAGAGTTCACTGCGATCAACCCAGACTTGCTAAACCAAATAGCGAATATATCTTCCATGTGCTCCGCTCCATGCAAGCCAGGCGAAAAGAAAATTCTTATGGACAAGGTGAAAAGTTGCACCTTATATTCATAAAATATTTTAACCTTTAACCTTTGTTGATTGGTTTGAGGTTAGAAGGGAGGTTATAAATTTTCTCACATACCTATTTTTGTACTTTTTAAACACACACTAAGAATTCGTTAGAGCATATTAGCAGGATAGGTGTCTCATCCCCAGCTTCATCAAGCTTACGCTTTTTTTTAATCCTGACTGGTACTGGCTGGATGATCGGAATCTGAACTGTGAGTAAAAAAGTACATACAAAAGCCTGAATTTACAAGTTGTTGCAGTCTGTCTAAATCAGCTATGTCCAACCCAAATAGCTTACTGAGCCAAAAATCATGTCACTGTCTTACCCAGGGCCGCACGTTGAATGACATGCTAATGAGGACCACACATTGAACGGCTTACCTTGATCTTAACAAACAAAATTTAGCTTGAAGCTAATACACTGAAATCGCTCGAATCCTAGCTGCAATGGTAACAGATGTAATTAAGTGGCACTGAAGACCACCTGCATCAAAAATGTCAAATTCAAGATTATTGTAAGAACAGCTTGTCAGTGTATGACATATTTTACTACAACGAAAACCTAAACTGGGCCGCACAAAACCTTCGACTGGGCCGCGGGTTGTACATAGCTGGTCTAAATATTTGACCCCTCCCTGTTTAGCTATTTTGCAATGATAACCTTTGTGGATTTTTTTAAATGTGCGCGTATCGACAAATATGTTTTATTCAGCGGAGCGAGGGGGTGATTCTCGGAATAAAACTTGCGTTTGTAAAAGTCGTTTCAACTGGAACGCATACCGTGATGCAAACGCCTCATCTCGTCGATAAGGGGAAGGTTTTCTCCGATTTACCTAACCTGTTAGGGCCCACCGTTAACACATTTTTGCCCAAGTTTGCAACGCCATAACTTGCCAGCCAATTCAGTTAGAGAGCTGTTCAAATCCTCTACGGATTCAGCAAGTCTTCAAGTTTTGATTTTAAAAAAATATTTCATTTGGGTTAGGGATTCTCTTGGGGGAACGGAATAAAGTGGGGGTGTTTTTGAATGTTTGACTAGAGTTGACTGGCCCTGGACGCCAAACCAATGAGCCAAAAATTTGGTTCAAACTTCTTTTGGAAATTAAATGATCATCCGCGTCTATTTAGTCCTTGATTGAGCATCTAGCATGTCGGGAACCAAAGTTATGGCCCAAAAATCCCGTTGTGCACAAAAATCCAAAAACTGCATGAGTCTTCCACTGGCGGCTGATGCAGCTCGCGATAACTCGCCGCGAGAACATGCTAGAGAGCTATTCGCACCCTCGAAAGACTCGTGAAGTCTTCTAGTTTGCACTGAAAATTATCCTTTTGAGATTTGGGTTTGGGGTTTTCGATGGTGTCGTTAGAAAGAGGACATATTTTACTTTTTTTGGTTATTCTTTTATAACGTCATCACCTGGACAATGAGCCAAAATGGTGGTTCAAAGTTTTGTTGTATTCTAGGCTGGAATATGAAGCATTAGAGGCCTAGATCGACTTCCTGGCGTTTCTGGTGCCCAAGTTAGGGCCAGAAGACCCTAAATAATTGGGGAATATGCTGAGTAATGTCAGGGGATTTCCATGATTAATTTCTACCTATTTTGCCACAACTTGTGAACCTGAAATGCTAGAAAGTCCATCAGACCCTCTAAAGACTCGTATTATAGCCAAGAATAAAAAAAAAACTTTGATCCACAAAATCGGATGGATTGTTCGACTCCCAGGGAATGACGTCATCATCCAAATGTAAACAAATATGCATAAACATCCTCTCATTATGCAAACATCAACAAAAAACCCGAGATATCAGGCTAAAAATTTTTTTTGCTGTCTAAACTACAAGTCTTCACTTGTCTTAAGAGAGCCTGAACAGGCCTCTAGCCTATTCTGGCGGCGAGTTATGGCCATATACAAACTGGGTGTTATACACCCAAGGTTAGTGTTTGAAGGAGTAGAAATTTTGACCACTTTTTGTTTTTTGTGGCATAATTTTGGTTCCAGATATGCTAGAAAGTCAATCAAGGGCTCTAAAGACTCGGATGATAGTTTAGTTTTCCACAAAATCTTGAGCCAAAGATTGGCTCATTGGACTGGTGCCTAAGGCCGGGTAAAGTAAGCCAAATCACCCCCACTTGTGACGCTCCCCCAAGAGAACCCCAAACCCAAAATTGAATTTTTTTTTTTCAGTCTAAACTAGATGTCTTGCCGAATCCGTAGATGGTTTGAACACCTCTCTAGCCACTGGCGACTTATGGAATTACAAAGTTTGGTCAAATAAGTGGCCACTGTGGGCCCAAATGGAACTTTGACTAAAAATACGTGGCAAGGATATAGTTGTTTGCTTTCCGAGGTCTTCGATCATTGAAGGTTACAATGAAAAACGTACAAATGGAGAACTATGGAAAGTGGTCCCTGTTCCTGCAAATAGATTTTCGGTCATGCGGGAGTGACATTTTTGCCTCGAAGCAAAAGTGTTGCACCATAAAAACATGTAAAAGTTAGGGTGGGCAACACAGCATGCCACAATGTTGATCATTTTGAAGGCGCTTGTCTGCTTACAATGTGAATGCCTACGTTAAAATTACCTGTTTGTTTTCTTTTCTCAGCAGTATGGACTGGGGCATGTAAAATCCGTATGGTTTTCCATCATTACAACAACTTTGCCGCAGCGTTAAGTTTAGCTCAACAAGGGGCTCAGCAACGATTTCTTGTTTTGCAGTCCTGTTGCTGGACGTGCGTGAAGTGCTCAGGAGAGCAGCAAGTGGTCGCACCCAATGGTACTGAATGCGAGTTGTGCAACGAAAAGCAAACTCCGAATCAGTTTCGAAATGCTTGCGTCTCGTTAGAAGAGGAGTAAGTGTTCAAAAGTAGTGACCTGCGATTCACTGCGCGGTGTAAAACATGTCAAAAACTGTCTTAAAGAAAATCATTTCCAGCCAAATCGACAATGCAGTTATACACATTTGATTCATGACACCATTTTGAAATATTAGGTCTACAATTCATCGTCCAAAAATTAAAAAATTATTTTTATTTTTCTAGATTTGTATGTACTAGCATAGAGTTCGACTTCTTTCACTCATAGGCCTTGAACCACGCTTATTTATTTGAACGAACGCCCACGCCTATTTTGTAGGTGGCAATGCTTGAATTGACAAACTGCCTCGCAGGCAAAGTGTTTGGGAGTAGAGTGGCTCATAAATGGGGCTGCTCGCAAAAAAATAAGGGCTGTTCGTAAAAAAATAAGTTACTTGTTATATGGAACACGTACATAAATTGTTAAAACGGACTCATTTAGGTCATAGAACGCTATATCGGACAGATATAACATATCAAATGCTAAAACAGACGGAAATAACATATTAAGTGTTATATCGGACACATATACAGAGCCGGATTAAAGGGTAGGGGAGCCCGGGGCAATTTTTACTGGAGTGCCCCTATGGCGTAATTCATGACGTCATCGTTTGTAAAGGTTATGTTTTCGCTGATTTGCTCAATATTTTGAAGATGTTATTTTTATAAGTGCTTGTCGCCAGCACGCGCTTGGTTTAAAAGCCATTTCTTTTCTTTCTTCAAGTAACCTCGATTCAGGAAGCGTCTACAGCATCATTCCTGTTGTTGTCTCCTCCCTGGGAATTGCTGTAACTGTTTGGATTGCGGTGATTTTCGGCCGGAACCGTAACACACCAATTGTGAAAGCAAGCTCGAAGGTAAAAACGGTCAAGCGAATTGTCAAACATGTCTCATGCATGTGTGAATAGCAACACCTGCCAAAATAATACTTCAGTCTTTATACCCAAATGTTTGTTCGAAAAGGAGGTAGTTTGAAAACAGCGATTTTCGCTGCAATTTTCAGTTGGCTCAGCTACTTCGAGAAAAACTGTTAGCAGCGCGAGCAGATCGGATAGGTTGCTGCTATTTGGAAGCATCCACACGTTTTGGTTATCACTTTCGCAACTTACACTTTTTCAAAAATTTTGTTCCCCGAAAATCTACGTTATCTTGGTATGAAACAGACACTTGATAGACGCCAGTGTCTATGTTCTGCAGTTTTGAAGATTCCGTATACAGCATATTTCCCAATGTACTTAACTGAGGCCAAATACGATAATCGCGTTGAAATTATTTAAAATGGCTAAAACCACCCAATATACCTCCAGCAATTACCCCCGTCAGAAAAAGGCTCGCAATAGAGTTGACAACCAGGAATATGTAAGAACTCGGGCGCCCCTGGTAACAGGACCAGATCAATTGAAAAACGAATTTAGTTCACCAAGCGACTATGGCCTTGACCTATACAAGTGTGCAAGCTGTGGAAAATTTGGTTCATTCTAGCGATTTTATCGTGTTCAGCACCAACTGTGCTTAAAACAATGCATCAGCTTTGTAGTTGAGGAAAGCTAACCTCAATGGCCGGTCACCCCCGCCTGGTTGCCTGGTTGCAGAGCCGCGGCTAGAGACCCCAAATCCCCCAATTCTGGGACCGTTTGTGCGTCTTCCCCCGGTGTGCAATTTTGTGCATTACTGTTTCATGTAAACTAAAAATGCAAGCAAAGCACATTGTCGCAAACGTATTTATTCAGTCAGAGCTGGGATCCTCGGTTTTGTACTTCTAACGCTTTTCATCTGTTCACCAGTCTGCAAAGGCAAAATTGTTACGTTGCAATTGTCTCAGAGTTTTGTAAGTCGGGCGGGGGTTTTAGTGTGAGGCAGGGTTTGGGCTTAAGCTTGTCCAAATATTTCGGATCTGCATACAAAATCGATTCGCAACGAAGCACACTCTTGTCGCTATTTACTGTTGAAGCAATTGAGTTGGTTAAATCTTCAATAAAAAATGATTCATTGTGAATTATTTAATAATGTTTACTTTGATAAACCACAAATACCCCGCAGTTGAGCCTATCTTGACTCACTCGATAAATTTGGCTTTCGGGCCTAAATCGGGCTTCGAAAATAAATGTCCGGCTCGGGCCGGGTTCGGGCTTGCGAGTTCCGGCTCAGGTCGGGTTCGGTTTTCAAAATGAGGCCCGTTTGCAACTCTGGTGTGTCTGCTCACAGTGTAGACTAATGGTAACCAAATCGTATATGATCTTGAAAGCGAACTTTCACTGCTTTGGGTAAGGACTGGCCACACCAACTGTTTTTTTACTTGCTCAGCTGTTGCAGTGGTGTAGGCCATAGAATTATTTAGTAAACTGTTCTAACTTCGATAATGCGTGTCATTTAGAAAGTTTAGCTGATTAATTCTTGGTTGCCTCCATTACTAAAGTTTATATTGCAAATTAAAAAATGAGCTAACAAAATGTGCATCACTTTTGCGATGTTCATTGCACGGTACTTAAATAAACGTGTGTTATTAATTGCTATCATCGTGAACGTTTGAACAAGACCAGAAAGCTGCATCACATTCTTTGGCTTGGTTGTATGGTGCTTTCAAAAATATTTGTAGAAATGTGCACTGGCGTGTTTGGAGAGACATGATAATGCTGGTTTGCTTGCTTTCATCTGCGCAAGCTTGTTACGGAAAATTGAGCGTAGACCTCAAATATAGCAAGACGTACTCTATATCTGATGGTAATGTATCAGTTTCAAGCAATATTGAAACGTTTTCAAGCTACAGCATTCGATAATAATATATCAGGAGATTATACGTGCCATCTAACTTTATTAAAAAGAATAGCCTATGCTGTAAATTACTTTTGAGAAATGCACAGCGCTGAACTATGTGAATATTTACCTCAGTGCTTGCGAGTTAAGATTGTAACAGGCAATATCCTTCCACACATTTCAAACATGCATTAAAGGTCATGTGTTGCCAAGAATTTTTTTCGGATTCAGTGCTTTGGCAAACCAAATACCAGACTGCATTAAGTCTTCTGCCACTTTTAATTTCAAATTGAAACGTAAGAAACACCTCTTACATGAAAAATGAAAAATATACATAATTATGTATTTCAGCAACATTTTACTTATCAAGGACAAAGTGCTGAGAGTTTCAGTGGTTTGGATAGTGAAATTTTTTTGTTTTCTATATACCTTTTTCTTTCTCCTACTTTCCTGTGCACATTCCGTTTTTTCAACATGAAATTAAACTCCATAATTTTACGTTGCTTTCTCTTCTTTTGCACCACATCAATTATTCATACTTACTTTTTCATTTTATGTTATTAAACACTTTTTTAACCACACTAAATTTCATCAATTAAATTTGATCCACTCCTTTGTGTACATAAGCATGCTCTCTTCATCTGTAAATTTACTTCACCGTGTTCTGTATTTGTTTGCTTGTTTTTTCTAACTGTGCTTATTTGATTGCCAACTGTTGTTTTTCAACACTTTTCAAAAAGTAATCAACGGGGTTGGTTGACTAGATGACCAACATGGTCTCTCTCCAATCCTGTGTGACACAATGACACTCTTTGTTTACATTGACCAGTTATTTTTCCTTTGTGTTTTCATTTATCCTAATGTTCGCTGACAGTTGATTTCCTTATTGCGTGAAGGCTCTTTGTATTGTTTCTGTTTATTAGCTGAGTCATATGAAACAATAAATAAATAAATGAATCAATTAACTGAAAACGGCTATTGTTAATTTGTAATAGTTCTGCATTCGCTATAGCAAAAGCTTTAGTGGTAAAAGGGCTCTTCGCACTTGGAGCAAGCATCTTAACTCTTAGAAATGCCAGCGTTGCATTGAAACGTCTGCGTGATTTGACTTTTGGCAAAGTGAAACTACTGCTCTCAATTTGCTAGAAAACTGATTTTATAGGTCTATAGACAAGGATAATCGATAAATGTTACCACAACCTAGTAACATACGTGCTATATAATGACGTCCGCAACGGGATTGTAACTAACCACTTTTGGGGGGCGTCGTATGACCACGCCTCGGCACTGCCTGGTGGTCTTTTCGATTATGTTCTTATAAGACTATATCTGATGATGCGATGATAGCAAGAATTTATCCTTAGCCAAGAAATAAGGGTTTGGAGTCAAACAAAAAATCAAGGAGATTTTTTTCACTACTGCAATGGTTTATAGGCAAAAGACTGGAAAAACTAGTGTGAGTTGTAGACAAGGGCAATCAAACCTCAACAATGCGGTCGAATAAAATGCACTGTGTGCCGAATTTTGGTGTTTCACAGTGCCCTTGAAAAAACTATTAACAGCAAGCTCGATTGATCTTGAGAATATTGATCGATCCTTTGGCATGGTCTGGCTTGCTGGCAGCATTTAATTCACGGTTCATTGATATAACGCGTTATCACGAAACGTGGGAAGTTTGACAAACACTGGGGCTAAAATAACGAAGCTGACGACCGTTGTTTAGAGTAAAATCTTTCATGGCACACGTTACATTTTTAGCAGAACATTTCTGCGCATGGTGTACAACATTTTTTTATACAACCGACGAGCTAGACGATTTGAACCAAGAGTATTGAACTTTGGCATTTTTTTGCTTGCAGGAATTATGCGTTTTTGTCTTTGTCGGAGCAATCATCTGTCTTCTTGATGGATATGTGACGATAGGAGGCCTAACTGCTGAAAGTTGCGGGGCTTCACGAGTCGCTCTTTCAATTGGACCAGCTTGCATGTACAGCGGGCTGCTGACCAAAACTATCCGAATAGTGATTATTTTTCAGTCAAAAAATGTTCTAAAGAAACATGTAAGTACGTATAGACTCGTGGATTGATTGTTGTTGTTGTTTATCTTTCTTCATGCCTGCATGGACAATCTAAACAACAAGTTTTGCTGTAACAATTGAAGTGATTGAAGTGAAATAGCTTTTGCTCATTGCGTACAAACGAAGTCTTGTACCACCGACTAAAAGAATTATCTTTGGCTGAGCGATCAATTAATCTTTTTCAAGTCGTGACGTAGCCTATTTCTGATGAAGCAAGTTGTTGCGAATCAGGGGCTTTTGTTAAATGTAATTTATTCAATCGAGTGGAAATTTATTCAACCGAGTGCTGCCGAGTGGAACAGAACCAAAAGTTTTTTTTTAAATTTCAGCGCACCTTAAAACCCTTCAACGACCGCGCGCGCCAATAGATTGGCGCGTGCTTTTTTGGTTATAACTCGCCAGCCGCTATAGCTAGAGAGTTGTTCAAATCCTCTACGGATGCAGCAAGTCTTCTTGGTTCGATTAAGAAAATTTTTTTATTTGGTTAAGGGGTTCGCCTGGGACGGGCTCGCAAAGTGGGGGTGTTTTTGGTTTTTTGACCAATTTTGACGGGCCCTGAGCACCAATCCAATGGGCCAAAATTTTGGCTCAAACTTTTGTTGGAAACTATATACTCCCGCGTCGATAGAGCTCTTGCTTGACCTCCTAGCATGTCTGGAACCAAAGTTATGGCACAAAAAAACATTTTACCCCAAAATAAGAAAATGCATGAGTCTCCCACTGACGGCTACTGTAGCTCGCGTTAACCCGCGATACCTCCCCGCTAGAATATGCTAGCGAGCTATACGAGCCCTTGAAAGACTCTTAAAGTCTTCTAGTTTGCACTGAAAAAAACACATTTTAGATTTGGGGACGGGGTTTTCGGTAGGTGGGGTTAGAAAAAGGGTAGATTTGGCTTTTTTGGTTGTTTCATTATGACGTCATCACCTCCACAATAGGCCAAAATTTTGGCTGAAAGTTTGGTTTTATTCTAGGCTAGAATATGAAGCTTTACACGTCTAGATCGACTTCCTAGCGTTTCTGGTGCCCAAGTTAGGGCCAAAAGACCCAAATCGTTGAGGACATGGCTGAGTAATTTCAAGGGATCTCCCAAATTAAAACTCGGAAGTTTGGCCATAACTTGTGAACCAGAAATGCTAGAAAGTCCATCAAACCCTCTTAAGACTCGTATTGAAGTCTAGAATTCAAAAAATCTTCGAGTCAGCAAATCTGATGGATGGTTCGACTCCCCAGAAGTGACGTCATTATCCAAATGTATAGAAATATGCATGAACAACCTCTGAATATGCAAACATTAACAAAATACCTGTGATCTCAAGCTGAAAATTTTTTTTTCAGTCTAAACTACTAGTCTTTACGAATCTTTAGAGAGTTTGAACAGCTCTCTAGCCTAATCTAACGGCGAGTTATGGCCATATCTAAAAGGGGTGTTATTCCACCCTGGTTACCTTTTTTAGGGGTAGGATTTTTGACTACTTTTTGGTTTTTGTGGCATAATGTTTCATCCAGATGTGCTAGAAAGCCAATCAAGGGCTCTAACGACTCATAAGATAGCCTAGTTTCGTAAAAATATTTGGGCCAAAATGTGGGCCCATTCGATGGGCATCCAGGGCCGGGTAAAGTAGGCCATAAAAACGCGAAAACACCCCCACTTGTGACGCCCCTTCAAGAGAACCCCAACCCCAAGACGGAAAATTTTTTTTGACCCGGAACTACTAGACTTGTTGAATCCGTAGAGAGTGTGAACACCTCTCTAGCTGCAGCAGGTGGCGAGTTATAACCAAAAATGTACGCGCCAATCTATTGGCTTTTGCGGTCGTTAAAGGGTTTTAACAAGTCTATTGTTTTCAATGATCACAGAAGTATAGTAGGCAGGTACCACGGCTACGTGAGTGAGGCTGGTTCACGCTGGCTCAATGGGTGTAAAGAAACCATACTTGCAATAAAACTGATTTTCTCTTCCTGAACCACCAAAACTACTGCAATTCAAGTTTGTTTTTCGCACAAAAGATCAAAACACTAATATAATTTCTGAAAAAGAAAACTGCCTCAGACAACAAAGTATGAAACCTTTGTCTTTAGTAGTGCAATGCTTTTTCAACTTGACTATTACTAATGAAACCTAAAAACACAGAACAGGGTTATGTGTTTGCTTTCACCTAGAAGTTAAAGAATCTTTAATTTATGCGTTTATTTTTTCATGTAGTGGAAAGCGTACATACGACCCACGCCCCAGGTCATTTCCACAATTGTTCTTATCGTATTGCAATTCTTCATCTTGGCACTCTGGTTTCTTTCCAAGCCAAATGAAGTAATCCGCGCCCGTTACCTCCATCGTTTGCATTTGGACTGCAGGTAACTATTGTCACATAATTTCTTTTTTGTCCTACATATCTGATGTAAAACGTGAAGAATCATGCGTATGACCAAATGCATGTGTGTGCGCAGAGCAATTTATTTTATGAAAGATCGCATACTTTAAATCTTTGCTTCTTTTTTTGATATCATTGTACAAAAAGCGTTTTCCCGTAAGGTCTCTTCATTACGTCATATTTAGAAAAAACTGTTATTTATTCTTCCTCGCTGAAACGTGTTTTTATCTGTATAGGAGATAATGCGGATGTGCTAAGGTGAAGCGTTTTGTTTTAACTATGAAAGATGAAGAAAACTAGATGTAGATTCAATAGATGCAGTTGTTCAATATAACTGAAATGTGCATGACATACATTAGAAGGGTCAACTGATGAAAATAACACCAATTTATGTTCCATCTATGTAAGAGCGATATTCATCAACATTACCTGCTTTGGTTTTATAATCTGAACCCGTAAAAGTGAATCTTTTGAGGAATTTAAATTATTTGATTGAAAGCAGTTCCAAGACCATAGCTTTTCCTGCCCCATTCACAAACATCGGTTAAAGCCGCTTTGAATTGCGCCAATTTAACACATAGTGTGAACACATATACGCCCCTTTCATTTCTTGTTTATTTCCAGAAAATGACTATGACCTCAATTTTCTCACGAGGCATGAGTGATGAAAGTGTAGAGCGTCTTCTAATTTGAAAACCTGGTCTATACGCTTTTCAAACAATTTGCGTTCGTACGTTTTTGATTCCTTTTATATTTTTGTGACTCACGGTTCCACTTGACCTTATCCATACTATCTTGCGTCGCAACCGCCAAACATTGTTTCAAGAACTGCAGGGCCTGGACTGCGTAACAAGAAAATCATGACTTCAAGCATGACATCATTGCTGCTGATCGTTTGTCTGAATCCTTGTTGCCACGGTAGCCATTGACATGAAAAAGGCAGCGATGGTCTTTAAGCAATCGGCTCGGCCTTCAGTTTTGTCAGTATGAGCAGCGCTTGCAGGCTAAACACATTCCTAACCAAACCACCGCCAGCCAGCTGTTCAGCTAATGCTTTATCAGCCAAATGCTTCAATCTATTTCAGTGAACGGTGTTTACGATTGCCATAAAACGAATTTTTGCCGTTTTCCGGGAATGCCCCTAAGCCAGTATGCGTGCTCTCTATCTGCTTGCTTGGTAATAGTGAGGAAAATCTCATTCATCCAACTTCAGAAAAAGCAACTGTAACTCAAGAACATTTCGAAACGAACGCAACTGCACCTTGCAACTGCGCTATGTACTACACCTTTGTCTACGCAGTGGCATCAACGATGCTCAGATATTGATCGGTATGATCTATCCACTGGTCCTGATCATCGCCTGCACTGTTTTCGCCACCATCAATCGCAACGTGCCGACCGGATTCAAGGAAACGCGCTATGTGGGTGAGAAGAAAATTCCTACATACGGTTTGCATTTTCGAGCAGGCCCGCAATCAGGGGGGCAACCGAGCAATTACCTCCCCGAAATTTTCAAAAACATGTTAGGTACAACATGTTACAATTATTTTTCTCCCCCGCCTCGAAAATATCAAGTGATTGCGGCTCTGGTTTCGAACGCCTACCTGCTCTTTCTTGAGTTGTTGCTCAGCTATGAGGAGTGTCAATACGTTTCTCATATTCGATTTTATCTTGATATGGAGCGAAAAACGTTGTCAAGGCAACTTTTGTAGATTCTGTCGTCAACCATGGGTTGGGGTTTATCAATTGCTGTGGGTCGTTAGGAAGTCAGTAACTCTGCAAACGCTGTGCAGTACATGAGACGCATCTAAGAAATTTAAATTTTCTACAGCGTTGCTTCTAACCGTGAATGGTAATTCCTGGGACGCAACAGATATATTTTTTGATGTTAAACATATTTAACAGGCCTTCAGCATGTAGGTCAGTACAGCATAATCTCTTCGAAGCAGAAAAAATTGACCATGTGTCTCAGTAGAGCGTTTTTTCAAATTTGCCAGGTACTGCTGCAATTGTTTGATTCGCTAAAATACTTCGAAAATTATTTGAAGGCCTTTTTCCTTTTAAGTGTTGGTTAACATTTCAGAAATGCGGTTAACAAACTTCCTCATTATGTTTCTTCGTGCTGAGAGCGAAGAAGAGAAACTCCTGACGTATGCAAACAGAATGATCTGCAACCACTGCCTTACTTCAACATTCTTCGGCAAATGCAGTTTTTCGTGAAAAGCAATGCCGCAGTTTTATGAGAGAAGAATAACTGTGCGGTTGTTTCGTCCAGGTTTTACGATGTATACTACATGTGTCATTTGGCTTGCGTTCGTGCCGATCGTGCTTTCAAATGTGGAAAACGTTCCGTTAAGAGTAAGTTTTCCTAACTGTCAGTTGAGTTACAAGTCTTGTATTTTGTCAAATAAATCACATTGTAGCTGATAGCGCATACGTCGTTAATAGGTCAGAAGATTAGCGGCTTACAACGTTGCTGACTTGGGAACGTTTTTAACAACATATTTTCATATTCAAATTGTAGTAATTCTTGTTGCGTCAAACGATGAGGAGTCTAGGGTAAAAAAACAATAGCAAAGAGGGTTTTTGGCAAAAAATTAATCAGAATTTCAAACAAGTGCAGTGGCGTTTTTTGATGAATAACGCAATTGGAATTGTGCGAAAACAGAATGATTAACAAGCAATCATAACGCGATGTTCAAAATGCAATACTTGACACAGTTTTAGAAACACATTGGAATCGTTGTCGAAAACACATTCCATTCATCTTTGAACATGTTCTGAAAAAATTTCACTGCATTTGCACGAAACATTTAATTTTTTGGAGGGAACAATAATGTACTCAGTCGCACTGGGCGATTTCGATCAGCACATTCATATCTCCTCGCATTGCGCTTGAAATACACGTTGGCAGTGATGTAATGATGATACCACTTTACGGATAAATCAGCAAACATGTTAGTGTAGCATGACAAATCCGCTACAAAGTTTTATACCTATTTCATTGTAGCGCTAAGCTCCAAGGCGTAGAATTTGTACGACATCAGGTTTTAATATTTTGTCCGTGACTCTTCCTTTTGCTATTGTCATCTGGTCGAATGATAACATGGGCTAATTGCCATCGAATGCTCTTTGCTTGCAGGTGATGACAACCAGTATTTGTCTCAGCCTGAGTGCCATCACAGTAATGGCTTGGTTGTTCATTCCTCGCTGCTACGACATATTGTTTCGTCCCGAACGAAACACTCCGCAGGCGGTGATGAACACCAATCTATCGCGGTAAGAGCCCGCAGAAACATTAGTTAAGGTAGCAGCAATCCGCAGGTATAAACGCAATCGTAAACAAGTTATAACTGTTTTTTGAACGTCAGATAAATCCATTGAATTAAGCTCAAGACCTTGAGCCACGCGACACAAGGGGCGAGTGGCATCTGCCAAACGGGTATTTGATTATATATTTCAAAAAGATCGAAAAGTCTGTTTGCGACAGTCATGGCCTGCTGCAGTATGTCGAGTGGCCACTGTAGGCAAGGCTACTTATGGCCGCTGACCTGGACGGGGGGATGCGTAGCGATGCAGCTGAGTCATTCTCAAAAGACGAAACGCTACCAACCACTGGCAGATGACATGACTTCTAATTTATTTTTTTATAATAAGATACTTACGATTGCTTGGTTTATTCAAGATCATTTCATCTGATTCCGCGACTTTTGCATTGTTGATTCTAATACGATTGTGAAGAAACTCCAGATTTTGTTCCTTTCCATTTTCTCTAACTGAAGAAATCAAAATTAAGATTTTGCTGGTTTTAAGTGGTACAGCCACAATTTTTCTTGATCATATGTGAGGCAGTATAATTTTTTTATTGGGTAAAATCTACTTCAGTAAGACCAATGCCGATTTGAAGTTTTTTTTAGCATTAAGATATGCGACACTTGGCAACGAAGAGACTACTGTCCTGTACTTTTTATTGATCATCTGAATCAGGCCACGCTCCAAAATACTGAACTTTGTTTATTCAAAGGCTGCAGATTGTTATATCGCCAAGCCCTCCTGTTTAAGTTTCGTCTTTCCGTAATTGATACTCGTAGTCTTTGAAAGTTGCTTTTTGCATAAAGCAGTTTAGTGGTATCAAAATTATCCGAGTTCTAACGCACAACATGTTGATTCAAGATTATCCGGCTACGTCATTAAACTGCACGTTTTTTTCAAAGTAATTTCGAGATCTTATCTCGTTGCTGAGTCGACTTGAAAATGGTTTCCTTCCCATAGTGTGATGAGGAACTAAAACCGTGCCCAATTATTCGATTTCCTACAAGGAAAACTGATAAATTAATTTCTGAAGAGAACACGTTGTAGCTGAATGAAAATATGATGTTCTGCCTAATGCTATCTTTGTCAATTGCTATCAATAAACTCCTTTGAGTAAGACGACACTGCTTTCATATTTTTTTGTGTGTTTTTGCTTTCCTGTGACTTCCACAAGTTTTTTCAACATCAACGGTGGTATGTATTGCTTTCTGGTGACGTTTACATGTTGTGTTTTCTTTAAATGGCGTTCACAGAGAGTTATTCTTTAAAGTACTTGCTTGATGGCAGGTCCTCAAACGCCATTTGAATAAATTTGACTTTCTGACTATTGTTCTGCAAAAAATTGTGTGAAGCACTGTAGTTGCACCATCCTGCGCCAGTTCTTTTGTGCTTTTAACAGTTTTCCGCTTAGTTTGGAATGACAAGAACGTTATGCTGCGTAGGAATCGAATCGGACTTTCGGTTTCTTTGGAAGGAAATAGCTTTGAAGATGTAACATCTAAACCTCGTTTAGAAAATTCCTTAATTTATTGTTGTTTAGTGAAATCAATATTATATTCCAAAACGGCAAATTATTTCTTGATGCTTATCCCAAATGTCTTTCGAAGCGTTGCATTAGATACACTCCAATAAAGCCTTGAAATCACTAGCACGCTTAAATTTACCGTATTCAAATCATTACGTGAAAAATGTCTTAGGACAGCGTTGAAAACATTTGGTATTATTTCTTGATGCGATTCGGAAGATTATACGTTTTCTACACCTTCAACATACGTTTTTTAGGCTTTTAAATTCAGTATCTCACCTTTGTTCAATAGAGGTATTCAACCAAAAACTTCCAAATGCCAACATTTTGGGACCTTTGTGAGTTCCACCATCTTTCACAAACAAGCTTGTTTTTTGTCGATGAATTTACTGAACAATTATTTTTGGCCCGTTCTTTCTCATTTACTGCATCACAATGCAGCAGCGACGTAACTAAAATCAGTGCGTAGACAGGGTTATATTCTACGTCAACGAATGTATGAACAGTTACATCTTCAACCCGGTCAGCTACCTACTCTTGCGAAAAAATGTGACGCACCAGCAAAATCTTCTAATTTCACTGATGCCTTACGAAGGCTTTGCTTACTGTTGCTCTCAATCAGGCCAATATGTTCAAAATTGGAGCTGTGGCACGAAAATATTTAAAAGCTTCCTGCGCCTAGTGGCGCCTCTTGGCTGTTCTATCGAGTCGTTTTTTGAAGCAACCACAGTGTTTTGTAATGTGCTTCGTTTAAAAAAAGAAACAAGCTTTACATTTCTTCATACTGTTTTACAGAAATAAAATCATGGGGTGCTTTTATTTACTGGACAGTGCAACGCATCATTATCCCATTGCGTGCTTTATTGTTTCTTTGCCACTGAAAATGTGCACTTTTCCTATGTATCCGTTCAGCACTTCATGGTTTTGGCAATGAATAAAATAATTTTTTCAACAGCAAATTTTTTCATTAAAGCAATTTTAATCTGATGTTGTTTTTGGTTTACTAGGCCAAGATCTCGATCAAGCGGCCAGAATGACGATCTGAGCTTTGGCATTCAGGTCACACGGAAGCTTTCAACAACTATAGGTAGATGGTTATCGCCTTGACGTGTGTTGGTAACTTTTTAGAAGTTGATCAAAGTTTCGTATGTTTGCAGACCCGAATTTTTTCCCTATTTCGAAGGTCTACAGCGCAAGGCAAACAAGTATCAAACGTCCTTTGCCTGTTGATGAGTAACGTTACTTTCCATTCTTTGGTTACGAAAGTTGTTCTCCTTGCTGATGAGCCACTTCAGGATGCTATGTGCATTTCAGCACAGTACCCTTGAGACGCGTATTTTTGTTGTCCGAAGATTGATTGATTAGGAAAAAGTGGGGCAAACACCACATGGAATCACAGACGTGACGCATTGCAGTCAACATTGCTGGGGCTTGTTTTCTGTTGAAAAGTATCCAATGTTTTTCGCAAGTACAAGACTTTCCGCATCTTTTGCTGCTTCCATTAGCTCTCTAGCACCATCGCTTGGCGAGTTATGGTTGAAAACTATGCGTGTGACTCGCGCGTGGCGTTAAACGGTTAAACATTGACAGCGAAGAATGGCAGCGAAGCCGGCTATATTGCTATGACACAGGAATTAGGGAAAAACCGTTCTCTCTTCGAACGAGATGGGTAGACGCCGTTCCCTTGTGTTCCCCCAATCACGCTTCACCACTGGAGTCAACTTGGAAATGGTGAGACCTCAGAGGCAAGGCTTTCATTTTATTGTCTTGGTGGTAAGAAGTGTGCAAAGTAGCAGGCTTAAGACACGACAAGATCCGCTGGCAAGTGTCTTCGTCCCTGATCCAGCGTTTTCACGTGCAATGGAATTGTAGCGTCCGGTTTGGGAACTAATGTAGCCTAAGATTTCCTGGCTTTGTGCAAAGCTAAGTTTTGCATCAAAAATCACCACGTTTTTTTTTTAACTTTTGCTGACTTTCTTTTGCGTCCCTAAAAAAAACGGGATATCTCATCCCGCACATGCGGAACCGCGCAGCTTTCAAAGTCATCTCTGGCAAGTGCGATTCGCTATCAGACGCGAGGTGCGTTCGATCAGTAATAAATTGCGCTGCATTCTCGCGTACTACACTGATGTACCACGTAAGAAGCCTGCAGCCGTTACAGAATGAATTTCTGTCATCACTGCTGTTCAGTTTTTGTGACTTGCACTTTTCAAGACATCAAGCAATTTTCAGCTCCAAAGCGAATGTTGAGTATGCTCGCCGCAGAAAGCTGCAACGCCGTGAATAGTCATCTGAAAAACACTTGTTGCTGCTGCTTGTGTTTGTTGTTCTCTGACACAATTTTGTTTTGTTTTTTGAAAACATTGAGGGTCATGCTTTACAAAAGATGATCGTTGTTGCAATGCGTTTTTTCTATTTTGAATGTATAAACTAGAACCATGCGCGCGTTCTTCTCCAAACCAGGTTTGCCTCATTATTTAAGCTTGTATAGCTCTCATGACCTCCAGCTTGGAAAATCCTGCTGATTTGCAAAGAGAGATTAAGGCGCAAAATTAATGAGATTGATCTTGAACCACTTCTCCCACGGTTACACCAAAGTCTTTGTCCAACCACCATTGCTTTTAGTTTGCGTCTTACATGCCCCAGACTAGGTTAGGAGCGTTCAACAAAGAAGCACCACGGATATACAAAGTAATACCTCGATTACGGAGCACCAGCATCGCAAAGTGTTTGAAAAGCTAAAAATCTCTGCAAACTGTGGTGAAAGAAAGATGGAATCTCGGCCCAACCCAAATTATCCGAGATAGTAAATCGAAGTGTGTAAGTTTGCAGTGTTTTGTATAATTGTGAATTGCGTTGAAATGTCACTCAACTGTTGCGATTTGAAAGCGGATTAGTTTTTGTTGGACATATCTCTATGTCAAATTGTTGTTTCAAATTGTTGTTTTTTCACAAACGAATTCTTTTGGGCAAAATTACTACTGTGACTGTCGGTATTGGTATTCCCACCTCATGAACGATTCGCACAATGAGATTATAAAATGCTAACCACCTGAACTGATCTGTGTACAAAATCTCCTACGATGCTTCCAAACAGAAGTTGTTTGTTCTTTCGGATCGGATGTAAATAAAATGTTTGCCATTCTGCTGAAATGCGCCGGTTTTTTAACATGAGCAAAAAATTGACAGATAATTGATGGAAACATCTGGTAACACATTAGTGCATTCTTGTGTTTTATACAGACTATAGCAGTCAAACGTAAAGGTTCAGGTGAATAACTTGCTGCTGTTGTCCACAACTTATACTGAACATTTTTGTCACTCTCGTACGCATAATCTACACTTTTATTATTTCTTTGTGCTGATCGAGTATCAAAATATGGTAATATAAAACACAAGAAACATGTAGTAAAATACCATCCTTTTGATGACATAAACTAAGTATGAAAATTGAAAACACAAATGTATTAAAAATTAAAATATTGAAATATCTTTTATTTAATATAAAAAAGTATGACTTGTAAGCGCTGGCCCTTCACTGGGTACTGACAGAAAAATGTGGCTCTCACTAAAAAGACCTTGCCCTACCCTGGACTAGAGCCTGATCATTTAAATGATAAAAAAACTGTTTGATGAATGGTTCGATTGTTTTCACGTGTTCTGTAAAAAATTCCAAATATTTCAGGAATTTGCTGTTAATTTTCGAGGATTTCCCTAATTAATTTCCCAAAGTTTGGTCATAATTGTGGAACCAGAAACGCTAGAAAGTCGATAAAGGGCTCTAAAGACTCGTATTATATCCTAAAATCCAAAAAAACTTTGAGCCACAAAATCGGCTCGTTTGGTCGATTCCCACGGGATAATGATGTCATCGCAATGCAAACTGGATATGCATAAACATATACTCCCATCATGCCAACCAGTGGTTCTCAAAGTGGTCGATATCGACCCCCAGGGGTCAATTGGACCATCCAAGGGGTCGATAAATAGTCATGGGGTCGAATGGGGGTCACTGA
>JGI24158J21664_10000194_pt1 | contig 45838 bp, 20 predicted proteins | sample Ectturendosymbi3_FD_21664 | JGI IMG/M metagenome (IMG submission 21664) | reverse complement strand
TTATTCTGGAGCAGATCGCTTCTCAGCTCCCAGAAATCTTAAGATTTCTTTCTGAAAAGATCTGCTATGTTGTTTTTCCAAATTTTTGAGTTATTCTGAGGATATTGCTGGCTAGTCCTGTTACTGTGGCAACAGGTGAAAAAATATTTTCCAAGTTTAAAGTTATCGCGACATTCCTGAGCTTAACAATAATACAAGATCTTCCTTGCGGACCAGCCGTATTTTCAGTTGAAAATGAAGTCTCGTGTCAGTTAGATTACAATGAAATAATCAGAAACTTATCAGGGGTTAAGTCTAGTAAGATAAAATTCTTTTAGAATCTTGGTCAATGGTTCCATCCGTCGGTCTTCTTCCAATCCTGGTCCTTAACTAATTTATGGGGCATCTGACTAGATAACCTCTGTGTTTTTTCGGTGCCCCGGCGTTTTTGCTGTTTTACAGAATACATCTAGCGCAATTAATTCCGTACCGCCAAATAAATCTGTCTATCTATCTATCTTAACATTTTACCTGGCGGATAAAATCTCTGAGCCACTAAATTTGTAACAAGGCGTTTCAAATAAAACAGACTGTTTATTACTTTCGTGCAATCAAAATCTTTCGCGACTTGTAAATTTCCTTTCATCGAAAACACAAAATGCACTATCCTGGTCAAGTTTTCTCGCCACTTCACCTCCAAACTACGTTTGATTTAAGAGACAATGAAATCATAACTTGTTTATTGACTCCAATTTTTGACTCAGCTAAACTTTGCAGGGCTGAGCGAAGACGTTTGTCGTAAGGAGACCCAAATACGAATATTCGTCGCCAATGTTCCTTCTAAGGTGCGCTAGAACATTTGTGCAGTGAAATCTTATTCTCGCGCACTTGCAACAATCCAAGTTGACAAGTAAAAAATGATTAACATTTTTTGGGCAGAAGCAGAACGCTTCTCAGCATATTGCAAAATCCTTTTAGAAACTTTTTAAATTAAATGTGTAACTTTGTTCGTTTTTTGATTAGATTTTATACCTATTCCAATAAATTTACAGTTTGTTAGTCATTCAGAACTACGCTAACTCAGCCTTAAAATATTCATGCTCACTAAAACAAACATTCATTCAGTGTAAAATTTCTTAGAGGGAACATTCTTCGGTATGCTGTTACTCTCTATCTCTGTGTGTAAGTTTGCGCTTCGCATATTAATAAATTGTTATGCATCAGCAGTTGCGCGAATGACCGTAGCGATTAGCGAACCATGAAGTGGCACTGTTAAGTGTCCTGTCCGCTACATACTCCTACCTCGAACAAAACTTACAGCGACATTACGGGACGAAAATCAACTTGCGAACAACCAGAGTCCGTGTGGTCCTTGTTACAGCACTAGTGGCGTTGTAGATTGGTCTGAGACAGGAAACCTTGGGTCACACCAGGGGTTTATGAATTCCTTGCCTTATACAACTCGTGATGCCAATGACACCACGTCGGTCGGTTTTTCAGTTCAACAGGAACTTTCGAAACACGATCTCCAATGCACGTTTTCCAGATCGCAAAGGTAGAAATCTTTTCTATGTGCAGCGACGGGCTTTAATGATGACGTGATTTTCGGCAACAACTGCATGGATCAGACGCCTGGTCACTTCCACGTTCACTTTCATGACGCACTCATTCCAAACAATGGGTGCTACTCACGCACTCCGATATCGGGGTCTAGTGCCTCCAGCGCCATATGTTTACTTCTTCCGTGAAAAGCTTGGGTCACTGTTTTTTTATCGGTAAACATTCTGGTGATCGACTGACTTGAATCTACAGGTAGAGAAATTCTGGCTTATTCGAATATCAAATAACCAGCAACTTCAGTCGTGCATGTGCCAAGGTGTTGGGGATTTGCCTCAATGGCGCCAGTCTAGGACTGTCGTAGAATGAGGTAAAAATTTTGCGCTAAGGGGAAAAAGTCGTGTTCTCTTTCAACGTTTTCAAAACATCCACGTCAGATGTCATTCATCTCTTGCTGTTTTCAACACTGTCCATGCTGTTGGATTGCAATGTTCAGATTTACGATACGCCTCGCGCACGATTTGCAGCGGTTCTTCGCTGGCCTGTTGCTTGTCGCTTACGGATGCACAGCGGGCGGGTCTTCTAAAAGTATGGCAAAGTGCGAGTCGTGCAAACGGTTCAAGGCAGTCCTTTCTTAATTTTCCATTTCAGCATTCTTAGTCAGTTTGCTTGTCACTTGACACATTATATGATCTCTGCTGCAGCTGGTTTTAAATGCTGCGTTTTTATCAGATTCGATGATTAAAAAAAAGCAGTTTAAACTATTGTCTTTTCCCATAGAAAAAACATTACCTAACTAGAAATTTGGTTTGTCTCAGCGGAAAAGACGCCACAGCACTAATCGCAGCAGTGGCCATTTTAAACAATGCACATTGTTTTTTCTTTCGTGCTGTCAAAGTCTTTCGATTTCTGAGCTTCCTTCTATCGAAAGCGGAGTGACGTAATATCACTTGTCTGCTATAAAAATATTCGCTTCTAACTCGCTCGATAACACGCCGCCACGTTGTGGCCGAGAATTTCGTGGCAATTGTCGCGAAAACGTGCACGTTTGCTTCTGTTTCCCCACTCCGCAAAATTGTTCCTCATGCGAAATCCGCGGATGAATTTCTATCTTTTGTCGGTCTGTCAAAATTTCCGTTAAGATTTGGTTATCTGCGAGCGTCACAATGTTGAAAACCCTCACTCTAAGCTTCAGGGTCAAAGCAACGCTTGAAATTGAAACGAAACTTGCTCTCACCTAGTCAAAATAGAGAAGAGTGATCTAGAACATGCTCGTTCTGTATATATCATTGTCTCGGCTGAATAAATCGATGGTATCGATCATGCATATTATTCTGTAAGTGGAAACAAACACTTCAAAATAATTTAGTGTTCCACAAAAGCTAAATACTGTAGAATATAAAATGCCAAATTCGATTTAATTCGTTTCGTTTACCGCAAAACCGGAACGAAACAATTTAGTATTTTATAACAAAAAGACAGTCAAAGCATAAGTTCACTGCAGTACAATATAATAAGGCTTTCTAATCGTCTGCCCATTAAAGGAGATCGCATTGTGGGAGCAGCTACCCTGGCATTGGAAAAAACACTCCCGTAAATGCTGACATGGAAGGTAGGCAGAAATAGTTTAAAATCAATTGCTCCAGTGAAGGCAGCCATTCTGCAGTTTTGCGCCATCAGCCTGGTGTGTCAGCATTATTTGCTTGAACTTTTTAACTTTGGATAGCTTGTCATTTCCCGGAATCGTCGATTGCTCATCATGACATGGCACATGCAATGCGAATGAATAAAGAAAAACAAAGAAAAAGGCAGGCGTAATGCAGCATCACGCTGGCTTTTTCTTCGCCTCTCTTCTCTCGCTCCCATCCCCAGGGTTGCCAGTTCAGCGCGAAACGTGCTATTAGCGCTTTTCCGACAACGGACATTTTTAGCGCTCACTGAGATTTTTAGCACGAAATCTAGCGATTTTTCCTGAAAATTGTGAAGAACAGTTTTATCGGCAAACAAAACAGGAAACTTGAAAATTTCTAAGTGCGCTTGTACTGCACTTCCATTCAGAAAAAATGTGCGATAGAACTATTCTTTCGTATAACAATGATCGTCCTTCATCTTACGAGATTAGCGCATTGACATAGGCCAAACTATTATTAAAAATGTCCATTTTCGTAATACTTGTCATGGACAGATGCACGAATTACATTGTACTTCGTGTGAATCAGGGCTGTGGAGCCCGGAGCCGGAGCCCAAATAATTTCGGATGGAGCCCAAACTTTCAAACAGTGGAGCCGAAGCCGGAGCCTGAAATTTCTGTTCTGGTTCCACAGCCCTAGTTTGTAGAGCAAGAGCGTTGTACAGATAATACAATGGTTTACAGTTTTCAATGGGCCAAATCATTCTGGAGCTGGAGCCAAAAACTTTATGTGCCTGGAGCTGGAGCCAGAGCTATAGCCCATAAATATTGTCAGCTGTGAAAAAACAAGCGTAACATCTATTTGCATGTGGCGCACACACGTGACACACACACGCAAACATTTGATACTAATAGCCTTTTAAAAGATAAAAACGGAATGTTATTATCCGGTTTAAATTGGCATTTTGAAGTCGGATAGTTTTGAATCCGAATATTCCATATTTGCTATTTTAACTTGTCCTCGCCTCATATGTATTGTCTGCATCTGAAATCATGGAATTTAGGATTTTTTGATTTATATTTCTACTTGATATTAATTTGTTTACGTTGATATCTAATCCCTAGCGTTAAGCATAACTATACAAAGGTGTGTTGTTCTGCGGGCATTTTTTTGACATTCAAATCCAGAGATGCTCGCCCCCCTTCCTTGCACTAAACCCACATCTGCTTGGGCCGCTCCTAGTCGGAGTGTAGTTATTTATTTATTTATTCGTTTGACTCAGACACATGGTCCGTATCACACGGCCAGTCAAAGAAACCAAGGATGAAAAAAAGGTTTAGACACAACATATCTCAAGGTAGGTTGTTAGGTGATACATACAGACAATGCTGAAGATGAACAGACACTGAAACAATGCAGTAGTTGCTACCGCATTCACTTATCGACAAACAGAAGCGTTACACATAGTGAGAGAAAAAAATGGAGATTTGTTGAAACGCATTGGACATTTGAAGTGAGCGGATAAAAAAGTTAGATGTACGTGCACAACGTTGAACAAAAGCATATAAACAGTTTCTCATCAAGGCATCAATTGTTTCGATAAAATAAGCAACTTTACGTGGACTATTTAGAAGGTGTACACAAGAATTTTGACGTATTAACGCTAAAGAAAAAAGGGCATACATTAATACTTTTCGAAACCTGAGGAAACCTCGTTACCTCTACATCAGGAGTGTACAACCTTTTACTATTGCCGGCCGCATTACTTTGATTTATATGAAGTGCGGCCGCCAATGATTTCGAGTTATATTTATGAGATACGTTTAGTTAAAGAAAAGGGTTTTATCCGGTATCTGTCATTTACTTGTGCCTAAAAGTATAATAAAATGTCAAATATTTTAACGAATTTATTAAAAGAAAAGTTTGTTCGACTGATTTTCTTGCCTTGCGTTTGTTTTGCTTCAATATACGCCAGCATGGCCGCCAAATCTTATATTTTAAATTACATGTGGACGGCCGCAAATTTCATTATCGAAGGCCGCATGCGACCGCACGGCCGCAGGTTGTGCACAGTTGCTCCACATGAAAGTTTTCTTATCCGCGAGCGTCAAATGGTTGCAAACCATTGCTGTTTGCTCAAGGTACACAACAACACCTGAGGCTGCGCTGCAGTTTAATCCCAACAAGCCACAAAAGATACGAATGATGCAGAACATGCTCATTCTTTATCATTGTCTTGGCTGATATTTATCGGTTGTGTCAATCATGCATACTGTATTGTACACAGGGATGGGCATATCAAAATAAGCTAGTGTTCCACAACAGTGGTGCAGTCAAGAATTTTGTTCTGGAGGGGCCATTCAGTGACGTCGTCAGTCACTAACCTCTTTCTAACAGTTGAAAATTGATACACAGCACCAGCAAAAATCTTAGCAAGTTTGTTTCGGGAGGGCATGGCCTCTTCGGCCTCATTCTGGCTGCTCCACTGTTCCACAATAGCTAAATAGAATCTGAAATGTCAAACCCAATTTAATTGTTTTGGCTTCCATCAATGCCGCAAAACCGGTGAGAAGACAATTTAGTATTAATAACAAAAACACCGTCAAAGCATAAGCTAATTGGAGTGGAATTTTATAAGGCTTTCTAATCGTCCGCCCGTTATAGGAGAACGCATCTTGGTAGCAGCTATTCCCGCACTGGAAAAAAGACTCACTGAAGATGCTGACGTGGCAGGGCTCCAGCGACGGAGGCAACCGTTCAGCAGTGTTGCGCCACCAGCCTATAGTGTGTCAGCATTAGTTGCTTGAACTTTTTAACGTGGTTAGGTTGCAATTTCCCGGTATCTTCGATTGCTCATAACCTGCAACGCGAATGAGTAAAGAAAAGCTAAGCAAAAATCGGGCATAATACGGCATAACGCTGACTTTTTCTTTGTTTTCCGTCACTTGTTTGCACCGCATATTGTTAACTATGAAGAAAACAACACATCTTTTCACAGGAGTCACCACACGTGACGCACTCATGCACAGACTCATTAGTAATAACCTTGTGAAAAATGACAACCGAAACTTATTAACCCGTTTGAATTGACATTTTGGATTTGTATTTTTAGGATCCAAATCTTCCAGATTCACCATTCTGAAAGTCCAGTTACAAGTTTTGTCGACGTCTGTGATGTCGTAGTTTTTAAATTTTTTGTTTTACGTTTCTATTGTATATGATACATGCTGAATTGTTTGCATTACAGTATTATCTAAACCCTGGGTCCTTAAACTGCGAGGCGTTAAAGGTTAGCAAGGGGGGCGCGAGTATGGCAGCGATATATTGTTGAAAAGATGTATAGGCCTAATGGCAAATAAATTGTTCTGTTTTTTTGTGCTTGTTTTGAGGTTAGGTGAGGCGCGAGTATCAATGACTAACGCCAAAGAGGACGCGACTGAAAAAGTTTAAGAAACTCTGATCTAAACCCACGTCTTGAGCATAACAAAAATGTGTGTTGTTTTTTGGCTTTAACTTTGGCATTCAAAATCAGAGGCCCAGCCCCTATTTCTTGCATTAAACCCCACATCTGCTTGAGCTGGTCCTAGTTAGTAGCGTAAGCATTTGCAAGAAGTGCATAAGAATTTTGAGAAAAAATTATGCATGGCAGTATTTAGATAAAATAGTTGTAGTCTCTTAAAATGCCTTAGTGGTCACCAAGGTCAAATATTTAAAAACCGTTGTGCACGCGGTTTTTACTTTTTCTCAAAACCTGAAAGATCATACATGCAGTTTTTCTGTTTATATCTTCAGTACATACATCAATCTGCGCGATTCGATTTTCGCTTGCACAACACCTAAGTTACTTTGTGTAAGAGTGATGCGAACGACTGTAGAGAAAAGAACAGTTTTCAACTTTAAAACAGCTTGACGCACAGTCATCTACTGGGTTATAGCTTAGACCAGGGGTTCTCAACCTTTTTTCTCCGGTTTATCCCTTGTCAGCTTCCTAACATAAAATTTACCACCTGTTTTTTGTTTAGTCACTAGCGCTGTAAAAAGATGTACAACGGAAATCATTAAATCTACCCCCGGTTGAGAATGCCTGGCTTAGACGTCAAAAGCAGCTGTTCATTTAAAACAACCTTTTTGCAGTTACAGTAATTTATTGTTTCGTGACAATCAGAGTGCTATCAGTTAGTTAGTGTCAGGTCAAGGCGTATTAGAATGGTAGATGTAAAAGTAAGAAAATAAAATGTTGAGATTAACTTTCTATTGTGGTGGAACTTTAGTCTTCGCGGGACTCCCTTGACACGGAAAATGGTTTAAGTTCCCAAGTAGCATCTGCCCGGCGGAGTGCATTTTTCTAGATTTATTTGTTTTGACACTATAAGCAACACAAATACAGATTGAGGTTAAGCCAATATTTTTTCTTATTTGATTGCAGAATTACTTTAAAATCGAAGCGTCATTCCACTTCAAAATACAGTATTCAAGTTATACGCGCCAAGATTATTCTGAAGGTCACGATACACTGATACAGAGAGAATAAATTGGTTGCACGAACGCGCTTCTTCACCAATTTTGATATTTGGAACGCCATATCAGCAGTGGCGTCGTGACTATGGTGGCCCGGGGCGCTCAGCCGCCAATTTTTAAACAAAAATTTTTCGCGAATGCCAAACAGTTTTTAATGTTTTTTGATGGCCACCACAATCGTGCATGGAGTCTGGATGGAATATTTTTGGTAATTTCGGCTCGCTGAAGTCATTTAGCATAGAAAAATGTACCTGTAGTCCCTCGAATTTTTGCTTGCACCGCGCCGCTGCCACGCCTCTGCCTATCAGTAAAGAGGTGCACGACAAGATTTCGTCACCATTCCCAAAAATGAACTATGTTTTAAACATTCTTTGCCATTTACAGAAGAATTTGCCTCACATGTGTTTTCAGTGGGTTGAGTTTGGGGATATTCTCAGGAGTTGCAAAACGTTTATACAATTTAAATCATTGCCAAAAGCTACAGCAGTTAAGAAAACTGTAGAAAGTCTTCAGCACAAATGAAACTGACTTATGTCGTCGTTTTCATCAGTCTACTTTTCCCATCGTGCCAGAAAATTCATGCATACTCCAAGTCGTACGGTGTTTTCGTAAAATACCCTAAGTCCAAACTCCATTTATAGGCCATATTCTAGAACTGGAATTTGTGTTGAAAGTTGTTCAGCAATAACCGTTCTGGTAAATTGCTTGAGTCATTTGCATTAGATCAACAACATCAAACTTTCTAGTTGAATTTGCTGGAACTATACCTACGACTACGTTATGCCCGCTTTGTGCGGATCAGCCGAAATGCTTTGAGATTTTTACGGTTTTTCTGAAAATCAGTCGACTTCAAGTCCTAAGAACGCGTATTTTTTCTGTCGATTTCGTGCTGGTTGGTACTATCTTTTCTATCGATTTTGTGCTGGTTTATACCATTGGCATATCACATAATTCTCTGAATTGCAGACAATGAAGCAACACTGGGTTTTTGTCTGAACGGCAACAACAGCCAGTCGTGGATGTGCATTTCCGAAAAGTCATCTACACAGACTTATTCCTTCGGTACAACAAGTCTTAATTCGAACTTGTTCTTGGTCATCAACGCCTCGGTGGGTGGCGACATTTTACACGTCGACTTGACGACAACTCAACCGAGTTACTGGAAGGTGCTGCGCCGCACTGAAGAAAAGCCATTGGCGGTTGACGACAGCGTGCTTCAAAATTTCTGCCGAATCCAAAATGAGTTTTGTGGCTTGCCTCACTCTGGAGTGGATTCGTACATTGTGACATCACGGAGCAACATCAATCGATTTCTTCATCTTCCCCATCTTTTGCTCTACGAGGTAAGACAAAATCCGTCGCTAAAAACTAACGTGCATGGCTCTCAGGCCCGGAATTATCTCAAGCTCTCTTTCTTCAGTGACATCTCTGGCAGGATGCAGGAATTTGCATACAATTTGTTGCAAGTTTTTCAAAGTCACAAATATGTGCTGTAAAAGCCATTTACCTCATATTTTACCAATTTCGAACCAAGAACGATGGGATGCGCTTCGAATTTGCGGAAACTTTCAACGCATACCATATACTTTAAAATAAATCTTAGTAGCTAGCGAAGGATTGTTCATAGCTTACTGCAAACTAACTCGTGAAATTCATTTCTTGTGTGTCAGTAGCAATTTTTTCCCAGTAAACAATAGGCTACAATACCCTCTTCCCTCGTTTTATTGCATAGCTTTCAAGCTTTTTCGCGTCCACAGGATCTATACATTACCTACATTGGATGGCTCCGTTTATTCAAATATGCAGATGTTGATCGTATCCTCCAGTAATGTTTCCAACTTTCATCAAAACCTTTAGCAGAAAAAAACAAATTAGCAACAAAGAATTTTCAAATCTTATCTGAGGGGATGGCTTGCCAGTTTTTAATCCACGTTTTCCTACTCTGGAGACCGATTTGTTGGCATGCTTTCCTTGTTCCAAGAAAGACTTTGAAGACAACTGTATTTGCACAGCACATCACCAGCGCTCTGCGTACCTGTTACGTCACCGGAGACACCATACTGATCGGCTGCCTTTCCGGTCACGTAAATATAGCGAGCAGGGAGAACTCGTACAAACTGATGACGTGTCTAGGAGGGGGACGCTGGAGCGATCCCAAACCCCTCCACTGTATTCGGCGGTCTTGTGGCGAGCCTCAGCATTACAACAATACAGTGCGACATTGTGAGTATTGAGCATAAAACACAAATTGCTGTGAAATGTAAATCGCTGTTCCACTCGAACATGAATTAAAATCTTTGTTTCATTTGAAAAAGAGCTGAGTGTGTCTACTCGAATCATGTGCTCTGTGAACGCTATACAGTATCTGATTCCGTTTTCTAGAGGAATTTCTTTCGAAAGATATCGCTGTAAACGGAATGTAGACGCATAGTCCAGGGATTATCGCAAAGAATGCTAAACGCAGACCGGTGCATAATGCAAATGGTCGCTTTCGCGCTTTGAACGTAAAAGAAAAAATCTACGTGGTTTGACGGCAGCGCAAAAAATATGGTGTGGTCGCATATTTTTCCTATTTTTCCGAGTGCCTAAACAAGGTACGTCTTTCAGACATTTTTAGATAGTTGAAAATACCGACGCCTAAACAAGGTATCGTCTTTCGAGTGCCTAAACAAGGTATAAACAAGGCACCGAGGGCCTAAACAAAAAAAACAAGATACCGAGGGCCTAAAATAAACAAGGCCTAAACAAGGTACCGTCTTTCAGACATTTTTAGACGGTTGAAAACACCGACAAATGTTTGAGCAAAGTCGAAGCATTTTACAGTGGGCAATGCTTCTGTCCGTAAGGTTTAAACTCTGAGTGATTAAATCGGATTTCTCAAAGTTTATAGTTCAAGGGCGAAAGTTGCTTGTTACTTGCAATTGCGGTCATAGACGCACAAAACTAAGGTCGGGCGTGCGGCGCCCCCATGCGGAGTAAAGTTTGGCAAAATCAAACTAATCACGACCGTGTCGCATAATTTTCAGAGCAAGAAGGTGTTTCTGAAAGCAAAAGAAAAAATCAGGGCAGTTATCGTAGTGGCAAACGAGTGATGAAACATGTAAGTTTGAAAATATCGCAGACCATCTATAAAAGAAAGGTTAGGTGTCAACGTTCTTGGGACTTTCGGGTACATCCAAAACTAGACGACATTTTTTGCTTTTCGCTTTATTTTAGAGGAAATAGCGGGAACTTTCGGAAACGACAAGTCACAGCCTGCATCACAAATAAGAACAAAAACAAGTCACAGCCTGCATCACAAATAAGAACAAAGCTATTTTTCCAGACAACTGTAAAATCGCTCCCGTACGCTGGTGGTTTGATGGGACAGACTGAAAAAATAACATCGACCATTTTGCAGCGGAGTATTTCAAAAAATTTCACGTTTCCAATGTTTTTCCTTCACAGCTTGGTCGAGATGTTCCTGTTTGATTTTGTACAAGCATGTATGGCTTGTTGTGCGGGTTTCGAAAACTTCTTCATTGACGAGTAAATGTTGGAGTCGTTGCTTGAAGATCAACTGTTCGAACTAACTTATGCCGTTCTGGTTCACGAAGGTTGCAGAAAAGACCAAACAATGAAACTTAAACCAATTTCATATTCAGTACGCCAAAACTAATCGGTTTTAAAACAGAATAGCGATTTGCATGAAGTGTCAGTGCAAATAATCGCCTGAGACTGTTGTAATTATTTTTTACTTTTGTGCAGTGGGGTGGCAGGGGTGGCAGGACCGGGTGGGGCGCATGGGCCAAGGCATCCTTACTTTTTTCTGGGGGCTGGTCCCCTTACATTTGCATTTAGATTTTTGCTTAAATATGTCTAAGCAACACAATTAGTATTGGTTTCATTGTTTAAATAAATCGCTTTAATGAAAAAAATTTCCATGGTTGTTTTGACGTGCGCTTGTTCCCCCCACTTTGAAAATGGTTCCTCCACCACTGTGCACTGGTGCGAGTCGTTTCTTTCTTTATATTCGCAGACCAGGGCACAAATGTAGAGCAGCGCTACGGAGATCACGTCATCTACTCTTGCGCTTTCGCTTACAACGGACGCGACGTAGTCCATGTCTGTGGTCCCGATGGAAAGTGGGTCGGAGACACCCCCGAGTGCAAACGTTCGTCGTTTTCTTTTTATAGCTTCTTATGTTGATTTTATCGATATTTGCTGAATGGTGGTATGTATGCACTGCAATATTGAATGAAGCTGTGTCACGGCAACTGGCAGCCTCACCCAAAAAACTTTAATTTCATGTGGTACCGAGTCAACAATCTTTGTATCTCATGTCCACAGCGCTCTGGAAACACGCTAGCACAGGGGTTCCCAATACGGGGTGCATGTACCCCTAGGGGTACATTTGCCTATCTTAAGAGATACATGGTTAGCAATGCAAGGTTAAAATATGTTTATGTACAGTACATTATTTATTTTCAAATATGTGTACATATATCAATAAATAATATTTTAAAAATCATTACTCTGAGCGTTCTAAATATCTAAGTGTTCAATTAAAAATTCAGTGGATTTTTGTTATATTGCTAAGTCTTCTTGTCATAAGAAATTTTAGGGATACATGCTCATTTGCCGAGATGCCGAAGGGATACATGACCAGAGAAAGTTTGGGAACCCCGGCGCTAGCAGATCATCGAGCTCTGTACACATGCCCCATCTTGAGTCAACAGAGTTTCAATTGTTGCGCAGATCGGTGTGAATACGAACTGACAAACAAGTCAGGCTTGATTACTTCCCCGAACTACCCGCAACCGTATCCGTCCTTGTATCATTGCAAGTGGAAAATCACTGTTCCTGTTGGCCTTCGAATTGCCCTGTGGTTTCGCGACTTTGCACTGGAGTCAGGAATTATCCTCCGCGGAACGTGTCCTTATGATTATCTGGACGTTGTGGTGAGTGCTTCTACAAAACCATCAAAGCCATAAATAATTTTCCCATGCTGTGCTCTTGATAACAAGCAAAAGTATATTGCAGTCACTAAAATTTACTAAAAGTAATAGCAATGATAATGGAAGAAAACGCTGTGAGGGAATATGGTTTCAAAATTTTACCGCCAATTTTTCACCTTGCCAAGCACAATAAAATTTTCAACGACCAATGCAACTGTTTTGTGAAGACGAAGTAAGCCACGCGAACCTAAGAGTTTCTTTCAACGAGAGGACCTATTTTTCAATTGTGAATAAAACTTTTTTTCTCTAGTGTCCATTCTTAGATATTGCAATTGCAACTGCTGTTGCAGGCTTGTCTAACGTTGTTTTTGAAATTCTTCATTTTTCCTAAAATTTTGTTTTTTAAAATGTTGCAAGTCGTCAAGTCCCGCCCATTTCCAAAGATTGTGCCGAAGATTCCAAAACTCTGCCGATCCAAAGATTATGATGCACTAATTATAAGTTCTTCAGAGGGGTTAAAAAGGAAGCCAAACTCGACCATGCTTCTGTACATTGCAAGGCACTCGCGTTCCTGAAAGGTTGTACTTTCAACTCAATGGCCAGGCGGCTTTAAATCTATGGTCCCTGCCTAACTACATCGTTTTTATTTTGACAAACGAACAAGGGAACTGTGATGAAATTTGGGTCCAGTGACAAACAACCTTGTAGAGCTTCTTGAAATAAACGACATCGTGGTTATCAGCTTCATTCATCTCTTCGCCCAGTTTTTGTTGTTCGTGACGTAAAAGAGGCAGCTAGCGGAGGGACCACGTTCTGGCGGAGGGACCACGTTCGTAAATACAATCCCAGTTGTTGCTGTGAAACAACTTTAATTGATGAAACAAGGAGACGGAAACAAAAACATCAAAGCTTCCTCAAAGCTTGCACGGTTTTCTTCCGAATTTTCAGCGAATGACCAAACGTTTCATCACTAGATTCGATAAAATATCGCACCGCAGTTCAGAAAAGTCAAACCTTTTACCAGCAACTTGCCAATTTACACCAAACGTGCAATTTTTTAAAGAATGCTAAACATCCGACGGGGTCAGTGTTTGTAAAGGGGAATCCCAGCACCACCGCAATCCAGTGGCGACGCCGCTGGTTGCATGACGTCATCATTGGATGTTCAAGTGTGAAGTATCTTTCCGAGTGCAGATTAACTTCTACGCACTAATGTTCTGTTTGCTGCCTGATGCGAAAATATAGAGCTTTGTCGAAACGCAACATCGTTTTTGCGTTTCATGAATTATATCTGTGAGAATGTTCGCAAAATGCAAACAGGGTGTTAACGGTTTCAGCAGACTACCATGTGAAAGGGGCGCGTTACGGCGCATAATGAAGAACTAACACACGGTGCTTGCGCCCAAGTCTAGCCTCGTGCTCGTCGTGCAAAGCTAGTTTGTTGAAACTTTCTTTTCTTTTCTGAGGATTATTCGTCCGGAAAGAAAGAAACTTACTGCGGGTCCACTTATCCGCCTCAGTGGTTTTCCACCGAAAACAAGGTCGAACTTCTCTTGTCGACTGACATGTCAGTGGCGGGGAAAGGCTTCAAGGTCGAATACACGACTTGGAACGACAGTAAGCATTGTTTGACTTACCGAGCACGTGTGTTGGTCAGATGATTTTGTGAGGGAAAACTGTTACGCGCAGTAAGAGAATATTCTGCCGATAAAGAGCTTTCGCTGGAAAGGCGCCTCACAGAAGCGTTCAGCAACAAACTCTTCAGTTAAGATTTCATCCCAGCAGTACTCACTATACCACAACCGCCCTGCGTGTACTTTTCTGAAGTGATGGTCGTCGCCAATGGAGGCCATGGTTCCAGGCCCTCCATTTCGCGACTCCCCTGCTAGAAATACGTGATGACCCATTTTCGTTTTCCACCGGTGCTGGCCCTTCGATTTTTGGTTGCCCTGCCGCTCTTCAACCAAACGACTGGTCACGCGTCTCTCTGTAGTTAAAAAAATGTGTTATATTAAAACAATACAAATGTCTCTATAGCCAGAGGTGTCATCGGTGGCAAGATATGCCGTGCTCTTGATCGTCTGGAACCAACAAGAGATAAGCGTCCCGCGTAGCACACTCGTATTTGAAATGATTCTCTTTTTGATTGGAGGCCGAATTTGAACCACGTGCATAGCGCCTGACAACACAATAGATCTAACTATAAAAAATAACGCATTTCAAGCTGTTACGACAAAAACGCGCTGCGCAGAGACGCTTGTGCTAAGGACTGTTAAAATATCGAAAAAATGAAAATGATTGTTTGTTCCTTTGTTTGTCCGAAAAAAAACTTGTAGATCAAGCAAAAAAAACAACGTTTGCTGAGATGTAATTTATTCCAGGCATAATTGCTTATCCATCCATTCCTCTCCGAAACGGGACGTTCCCAGATGAAGAGGACAGGACTCACGTTTTCGACGCCCAGCAACGCGCCGTGACAGTAATGAAGGTAACATCGAAGCTGGCTCGGCTGAATGTTGGCGATTGGCCTTTGGTTTAGGGTAGAGCGGCGTAGGTTCTTGCTCTTTCTCGGGCGAAAATCTCTGTGGATATTGAAAATCAAACCAGTGTTTTGGATTTCAGTACGACTGTGATAGGTTATATATTTTCTTTTAAACAGGGTGTTGGTTGCCATAGCAGCAGCATCTGTTTGACTGAAATATGAAACAATCAATCAATCAGTCAGTCAATCAATCAATCACCGTTAGAAAGTAATACAACTTCTTATTTGTAGGCTGCTTTAGGACCCAAAATATGTTTAATTGCGTATGAAACGCTAGTTTTTATTAGCTCTTCACAAATCGCGAACGTTTTTCTTGTTTTGAACACTTGACGAGCAATCAGGTGCAATGCATTACTAGTGTTTCATGTTCAAAGGTCTCTCACACTCACACACACAAAGAAAGTACAACTCACGCACACACGGTTCTAACAAGTAACACACGAACAGATTGACGAACACAAACATAGACATGTGGCTCTGCAAAGAACACGCGCTTAGATGTCGCCAGCATGGCAACGCTGATATAATTAAAACTGCTGTATGCTGTTGTGATAAGGTCCAGGTGGATCCATTCAGGTGGAGCGCGCTTTGTAAAAAATAAGCTTCGGACACAAACTTCCAAACCGTGCGCATCTAACTAACAGAACGCTATATCGGACAGGTTTAGCACATGAATTATTGCTAAATTGGGCAGGTACAACACATCAATTGTTATACCGGGCACACATAAATCAGAAAGTGTTAAGGTGGTCAGATATAACGTCTAAAATGTGCGCATTTAGCAGCCAAGCATAAATAGCGCTGAAGCGTGAGAGCTTAGACAGAGCTTAATTCCCTTTGTGAACGAGATCTGCCTGATTTAAATTGCTGAGGTAGCAGTTAAGCAGATATAGCGTTCAAGCGTGACCAGTTAATCAAATAACAATATTCCAACCAATCAACCCCGCTTGAGCTGTCACGCTTCAGTGCTATTTACCCTGACTGCTAAATACACACACTTTGGGAGCTACATCTGTCTTATCTAGCGCTTGAAATGTTATATCCAGGGATGTAGTGCCAACAAAAAAGTGTGGGGATGCACCCAAAAAATAAACATTTTGAAACAACTTCAAACTCATTTTAAAGCAAAACGTGAAAAAGGTGTAGGAACGCCGTTACCACGCGTTCCCGCCCCACTACACCCCTTGTTATATCTGTCCGATTTATCACGTGATGGATTGTATCTATTTCATTTAGTACTTCCTGAGTTATATATGTCTTATATAACAGTTGATGTGCTATAGTTATCTGATTTGACATTTTCTGGGTTATATATTTCAATGTGTGTCACAAAACTAAACAAGCTGAGAACGAGGCGTGTGATCGATCGTACAGAAAATGGATTTTCAGTGACTGTGACGACTTTTGCGTGGGAACGGAGATTCATTTGCTGCTCGGTAAATACACGATTTGCATTGCAACACTGGCAATGCGATTGAAGATCAGTGATGTCCAGCGCGTTATACGAGAGTCGAATAAAAGAACTATAACCAGTTTGTAGTGAACGTAACAAAAGGAAATTGAGCAACAAAAGACATCAACAAGGAGCTGCTAGTAATAACAATATAGACACAAAACGTTTCGGTTCTTGTCATCTTTTTTCATTTTCAGCGTTTCACTTTTTGACTTTTTATGTCGCTAATAATCTTTCAAAATAGGCCAATGGTTCGCTTGCAAGCACATTGCACATTATGCCATAGCGCATAGCCTAATACAGTGATGTGGGAGCTGGGGGCAAAGAAGCTTCCACATTGCCACTGCACATGCAGAAATTAGGACATTTCATTTATGTTTTTTATGAATTGAAAATTGTAGGGAATAGAGTATGTTGTAGGACACTTCCTATTAGTAGAGTCCTATTTCAACTATAGTGTTTGGATGGACACATTTTTCTGTATACAATTTGTTGTATGTCACTTATATATGCAGTTGAACAGACAATGTTGTGAGACTCATGGCACAGTCATAATATAAATAATATGATACATGCCACACATATCATATACTGTACATGTTTTCAAAGAAGGAAGCGGCTTTAGGCCTACCTCAGTTAGGTGTATGGTTCCTTGCTGACAGCAACAGCTGGATTGTGAATTGAACCCAAAACCCCAAAACCAGGGTTGCGGTGTCGAAGGTGAAATGTCCGACCCCTAACTTTCAAAATTTTCCTACCCCGACTTTTTCAAAATTTCCGACTCCGACACTGGTTCCCGACTCCAACTCCTTAACATAACAAGAAATAATTTTGGCTGTCAGCAATATTGTAGCAGCTAGATATTAATGGAAATCGTAGTGCACAGCAATAATTCTTTGTTTCAATCATAGTTTCAAATAAAATTGTACCGTTTCAACAGGCACGAGTTAGGATTCCTACTTGCATGTGCGATGTAAAATATAATTCAATTGGACTCCGGCTCCCAGTGTTCTCAAGAATCCAGCCTCGCTCCACCCAAAAACCCCCGACTCCTTGCGACTCCGCAACCCCGCTCAGAACTGAGGGGAAGATGCTCAGAGTACGAAGCCAGCTGGCGTCTGGCAATGTCCTTGCACACCCTAGCTTATTTTTTTTCAATTGGGTGATTAAGAACAAAAGTTAAAGTACTCTTTCATTTTTTTCATACTGCATATTTCAATTTTTTTATACTGCCCAATGTAGATACTGCGCACTTGCAGTCTAGTGTTCGCTGTTAAGTAGGTATTTAGCAAATTTTGTTTTTTTTGAAGTCACGGCAGGTGATGTCCTACACTGTGTTTTCATTATGGCTGTATCGTTGCTTTTGATAGATTTCTCAATGCTGTACATTTTCAGATCAATGTTTAATTTTTTAATGCTATTTTGGAACTTTGAAGTTTGCAGAACTCGTGGTAGCTTCAAGTTGAATCGAAGCTTTGCTTGGTCTTTATTAACAATACGGACATGTAGTTGTAGCTCAGTAGATATATCAAGTTATGTTTTTGGATGTTGTTATTCTTAGGTTGTGCTTAAATACTTTATCATGTCTACCTCAGACCACGGTGATTAGATGAACTGCTTAGCTTTGCATGCACTACATAGGCTTTCTAACATGCTTAGAAGTTAGAACTTTACTGGATCTTAAAAGTATGTTTAGCTTTGCAAGTTTATGCAATGTTCACGTATTACTTTGATTATATATTTCGTGATGGTTGAAATAATGCAAAATATTATTATTACCATTTGAGACATGAAATGGAAACAATGTAGAGAAAAATACAGCGTACCAACGTCTACTGAAAATTTCTAGAGAGAACGTTTGTCGCATAAATGTTTTTCGGGCGAATTTGGAGAAATTTGGGCAAAATATCTTTTACGCCCCCAAACAACTGCCTGCTCCTACACCTACGACCTAATATATTCATGAGTGCTATGCGGAGTTATTGCCTGGGGAAGAACAGTTTCATGTCATCTACTAATATCGGTTGTTGCGAATTGCGCAATGAGAATGTTCGAACATATCTGGAATTGTGACTTCTGCAGTTACAAACATTTATAAAACACATAGAAAATCTACAATTGAAAGTTATATACAGTCTTGAATTGGCCAAGCTCATGTATAAATACAATAAATTAAAGCTGCCGGCTACATTTACTGATTGTTTCAAGCTCGCCATAGGCGTTCATCCGTATAATACGCGGTAAAATAAAACTCGGCAATTTGCCTTACCGATAGCACGTTCAAGCTCAGGTACGAAAATACTGAAGTACAGTACAATATACAAATATGGTCACAAACCCCTCAAAAAAGAAAAAACAAACCGTATTTTGAACTTTGCTCAGCTCTAAAACAAATGTTTTTTACGAGTATAAGAAACATTGTCGGTATTTTCGTTTTCTTTGTGTGTGTGTTAGGGTCGCAACGCAACCAGCTGATATATTTCTGGGGGGGAAAAATGATTGCAACTTGTTTGTTTCACCTAACAACTAAAAATTTTTGGCGCTTTGAAATGCTTTTCAAAATTTCGGGGGGTCAATGGGTTAATTTTCCGGTTTCTCCCCATGGTTGCGAAGTGGTGTGTATTAAACAAGTGGCGTTACTACCACACTACAGTAGTTCGTCGAAGTATTGTTGTCAGTTTTTGCTTAACTTGCTTTTGTTGCACTCACTACAAATTTGTCGTATTTTTGCATTAGACTCTCGTATAACGTAATGCAGGGCCGGATTTACCTATGGGGTATATAGGCTTAAGCCTAGGGCCTCAAGATCCAAGGGGGCCTCCAACAAACTGTGGTAAGTCAATGGCCGGTATCTGATCATTTAGATTAAACTTCGTCAAAATCTTATGTCTTAATTATTATTCACGAAATTTAGTTTTATTCAACTTTCGTGGTGATAACGCCAGAGTCTTCCAACGAGTTTCCATGAATTTCAATATGCCGGTTGTTCAACCGCGTGCCAGTTACTGTGTCGATATACTCAAAGCACGCTGGCTGCGTCCTGCGTTTGCCGAATCGTACCGATTGTTACGTGTGACTCTATCAAAGGAACTTGTGGCTGTTCGTGTTTGAAATGCATCTGATCAGTAGCATAACTGACAAACCGCTCCCCCCTGCCAAGCTAAATGTAAAAACCGGGCCCCTACCTAGCTTGTATTTTGGTATTAGCTATTCTTGTGGTTTCAGTAGATTGTTGTTTTTTTGCGTTTATCGGAGTGTTTCCGGTGATTTCGGGTTTTGGTTCAGCCGCTCAATACCGGATTTGTTACTGTTTCAACTATTTTTTTAGTTTTAGCCAGACGGCTCCATTCAACTAAGTTTCCCCCGGGTTCAAACCTCTAGGTACGTCACTGCACCTGATCAAAGCAAGCTTGTACTTTAGATAAGAGCTATGTGTAGGGCTAGCAGCAGTATCCTACAATAAAAGCATAGTTGTTTCGTAGGTGACTGAGCAATACAGTAGTTTTGTCAGCGTTTGTATCGCGTAAAGTTCGATTGGTATTTTTAGATGTGATTTGTTCCATTTGAATCTTCTTCAATAAAGTCATTAAGAAATCAGATTGCTATTTAGTACTTGCGCAAGTTTATACTGCGCCCATGCTAAGCAAATCAGAGATCTTGATGAGTTTGAATAGCAAGCAAAATTCACTTTGCCAAGTGGCAACCGCAGAACTCTTCCCCGACGAGACAGGGAAACAGCAAAAAATGACAAAAGCGCGTTTGGGTCTGATGCCTTAGATTAGTGGTTCTTAGTTTATGCAACCGCGCGAAGCCTTACTTCTTAGCTTAATGGTCACTAACTGTTCAGGCGAAAGGTCCTTTTAAAGAATTCAAAAGAATTAAAAATGAATTAAAGGGTCGCAGTGTTCCAGGAGAGGTTGTCCACACTAGGAATTCGATACATTAAAAGTGACGAACTTAGGCAAACAAATTGTAATGTATTCTTAGATAATTTTGTTATGAACAAGGCATAGGACAAAACCTTTTTAACTGTTTACTGTGTTATGTTCAGCCTTGCTTGATTCGATGGTTGTAGCTTTTATATTCTTTATACGTATTTCAATAATGACAGCATAAGCGAAATTTAAACCAGTCCAGTCGCCACGGTGGGAATTGGTGAACTCAGTCCTTCCAAATTTAAATATGAAACACTATAAATCAGTAAAGATTTTATCAAATTTTCAGAATATCAAGCCCTTTGTGCAAATTTAAATCCCTATTCAAGACTCTGGCGACGGTTCTAGTTTTTTAAACTTCACATCTTTTCACGCGATAGTTTAGTTGCGTTCGATTCATACCTGTCGGAAAAAGTAAGAAACACGCGAATCGTGAACCTAACAGCTACAACCATTTGGGTGCGTTTTTCGTGACGTGTTTTGCTCGTGTGTGTGAGATTTTTACAGCCGTGGTGAGCGAGTTGCAACGTAGTCCTCACGTTGTGCTTTAAAGTCTTTTTGCCGCCACGCATACTATATAGGTGCAGCGTGTTTGTTGTTTTTTGAACGCAGATAAGAAAAAACAGATGTGATTCTTATAAAAAACGTAGACCATGTGTTTTGTCAAATATTTCAATTGTGCCGATTTCGGTTGGTTTGCCTGTGGCAGTTAATAATCCTCTTCCGGCCAGCCAAGTAGGATTTCAAAAATTCCGTGAAATTTAACGCTTTTGCGTCCCAGGCAGCAGCAAATGCAGTGATCATAGGCACTCCAGTATTGATTTAGAATTTTTACTGACCGCACCTTCAGAGCGTCATTTTCGGATTTTCGCAAATCGATTAACGCGAATCGATTAATTTCTATTTTTTTTCATGCAAACAATGGGAGTGGGTGCCTCACAAGTGGATTAGCCTAGGGCCTCGCATCACTTAAATCCGGCCTTGACGTAATGGGATACCTTTGGTCTCCAATCACATTGCAAACATTGCAAACCATGCATCTGCCGAGCAGTATATGAGTTTCCATTACGTTGCGTGAGTCATCACATCGACTGCCAATCCATTTCTGGCAGGCACGATTGTACGCTTTGTTCTCAGCCCGTTTAATGTTTGTGACGCACACTGCAGCAGCACTGCACTAATCCAACAACTGTGGTGACCCATTTCAATCTCCAGCGATTACCCAGTATTTATAACGTACGCAAAAAGCTGCAAACATTTTATGTGGCAAAGTGAAGTAAATTTCTTCTGCCGGCTAAAATGTATCAGCTCTGCGTTTTTTTTCATTAATCGAATAAACGCACTCCGCGCATAAAGCCTTGTTCTCAGAACAACATATTTTGACTTATTTTTATTAATCTTCTGTTCCCGTTACACTGCGAATGGCTTCATCTTGGGAATGACTGGAGCCCAAACAGCCCCTGGTCCTCTGCAACCTTCCGCTCCCCCGCACATACTATGAATCGACCTACTTGGAACTTATCATGTAGTACTATGCAGCGGTGCTACATATCATATACAACGGTGCTACATACTAATAGTGTTGGCGCCATCTATGTGTGTGCTCTTTGCTGACGCCATCGATCTATGCTTGTGTTCTTTCGAAGTAACCGTGTTAGCGCCATCTATACGTGTGCCGCTGTTCTTTGCTACCTCCACATATCTGTGCTCGTGTTCTTTCATCTTGCTAGCGCCATGTGTGCGTGAGTTGTACTTCGTCGTGTGTGGGTATGAAGACATAAAAAATGAGCAAACAACTTCCTACCAGGTTGTTATGCTCGGAATTGAAGTGCCGAGAAAGTTATATGAGGACTCATTGCGTCATGTAGAAGAGCTTTGTGGCATGTGACACGTAAGAACCGGGTGAGCTGTTCACTACAAAGAAGCTAAAGTGAAACCAAGCTTCAAGTATTTTGTATCATGTATTGCCTGAAAACCCCCTTTTGTTTCTTGCTTCCTCCTGCGTCATCCAAATATCAGCATGTACCTTTTTCGTGGTTTCCTGCGAAATCGAAGCACGCGATGCAAAGTTACTGGTCAAAAAAGGGATCACGTCTTTTTTTGAATATAAATGATAAAAAATCGTGCTTTTTCATTAACTGCATCTTGCAAACTTGTATGAAATATGTATCGAGCCTAAAAGTTCAACCTAATGGACTTCAGATAACATTTCTAGGGACGGTTTAGCCTTAAATATTTTATTGCGCCCACAGGCCACACGTGACATGCCAAAGGAGGTATGAAGTGAGTATAATGAAACTTTCTTTCTTTGGTAGATCTAGACTGCTCAAAGTTGACTAGTACATATATTTCGCAACACAGTGGATGTCCCGCCAGTTAGCGTAGCGTGAAAAAACTTGGTAGGTTAAGAAACGATCTCTCAGAAACTTTCCACGGAGAGCAACAAGTGGACAATTTACCAGTTTTCAAAGTATAAAACCGACCCACAACAAACAAACGAGCAGGAAAAAGTTTTCCAATGCCGGAAATAGCCTAATAGCAAGTCTCTTGTCGTAGTTGATCTCAGTGTTTTTATTTGGGGAGTTTTGTAGCGATGAGTAGACGAGGTACAGCAAACCCCTGCATCACATCAAGCCAGTTTCTTTCCTCGAGTCCATAATGAGATTCTGAGAATCTGTGAAACTTTTTTCAATTAGCATATTCCAATACTTGCCCAATCCTTGACTCTGATCTTACCTGCCCCATCCCCTCCGGCTGGAAGCTTCTTTGTGCAGCGAAGATTAAGCACTTCTGACGAACTTTCTTGCGCAGTCGAAGTGTAAACAAGAAAGGGTTCATCGTGAGGGTGTAGCAAAAACCTTTCAACATCAACTCCAGCAACATATGCGCGTCAGGCAGGGCCGTCTACAGCGGGGGGCTAGTGGTGCCCGGCCCCTCCATTTGAAATCGGTGCCCCCCATTTCACGTTTGGCCCCCGGTTGCTACATAAATTCAATACTGTATTTTAAAAATGTAGCCCCCCCTTCTGGATTTTGGCCCCCCCTGCTGCTAAATCCTGGCGACGGGCCTGGCGTCAGGTTCGCCAAGTTTTCTCCGAAAACAATGAAAATTTTCCTGAGCTGTTAGGTGCAGCAAGTTAAAGCTGACCTAAAACTTTCTCTGTTTCAGGGCGTGTATTTAGTCTTGACCTTGACCTCTTTTGCTATCGTGGCTCTGATCGTCCTGGTGCACATCGTACAGAGCGTGAAAAACAGGGTCCATCCATTGAAAGCAAGCAACGACAGCGAGAGTTCTATTGACTTTCAGAAAAAGTTCGCCCAGAGGAGGATTACAGCCATTTTTGGTAAGAAATAAGATGTGATCTCTGTTAAGGTCTGCGTTTACCTGGCTAAAACAAGTGAAAACAACAGTGAGAGATATTAGCACAAATCACTGCGACCTCATATCTGCAGCAGGAAACTGCGCTTGGTTATGAAGCACGTTCTATGTAGAGGCCAGAGACTGCATGGTCCCTGCGGATCAGCTAATGTACCCTAAAGTTTTTGATGCTGTGCTTTAATCTTGGGAATACCATTTCAAAACGCTGTATAATCGAAAGCGCTGCTTTGCAGCAAGTTCCACAACAGAGGTGGACAAAATATTTTTTCAAGCGGTCACATAAGAAGCCTTGACTGTGTAAGCGAAGTGAACCAACAACAACATCAGCTTGCACTTCATAAAACATCGATGATTTTTTCTTGCTCTTCACTTTATTTTGTGGAAAATTTCGACTAATTTCGGCAAATTGCGGAAGATAAACGTTTCATGATCGCATTTTTTAGAGAAAATAGGTCAGACAAAATTTTACTGACTAGTACAACGAAGTAACCCCTCTATCAACAGACGCTCCGTACAGAATAGGTCAAGGAACTGGATGTAGCCCATGGGTGGGAGTGTACAGTGCCCAGATCTGCAGAGCAGCTTTGCTTCATTTTATGAGATTGAGTGTGACAGACATCTATCTATGAACCCTCAACCATTGCTTTCTTTTATAGCTCGGTGTAGCACAGCGCCCATCAGCATTGCGGGGATCGTTGCTACAATTCTCACTGAAATCGAGATTTCCGCTTCAGTGCTGCAATTCTCATATTTGAACATGTAATTGACTCCTTCGTGACACTTTATTTGTTGGCTTTTTGTACTGATTCAGCAACGGTTGCTTCTAATCGTGGCAGTTGGCTTGATTTGTCAGATGTTGAATATTTACACGGATTCCAATAATAATCTTGCATTTGTCTGTGACCATGAACCATCCGCGAGTGACAACGCTCAGCGATGTGCTGTCTCTGACCCTCCGTCAACGACTGTTTTTTAATTTCATAGCATACTAAAGAGAGCTCAAGCATGGCCGCCTTCATGAGCTGAATTCTCGACTCTCTATCGATTTTCATTAAATCTTTAATGTGATTCTCACAGAAGGCGAGCTTTTTGCATCGCATGCGCGTTTCAGACAACCTTTAGAATGTCACTTCGTCATGTCTGCGGATGCAAGCTGTTGTTGGGTACTGGCAACGTCCTGCTCTTTCACGCTTCACGCAGCTATTTTGGATGGCCAAAAGAGCATGGCGGATGCAGTCTACTTTTAGAAATGGTGTCTTGAACAACGGTTAGGACACCCTTCAGCCCACACACCAACAGCAAACCACTTAACTTAAAGACTAGAGGGAAGAGACCTGAATGAATATATTTATCTAGTTTAGCAAGTATAACGTTCAATGTCCCTAACATGTATTAACGCTTATTCAAGAAAAACTTATCTTAGATTTGATTATGCTGCGTCAGTAAATTTTCAGAAGTGAAACCCATTGGATTTATCCTGAAACAGTTGCGATCATATTTTTTCTTAGAGCTGCCAATTTTATTATTTTTTGTTATGAAAAAATCGGTTAATCGTGACAAGAAAAACGAACTGTCCTTTGGAATTATTCCGTTGCAACGAACCCTCTCGTAATATGAAGGTCGCTCCTGCCAAAGCAGTTAACAAATGTTCTAAAATCTCAGCCAAGTGACATCAAATTTCCTCTCGTTCAATGTTGACGTTTTCTGATCCAGACCCGGAAGCAGTGGACTCGGTCGTCTTCAGACCACAAGCGTATTCGCAAACTTTCGACGAAAGCAGATCTCAAGACGAGCGCAACTCTTATGACAGAAGGTCGGAAGGTCCTCACTTTTCGGTAAGTTCGAAGCGAGCCGTTGCTTTTAAATTTTTCTACAAAACATTTTACAACTCGGAGTGGATTCGCTCGGAGTCGCTTAAGTTACCTGCTCTGGGCCTGCAGGAGCCCTGCTCGTTTCATACGCAAGTGATGAAGGCATTTCAGGCAAAGAAAAGTTTCAAAAAACGTTTCAGGGAAACGTTTGTGGCCACGGAGAATTGTCACCCGGAGTTCAAACCACGATGACATTTCAATGTTATGTGTTGCCACCCGGCGTGTCAACTACTTCTTTATGGGTTCTAACCCGGAGTGCAAATCACTTTGACAATTTAATTTTTGTGTATTGTCACACCGTGTGCAAACCACAATGACAACTTAATCGTTGTTTGTTGTCACCTGGAGTGTAAACTAGTATGACAATTACTGCTTGTGAATTGTCACCCGGAGTGCAAACTGCAAACTACCATGACAATTTAAAGTTTGTTGGTTGTCACTGTCACCCAACGTGCAAACCACAATGACAATTTAATGTTGTGAGTTGTCAGTTTCACCGAGCGTGCAAGCCACTATCACATTTCAATGATTGTAGATTGTCGCCTGGCGTGCAAACCACCATGCCAATTTAATGTTTGTGGATTGTCACCAAGAGTACAAAACACTGTGATAATTTAATATTTGTGGTGTGTCACTGGGAACGCAAACCACTATGACAATTTCGTGTTTGTGGATAGCCACTCAGAGTGCAAACCACTAACAATGTTATGCAGCTGCCTGCGTTTGTACAGTTTACATTTGTCTCGTCTCATGTAAAATCAGGTTTGCTGACCAGTTACCTTGTTACTGTCCGACTAAAAGCCTCGCGATTTTTAGTGATTTTCACATTAGGCTTTGTGCCGTTGGCGAGAAGCAATAATGCCGTACGTCTTTATTTGTTTAGTGCATCAATGTGAACGACGTGTGTGAACATGTTTCGGGTTGCTTTGCTTCAGCAGTAGATATGAATTTTCCGGCAAATACTAAATTTAGTTTTCTTTCGCTTCCCATGTAGTTCCCGGCTTAGATTTCGATGCAATCCAACTCAAGTGTAAAGTTTTTAACTAAAGGTCTCAGCAGGTGGCGCTGCTACTAACAAGCAACGAAGCCGAGCGCTGGCAAGCTGCTGATGCCTGAGTGAGAGGAATATTTGTTAGCGTCCGGTGTGGTGTAGAGAATGTATATTTTCAATGCCATAAAAAAATTCCAAATGCCACCTTCCTTCTTAGCAAACGTCAACGGAAAGGGAATCTCCTGGCGTGATTGCTGACTTCAAGCCACGACGTCACAGCAAAGAAGACGAATCGGCCAAAAGCTCCATCGTCATCCATTCTGATCGGCATTGGTCGAAAGACTCCCTCAAGGTCATCGACAGCTTCTCGCACCCCAACGCCTTGAACAAGGAAGGGCTCGGGCACAGCGCCACGGGCGTCCACTCTGATCACCGATTGTCGCGAGATTCGCTGAAACTCGCCGAAGTGTTGCTTCCGACTATTTTCTCCGGGGAGGAGATTTCTGCCCCTGACTGTGATGCCTCGCGAGAAAACAGCTGATGGCAGAGCAGATCCTTAGAAAGTGAAGTCAGTCACTGGCCTACATGACCGAGCGAGCTTTTTTACGCCGTAAATGTCCTTCGCCGGCAAACACAGTTTTGTACGTTTAAGAAAGGCGCCCGTTTCTCGGCCGCTTTTTTTTCTGAATAACATCAGGCGTCTGCCGCATACGCCGTCAAAATTGTCGTCATGTTTTCAAAATTGTCGTCAAGTTTTCGTCAAAATTGTCGTCAAGTTTTCGTCAAAATTGTCGTAAAGTTTTCGTCAAAATTGTCGTCCCGCATACGCGGTCGAAATTGTCGTCAAGTAAATTCTGCGTCGCTCCACGACATTCAACGCCGCCCCGTGTTCAGCCTCTGGCCCGTGCTATCCAGCAAACGTTTGCACTCGCTGAGGCCAATAGTACGCGGTTTTCGCGTGAATCCTGATGACGTTGCTTCGCTCACAGCCAGCAGTACACGACCACGCGAGAGCTTTGGAAGCTTCGCTCTCGTACCGGCCTGGTGCGTCGGAGGCAGCTTCATTTTTCGTTTAAATAAAAATAAGTTCTCTCTCACATGCTCCGCGTGTTTGATGTTTTTATTATGACATATACTTTCGTCATAAACTTCGCAATAAGCCGCACACAGTGTCAAGATTTTAACATGGCCTGATGACGTAACTTCCTGTAACGTTCCTGCAGCTGTCGATACAAGAAGTTCAGTCTAGCGTTTGATGACGTCACGGATAATTTTGGCATTTCTCATATAGCAGCACTACCTACAAACCAAAGAAGTTTCGATATATCAGGATTGGTATTTTATTCTATTATAATATCGGTGTTTTATACCGATGTCACACCCGTGGAAGTCCGTGGAAGGTAGATGATTTGTTGCGGCAGAAATATGCTTGTTTGATATCGGTAAGCCAAGTAAAAATGTGAAATATAGCATAAGATGAGTTTTAACTTGAAGCTCAAAGTTGTCACTTGTTATCAACTGCCGCACTTGTTTCTGAATAACTGGAAAGTTTACAATGAATTTACTGTTGAATTGCAAATGACCCAAGTGATAACAGTGTTTTCAGAGCTATGTTAGTTGAAGTACGCAATGCATTTTTTATATACTTTTTTCCATGCGCTTTGAGGCTCTTCTCTCTTTTCGTCCTGACCAAGGGTTGGCAACCTGCGGGTCTGGAGCCACACGCGACTCTTCAGCGCTTCTGAACTGAAGTGGCTGAAGTGGCTCTTTCTGCATTTGGCAAAACTTGGAATAGAAACTTGCATTTGATTATGAACACTAGTGGAATTGAGTTGGGTACAGTTTAGCTTATGTCCACATGAAGTCGCATGAAGAATGAAACGGTATCAACGCTTTGTGACTCCTCACCGGTTATATCGGCTGGAAAATGAAGCAGAATGGCTCCTTTGTTAAAACAATTGCCGACCCTGGTCCAGACCATTGGTGGGGGGAAACTTCTCCTAGTCGAAAGCCGCATTTCACTTAACTGGGTAGCAGTTAAGCCGAGATTTGAAAAGTACGCATAAACAAAAGATTATTTCTGCGTGGTGAGTCGTCATACTCATCCATCGGTCACGGTTTGGGGCTCGGGCTCTTTCGCTGGGGCGGACGACTGTGCGCCAGACCCAAATATTCATTGTGACAAAAAATACTAAAGCCTAAGTAAAACAAACACATTTGTAAGCGGGCAAATGGTCAAAAGTCCGCATAAACTCATCGAAACGGCCGCATTTTCCCCACCTCTGGTCGGCTGAACGGGAATTGAACACGATACTAGAGTAATACGTATATCAGCACGGATGAAATGTTTTTAAAGGCCCTTAAAAACTTCGGAGAAAATAACCGGAAGTGGTTAAAATCCGATTTCAGACATCACTTCATAAATCCGAGAAATATCGTCCAGTATCTCTTACTACTATTCCCGTTTCATTGGCTTTCTAGGCAACCCCGATGCGAGTTCCGCAGGTACATTACCAAAGTTCTTCTGGCAGGGGTTGCTGAAGCTTCTCAGCAAGGCGCGCAAAGAAACTGGCGGTTGGTGAAACGCAGCCAAACTTCATTAACATTCAAGTGAATTATGTCATTCCGTACCTCTCGGCCTGCTCTGCTGCTGCGCCACAAACGTTTTACTAACTTGGTTGGCTTTTTCCACTCTAGAAGAAAAGCGTTTCGTGCCAAGAAACGCATCCTTATTTGCCCAGAAACGATGGCTCGCTAACTTGTAGCGCTGTGTATTTTGCTGACCATCACTTACGCAATGACTGATTACAAACTGCTAAACTTGCTTTGCAAAGCGTCAAAATCACTCAAAAAGACTTTCCCCACACAAGCAATCCAGCTCGTTTCCTTTTTCGAGCAAGCAATCGACCGCCCAAAGAAAACAAATCGACGCACGTCATTTATCTCCATCGCCAAAACAAACTCATTCCATGTTATTTTCGCGGCTTGTCTAAACTACGGTCAAGCTGAGGTCCACTCGGCCGTTCAGGCCGCGGTTTCACCGTCTCCGGCCAAATCTAGAGCGACGCGCGCGCGACACCGGCCATTCCGCGCGTGAGCATCGCCCACACGGCGCGCGATCGCTGTGATTTGTACAAGCGCTGAGTTCCTTCGGCGATTTTTCGAGTGCCATGACGTGGCTTGACGAGCGCAAACAAAACTCCAGCAGCAGCCTCGTGCCAGGCCTGGCCGATGACAGAACTTAGGCTGCAAAAACAGAGGGATTATTAGCGAAGAAAGTGACGGCTCTGAGCGGACCTTTTTGAAAAGCGCGGCCTGTCACCGGGGAATGGCCTGTGATTGAAATAAATATCTGTCGGGGGGAAGACGTAGTGTTGCCGTTGCCCGAAGGCCGCTCGCTGGAGCCAGCGAGTTCGTCGGTTTCTGGACGAAAGCGCCGAACGACGTTGGCGATGCGAGCGCACGACAAACGCTGTGATGTTTGCGCGCGCGGCCGAAAACTAAACACAACGGCTCCAAGTGCTATAAGTTGGGAGTTTCATTTTCACTTTCATCGTAAGGATCGCAATTCACAACTGGGGTGGAGAAAAGAACTCCCCTCTCATTTTAAACAGTGGGTAACAATCAGGATATGTACCCAAAAATATTTAGCAAAACTAGAGAACTGTAAAAACGCATTTCGAAAACATACACTTTCCAACCAAAGATAAGGTGGAGGTGAGCTTAGTGCCAATAAAAAACAAATTTTGGTTCGAAACCATGCGGTGCTCGGTCGAAGTTCGAATCTACAAACAAAAATCCGACGGACCCAAAAATTACACAAAAAAATCTTGCAAGAGGGAAGGAGCTTCTTTGACAAGAACGCAAAACAACAACAAGAATCGGCAAGCGTGTATACATAAACAAGTGCTAAAATCACATCAAGCGTGAGAAAGGTGTTATGCGAACACTTCAGCCAAAAATTGCTCATCATTGCAAGAAGTATCAAAGCTATACAGCTGAGCTGACACATGTTTCACCAAAAGTAAATCGTATAAAAAGTAGCACCTATGATTTTTTGATAAAAACGCAGTGATCCTGAGATGACGAACACAAATGATGAAAACCTCTGACATTTCACGTAAAAAATCAGACAGAGCGAATGTTAACGACATAAATATTGTCTCATTCGTCGTGGATTTCATCAGCCGATAATATTGATTTAAAGACAGGTCTGGGAATTCACTGCATGTGTGCTTATTATTAACTTCATTGCACCGAACACTTCACAACAAAACAGTTTTTAAGCAACGGCATTTTTCATGGCTGAGTGTATATGATTAGTGCTTTGTTTCAAAATAGCTTCAAACTGAATTCACATCTATTGAGGGATTCATCCAGCGGCTGAGTTAAGAGTGCGAGCTGTGCAATTCGCATGGCATTTAACAGAAATTACTTTTCCGATATGCCGGAATCTTTTTGTGGGCAGATTCCTGTTTTAGTGGGCAAACGTGACTCTGCTTAGCCCAAGCAGCCCTGGACTTATTATGTCCCAGGATCAAAAAGCTAGAGCGAAGAGCTTAAAACACGTGTACATGATTGATCTTATTTGCAGAAAAAAAACTAAACCTAGAAAAACGTTTTGTGTCCATTGTAAGTTTGCAAAAAAACTCACTTTATACTCTTGCTGAAAGCAAAAAGCAATTATATTTAAAAAAAATTGTGTATTTATAGAATTTTTTGCTTGAAAACGATTTCGCTCGAATGTTGACAAATTTTGCTCGGTTTTGCAGCTTTCCCAAGTGGGTCTTTTAGTGGAGCCAAGCAAGTTCCTGTGCCAAGCGTTACGATAGCGTCTGTTAAAAAATTAGGAGTCTTTAGAGAGTTTGCGAGCAGCACGCAAAGTGCTCGCGCTACATTGTGGCTTAAAGCCGGGAACATCTGCACGGAAGCTTAACTTTCTGGATTCTTTTGTTGACTGCTCGGGCTTGAACGACGCGCGCACCGCCTTAATGAGGAGTAACAGCGAATACTATTGACAATCATCTTCCTTGTCTATTCTCTTAGATCTTCTTGCGGTCGTTCTTATCACGGTGCAAAACAGGCCGTTTTCCAAGTGCTAGAACGTGTGGTCTCTGAACAGGAATCAGGCTTTTTGAGAAAGGAGGGGAAATTCCAAAAACGTTGTGTACGTTGCAGCCTCAACAAAAAATGCGTGAAAATAGCAAGATATGCCCTGCTAAAGTTTAATTGACAAGCATAACGGGAGACAGTTTGTTAATGGGTTGCTCCTGGTTAAAGGCTTAGTACTGCTTTTGTCATTTGCGTTTTAGGCACAAAGAGCACACAAGATGTAAATTCAGTAAATTTCACTCTTGGACTTGTACTCGGATCCAGGTTTTCTCAACTTCGATCTCTGAACAAAAATAAAACTAAACTAGCAAGATAACGCTTGTGTACATTTGTATTTTCATGTTTCAATTCTGTTGCCACAGCAAAGTTTAACTTAATATTGAAAAATTAGCCAGTGACAAGTTGAAGACGATGGTTCTGTATGAACTTACACTGTGTCCCCCACCAATTTTCGAAAACAGCAGGTGTGTCGCATTAACGAGCGAATTTGCCCATAGGTGAGAATAGAGAGCGTCGTGTTGCGCACAAAAGAACCCACGTGGATTTGGATCCCATCAGCCGGTGTCAAAGCGCCTCTACACATCTGTCGCGCTTCGGATTGGTAGAAAAAGCTGTTGTAAACCGATCTAATCTGACAACGAACAAATATGCATGATGTGACCTATCAAAGGACGCCGACGCCGCCTTTCAAGACTCGGCCAAGAGAACGATTGCTCGAAATCCCTTCAGGAGGTTTACGGAGTCAGGTTTATATTGAGCACTTGAGCCAGTGACCAAGTTGCGCAGAAAGTAAACCTTTAAAGCTCGCAGTGTTTAAACGGTGATGTTTACCAGCAAGTTCACTTTTGAACTGAGATTTAATGTCGGGTGTTCTATTCTGGCTTTCAGGGCACGACTTAAGATCGGGGGAACAATGGTTTAAATCAAATCTTGGCCGCCAGCGATGAAAGATATTGACATTCCTCAATTCGTTGCTGGCAATATCGTCAGCCTGAATTTTCACCACAATCTAAAATAAACTTGCAGTCATCAACATAGCCAACTATAGTTGAGGCAAAGTTTTCTTTGTCGTTGTTTCGGTCCAGTATGAAGATCCCAGGCACTTTTGATCACCGTGCTCTTCGGCAATAATGTGTTCAGTTTTGCTGTTTGATATTTTGTATTACCGTGAGAAAGTCTAAGGCTCAAGCATGTTGTCGAATTTTCAACAGTTGCAGCAATTTCACGACAAAACGTACGAAGGTGCGTCGTTTTGACAAAACTTTCAGCGAAGACCAAAAGGTGGATGAGAACAATTTTTGTCAATTTGCGAATCTTGTTTAAACCAAACGGCCATCAGGTGAACGTCATCTCTTGCACTGTCGTATTTAACGTTACTATGAAAGGGTAACAGCCTGAATGGTAGGTTGGGATAGAGTGCGCGCCACTGGAACTGCTTGGTTGGGCCCGAATCCCGGTCATTTCATCCCAACTTGTGAAAACGGCATTTGAGGCCTGTCCAAACACGGCAGTAATGGCTATTGGTTTAAACGGCGACTATACGTTCATGGACGCTTCGCGGCGCTGCTATTGTGGTTTGCCACCAGCGCAGAATTCACAACAAAAATAACTGCGTGGCCTATGAAAGTAATCAAATTGGCAAAATTACTCATCTGCCAGGTATGAATAGCTGTAAAAGTTCGATCTACAGGAAAAAGCAAACCAATATCAAAACAACTTTGTGCTGTGATACCAGAATTTTCGTCGCTGTTAGAGCGGTCCATATAGCATGAATTAGAAAATGCGTATGGTCTATCGCAATACCTGCTTTAGCACTTTCAAGTACAAGCTAAGGGATACGAAGAGCACCAGGAACAATAGAAGTATGGCTGTCTATACAGATGTTGAGACAATCCACCCTAAATTTATCAAATATGCAAAGTACTTCCTGCTATAACGAAATGTTTCTTTCTTGCAACGGCTATCAAGAATCTAAAGGTTTTCTATTAACCAGTGATCTGACTCTCTTCGAACGAACCAGTTTATAAAAAATCAAAAACCGAGTTTTTTGCTTGACATCTGGTGTATGCAGTATGACCTGCAAGCGGCAGGTGTTATTTAAATTTGCAAAAATTAAAACTAACCAGTACAGTCCTGGGTCATGAAAGGGTAATTTGGCTAAGATAGCTGATAATTTTTAAAATTTCACTCAAGCTGATGATTCTTAAAATTTCACAAAATACGAAAACATAAGCGCCAAAGTTTTGAAGGTACAGCAAAACGTAAGGAAAGAGCGGTTTGTCTTCAAAAAGTGTCGAGACGACGTTCTTCCGCATTCGTATTTCCAACACAAATGCAAAGCAACGTTCACTGTGTGAAAAAACGAAGTGTAAGGCCGAGAGACATTGAACGGTAACACAATTAGCTACGGGAACATGTAAACGCATGATTGCGAAGTTTTGCGTTGAGCTATAGCTGCTGTTGGTGACGATTTCTTTCCAGATATACGTTTTTGTTCCAAATATACGTCTATAATAAAACAGTCAACCTTTCCTCTTTTAGGCATTTACGTTTGAGGTTTCGAGACTGAACATTGTTACGTCACGGTGACAAAATGGGCTTCTTACAAAAAATATAACCTTTGGAAAAAGTTGAGCCAGTCACAGTAACCAGACGCGAAGAAAAAAAACAACTAACTGTTTTTGTAGACAAGTGCGGTTACGTGGTGCAGTGTACACGTTTAAGCAAACATCTATTAAAAGCTTACCCAGGCCCTAAAGTTGCCTATACTTGCAAGAGGTGCAGAAGCATACTAATGCTCATTGTTCTTTCAAGGAGAAGACCAAGCTTGTAGCGCTTACAAAACAAAAAATGCATCACGGATGGTGACTTTTAATGTACACTTCGCTGTTCTGAAATGCTTGCAGAACAGCAATTAAAGTACCTTCTGCAAAATTTGGATCCTTTGTGGTCTGATACAGCTCTAGAATGTAGCCGACCAAAATATTCACGAAATATCGCTCATTGAGTTCCTAAGCCACAGTCTCTGGGTTTCTACAAAGAGACCGAAATTTCTAAATTTGATCAAACAAAGCAATGAAATTCCAATCAACTGTAAATTTAATTGTACCGTGGGTTAGACTTTCACATGGGAAACAAAGTGGGTAATGTTGCGTAAACATAGGATGGGATGAAAATGGTTATAAACTTCAGATTTTCAACAGCGCTTTTGAAAATGTAGTGAGCTTTGAGCTATACTGGAAGAATAAGAAGAGGATTTGCCTCAACACGTTATTGATAAGACCATGTTTTTCAAAAGACGTGTACCTTGTTTTCAAATAATAAAACAAAATCTCGCAATTCCGAAGCAAAATAGCCTTACCAGGTCGCACTTTCTCGCTTTTACATCATCACAAACGGCGTGGAGAAAGTATTTTTGCTCATATCAACCTTTTTCTAACGGCTGACTTGATGAACAAAGATTTTAATGATGTCTTGAAAATAGCTATGGCTTTTTCAAAGAAGTTTTTAACCAGGTCTCTCCCCCAACCTACCCCCTCAATTAATTAGATGCTTGATAAACTACTGTGGCCGACACTTGCACACTACATCCGAAAGCGCCTGTGGTAGCAGATTGAAAAATCTCTTCCATATTATCAGGAAGACCATAGGTTAATATCACGAAGCTTCAGTGTCAGATATACGTTTTTTCTTGTGACGACTGAGAATTCTTGAGTTCCTGAGCACAATTTAGTCAAAATGGTTCTTGTGAAGAGCTTACGCGGAGTATGGATGATGCAGCGTGCTTGTAAGCATGCAAGATGTGTAGTAGCTAGCAAGTACAGCCTGAAACAGCGCTAAAAAACATTAATTTCGTACTTGCGCGTATAAACGTTTTTCTGCACTGCTAACTACTGGGTATGGTGAAAGACTGAGTATGTGCTGTGAAAGGAATGCCAGAGAAAACGGGTTAGACTTTTGATAAAATGTAGAGCTTTCAGTAGGAGAGTGAACTTAAAAACTGAGAAATGACGGTTCGGTTTTCAAATGCAAAATCTATTTTTGACGTTCTTGCTTTTTTATCTTTGAAGTTCATGTTTTTTAGTTTTTCGTATAAGTGAGGGTTCTTAGAAATTGCCTATATAGAGGTCCATTAAAAAAATGAACAAGCTTCGAGAGGTCGCAGTAAGTTTCCTAAATGATTGAAATGTTCATCGCCCGACAGATACAAAATTCCAGAACTGTCATTGCGTTAGATACGTAATCACTTTTGATAAGATGCGTTGAATTTTTCTTTGTTTGATAGATAGACGTTGAGCATCATCTAAAATAGTTTGTCAGCTCCTGAAAATGTCGTTCCGAGATCTATGGTGGGCCGTGAACCCAGTTCAAGAGCATCTGTTTGTAAATATTTAGCTTCTACGATCTGCTGAAACAAGCCAGTATCACAACTACCACAGCCTAGATTTCACTGGCAAAAGTGGTCGTAAGCTGAAATTTAATGGAAAAAGCTTGTGAGCTGCTGGATTTGCATAAGTGCATGGTGATGAATTGTCACGTCGTGAGTAAACTTCTTATTTGGAAAGGTCCATGGGTGATAAAATCGTTTCCGCCACAAAAGTTCAGGGAATGGTGATCGTGGAGCTGGGGTGGATTTCAAGGATGATAGAGACAAACGCGTTGAAAAGCAAGGAACGCTCCGTTAAAGTTTGTTTGGAAATTTTTCTTTTCAAACGCTTCATTTCCTAAACTTTATGAAAAATTTCGATAAAATGATTTCGTGAAAAATCGCAGTGAAGACTTCATTGCAATGCTTTCGTGCATATATTTTGCCCCTAAGCCAGCGTTCCAGGCCTTGCTACTGAATGAGATAAAAATTCTCATAAAATTTGAGCTTAGATGGAAGCCGTTATTTCTGCAGTTTTTACCACTATCACAGATGAGTAGGGCCCCACTATACACTACAACGCAAAATGAATGGCTATAATTTACTGCCACACTTTCCTGGCATGCCAGTGTGTGATTTACAACAGAAACATGCAGTCTTGTGTTAAAAGACTGCGCGTAGATTATAAAAGTTATGTATATTCCCGAGAACGTAAACATTCTCCAATGACTGGTCGATGCTTTGAATCGAAACAACTTACACGAATTTTTATAACAGTGCGCATTTTCATCAAACCTTTTAATCCGGGCAATTCACAGCTCTGACCATATTTACAAACAGGGGTGGATATTAGGATTTAGGGGCCTGAGGCAAACTCTCAGAAAGAGGCCCCAAAACTTCGCCACTGCGAAAGGTAGATATGGGCCTAAGTGCGATAAACGAATTGGGGGCACGGTATTTCTGAAAAGGGGAGGCGGGGAGACCGCCCCCTCTCCTCCCCTAATATTCAACCTTGTTTACAAGTCTGTATTTTTATCCATTATGCAACATTTTTGCATGGGAATTAGAAATTGCTATAGTGGCTGGAGCATTTTTGTTGGTTTATTCTTTCCCAGTTTTGTCTGAGTGTACAAACTAACACTTCCTCCGGATTCCTTTAACGAATAAATGTATTTCTGTAATTGTCGTTTACTGCTGCTTACCCAAATGATGTGGGCCGTGAATCTGAAATAAGCAAATAAATTATAGCAAATATTTGTTTTTACGATCTTGTCGTAAGTTCCAACCGAAAACAATTCCGTAAATGCTTCTCCATGACGTCGCAGTTTCTTCTGTTTTGTCAACTTCGCAGTATGTGTCAAGCTTAAATTGTCCTACTTGGGTGGACCAGCCGAACATTACAATCTAACAAGCTTGAAGTCTCCTGCTTTCAAGTAACGTTCATGGCAGGGTTGGCCAAAGAGGTCTGGAGAGCGAACTGAGAGCGTTGTACCTGCTTGGAACTGTTTAGCAATGATACAAAAACAGACATTAATACAAATAAAGCAAAGTGTTTGAAAGATGGAAATTGGCAAAGCGCGTTGACCCAAAGAGTTAGACTCCCTTGTGTGATTAGAAAAATTTGTCAAAGTTGAAATACCAAAGCAAGTTTTCTTCGTTGGCTTAGTTAGGTTTCAACGTTTTGCTTTGGTGCCTGATGATGCAAACTAATGCACCTGCTTTTCGATCATGAAACGAAATGTTTACGCCGTCCGCGAGTCCGACAAGAGCAGTAACTGGAAGATGTATGGGCTGCAGACAAGGAAGGATTAACGTTAAGCGCAGAAAAACGTGCAATCTGCCAAAAGGACGCTTTGATCTTTTCCCAGTAGATTAACAGGAACAAACCTTTAACGGCGATTGAACTTTTGGGGCAAGACGTTTTGGGGCGCTTCGGGAATGGAAAATAATGTTATTCTTCTGTTCACCACGGCGTATTACCTAGAGTAGATTTTCCTTTACAACAGGGGTCTCCAAACTTTTTTGTCCAAAGGCCACATAAGCTATTACAGAGCATATCGATTAGTGGACGTCTTACGTAATGTGATTGTTTTGGAATATGTTACACTCTACCAAATCAACAAGTTTTTGGTAAATATAGTATTTTTTATCATTGACAAAACGGCTTCGCGGGCCGGATGAAATGGATTCGCGGGCCGCATTTGGCCCGCGGACCGTAGCTTGGAGACCCTGCTTTACAATAACACATTTCCAAAATCTTCGCTCACGCTAGTGACCATCACATCCGTCAAAACAGTAACACGACACACATGTTGCAACTTGGTTCAGGTAACTTCATACAGGGTACCAAGAATTGGTTGGAAAATGAAACCATGTCGACATGCGTAAAAAACTTTTTTTTAAACTTGTGCTTCACTTTAAATCATTCACAACGTTTCCATGGCGACTGCGCATTAAGACCAGCAAAATAAAGCTAGCATGTGCTGAGACAGTATGTTTGGATTACCGCAAAGTTTTGTATCTGCCTCGATTGATGTACGTCTCCTTGCACTGGATATGACCCTGAACACGATAGTGCAAGTAAAGCTTTTGCGAGCTCTGTATGCAAATATATACTGGATCGTTGGCTCAACACACAGCGCAAAGCCTATCCTACTCCACTCAACTCGTTTCAGGAAGTCTTGGCGTACACGGAGATTTGTGAGATAGCAAGCAAAGATAATTTTTAGGTTTATCTGTGGCAACATTTGTGCTTCCTATTGAAGACTTTAGAAAACCTCCAAGTTTTAATCGAAAGTAGGACGAAGAATACATAACCAGGATTAAATGAATTTGGTTTACTAAATTTTGAGCAGTTGCTCAAAAACCAGTTGTGGGATGCCGTTTTGAAATTAGCTGTTTTGAAATACATATGGCAAACTCCTAAATTCTAACTGAAATGGTCAAACCCAATTTTATGTGCACTTAAAGACTTTAATATGATCTCTTGCGCGAAAAGTCGGTTCCCGTTCGATTATTCGTTACGCTACTACGTATTTGAATAGTCCAACTCGGATACAAGTCGAATTACAACAACTCCATGCGCAGGTTAAATTCGGCATACAAGCTGTCTTTCAGCTTCGCAAGTGCTGGTTGTGATTGTCAAGTTTGCAAACTATGGCGAAATCTACGTAATGGTGGCTTGGTCAGATATGCACAATAAGAGAAGAAACAAGGTTTTGAAATTGTCTGAGAAGGTGCAAATTGCACTTGAAATATGCAAATACAACGGGCCATAAGTGGAAATGGCATAGCCAGCCCAAAATTTTGCTGGAGCCAAATGCTTTGACTTTAAGAGAACAACAGTATTTTGCTTGTGAAACAACCTCTCAAAGCACAAAACGACAAGAAATTATAGAAATTTGGGGGTGCATGGCCCCCTTGGTCCTCCCTGTCTGCGACTATAACAAGTGGTTTCAGCACGTTGCACATCTTCAAAGGAAATAATCAATTTCATCGGCCATCTTCTATAAAAACAAAATCAACGAACTTTGATCCATTGAACAAAAGAAACAACTTGCCTTCGTTTGAACAAAATTTTATGCAATCAATGATTGATTCAACAAAGCAGAAATCTACCTTGAGACAATGCTCGCGAAGTTGTAATACAGTAGTTCGTGCATATGCAAAAGTTGCAAAAATTATACCTGCTTTATAAATGAACAAATTTATACAGTACCTCGTGGTAGAAAAGGCACTGTCTGATAAAGCAAATTATGATTGCAAAGTGATTTTGTGTGATACTTGCTTGAGCAAGACGTATGGTTCAACTCAAACAGCGCACTGAAATACTGCATAGTCAAAGCAAAATCATGCTGTTGTCTAAAAAATTAGTAAGACGCTTACGGTGACAAACGCTCTGTAACAGGAGTGACCAACAGGTAGATCGCGATCGACCGGTCGATCGCCGAGTCTCAGTTGGTCGATCGCGTCTGATTTTGCACTGAATTGACAAGATGCCGCAAATAACGTTTTTCAATCAATATTCAAGCAAGTATTGTCATGATATTGTGAAGTGCCAAATTAACCAAAATATGAAAGTGCGGCTCTCGATGGCAAATGTGTGTTAAATACAACTTCATTTACAGGAAAAAAGTTGCATTTCATGACATTTTGTACTTGTCACTTTCTTACAGACCGGTCTATCGCGAGTTATGAAGAAATTTTCTAGTCGATCCCAGTCGAAGACAAGTTAGCCACCCCTGTTCTACAACATGAACGAACCTAAAAAATTTCCTGCGACCCTAAGACGCCCGTAGGGTTCAACTCAGGGATGTCGATCCTGCTTTAGTGTATGCACCACTGAAAAACAAGTTGTCTTTGGTACATGTAGACTCATTTTTACAAGAATAGCTTTTCAGCATGGTGTTTCTTTCCAAGGTGCTATACCCAACCATTGTTTGCCAGATTTACTGCGATGTAACTACGAATCCGACACCTGAGTGGAATAGCATGTGAAGGTTGCGAAAGGTTTCTCTGAACCTTCAGCCGACTTCAGATAGTTTGTGGCGCCCTCGTTTCAACTTTCCTGATATGGATTGTTATGTAATGTAGCGGAACGTGAAGAAATGCTGCTTCGTGTGTCTTGACTTCGACCTATATTGCGCAAAGCATAGATTGTTCTGACACAATGGTCTACTTAACCCCTTGCGTGTATCACGCTTTTGTGGAGTATCCCACGATAGGTCAAGGTTGTGTTTCAGTGGAAAAGCAAATGGTAGGAAGCGCACGGGCCGCTGACAGTGATTGACCGTAAACGTCGTGCATTGTTTTGTCACTCCGCTGCTTTGTTTGGAGTCAGAGCTATTTGTCCTGTGCAGTCCGCTTGTCGCAAAACCAATCATTACGCTTTTGTCGCGAAGCTCTCGAAGACATCTGCGCCACACTCTCATCTGTTACTTCATTTTCGGCAGCGCGGTAGAGCAATCGCTGGGATGCTTTCCGAACTACCGCGCATCTTACCAAGGGAAGAAAGCTAACAATGTTGCTATTTTGAATTGGAGAATTTGGATTGCAGGCCATGACGCTGTCAGTGGGAAACGGTATCTTGTATCTTCCGTAGGCAAAGATCACATAGCCTCTCATCATGAAAAGGCTGTTTTCGAGTGTTTGTACCTGCAAGGCGATCTTGGGTTCATCGATTCGCTTCATTGCTTACAGAAAATTTCAACGCTCAAGGGTGAAAGTTCACAAAGAAATTTTCCAGGTCAGTGGTTCTTAACCTTTTCTACACATATTACCCTTTTATCAAACAAGGTTACCAGATTCACTCCCAATACACTCATACATTGGTTGCAATTTAAGATTCAATCAATTTACCCCCTTGAAAGATAAAATTTACTCCCAGAGGTAAATTTACTTCAGGTTAAGAACCACTGTTCCAGGTAATAGGTAAAGAGTTTTTTTCACTAAACACTTTTTTAAAGGAAAACAAGCACTCGTCTGTTATTTGTTCGGACATTTCAGGGTTCTAACTTTTTTAACCGCATTCAGTGCAGTGCAACTGCAAAGCACGACTCAATGTCACTTGAGCTTCTTCAGAATTAGTTGCAAATAATCTCTTGGCAAGTGTTTTCTTTGACTGCGCATTCAAGCCGATTGTCCACAACTTACCTTGGGAGTGCATTTGGTCAAGTCTAGTACGACGTGCCTCTTGCGTAAACCGCTCGTCTCATCAACGGTCAAGTTTCCAGCTTTCCAGATGAAAAGCGCACTTTGGCGACAACGCCAGTTTTGCGAAAAGCAAGAATAGAACTTCTACGGAAGAAACAGCTGGCAACTTGGAAAATTGGACAGAAAGCGGTTCGGAGCTCATACTTAAAACTTTAACAATAAAAAGCTAAAGGCCTTCCGATTTCCAAGAGTTTGACCGACACGACCAAACCAACAGAAACCCAGCTGGTTTGTTCAAACGCAAACAGTTGGTGTTTCGGACGTGCTCTGGTCGTTAGACAAGAATTATTTGCAAATAATTGAGTTGTTTTTCTTCCAGCATCACAATGGGCATTGCGAAAAACTAAGGTAGAATTTTTGGTCGATACCATTCTTCGGCTAAAAATCACTTGCTTGTCGGAGCAAAGACCAAGTTCAGGAAAGGCAAGGATCGCGCGACGCTCTTCATTTTTCATTTTCTTTTACGCAGGCCCGTAGGCCAGTTTTAAGGTTTGGGGCAAAAGACATTTTAAGGGGCAAGGTGTTTCTTTTTATTATGGGTTTGAAAGAAGTTCCTCTGGGCACAACAAAATTTGGGAGGCATAAACAATTTGGGGGCACTGCCCACGGCAGTACAATTTGGGGTACTTTACCGCTTGAGGGCGCAAATTTATATTGTAGATGCATTCACTTTATTCTACACAGAATCCTCGTTAAGCAGCTGAGAAAGCACCTTTTTCTGGATATGTGTGACAGTACCTTTCACACTAACTCACATATACTCCAACTGTTTTGTCACACAGACTGCGTTTCTTGCACTATGCTGATGTGTATGCTTTGTTGTCTCAGTGTTTTGCGATAGTTTACAGCCCTACACATTGCATAGGGACTATTTACAGGTGATTTTTCGAGCATATCAGTGTTTTCGGTTTCTTAAACTTCACTTATTGCATCCGGAACCAAAAACAAAAGCAACTGAACTTTTATGAAAGATAAACATCAAAAAGCATATCAAAGAAGTTCACCTCTGATCCTAGAAACTACCAATGGTTCATTTGGTTAACTCGTACAAACTGGTGTTGCGTTGGAGCGCCCCACACTTATCAGCATAGCTTCCCACACCTCTGCATGCCTGGCGCATATTTCACGTCTGGTGTCACTCCACAACCTTTATATTGTAGGCAACTTATGTCCGATAGTTCCCTTGGTCTAGCAATCTTCGGACTACCTAAGAATTCGTCGACTCGGCTGAGTCAACGGACTCGAGGTCATAAATGACTGCACTGTAAACAGGAACGCCGGAACACGAGCATTTCCCATCAGTCTTTTTGCAGAAGGGGACGCAGGGCAGTAGTGCTTTTTTAAAACAAGACTGTTTCTCATTTTATGCCGACTTTCAATCAAACTTCACCGCGTCATGCGACTCCACATATCAAAACATTGCCCTTCTAGCCAAAGATTGTACATCACATATAAAAGCAACAATCATTCCCAACGTGTATGCGTTTTTGTGTTTAATGTGTAAAGTGGTCAACAGTTTATGGTTAAAATTTTTACCTAATGATGTTCATTATCAGAAAATTGACCAAACTTATAGTAACTTTTTTCATGTCCCAAGGCGCTTCCTCTGCCCTGGCTAGAAGTATAAATGCCTTGTGTGGGACCTCTAGAAAGAAAAGACCAATGACGAGGTAACCAGAAGCTCATTTTAGAAAGCAGTTGTTTGACGAGGTGCCTGACTGAAAAAAAATTAGCGTTTTAAGCAAAACGTTGACCTGAACGAAGTAGATAACACGTGGACAACATTATTAGAGCATTCCTGCGCTTTGCCGCTAATGCTTAGCATTGACGGATTCAAGCTTGCCATTTGGGAAGCGTGGCGGTTGGTAAAGGGCCACCAGAAAAGCTACAATAATTATCACATCACTGTGTGATAAACGGGTATAAGGCAGAAAAATTGCGACATATTTTGCAGAAAGGTTACGATTTTACTGGACGCGATGGCCACTTGAAGTCCTTAGGAAGTGAAAATGCCCCGAATTATTTCCCTTGGAGTCTTCAGTGGTGTGCAAGGTAAATTAAACTGTTTTCGTGTAGCGGTTGTAACCTCTGACAATTCGCGGTAATCAAGGCGACACTGCAGAGATTGTTCAATAGAATAATACCACTTGAGCATGTGTACGGTAACATGTGCCTGTTTACTTGTTAAACAACCCTGTCTCCTGTTAGATTTTTTTCAAACCAGTTTACCACAGAACTCTTATTTTGTTCCAGGTGTTTGTTGATGTAATTAAAATTACATCACAAGTAATCGATATGTTAATAGAACATGTTAAACACTTCATAAAATATCAATATAGGTTCATTTGCAATCACGGACGTCAAAGACGAATGCACATTTTAGATAAAAAGTCTGTTGTCATTGGCTGCAAACAATAGGCAATCAATACAGTGAATATGAAGTGGTATGCAACTGAATCTTAACTGTTGCGCAAAACTTTAGAAAAAGCAAAAGTGTATGCACCCTCATTTTAAATTGTTATTGCCGTCCGTATTCATATATACCGCTCATGCTATTTGCTCACATAACATGAACAACTACATCTGAGCAGCTGGCCAAGCACGGGCCATATTCACGATTTTGTTCACGCGCCGATTGTTCTAATGTGCCAGTGTTTGAAAACAGGTCCCAAACGACTACAGTCCGTATCGCCTTTGCATGAAGCTGCAATCGTCCAAATGCCCACAAACAATCGCCGGTGCATTTTGCATTTCAGAAAACAATTCCAGGGTCGATCTTTCGGTGACAGGTTTTGACCCCCCAACTTTACCCCCAAACGAGTGATTCACACCCAGGGGACTTCAGCAGCTCCTGCATGAGCCACTGAGGTCGGCCAGGATCAGGCGCGTAGCCAGGGGGGGGCAATGGGTCCAATTTCCCCCCCCCAATTCCGAAAGTTGCACCAAAAAGTTTCAGGATAATCAAGCTTTTGATGTGTAAGCCTAAGAAATACTTCACTGCAAATCAACAAAACTGCGGAACCTTCCGCACTTCAACCTTTAATCGAACCTGATCAAAGCAGTATGGTTCACCAAGTGCCCACGATTAATCAAACATATTGTGTATACCGGCATTGGAAAATAGATTTTTCCATGTAAAGCCAGGAATTTTTGTAAGGGGGCAAAACCGTGAAAATTTATTTTTTCTAATGGAAACTAAAAAAACGATCTTTTTTGCTAAACATTTAATAAAAAAATGTCAAATTTCAAAATGCAGGGAGGGGCCATGGCCCCTTCTACGCCTCCCCTTCCGACGACCATGGTTGCGTGTATAGTGTAAATGTTTGAGAATTCATGTCATAGCTCAACATTTACTTGAGGTTTCAGCTCCGTTTGGAAGCTAGTGATAATGAAATACGAACGTGTATCTAACCGCTTGTAAGCACTAACCAAAAGCAAAAAAAAGAGTAACGCTTTTCGCAGCAGTTTCTGGCGCACCAGCCTGCTGTATCGCACCTAATGGTGATGTAAATTTAATTTCAAGCCAATCGAAAAATTTCTTCTGATAACTTTGGCGTGCTACAAATACTGTATATTTTGTCCTTGTCTGCAGCATCAGCCGTAGCCTTAAATGAACATTATAGATCTTTCTTCTTGTGCAGTTTTAAAACTAAATAGAGGTGATTTACGTTTTATATGCCTTGAAGCTCAAACTGTGACTAAGAAGCAATCCAGTTTCAAAGTCTTTTTTATTACGGAAATAGGCCACAGACCAGGGTTTCAAACTCAAATTGCTCCGAGGGCGAAACGCGGACTTGCAAAAGAACCAGGGCCGCATTATGACGCTGACGCAACAAAGATGGTACCGGAACTTTGC
>JGI24158J21664_10000193_pt1 | contig 45861 bp, 34 predicted proteins | sample Ectturendosymbi3_FD_21664 | JGI IMG/M metagenome (IMG submission 21664) | reverse complement strand
TTGCAAGATGTCAGTTGTATCGTTTGCTTTGGCCGTAGTATTTATTATAAGGCTATTTAGCACTTCCGCTTTTCGTGTACCATACGTGCCTACGTTTTATCAGTATTTTAGTACACCGCAGTAAACACGGAAATCGACTGAATCGACTGCAATTTTTATTATGCAAGCAAAGTTGGTGCCACATCAAAACAGATGTAATCAATAAATTCACCGGGCAAGCAACGGAAACTAACTGCCCGTGCGCAACAGATCGTGCGTTTCTCTTCCGCTGTGCGCGCATCGTGCCTTGGCTGGTCGTGCGTTGAACCGTGTCGCTCAACAAAAGCGCTGCGGCTTCATCTAGTCACGTGACCATCCAGCCTCAACACGCACGTGCCACGTTGTTGATCACTCGATCGGCATGCTGCGCCGTACGAGCTGCCGGTCACGTTTCTACAGCTTGTTGACTGGCTGTTAATGAAAGAGTTTGCTATGCGTCTCGTCTGGATTTTTTCGCTCTAGCGTAACACCTTCAAATGCCGCGATACCTACTACCAAGTGTCAACAACTGGCCTGTACCAAAAGTCGGTAATTTGATATATTTCAAATTCTTTAGGTGCAAATATCCTTTGTTTGGCATATATGAATAGTTTTGTGTGTTACTAGTATGTTTATTTCTATGAGACCTGTGGAAACCTGTAGCCAATTAGAAAAGACAATCAATAAATTCATGTAAAAGTAAATGCGTTCGTGCCTGGACCGAGGCTGTCTTTTACAGCGTTATTGTCATCGAAAGCTATTCGTCCCATTTTCCGATGTTCACATACTTTCCACGCATGCGTCGGGGCATTATGGATTTATATGGTTTTACTAAAAATACTGTCTGTAAGTGACATTTAGCTTAGAACATATCGCCTCATTTGAAAAGGTACTGTTCTTTGACTTTTTTGGCCACTGATGCGGCGCTGTATCTGAAAAGCTTCCCCACCAATGGAATAAGCAGATATAAAGTAAAAATTGTTAATGACAATATTCGATTTGTTGGTGTTTTTTTTCAAATTCTGCATTCTATCCATGGTCAATGAAGCATGAAACGTGACAGTCATTGACACTCCGTGACTTTCTCCTATTGCGTAGTACCGTAGTATCTGTTTGTTTTTGTATCCTGCTGCGGAAGGCGCTATTTTGAGTGCGGCGAGCAAATTGCCAAGCGCCATGCTTTTATTCTTTAATTTGAGACAGTGCTTCTCAAACTCTGGGACGCGACTCAAAAGTAGATCCACCCAGTCCCGACGCCATGGGGGGGCTTTGGTGAGCTTAGCCCCCACAAACAAAGCTCCAAGCCCGCTCAAACTGAAATATGAAAGACTATAAATTAGTGGAATTTTTGTCAAATTTGAATGTCAAGCCCCCCCGCCCAAACGTAAAAACCCCCTATTGACGACTTTCTGGCGACGGTTCTGGGTCCACGCTGGGTCGGATTAAGGTGGACGCTTGTTGATGCTGCAGCATTACCTGTAATAGGCCCAGATATTAAGCCCCTGTAATCGGTCTGAGTGCGAATGAGTGTCGGAGAAACATGCACCAATGCCGAGAAAACAGGCCTTTTGTTCACTACACTATCAGGCCCAATTTCTGCTTAATCCAACCCTGGGTCCGCGTTTGATTTGGTTGGGCCGCCGTAATAACATTATTAATTTGTACAGAAATTTTATGAAGTCCTATCGACCTTGAGTATTCTTCTGCATAACTTTATTTATGACACGGGAAGTCTTGTAGCCACCAGTTGCTACTGGAACTAAATATCGCTGTGACGTCACAACGTTCGCAAATGTTTTTCTTGGCAGGCGAGGTAGTACAGTGGCAAGGTAGCAGTTGTATTCCCTAGTTTCGACCTTTTACAAATTGGACCTGAAATTTAAAAGGTGGTTTGCTGAGGTAGGGTCGCCGAAAGTATGTAATTCTTTTAGGCATAGTACTTGGGTCGTCGCAATAAAAAGAACAAAAGCGTCTCACAACCAGGGTTGCCAATTTGGCATTTTTGAAGCCAGATTTTGAAATTCTGGCTTTTTTGAACACCTTTGGCTTTTTTTGGAAATCAAAAAAAGCCAAACTAAATCTGGCTTTTTTCATTCGGAAATGCTTGGCTCTGGCAAAACATTTTCTGAGTTGCATATTCATCACTAACCTCTTCTTACGAGAGTCTATGACCATGCAGGGTCCACAGAATATTGCAAAGATTTTAGTGTTGCCGTAAGGATGATCGATGTTATTGATAAGAAACAAATGTACGACAGCGTAATTACGGAGTAAGAAAATGATTCTAAAGATTGGAATTGTATTATATCGATGTTTCTGAAGAGTTTTAAAATCTATTTTTGTTTGGTTATGCATGTTTTATGAGTATATGCCTTAAAACTGCTGCCTGGCTTTTTCTGGCTTTTTTGGGACAAGGTCTAGCTTTTTTGGTGAAGATGGGTTGGCAACCCTGCTCACAACAAGTAGCAGCCCACAGTTTGTCACAGCGGCAACCTTGCTAAGCGCTGACATCAGATCTAGTATGACAATCTTCTCTTGACGCTGCATAGCTTCAAGGCAGCTTGACATTGAAGATGTGTTTTGTCTCAAGTGGTAAGACGTGAATGCTTTTCACCAGGCCAGCACACAAGAAGTGGAATACGTCACCTGCGAACGTGATCGCCAACATATCGCCGCTCTCGCCTTTGCGTCACAGTCGCTGAGAAAGTGACCGGACACAATCATGCTGCTTCAAAGCAGGCAAGGTAGTCTCCCGACTCGTGACGCTGTCTTTGCATAAAGCAGCGTTCCGCCAAGGTCTCCTAAATAGACAGGACTTTGCTAAGCAGGCGTAACGCGAAAAATTACTTCACATTTTGCACAGAGTCTTCAAGTCAGTAGGGGCAGTTCTTCAGACAAGGTTTGCCTACTGTGACAGAGTTGTCCTTGTCACGCACTTGATGCACATCTGTTTTGTACTTTTTCGCTACACGAGTGTCCAACGGTTTTGAGTGAAGCCCTACAACTGTTTAGCAGATTATTTCGTGGGACAGAGTTTCATATGACGATATGGTCGTGAATAGTCATTTCAGGCTCAGCTTCCTGTTAGCCGTACAGCCGAACAAACTGGAAAGGAACAAAGTTAGAACAACAACAACATCGTAGAAAACAATTGTTCTTGTTCCCCAAGAGACATGATGAGCAATGCGATTGCCGCATAACGATTTATTTTAAATGGACAAACTTTTAGCTTTTTTCTTGCCGTTGCCATTATCAGAACCAACTTCACTGAAACAGTACCTGCGCTCAAAACAGTTCAGACGCACCTAAAGTGAGTTTTATCTCTGACTAAGTTGTACAGTGCTGCAGCCTGCACGCGTACGGAAAGTAAGAAAACACAGCTAGTTTTGTAATGCGGCGATCATTCTATCAACAGCTGATGTATTGTGACTGTTTTTTTTTTGTAACATAGAACGTTTGCAACCATTCCCATTCAATCATGATTGCAAATATTCTGATAGGTAAATATGCACTTGGCTCGAATTTCATATGAGCATGTGTTAATTTTTACTCTCCAGTCGCGAAATGTGTAAAAGAAGGAAATAAGCGTTGCTTCTGGTACGACATAATACAGCTGGAGATTGTCTGACGATAGTAAGAACATTTGTTCGCTATCTTGCTCTGTGAAAAATGTGGAACAAGGCTACGTGCTGTCTCCACGTGAGACGCTTCCGGAAAGCCGGTTGCGAAACTATGATGCCATAACGCAATTACCGTGAGTGTATTTAAGTGATGCGTCAGTGCGATGGGAAGCGTTAGTAACTTTTACGCTTACGAGGGCAAGATGGCCTATCATGCTAGATGCAAATTTGAAGTTGGTTGGCGAGAATTTCAAAATATAGACGGCAATGATAGGATCCACACAGTAACACGTGCGTGGCGAACAGTGCTGATTTTCAGGTTGACTGCTGAGAAAATAAGTTACTGAGAAAAATTGGGTAGGAATCTAATTTTCATAGAATAAAGACGGAAAGCAATCGACCTATTGTAAATTTTTGTTGATAACAAAAGTAATGGAGAGTAGTCAGTTGATAAAAAACATGTAATGGTAGGAATGTTCAGCTTGATATTAATAGCAGTCCCAAAATTTGTTTGTGGAAAAGGTGTGGGAAATAGTCACTGGCAATTATCAGCAGAAAACATAACCGTTAGCTCGAAAGAAGTTGTCGTTCGTGGATTTTTTGTAGTGGCATGGTGTCAGGTTTCATTTCCGCTGTTGAAGTCAAAATGCTTGTGCAAAGTACGAAAATACTCGCTAAATTTTCTACGTTTTCGAGTTTATAGTGGAGTAATGCAATCTCAACCTGGCTTTCAGCTTGCGATTTTCTCGAAACATTGTTTTAAGATGCAGAAGTGGAAAGGTCCAAGCTGTCAGAAAAGAATCTGAAGTAGCTTTAACGATTTTCAAAATGAAGCAATTGCGAAGCAGCAGGTTTAAAAGCGAATCATTCCATGGAAGCAAGAATAGATTTGTCTACAGCATTTCCAATCAGGCCCGTAACCAGCTTGGAACACCACGGGGTGCAAAAATTTTCTGAGAGGGGCCCAAATTTATAGTTTTAAACTATGCCCAACAGATTTTTCCAGGGGGGGAGAACAATTTTCCAGGCGTCAAAGTTCCCCGTGCGCCCTCTTACTTACGGACCTGTTTCCGATGCCAATCAGGTGAACTACTATCGATATCTTGTAGGGTGACAGTTTTCAAAGTGTTATAAACTGCAAGTAGAAATGCAGTTGGATTAGAAATACCTGTTTGCAGACATCGCAAGTCATTTTATGCTCTTCTCACAAAAAATGATACAGTCCCAAACCTGGAGTAAATATTTCAAAGATTCAACAAAGTTTTCACTATTTTATTGTATTTGGCAACCACTACAGTGTGACAAACAAATGTAATAACCCAGATAGCTTAATGCAGACTGATTCCACAACAATAAGNTCTACACAACAAATCACGCAACTAAATAGAAACATATTGCAAAAGATTATAATGCTGTCAAANACGATGTATATTTTCAGAAAATAAAATAGGATACATCAGGCAGCAAACTTGTCAGTCTTCTGTTAACATTGCATCAATAAAAATCCATGGCAACGTTTGCAAAAAACATTATTAGACCTGTCTTTGTGGTGTTGTTCAACGTGTGAGAGACTGTCTTTTCGACCAGCATTTGCTCATTAAGTCCAAGTATTTTAAAAAAATGTATTAAAAATCATAACCAAGTTCTGAAAGCTGGTTCCGAAAAAAGTCAGCTCTGCCAGCACGGTTTGAAAACACAGCAGGCCCTCGCGTCAGGAAGCCTTGCCCGACCACCCGCAGTTCATTTCGTCAACAATGTGATATGACGTCACATTACGAACGCACATTGCCTGGTTGCGACGCGGTGTTTGAGTCACAAACGCGCGCACTGCGCTTGAGAGGAGAGATTGTTGAAAGGGAAAGTCGGTTGCTCAACACGACTGGTTATGGAAGGGTAGCGCACCTACTGTAGCGTTGCTTGTGAAGAAGGTCGTCGCTGCATGCAGAATTGCTGGTTTCCCCAAACACTACTGCTTAACCAACAGATCAACATCAACGCTATGATTGAGTGATGCAGTTCTGCTGAAGAAAAACCGTTTCCCGCGTTCAAGCAGATTGGGCTCCTGAAAGCCAAAAATGTATCAGCTGTCAATACGAAATATTTGTTTTGCAGAAGGTTATTTGGTTGTAATAGTGAATCATTCGTTACAAACTCTTAACACTTTTTGCCTTGCCTGCTACTCCAAATGAGCTGTGAAATGGAGAAAGAAACATTTGTCCAGGACAAAGCCTATTTGGTATGTAGGAATAATTTATTCGCGTTATTGCTTTCGCAATTATCACAATTTTTAGAATCAATCCAAACAGGAATCGAATTTCATCCGTGTTGTGCAAGAACGTGTGTTAGTTGTACTTCTTAGGATTAGACTGCATGTTAAAAACGTTTACTGCAAACTGTTATAAAAACTTATTTTTCACTGTGCACCTGGCTCACAGATATAATCCACATAAAATGACCACGACAGAAACAAAAATATTTTAACCCGAAGTAACGTTTACTCCAACAATAATATGCATTATTTGTTTTACTATATATGCGTGAAAGTGTTAAGGCCAGAACTACAAAGTGATAAGGCCAGGATGTTTAAAAATATTGAATACAAAAGCAGATTGCAAACTAACACGGTAAAGATAAGGGCTGTAAATTGTAAAATGAATCATTCTGAATGAACTGAACCGCGATGGAGAGGCAATTCGTGATTATAGATGGAACACTTAACCTTTGAGAAATCGACCAAACTCAACGAGTTTGGAAATCTTGAGATGAACGATGTGCTGGCTTTGCCCAAATGCCCAGTCCTCGTGAGGGACGTGCTAATCGTGTTCTGTATTTTGTTCGCGTCGTTGGGTTTAGGTAAGATGCAGCAGTGGGACGTTGTGTCGCCTGTAGTGCTCTCTAGACCTGCTGCTATTCACAAACCAACCGAAAAATCGGCATTGAAAACCGCAGCAAGCTATTTTAAATACAAACTTGCTATATTTCCCAAACTACATGAGTCTGAGGTTGTATTACCGAAGGCTTCAAACCGGCAAACCTTGAAAAACTGACATGTTCTTACAGGCGAATTCTAAGTTCGGTGCCGGTTCCTTGTTCGTCACTGGATTCTTTGCGTTCCTCACTAACGGTTATCTTCTCAGCTACTTGAGTCCAGTTATTCCTGCGCTAAAGCACATGTACAACGCGACTTACGTGGTAAGTGGACCATTGTATTTTATGCGCTGGAAATGGTTCGCTGTGCGTCTGGCGTCTGAAGCCACATGATATCGTTGCCGTAAGCGTTGTACTTTCCCACACGACTAGCACTGTAGAGTATTGGTTTACTTAGAATATGCCGCAAGTTCATTTACTACAGCTTGCATTTTCATTTATTAGAGATATAAGCACGCTACATTTAATGCTGCTTTACTGCGGTCAAATGAATTGTTGTTGCCTCTTTCTGAGACCTGCGACTGGGAGTTCTCGCCACACCAGTTGTGGAATGCACATAAATCAAGTAAACAAGCATTCACGTCAGTTTTATCAGCGCTTTAGCTTAATTTGAGCATCCTACTTAGCACAGCTGCATATCCCCAGCACAGCTGCATATCCCCAGTCCCGTCGGGCTTTCTTCTAAAGTGAAACAGCACAGCTGCATATCCCCAGCCCCGTCGGGCTTTCTTCTAAAGTGCTAGCGCGAAATGTAGTTTATAAGTTTTTGTAGAATTGGAAAACTTATTTTTAGCGAACGGCATGCTGTTGAGGTGAAACTTAAAAACATCCAATGCATATGGTTGAGAGCAGCGTAAAATGAGCGACAGCGCTATAAATCAACAAATATGGCATGCTTACGACAGCGCATTCACGAAAATAAGTGCTGGTTTCAAAACAAACGTTCATCAGCCATTGGCAAACGTGGCAATTGGTCAACTCTGGAAAAAAAACATTACTTGTTCGGGTTTTTACCCAAAAAATATAGTAACATGCTCCAGTTAACCCACGAGAATCAGTGCGTCAACTGCTTTTTTGCAGAGTGCTGGAATTGGAATGACTTTCGTCAACACTCTCTCAACCCGAACGCGCTCAGCGTAATGGTAAACTTGATGCTTAATAACGGAGAAAGGAATGTTTATAACACAACCCAGCAAACAAGTTGTGTAAATGGAATCAGAGCAAGATGTTTTTAGAAACTAAATCGATAAGCAGTGGTGTTACCACAATCATTACGAGCATGATGTTGACGTAAAACAACCCGGCAAACATGTATAATTGGTCAACATAGCAAACAAGCAAAACTAAAAACAGGGCAGCAGCACCGTAAACGATTATGAACCGCAACAGAATATTCAGCGAACCTAAGCCTAGTTTCTAACTTGAAGTAACCCAGGTAGACCATTCAACATGAATCTAGGTTTTTCTGAGACATTTCGGTGATTTGTTTGGGCCATTTGTCCGAAATAGCTTTAAAAAAATTCTGTAATCTTCGTTTGCGGACATTTTTTGACCGAAATGACTTACCCTTTACGGTCATTTCAAAAAAACTCGGACACTGACCGAAAAAAAACAGACATGAACACTTATGAACTATACTAGATTTGTGGTTAGATTGGGTCTATATCTTGAAGTTACTTTAGTCGTGAAATATTATTCAAAGCTAATGTATGTTAATTGTTTTGACGTCTATGTATGGTGTCGCAGTGGTGTTAAATTTTGGCCGAGACCTATAGAGGGTAGGTGGTAATAGAGAAAGAAAGTTGTATAAAAGTTTCAAATACAAATTTAAAATTTTTGTTTGAAACAGAAACTTACGGATTACCGGTGATTTTAGTTCCGTTAGTAATAATCTCATTAAGTATTGGTTTACTACACGGTACTGGTGCTATTAGGTGCATCCAGTTTTGCTAAATGCAATTTTGATTACCTGCTGAGCTGTTTGGATAAGGGTGAGTGTGCTGATGTGCAGCTAGATTGCCATCAACTTTGAAGTACTCATCTCTGTGTCATTACGCACAGTTGATGTATACAGGATTGAATTTTAATTTGGTTAAACGCAATCCCTGTGTGTACTCGAAGATCAACTTTGAATTATTGCAAAATGGCACGTAAGCGGTGACCTTTTGCTTTACGTGTCATTTCTTGGCCACACGTCCAAGAGGTGGAATGGTGCTTCGGGTATTTCTTTTAAAGGGTGATTGAAAAATTTTGCGGACGATTTTGATACGGATTTTGTTCGTCACGCGTTTAACGGAAAAGGTTGTTTTTAACAATCATGTAGATTTACGCATCTTAAGAATAATGCACCAAGAGTCTTCTTTCTGTATCAGATAAGACATCTGTAGCAATCGTTGAAGTCTTTTTTCTATTCAATTTAATTTAAGCTTTCACGTTTGCAATTCTTATTGCAGGACCAATATGGTGAAGACCTACCCGAAGATACTTGGACATTGTATCTTACTTTGACCATCTCGTTTCTCATAGTTGGTGGTCTGGTTGGGGGTGTGAGCAGCAAGTACTGGCTGGCACGTCTTTCACGAAAACACCTGCTGCAGCTCTGTCACGTGACCAACATTGTGGCCGTCATCACTATGGCCCTAGTGGGGGGGTTGACTTGGTCGCCGATCGCAATGATCATCGGAAGGTTCCTTAGTGGTTTTCCACTCGGAATTTACTATAGTAAGTCGTGAGTCGTAGCTGTGTAAAACTTGCCATAGCAATTAATGGCAAAAGAACAAAAATGTTTTATACTCACTGTGTTTGGTGCTTATGACTGAGTTCCGCAGATTACAAAATTATATACGTGAGGTGCTGTCCGCTTATTCAGTTCCACATGTACAAAGTTGTACTTCTTTGCACTGGTCACAACACCCACGAACAAGCCGGTAACTATGTGGGGGCATTCGGGGCCCACAAAAATTTTTGTGCCCCCCGAATTTTGTTGTGCCCAGAAAATTTTTTATTAAAACATCTTACAAAACCAAAAATCTTGCCCCCATAAAAATGAAATTTTCCTCCCCAGAAAAGCTAAAACCTGGCTACGGGTCTACGCGCGAGTAAGAGAATGTTTATCCGTGTTCGCAGTGTACGCGCGGCAACGAATCCTTGCACTAAATCTGAATTAAACTGTGATGATGTCACAGTAAAGCACGATCTTGTTATTTGTCACCGACAGGCTTGATACCGCTGATGATTGCTGAGATGAGTTCACGAAAAAGCCAAGCCACGTGGCAAAGTTGTGCTGCCACCGGTGTTACGACCGGCGCCCTCGTCGGGGCGATTTTCGCTCACCCGAAGGTAGGTTGGTACCGTTGATGGTATTTCGGCAATAGGCGAAGCTTGTTTTTGCTGAGTACGAACGTACACACTTGTTGGTTCCATGCTTTTACTTAACTTTATAGTTCGCTTGAGTCTACTTCTCGTATTTGTTCCGGTTGCCAACCGCGTAACTTCGCGGTCTTTCAAAGCATCAGTGTTCTTATTATTCTTATTGTTCGCATGAGCGTAAGGCAAGTTTGTTCCCGCTTGGGTAGTAATTCATTAATTGCGTTTTAAGTATTTAAAGAAGCAGCTGTGGTAGCTTGCTTCAGACATTGATTACTATGCGTTACTACAGTTCTACCAAGAGCTTGGACTGAATGGTTGTTTATATTGCTTTCGTTATGCCCAAGAAAGGCTTTGATCTTCAGTGGAGTTCCTCCTCCATCCAAAGTTTTCTGCGCATAAAAATTTAGGAATTTTTTTTCTTTCGATTTCACAGTCGCTTCCTATTTATTTGCGGCGTTCTCTGCTGTGCTCGCCTTTAACCTCGACCGCAATGCTATGCAGATCCTTGGAAGCTTGCAGTTGTGGCCAGCCCTGGTCTCACTGCTGGCTGTCCCGTCCATCGCGTACTTGGCCTTCAGCGTTTGGATTCCTGAGACGCCTTACTACCTGTTGAAGAAAGGCCATCGCGAGAAAGCGCTCCAGTCGTTGCTGAAACTTCGAGAAGACGATGAGGTGGGAATCGGCTGTTTTGTGCAGTGTGTATTTGACAATCGTCAGTTAGCGCTAGTAAGTCCTTACATAACCCTGATTTGTTTCCATTGTTGCAAATGAATGCCTTATAAACGTTTGCCCGACTTTTTCGCATGTTCTCTCAAAAACACACGAAAAGTTTTTGGTCCAGGCCAGTGGCGTAACTGACGGGGCGTAAGGGGGAAAGGTGCCCCCTGGCAAGCTAAATGTAAAAATTGAGCCCCCTTCAGCTGACATTTTGATATTTAGTACATTATTGTGGTTTTCAGTTGATTGTTGTTTTTTTGAGTTTTTCGGGGTGGTTTCGTTTTTTCAGCTAGTGTTGGCATCCATGACATCCGAATTCACTATCATTTCTTACTTTTTTTTAGTGTTGTCTAGTGCCCTCCTGCAGTGTGCCCCCTTCAGCTAAGCTTTGCCCCTCCAGCTCAAACGTCTACTTACGCCACTGGTCCAGGCTGTTTCACGCAAAATGGTTATTAGCCCAGTACGTTTCTAAAAACATTGTTTTAAGACAAAAAACACGAAAAGGTTTGGTCCAGGCTGTTTCTAAACCCATTGTGTTAACGCAAATATTGCCACATGGAAATCAGTACACGATTATAAACTAAGCCGCAAAGAAGATGTTTTTGAAAACTACGACACTGTCAGCCACAAAGGATTATCGCCAGCACGAGGCCATCAGTTGGAACAAAAATTTTATTGGTACAGATTATTTTAGAACTGCAGACATCCAAGGTTGTACGTAATCCTCCTCCCTGTATGGATGCGCTTGGCAGCATCTCTTATTTCTTCAAAATAATTTGTTGACATTGTGCCCAGGAGCTTTGCGCTAACGAACTTCGCAGCATGCAGCGTGAGATGAAAGAAGACAAGGTTGTTGGGTTCAAGGAGATGATCTCGACAAAACAATACCGGTAAGCGTTCTTTCGACACACAGTACATGCTGAATATTGAACAATAAATGTGAAAATCTGGTTTTGATAAATACGTATCTGCTGTGTTTTCGTAAACTGGTTTAATATTTATTGATGGTTTACTTTTGCCCTTATCTAGTTCCCATCGTCTGTCTCTGAAGTAATCAAAAGTGAATGTTAAAAAAATATTGGCTTCGTGTTGTTATTCCGCTGGCGTGAAAAGAAATTTCCGACTTTCCTCTGTCACGTTCGTCGTTGTTCGTTCTTTGTAAAAATGTAAAGGAGCATAAGTAGTTGGCTTTTGTTTAGTCGGTTGGTTTTCCTGCATTTGACTGTTAAATGGAGTTGACTGGAGCCACAGGGTAACGGCAACTGTTGCAAATTAAGTTAGCTCACAATTGNTGTATGTTGTTGTGGAGCACTATCTCCACCTTGTGGATGCTTTGTCAAAAATTATTTACCCTGAGGTTGACGTTCTTTGTCAGAAATCAGCTGATTGCCGTTTGTTCCCTGTATGCCAATCTCATGCTTTGCGGTTTCAACAACGTCATACTCTACGCTGATTACGTCATTCAAGAAGCTGGCGTTTCTAAGAACGCTTCTGGTTGGGCGACCATTGGAATATTCGGGTTGCAATTTGTTGCCAGTCTCCTCGGGGTAAGTTAATCTGGAGCGACGCAAAATGCTGCCCACGCGTTAAATTTGAATAAATGATTTAGTTTTGACACAATGAGGTTTACCACATGCAGACGTGCTGTTCGTTGTAGTTCTTCATTTAATTGAGCCAGTAAAATTTGACCGACGTATTTAAACGGAAACAGCTAGCCCGAACAGCAGGTTAGCTGCTGTAGGTACGTGCTGCCATCGCAAACTGGTAAACTGCTTTTCTTATTAAGTTGTATTTCTGATCAAGTGGTGTGGACTTCACCCTGCTTGTTTCTTTAATTTTCTAGTTAAAAAAACCTACACTGCTATCTTTTCCACTCACTGCCCTTACGCTAAATTGCAAGGTGTTCAAAAACAGCAATCGCAATCTTCGAATGCAAATTGCGCATCTAGCAAAGGTTATTCATTAATTTTAGTTCTGTTTCACGAATGAAAAGCATGGTACGTCTGTGGACCGAAGAAATATAAAACCAATTTATGTTTGTAGTGAACAGCTTACCAAATAAGGCTGCTGCTGATACCGATTTGTCCATGCCTGGATTGTTTCGCCTTTTCCTAGTCTACATGCCTCGTAAATTGCCATATTGTTGTACTCACAGGGGACCACGTTAACTGCTCCAGTGTCGGTATCAGTATATCCAAGTTGCCCTATGCCCCTCCCTAGAACGATCGGCACACTTTCCATATTTATCGAATGCTTTTGAGTCATAGAGTCGTTTTAACGTTCGCTAAAAGCAAAGTTTCTGTGTTAGTGGCTCATGTTTCATTTATGTAACTTCTTTCGCATCGCAGTCGTTCTTGATCAACCGCTTCGGCGGCTTGAAAGTCCTAGTGGGAGCCAACATTTCAATCATCCTGGCACATGGTCTGTACACTGTCTGTCAAGCAACAGTAGACCGAGAACCGACGGTGATGCCTTTATTAACAGTGGTTGCAATCGGCATCTTCATGATAGGGTGAGTAATACTCATGCCATCTACGTTGTTTGCTGTTTATTTTCGCGTATTAAGAACGCTCTGCCTGAGGTTAATTTCCTGTTATTGTTTCTGTAAAACGTTTTCATTTCGTTTTGTTCTTTTTTGTTATCTTTGTTGTTCGGATTCGTTGAAATATGCAAATTATATGTAAACTAGTTTTAATCCTCAATTGCTCTATGCAGAGCTTTGAAAAGAAATAACAAAAATTCACGAGTTTTTTTTGCAAAAGTACATTGCTAGTGCAACGAATTGTGCCTTTTCAACAGAACGAAACTTCTTGGAAAAAATTGAATCAGCATAAATTAGTCTGATTTTCAGTCACGACACTTTTATCACTTGTTCGACAGGTGGTCCGGCGGCACCAACCTGGCTACTTTCGTCCTGCTTGGAAGTCTGACAGTTGAATCGACACGCCCTACCGCTTTTGCTTGCGGGGGTGCAGTGTTATGGTTGACAGCTTGGTTTGTCGGATTTGTTCCGCCTTACCTGCAGGTGACTAATGCGACAAATATGATGGTCAGACTAGATCTATTTTTTATTTTTTGCAATAAAAGATTTGGAAAAAGGATGAAACCATTCGAAACAAGCAACATCGTTCGACTCAAACTTTTTTATTAAAGTTCTGTTTCTTCGTGAGATGAGGAAACATTGTGATAAAACTAAAAAACATTGTGATGTCAGCCATTTGTTAAACTGCCGGATTTTGTGGCTATCTTTAACGAAAAAGTATGGCGTTGATAGTCGCGTTGCTTTCACTTCGATTGGCAAACCGCTTTTCCCGTTTCAGAAAGCTTTGGGGCCGTACTCGTTTACCATATGGATGGGATGCACACTGGTGTTTCTCATCTATCAAGTCTTATTCATTCCCGACACTAAAGGGAGAACCCCCGAACAGATACAAGAAAGATTCAAGTGAACGGACTGGCAAGCAACGCCTTAAGAAGTGGTGGAAAGCTTTCTCTTGCGGGCTCTTCTAATGTTAGAGACCAAAGAAGAACGTCCTTTTTGCACATACGAAAGACTTCAACATACTATAATTCGAGTGCTTGTCAGTTTGTTTTGCTGTTCGGTGAGACATCCTAATGAGTGAAATCCTGTCACATGAAACTTAGGTGTTATTGTTGTTGTATTCGTTTGTTCTACGCATGTGCTTGAACATCCTAAACCTAGTAAGGTCTGTCGAGGTAGCATCTTGATGCGCTCTTACGATTTTACGCTCAGTCCGCTCTCCGTTGTACTACATCAATGGAACTGGTGATGACGTTGATTTATTACATGAAAACAACATTGTTATTGCAACAGGAATTTCAAATAATTTTGACCTGGAATGTGGTAGTAAAATGTGCTACATCCTGGTGGCTAAATGTGTTATAACGTCAAAATAATGTTATCAGCATAACCTGCAAGTATTTATTTGTAAGAAATGCTTTCTGTTTTCGTCTGTTGTTTGATATTGTTGGTGCCGCACCCCATATTGCGCGTCCAGGTTTGCAGCGTGTCATGTCTGTGGGACTGTTTGTCAACCATTCTTTCTTTTTGTCTTTGTGATTATTGCTTTCTCTGTTTTTTCCTTCTTCCTGCTCAGCATCGTCCGACCAACGGTCTCTACGTTCAGCGTGTCTGTCCTCCAGTATCACACTGTAGACATCAAGCCAGCTTTGCAGTTGCGACCGTGAACTCTCACAGCCGTGACTGATTTTGCCGTCTTCCTTCTCGTTCAAACGAAATAATCCTCGTCATAAAGAATGTAATTTTTAAGAAGAGTGCGTGTGTTTTCCCCTGAGGTCCTCAAGTGTCTGCAACATGGCGGACGCATTCCTACTTCAGAAATATTCCTACAGACCGTTAACTTGGTGGACTTTTTTTAAGTTGCTTTGAAAATTCTGCGTTAACTGTTCGAAATGCCTAGAAATAATGAGGGAGAACGATGATTGAACTGTCTCTATTGAGCATGATAATAAACACATTTGTGTCACGTGCATTTGTACCGGTTCGGCGTCGTAACTCCTGCCACTTGTACAGTTTTCTGTAATTGTTTTTCATGTAAATCCATGTGCGAAACCGCTTTGATAATTTTCTTGCAATTTCCATGGTTGCAGAATATCTGCCCTGAACACGACGCGAGCAAATTCTAAGAAGCTGCATTTGTTTGGTTGTGTTTGAACAAGCACCTTGCTTCTTTGGCTTGGCAGCTTCAGGACGTCAGGTCGATTAGTTGAGAGACTGACCCACGCTGCTGCAACAACTAGGTTTCCTCTAATGTAGTAGGAATCTCAGCAGAATCGTAATCTTCAACGCGTTCCTCACAACCATCAAGTCCCTACAATAGCAATCTGGAAAATTGCCTCCAATTCCGTTTTTTCGTTAAACGTTCAACTGAGTATGCTATAGCTTGATAATCTTTTACGCTTAAGACAGCAATTGATTGACTTAACTGCAAAATTATGCTCTATAGCTTGATAAATCTTTTACGCTTAAGACAGCATGCTATAGCTTGATAATCTTTTACGCTTAAGACAGCAATTGATTGACTTAACTGCAAAATTGATCTGAAAATTTACCTAACTATATAATGCCGAACAACCTGTAAAACTGCTTTCATCCTTCTCAACAACAGAATACAGTGTACCAGAAACGCTTGTACAAAATCAATACAATACACCGACCCTCGGTCTATTGTTTCAGGTTATGCATGGTTGTCTTTGAATTAACTGGGGCTATTGCATTTTGTATCGCAATGACGGCGTAATGTTGGTCACGCAAATGCTTGAATAGACATGAAATTGAACCAGCAAATGAGGCGATCTTGGATTTTCTAGTAAATCTTGCTTGCTTCAAGGACTTGATCGTCGTTAAAATTTTGTGAGTAAAAATACAAGAAAACGTAAATACGGGCAAACGTTTCTGCTCATAAAAAGTGAGATAAAAATGCTTTACCTCCTTTTGTAGAGCTTTATATTTAGCAGGATTTCCCAGTACAATTTGGAGCTATCTCTTTCAAGAAAATATGATGAAGCTGTCGAGGTCGACTCCTGCTTGGTGGCGCTCGTAAGTCACGGTGTTTCAGCTAATGGTTCCAGTCGAGCGGCTTCATCTGAAACCTACGTTTTTGCTTGCAATTAACCAACAGACACTCAGACAGCAACGACATACGGTAGAGTTGGACAACTTTAAGCCGCTACACTAAAACAAGCCATTAGTTTTTCATGAGCTACTTGTTTTTGCCTTGATTCGTTTAGTTGCTTGGGTTAAGATGGAAATTGGCAAATGCTCTATTTCTCAAAAAATCATTAAAGTATGCTTAAGTTTGATACAACAGATTTAAGCAAAAATCCTTCCCACCAAAAAACATGCGGATTTGTTTCCCTGCAAAACCACTATTAACTTAAACATCTTAGCTGTGAGTTTCCCCTTTTTCAAATCCTCTCAGGGGTCGGCACGCGTGTCACATTTTTCACGCCAAGCAATTTCAAATGACACGCAGAAGTTTCACGTTTTACATATCCTTTTTCCTACGGTTTGCACAGAAGATAAATCGCCTTGACTTCATTAAAAAAATAATTATATGGTTGACGCATTGAATGATTTGAAACCTTATGTCGGCACACAGTTTGCAAAAGCTTGCAGACCCTTCTCTGAAAACATAACGAGAAAACCAGGTGATGTCTGCTTTCGAACTGACTCTCTGTCTTGGCGATTTTAGAGCTTGGAATCTGCCACAAATTGTGAGAATGCTACAGAATTTCACAGAACCTTGAAAAGACTAACGAGTGCACTTTAATACGAAATCTGTGTCGATTATGTCCTTCCGGTAAAGCGAAAAACATCTTCCGGAGGAAAATAGAAGGTGTTGCATTATGTTTTTCAGGGTTGTGTTGTATAGAAAGTCTCATACAACTATTCAAGTGAAGTCTTATACAATGCATATTTTAAAAATGGAGATAATCAGCCAGTTATAAATATAGTATTAAAAAGACGTTTAGGTAGCCAGTAAAATGGCTGTGACTGGTCCTCACAGCAATGTAAAAATCACGGTTTTCTTTTGTTTTAGGATTGCCCAGACTTCCAAACAAACAAAGGGGTTTGGAATTGCAGAAGGAAAACATTTTCGGACGTTGAAAAATATTTAACAGCAGATTTACTGATCGTTCGTGCTTAAAAGTAAGATTGCACTGAGTCGCTGTGAGAGCGCTAGTGTGACTACAACTATTTACCCAAATCAAAAGTTAGCGCATGATGACATCAGCAGCTCTTATCAACATTGTAAGATAATTAGAAACACAACTACTGTAAACCAAAGCAATGCGTATTAGATCATCGAGTGCAGTTCAGCAATTGGCTTAGATTCTGATTCTAGTTGGGATGAATTCAGATAGTTCCTACTTCCTTGAGGCTTGCTTGTCATAGTACTGTAGTTCTGAGGATAAATTATTCGCTTTACCCAATATTCTCAGTTCACTGACAAGCTATGGCTTGCATAAGCACATTGTATAACTTTGTGCAGGGTGCATTATGTCGCAGTTTAACAGTATCATTCGCCAGTCAGTAGCAATGGAGCTGCAACTCTGACTAAATAAATTTTGAAACAGATCAAAACTCTGGAATTTTTGTAAAGTCGAATTCTGAAAAAAACAATACAAAAACCATTCATTTAAAATAAGTTCATATTGGACGTGTAGACAAAACCCCTGTTTCACAACTCAGTGAATGCTGGTATACGATGAAGGAGTTGTAATCAAAACGTCCAATAATTTTATTCACAGCAGAAATGTGGTTATTCCAATATTCTGTTGACCATAACATTAAATATTTTTGAAACCGAAGACTAGAACGCGCTTGTTGCCGCTTTGCAGCTTTTTGTGAAGTAACAAAATCAGACGTTACTGTATCCGATACCGTTTAAAAAGCAAACCGTTCACTATGAACGTTCTATACGAAGTGAAAATCTTTGCACGAAAGTTAAGAGGAAAAACTGCATTCTGCTGAAAACAAAAACTCTTTCGTATCTGTTTAGATCAGTGCTGATCTCAACCATTGTTCTGAGTGCCGCATGCGGCTCCCAAGCACCCTTTGTGCCGCCTTCGGCAGTCTTTTAATAAAACCTCTAATAGTTGGAGTAACAGACTTCGTTCTACTCTAAAATAAAACGTGCCAATTGACTTGTGTTTTAATTTTTTAGAGCGGCGCTTTAACCAAGTCGTAAGTCTGGATTTGGCTCCCTTCAGCGTAAAGTTTGAAAACCACTGGCGTAGGTCATTTAAAACCGCATGGAATAGCTATTTTCAACAGCAGGCGTTTCACTTCGTTGACGGTTAATGCAAAGCGATCAGGAGAATCTTTAATTTGCTGATTAATCTTTAGTTTGCCGACTGTTCTACAAACGACTGTGCTAGGCAGAAAAGTTATTTTTGCTTGTGCCCGGATAAGAAAAGACAACCACCTTATTTTCCCTTAAAACTGGTGAATTTTTGCAGCTTTGCCGTCGGCAACGCAAATGCCTTCGAAAAGGAATGAAACCGATTGCCGTAGTTTTCCGATAACAACGTATAATTGACGCAGTTCAATAGATGCGGGCTTCACACGTTTACAAGTGCGCAGAATAGCAACGCGAAAATACACGACATGAACGCTCAATACAAACGGTGGGCGGTAGCGTAGAGAGTCCATGCAAGCCGAGGGGACCGGTGTGCAGGCGCTTGAGGTATAAGGATGGCCGAGGAAACTGATACACGCCTACGCGTTATGAAACAATTGGACAAGGTAGTTTACACCTCACGCTTCGCTTTATCTGATCGAAATCGCAGTGAACTGTTGTATGAGAACACTGTTGCCGCAGGTTTCGATTGACCAGAATTCATAGTCACAATGTTTGGTGCTTTGCATTCGTTATCATCCGCATTGGAAAGGGTGACATTACGCAGCAGTCATTCGGAAATGCCTGGATTGCGATAATACTCGATCCTTACCACCGAATCGGTTTGTTAGTCCCATAGTTTAGCGGATCATCGGGTAACTGGTAACCGTTACGTATTTTTCTAGAACTCATAGAATTGTTGCCCTACCGACCCTTTCGAGAGGAAAATGCGAGTGAAAAGTAAATGAGTCAGAGAGAAATTTCTCGGGGTTGTTCAAATCGATCAAAAAATCTTTTCATTGCTGGCGATGAAACAGAATGTTACCGTATTCGAAAAAACACAAATATTTTTTCCAAAAAATCTTTGTGCTTTTTTGAGTCATGGCATCTGCTCATCAGAAGATCATCACTGTCAATATATGAGTGGATGGGACAGTTTCCAGCAGCAGAAGGCAATTAGTGGTGAAGCTAAAGTAACTGGCGATGGATTCAGAAACGCCACCAGGTCTTCAGTAGAGGGGCTTTACGTTTCTCCAATGGAGACTTGACATTCTAAAATTTGACGAAAACGCTACTTATTTATTGCGTTTTATATTTCAGTTTGGAGGGCTTGGAGCTTTGTTTGGGGGGGGCTAAACCTACCAAAAACCCCCCGTGGCGACGGGTCTGGACGGATTATGATTGCCCATAACCTGGTCTTTGAACTTGTCGTATAAGAGCTTTCACGCAGGCAACGCATTCGCTCTAAGCGGCGTGAATGTGATGACGTGTGGCCCCCCCTGCATTGTGGGGTCTGAACATCGGTTTTGCTTTCCAGCCGTGGCCATTAAGACACCCCGATTAGTCTGAGAGGGTTCCACGTCCACGTTGGCCATGTTTCAAAAAACGCATCGAAATTCAAGACTTGCCGAGAAGTTTCCAGGCTATGAACCGGGAAACGCAAGATTGTGTCTTGCTATCCCAGGATAGGACGTGACTGCTGGCGACAAACCCTAGAAGCGATTGCTTTATTGTGACGTCACAAGAGGTTCGTGACTCCACACAATGGGTTGTGGATTTGTGCAAAGAACACTCCCAGTCAGGAGCGCTGCCCGCCACGTCGCAAACGAAATATAGTAACGACGGTGGTGGGGTGACATGATGACATGCCCCACTCACAAANAAGGAACAGAGGGTTTATGTAAAAAGCAAGAACACTTGTGCCATTCGCACGACCGCCATTTCGAGATGCAAACTGCAACAAACGTAAAATACAAACTTGCCAGGTTTTATGTCAGAAGGCGGCTTATCTTTCGCGTTAACGTTTAGTAGAAAACGATGGTTTTGCGCGTCATCATCATGTTATAGGTGTGGCAAAGTGGTGGGGGGAAAAATGTTACTTTAGTCAGGCAGCTTTGAAATACGACCAGTTTTGGCGAAACTGGCCTGTTGTGCTTTTTATAAATGACTATACATTTGTGCAAAATAGTTGCTCTTTCGACAGATTTTCCGCTTCTTGAGCATGGAATGGTGCAAAGTGGTCGTGAAGTACAACCAACACACAGTTGGACAAATAATGCTGATCAGCTAATCTCGAAATAAATGGTTCTTAAATGCAAGCAAAGTTTTATACTAAACTTCCCTCGCCGAACCTATTTTCGGATCGCGAACAACGTAGCAATATTTTCTTACGCACATGCAGTATTTTAGCTTGGCTAAATTGAATCTTGCGTTTTTAACACACTTTATAATATCGTTAAGAAGTTTAATCAGTTTTTTTTTTCAAACACTTGAATATCAAGTTCGTCTGACTGATTCAGATTTTACGTTTAGCGATGCCAATGCCATTTCCGACCGGCGGGGAGGCAGTGGCGGGGGGGAAACCTTCCCATCTGTTGACGTCATTGAAAGAATTTTCGTGGTGTTGAGGTCGTGCTTAGCGCTTGCGTTTGATTCTTCCTGAGATAATGCTTCTGCTGAGCCTGGGTTTTTCTTTTTAGCTTCTTTTTCGCGCTTCTTCTGCTTCATCCGTCTGTTTTGGAACCATATTTTCACCTGAAATCCGAAAAATATAATTTGATTATGATTATTATCACAGTCGATGGGAAACAATACAGAAACGCTTGCTTGTTTTCTAGAAACGAGAAAAAACTGTTTGTTTTTCTTTTATGACTGGCTAAAATATGCAAGAAATTGCTGAAAAGAGCAAAATCGAGAAATTAAGGAGATCACCTAATATAACCGAACAACTGAAACGTGAAAAGGTATTAGTGACAAACATGATACGTGGATTCAGCGAAATGCGCGGGGTAGCGCACCAAAATAAAATTTTGTGACTAAATCACAAATTGCAAAAGTCTGTTGTTCCTCCAGATTCATCTTCAAACACAGATGCATTGCAAGTTTTTACATTTCTGCTTTTCCAGCAATATACGTGTGGCACCCGATGGCACAGCTGTTAACAAAGTAGAAGTCAACTGTCGCGCTTGTTTGCCGTTATGAAGAAACATTAGCAATTAATTTCACCGTAAAATATTAGTGCATCCATTTTCTCTTTTCTCGGGTGATATCACTCTATATTATTCTGCCAAATGTCTTATTCACCTGCACAGGGTACTTTCTCAAGATCTTTCCACGTTATACAACTGGTCAAAGGCTTGGAATATTAACTTCAATCCTTCTAAAACTGCCACTATGCCAATATCTAACCAGACGAATATCCATCCCCCTCAATTTTCAATAATATTTACCTTTCAGAAACCAACACACATGAACATTTGGGTTTAATCTTTCACCAGTCTCTCTTGGCATACTCACATTCTCCACCCTCATTAGAAAGTGATGACCAAAATAAATCTTCGCTCATTTTCTAATCCATTACCTCGCCACTCTCGCCTTGCTATCTACAAAACAAACACATTACCGATTTATGATTATGGAAGCATCATCTATGACAACTGCTCTGTTAGCGACAAACATTTGCTAGATCAAGCGCAACCCTCCGCAGCTAAAATCGTAGTAGGCTGTTTGAAGACTACATCCTGTTCATATGTTCTACTTGATCTTAAACCTTCATAGTGAATTATCTATGCTAGTGAAATATCTATGCTCTGCTACTTTTCTAAAATATTTTTTCGTTTGGTAACCTGCCCTTTCCCTGTAAGTCTCTTTAGATTGTTCAGTGAATTTGTTCCCTACACTTTGCGCCACAATCTAGACCTTCAGTTCCCATTTTTTAAAAAAGTCTCTGGCATTTAACTTTTTTCTCCGCGAGGCCTGTAGCTTACAGAATTCTCTCCCACTTGAAATTAAATCTTCTCCAAGTCATGCTTAATTTCATGTATCGTCTGTTATCATGTTGCAAAACATAGTACCCTCCACCTTCCGCAGTTAATCCTCATTTGACATCCGTCCGTTGTATGCTTCGCCTCGCCTACACTCCATTAAATATCAATAAAAAATCTTATCGTACCTGCGTTTGCGGTGATATCTAAACTGAGATTCACCTTTGCTTTTACTGTAAATTTCATGACGCCGCACGAGCGATCAATCCTTTGCAATATGGTCTGTAATATTGCAACCGACAACAAATCACCTGAGCTCTTCGGTTGTCTGAGGAACGTTGAGTTGATGCATATATTCTTATTTGGTCTGCCTGAAGACGAACCATCGCATATCTCGGTTGCTGTGTTTTGCGCGGTGGATGATTTTCTTAAGTTTTGTAATAGATTTTGAAAACATCCACATGACTTTGTGCATAGTTTGTGGGAGATTCATTCTTTTCTGCTGTATTTTTGTATTTTTGTATTTTTTGTTCATGCCGATCTGTTGCAATTATATATATATACATGGTGTGCCTGATGCGTCGACCTCCGTTTTCAGATGCTGTACTTAATACTGTTGATGAATTTTTGAAAAGATTCTAGTGATGCAGTGTATTCGTTTTGGCATTTCTTTTATGGTTTTTAGAGTTTTTCTTGCGTTGTTTATCTTAGAAAGCTCGACGTGACACGACAAGATTGCACAAGTCAAGCGACCGTCTGCAGCATGATTGTCGTTAAATAAATAAATAAATCAAAAAAAATTTTTTCACTATGACAGAAGTAAGGTTGAACAACGCCTGTAACTCCCTTAATTTGCGTCTACCTCGCAAAAGGAATAACCATCGGAAAATATTTCAAACGTACCTCAGGATAACGTAAATTTTTTCTAATTATCCAACTTTTCAGAAATATCCTTCGGCACCGCATTCCTACAAACTAACAACAGTGAGATGCTCAGCGTAAAGCGTGGAGCACAAAACCGACGTGAAGATGCTTTGTTCAACTATGCAGTTTAATTTAGTTTGATGCAAATACATATAAATGTTGCTCCAATTTTAGTAAATCTTGTTTTTGTGGCAAATATAATGAACATGTTTCGTCTGGATCATATGTCAGGCAGATATTGAATTAAACTGTCTCTAAAATGACTGAATTGGGCTTCAAATTTAATTTTACAGGCCAGGTAAAAATTCAGTGGAGGAACGACTGACATTTCATAATAAGACTGCTTTCTAGACTTTCGATATTGGATATGTCGCGGAACAAAAAGAGCAACCGTTGGATAGGTAGCACTTTAATCTTGATAGAAATTGTTCGTTCGGCACGTATTTTCAGTGGTTTACAAATAGAGCAAAGGAATGTCAAGAAAAGAAGCGAAAGATGCAGGGTTTGTATGTAATGAGCGTTTTCCAAGCAACCTTTGTAGAAGAAGATAATCAGCATAAATTGCTTTTAACAATTACAGCCCGGAGGAATGATAATTCAAACATATCGCATCAGATTTTGTTTACTTTTAACTGACCTGCTGATAGTCATGTACCTTGGATTGGTTACGTGAGCAGCTATGTATTTATCCCAAAAGAAGTTGAAGCCATTTCGTGGCAAAGGACTAGATGATAGTTGATAAGGAGCGGTGGCAACACTCCACGCTAATTTTTCGCCACCGACACAGAGTAGTGGCAGTAAACGTGACTCTCTATGCAGACAACCATAAAACCAAGGCAATGAGAAGGTTAAAAATGGCTGTTTTTGCATTGTCGCATTTTGATCATTCCGAAAAAAGTTTATCTTCGTCCGAAAAACGGTTTATCTTCGCGCTGCAATAAGTTATAGTCTTTATCATCTGTGGCATTCATACATTCATTTTCATCTAGCCGCTTTTTACCTGGGGTGTGTTGCGGGGGCGCTAGAACTTGCTCCACACCAAAAGGACCAAGCCAGGTTGGAGATTTAATCACGCCACCTGGTATTTGGTCGATTGTAGGCCAATTTACGCGGGTATGGTCAACAAGACTTGCCTCGCCAATCGCTCCTGGAACTTTCTGGGCACGTGGCCGAACCAACGTTACTGAGATCTCTCTATTCGGAGAAGTGGTTCGGCATTCAGGTTTTTACGAGTTTCACAGCTGCGCACTTTGTCGCGAAGTGCAACGCCACAAACGTTTCGCAAAAATCCCATCCTTGCTGCTTATACCTGTGATAGCAGCAACACTATTTCGGTAATTACCCAAGATCCATGATCACAGGTGAGGATCGGAACAACGACTGATTTGAAAACTGACAGCCTTGCTGTGTTTGAAAGCTCAAATTTTGTTATCACAGAGCGATGAAGCTTACGCAGAACTACGTGCGCTTTACCACATCCGAGCATCAGTCTTTTTCCTTTTTCCGCCTTCCGTCACTGGTGATTTGTGAATAACATTGCTTGAACTCCAGCATACTTGAACTTTTCAACCAGATGCAGCGCACTGCTGCGTATTTGTAGATTACACTGACTTGGGTTTCTGGAGAAACGTAATACCTCGTTTCTTCTGCTAATTTTCATTCCCGCCTGGTCGTACGGTGCTGAAAATCGATCAAGTGCATGTCGAAGGTCCGGTTCAGAGAATGCAAACAGCACCAAATCAGCCGGGAAAAAGCAAACGGTTGATCCTTCACCTCCCAACAGTGACACCGTCATCGGTTCGCCTGTGACTGTTTATCCAATTCATACAGACTATGAAAAGGAGTGGTGATAGCACAAACACTTGTCGGTGTCTTAACACGCACAATGAACGGTTGTGATTTAACTCGGCCGTCACGAACACAAACTTCTGAGCAAAAAAATGACTTGACGCCCAGCAGCAGACGGTCGTCAACGCCGTGCTACCGCAGTACTCCTCAAATCGTATCCCGAGGGACCCGGTCGTTTGTTTGTTTTCTCGCGATCGGCAAAATATGTGTTGAAACCTACGGCGTACTCGCAAAATTTCTTGAAAATGTGTTGAAAAGTGAAAAGTTGGTCTGTGGAGCTAAGACCAGCATAGAAACCGCAATGGGTATCCTCAGCTTTGGTAGAATTATTTCAGGGCACCTTTATTCAAAGTACTTGGCATGAACTTTTTTAGGGAGGCTAAGGGAGAGATGCCTCTGTCTATGCCAGTGTTTGTCAACATGGTTCAAGTGGACCCACCGGTGGTCTACCTGGAATTTCTAGTGGTCCACAGGGATTTCCATAAACCCTTGTTAAAACATTCACTGACTTACTAGTTGTTCATGTGGTGTCAGCATAGCAAAGTGTTCCATTGGACATTTTTCAAGAACATGGTCCATGGGCCAATTAAGGTTGAGAACCACTGGTCTATACCATTTTTCTAACTGCACTAGAAATGCGTGAAGCAAATTTTAGCAGCGGAAGTTTCAACCAGAGATTTTAGTACAAAGAGAAAAGGTCTCAAAGCAATTTATTGTCAGTAAAAAAGACAAACAAGGCAGAACTTCTTATTTGGAAACATACCTGTTGACAACACTGTTGAATATATGACTAGCAGCCACAGGTCGTATCTCACCTGCGTTTCGTTTAATCGTAGGGCGGCGGCAATCTCCACTCGTCTGGCGCGAGTCAAATATCTGTTGTAATGAAACTCTTTTTCCAACTCGGTGAGTTGTTTCGTGGAGAAGTTCGTCCTTCCGTTTCCCAGGTGGGCGCCGAAATGGCCATACTCTGCCATTTTGTTGTGCGTGTAGTAAGCTGCGAGACACGAAGTGCGTTCTCTGTTAATTCTGCTTTATCAAGTCTGTTGCGAGCGATTCACGACAAAGCGGCGAGTGCATGCCTTGCCCGAGTACATTCCTTTGCAACTGTTAACTTGATCCGGTGCCAAGCGAAATTTCTGACCTCACGCCATGTGCGCATGCACAGTGTAATATTCTGCATATCAAATACGCTGAGTAAATTGCTGATTTGGGTTTGGTGTTTACGTAAGTGTGTCGGGTTAGGTTTTGGATTAGGGTTAGAAAAAGAAACATAATTGAGGTCTAACTCTAAGTCCAATATTTTTCTGTGGTTATAGTTATTTCCGTACTATAGCTCGTTGTGGGTGTGTGACATCTAACCAAAAGTATTAATTTACACAACACACATCAAAAAAGTAATAGACAAACTTTATTTGTTTGCTCTGAGAAGCGAAATAACTGACAAATAATAACAGGTCAGAAAATTCCCCTGACACCGGGCATGTGCATGGGTGATGACATTTAAAAATATGTTGACATTTAACAAACGAATGAGTCCAGCACGACAGGATTGAGCTGACAGCAACTCTTGTCAAAACGAATGAGTTTGAGCACAAGGCATTGGATTTGTACTTTCTGCGCAGAATTTTTACCGCGTTGGCATGCGTACGTTTCAAAACAGCACTACAGCTTTACGGCGATGGCCAGCATGTCGCAAAACAGTGCTTTCCAAAGAAACATCCGACAGGCCTTCAGTGCGAACGATTAAACATTTTCGGTCACGAAGAAGCTGATGTGGCCAAATTGATCTAATTAGGCTGGTCAGGCAGCGCATTAGGTAGCGTCGAGTAGACACGGATGCAACGTTTTGTAGCCATGCTGGCCTGATAGGAAATAACATGTCGCCCACCCTGTGTCACAGCGGTCGGCTTGGTGGCGCTACAGTTATTGCAGCTTAACAGATGGCATCATCTACTTTACGCGGAATGATGGCAAACATATTTTGAACAAAACAAAAAACTGCATGAGGCTTTTTTACATGGCAAGATACAGAAAAACTACAGGGAGTCTTTTTCAATGGATAAAAAGTAAGAGCCTTTGCATACATCGAAGTGCATACGACGTACACAATGGAAAAAAATTTAAGCACTCATGTTGCATAAAAGTCATTGGTTGTTGTGTTATTTTTTCTTATTCGACTCTGAAAGACTTCCAAGCTTCAGTCTGACCCGTGATCATTTAACTTTCGCGATAAAAACGGCTTTCAAAGCATTTTTAACTTATTAAACACCCTTTTTTATTCAAAGAACGCCACTTATGGCGAAATCAAGGAAACGAAAGTTAAAGGGATGAAACAAGCCGACATTGTTATGGCCCATGTTTTTCACCACTTGCAATTGCGGGATAAATTATGTTCTACCAGCCGCCCGCTTTTTCCGTAAATGTTGAACGCGTTTTTCAACGAGCTTGTAAAAGAACTAATTTCGCTATTCCCTGTCGACTCGTTCTTTTTTTCAAATCGTTAAAAGCTTTGCAGATCGAGATACGCTCGCGAGACACGACATCCTCTCTCCCCCATGGGAATAGTCTCGTGCTGACTCCAGGTGAGAATTGTTTTGTAGCGAGACAATGCCCGGTGCAAGCACAAATGCGCTCCGTCTGTTCCAACACGCGTTCATCAGGCGATGTCATTTCGGAATTCAAAAACTTTTTGACGCGTTTGTCATGGTATGGATACTTGAAACAACGCTATAGCTTCAAGATCTCACAAATGCCTGTGTCCACATCAGTATCTAATTGCCGTTTCTAACTCACCTGGTCGTTTAAAATTTAAATCGAACAGCTGTGTAAACGACCAGTGGTAAACATTTACTAAAATTAGGAAACAATTCTTACGACTAAAGCAGTTTTTCATTTTTTACTTAATGCTTAGCAGTGACATCACTTTGGAAAGCCTACAGACATTTTTGCAGCTCCCTAGGTCAACTTGTATTGCAACGAAAGAGCGTCTCAATACCCTGTGTAGCCCACTTTGCATTAAGTGAAGACAACAGTCTACTCAACAAGACGGTAAGCAACCCCAGATGGTAAGCGATCAATTTTTGTTAATATTTCCTCATGTCTAAGAGACGGAAAACCTGAGTTGAACTGTTTGGTTTTGTTAAGGAATAAAATAAAGCTATAGACAAGTGCGCCTCTAACCAACGCAAAACAGGGCCACATCACCTGAAAGAACATCATAAACAAAAGCATAGAATGTCACGAAACGATTTTTAATGTCTCTGGCACTGTTGCCACAAACACAAACAAAGAAAAAAGGTATAGTTTTTCCAAATTAAAAAACGTAAACTGTTTATTGCAGGCTGAAACAAAAGAACTAACCTTTCAACTTTATGATAGTTGAAAAGAAAAATTTTTTTTTGCACAGTACGTTTAGAACAATCTTTCGTGTTTCTGATATAAAGACCAACCTTTTAAAAAACAATAACGAGAAAAGGCAGATAGCCGATACCAAATGCAAATTTTGTGCGCACATCGCTGAGATGCGGATAGATCTCGAGAGTGTCGGTAAAATATTTGAACGGGGAAATGATGGAAGTGCTTTGGTGGTGAGCAAGTGTTTCTTCTTCAACGCCAGCAAACGGTATAATGTTTGCTGTCTTGGGAATAAAACAGCAGAAAGTAAAGCCTGAAACATACATCACAACTATCAGAACCAAATGACCAGCAACTGGAATCTTTACAATGGATCGATTTGTCCAAGGAGCTCTTCCTTCCGATTTTCTAACCAATAAGAGCGCTTGAGTAGACCATGTTTTGCAGTAACAAATCAGAGCACATGCAAAAATACGTGTGATCCAACTAGGCTGAGCGCAGATGCCAGAAGTTAAAAATGGATATTGTTGCGTTTACGAATCGATTAGCTGCGTCACTGAATCGATTGTCTGCCAATTGTTTGCCTACGCTACAAATCCCATGCGACGTACACAAACCTGACAAAAATCGGGCTAAGCCTCTCGAAAATCCGTTTAAGCGGTAGCGCCTCCTCAAATGCGCTACAAATGCTTTGTGTCGCTTACCAGTATTAACAAAAGATCAAACGCCTTTTCACCATTATGCTTCGTTTCGACGTAGTAGCTTGTGTTGCAAGAAATATTACACGTGCCTTCCACCATGATTCATGAACTATAGACTAAATACAGCCATATTACTGCTTTCTGCCTTTCACGGGCCTTTGTATCTGATTGCCTTGATGGTCTCACGCTCAATTGCACTTACGGTGAGTGGGCACAACAACACAGAAAATTCAACTTGATCCTTCACACAATTCAATTAACGCGACTTTTTTACAGAAGATATCTCAGTGCCTTAAAATTTAGTTTGTCACTAGCAAGGGATATAAGCGCGGTACTTCGCAAATCCGAAACGTAACGAAGGTTTACGACGCGGATCCGAAGCGTAACGAAGGTTTAGAGAGTGGTTGGAGCAAACAGAGCCCCAAATAAGAGATAAGCACAATGAAAGAACGGGGAAGTCAATTGCTGCTGAGGCTTGTTGTGAGAAAGTAATTTGCAAATTAGCTGCAGGCCGCTGTGGAATCGAGGCAGGCAAAATAAAGCCATGACTGTTTCCTGGATCTCGAATTCCTCACTCCCACAGTTGTGTGTTGTCTACCTGTGCAACAGCTTTCCGACGCAACCAAACTGTAAATGGCGTAGAGACAACGGCGGATAGTTGCAAAAGCATCAACACGCCCGCAATCAAATGAGCGCGTTTTGATAAATTTGCCTGACGATGAGCTTGCCACAGTGCGAACGTCCTTGATGTCGAGGTCATTGCCGATGTTTTTGACCGGCGCACAAAACGGAGCCATAAAAGTTTGCAGTAATTATAAAGATTCCATTCCGGTTATCGTAAACATGCCAACTCGTCAGCGCTTTGCTTACGCCTTCAGTCAAAATGGCCGACGCATCGTGCATCCAGACCGCCATATTGAAAGTGAAGTTGCCAACGCGAAGTACATTTTTCATCGCAGTACTTCTTGAAGCTGGCAGTGGCTTTGTGAATCCAATCTTATAAAGTGACGAACGAGTTCCGACAAGCTTGATTCATAAAGTTTAACAGTTTTATAACGACGCGATAAAGTGATAATGTATTATTGTGTTCAATGTTTACAATTTTATTGTCCACCAACATGTGAAACGATATTCAAATCAATCTAATATTGTTACGAGTTAACAGAAAGAAAGCAAATCTTCTAAAAGGATGAAAGAGTCGGTAAAGTTTTCTTTAAATAAGACTTTATGCAGCTAACGTAAATGAATCGCCTTTTTCTAGAGACGACTTGCAAATGCCCGGATGATGAAGTTGCGACTTAACAACCAATCACATCGCAGCAAAATGTGTTTCCGTAAAATATCTGTCGCCACAACCACCACCATGTCGATGAGAAGTGCTTGATGGCGTCGCAGCGGCGGATCCGCATGCTTAGCGCGTTGTCGGCAACGAATCCACACATCGCGACATCGACGCCAGATCAAACAAAATCGTCGAGGTCCCTTCCGCGTTTGATCGCTCGGCGCGCTGACGAGCAACGTGCGGAAAGATCCCGACTGCCAGATTTTCACGCTTGAGAAACGGACAACTAGCGACGCATGTGTGCGGTGGACGGGACCGACAAAAGATAGCATCGGGCGCCAGAAGCGGCCAACCTGGTGCTGTCGTGTGAATCCCGGCGGTTCACCGGTTAGGAAAAGGACAGCAAAGTTCGTGAACTGGGGGGGGGGCTGTTGGCCATGGACGTTAGTGCGGAACTTCGCAGAGGGAGCTTATGCAGCCACAGTCGTCGGAAGAAATTAAAAGTCCGTGAAATTTCGCACTCATAACCTGTGCAAGCACAGCGCGGCGATACGACGTATGGTTTTCGATCAGAGTTTCTGAAAAATCGATATGAATAAAAGCAAAGAAGCCGAGGTCACTCGACTTGTTGTGGTACATGTGTGTTGGTGGAGTAAAGCTCACGGCCAAAGCAATTCTTTGGGGAAACCAGCATTCCTGCATGCAACGACTACCTTCCTCGCAAGCAAACTCCACGCTGCGCAACACCCCAAACCTCTACATCGGTTCCCACACACCGCGAAAACTTGAAAAGGCTTCAACTACCTTTTTTTGCAAACCGTTGTTACCAGATGAAACAAGCGGTGTTTTGTGCTTTCAGCGTTCCACTGCCACATTGGACTAAAACACCTGTGTTCCCTGTTTATAGGACAGCATGCTTGCTGGTACTGCGCAAAAAGCTATCAACGAAGCTAGCTGGGTACTTCTACCACATCCAACAGTTCCTGCCTGTCGAAATTTCTTAATTTGTGGACATGACATGAATGGAAAATATACGTGTAAAATTCGTTTTATCAAATTCAGAAAAACGATTATTCAACAGTTTTTCCAATGACAACCTTCCGATAATGAAAAGCACTAGGGATGTTGGCTGCTATTGAAAATAAAAGAGAAATGAAATATTCGTTTTATTAAGAGGCATTCTCACGGGATGCCAGTGGTCATTGGGAACGTGAATAGTTTTTCGCATGCTTTGCCTTAAAATTTATTCAGAAACTTTAGTGGAGACGTGGAGAAGAAACACGTAAAATATCTCAACCAATATTGTGACTAGGACACAAGAGTCTTTTGAAGTAGGAGCAATTTTCGTCCCTACCATTACCTAGCTTGATCGGATCAACTGCATGATTGTTTAAACTGTTTTTCTTTACGTGACGACACAGACATTCACCATGACTTTTAATAGCTTGAATTAAATGCGCTTTTNAAACCAGGAACTGTCAAAGCTAGTGACAAAAAGCTGTAAGACCCACTATGCATAAACGACAAGTGCATTCTGGATCAAATCCAGCAAACCCAGTGAACAGTTCGCGTGATTCGTAAAGCACCATGTGGAAAGAGAAGATTATCACAAAGTCCGTCGCTCCCCCAAGAACAGGTTTGCCCGCACAGCACCCCGCACAGGGAGTGCGGGCAAAAGTTCAAGCGCTCGAAGTAGCGGCTTCTAAAACACAGCTCGCTGCTACTGTTTACAAGTCGGTGTCTTCGCCCGGACGCGTCCAATTATGCGCCGCGCACTAACGCCGATTGACAAAGACCGACGGAAGAATTTCGACAGTTCAAAGCCGTTTTGCCACTTTGGAAACTTACGAAACGCGTGGCTCCAACTTGGCCATATTTGGACAGACGGGTGGTCCTGGCCGACAAGAAAAGCGCGAAGGTTAATTTGCTTGCAAATTTGTCTGGGGTGTGTAAGTCGAAAGACCTTATTTACAAACGCCCTTTACCGTTTCCGAGTGGAGACAATTCGTTTTCCGAGTTATTACGAGTTACAATAAGATAATTAGCTAGTTTCCCTTCAATAACTCTTTTTATACGCTTAGAGATGAACAACTTACCTGAAATGCTTGGAATAGTGAATAAGCGATAACCAGGTGTGGTAATTAGCAACGCTAAAGCAATCAATGAAAACTTGTATGGTGATTTGTGGCAAAATATGCAAAAAATGCATCATGCATTTCAAAACTACGAGCTTATTTTTAACTTTTTAGTTCTATTGCGTAATTTACATTTTCTTCCAAAGCCCTATTTTTTAACATATATGGATTAATTTATTCTTGCCACATTCAAGAAGATGAATTCCCAAGGTGAAAATAGTTCCACCAGCAGAAAATACAGGGAACCCCTACTTTCCGTTGCCATTTTTTCAGAAACAAACCATTCTTGCGTGTAAAATATAGTTGCAAGTTGCTGCTCTACTTGTTAGCTGAATATATTTTAAAAGATACACCAGTACCTTCTAGACAAACAAAGAACCAAAATTTGGCGGTCAATGTGTACAACCGCGTTGTGCATTTTGGCTATTCTCTACTCTGCTCATTCTCTCTCCATAGACTGCGAACTCTCTATTGTGCGGACTTGTACACACATCTTACTAAGAAGCTCTCGATAATTTCAGTTGAATTGCCTCAAAACCAGAGCGATTTCCAACATCGGCAAAAAAAGCTTAAATAAGCCACTGCAGCAAACTTGGTGGATGGTCGTGGGGTGGTGGGGCAGTCACCTTAAAAATGCACAGAGCTGTGACCTTACGACCCGGCGGCAAAGTATCAAACGCCATCTCACGTTTGTTGATATGGCGCTTTTGTAACTGACGTGCGCGGATGCTGCCACTTTAAGCTAAACAGATTAAGAGGCTTCGCTATTCCTTAGTCATTTCCTTCGCGGCTTCGGCGCATTTAGTCCGCGATTCTGGATGGTGACGTCAGAAATTATGGGCCAGTTGGGTCCTGTCTTGCCCGCGACGAGATGTTACTCACGGGGTTGCGCTCCGGTCAGCTGCTACCGAGGACGCTGAACCCGCGGTTTTGAAATAATAATTTAGGCCTGAAAAATTTCAGGATTCTGTTTTTGTTCTTTCGCCCAGCTGCACATCGTCATCGTCGAGTCACGTGCTTCGTGATTCACACGCTTGCGGTGGTAGAGCGACCACTGGGGCGTGACGGCGTAACCTTTTAACCCGGCACACCAATAGCGCCCTGCGTGTGCGATGGTGCCAATGATAAATTGCGCACTGGAGCAGCTTTCCTTTCCCTGCCTTTCATGCGCATGCGGTTTCTGGCAATGAAGCGTTGCCTTGCCCGAAACTGGTCGTTCAGAGGTTGGCATTTTTGAATATGCGGGATGGGTGCAGGGCAACCAATCGTTCATGTGGCTAGGATATCCTGCCGAGTGCTCTCACAGCAATGAGGTGAGTCTCGGCCCATCTAATCTAGTCTGGCATGAACAAACAGCCGGGTTACTTTTAGTGCAAGGCAAAGCTGTCAGGCTACAAGCCAGCTGCATGTGAATGAATCGTTCAGAAAAAGAATTTAAAGAATTTCCTGGAAAAATCAACTTTTCGTGCAAAATGCCGATCCCGCCACGGGCTGCGTTGTTGCCACTTTGCGATATTGAGGCTGAACGTACTTGGAAAGACCGCAGCAAATAAATCCAAGCTATTTTCTCTACAACAAAAACGTCAGCGGCATAAGAAACATTAGATCACGTAACCACTGACTATTTTGCTGATAAAGATCTACCTTTGTCTCGGCTTTGGGTCAACGCACATCCAAAGTCAATGGCGTGTGGGTGGGCGTCGTTTCGAGAAGCATTAACGCCTGAAAACGTTCAAACCAACCATTTTGCGTCCACCAAGAGCGACCACATCAGACGGGCATGACTAGACGACCGTAAACCTCGCGGAGAGCGAAATGAACTGACTGCAAACACCGACGGCACGAGAGCGTTTGAAGGTAAACGTTCAGGTTATTTGAAGCAGGAAAAGCTAAAGAAGGCGGTGGAAGCACGAAGCGCTGATCACCGTAAAACATTATTGGCACAGATTCGTCGGGGCAGCTGTGTATTTTGCGTACTTTTACTTTGAAGAAAACAAAACACGCCACACGTAACAATATGAAAGTTGTGATCGTCGTTTCCCACTAAACATTTAGTTGTGAGTTTGTGCTATCAGTCTAGCATCTTTCAAAGTCAAAAAATGTATTTAAGAATCGCATGTTCATTTGGCGAAGAGGTTATCTCTGCCTAAATTGAGTTTGTTACTGAATGTTACTGTTGGTAATGCAAACACTGTTAACACATCGGTTGACAAACTTTATCAAAAAGGCACAGTTAAGCATATTACATCCTTGTAATGATTAAACCGTTCAATAAAGGAAAGTAAGAGGGGGTTTGGGAACGGGAAGTAGTCGCTTCTGAAACCAAAAAACACTCCTTTCATGTTAATGCAAACCCTTACAACAATCTTGTTTTTCTATATCTCTTGAGATTGGAGTCAAACGGTCTTCAACAAACTGCACGTATGTTTTCCAAACAGGACTTCTAAAAGTACATCGATGGCTCAACACTCTGGAAGCTTCAAAACGCATTAAACAGCTTTTGCCTATGATTTTTATTAGGTACATCGGTTATTGTTTTTGATAACATTTACGGTTTTTCGTTTAAATAAAAGAATTATCATACATTTATCTATAAGCGTGACATTATTTCGTTCACAAGTGTAATAACATATTTTCAGCAATTTTCATGAAGTTTCTAACGTTAGTTAAATGATCTCGCTTTTATCAGGTCGGGTCAAGGAGGCATGACCCAGAACAGGGAGAAAGTCTCCACACTGGTTTGGTTTACTTGTCAATCAAAGTGTAAAAGACTGTGGGTCTGCCGATACTTTTCATCAAATGTTAAAGATTACTCAATGTGTAGACGACAACTCAAGTGGGCAGATGGTATTATAAGGCAGACATTTTCCGTTGGCAGACAAAATTGGCATTTATTTACAACAGGGATTGAACTTGTTTTCATTCTTGCATTAAGTACTTCAGGTTAACCGTCTAACTGCCCAAACTTACTTTTCATGTTTTGCACCAGCATATTGTTAACATTGTAAATATAACAATAAGGTCGAAATTAGAGAAGAAATTATGCCAAGCCGGTTGATTAAGTCTAAAACATAGGATTACAAGCTCATACAAAATATTCACTTGACTCGGTATTAGAAGCATAAATGAATCCGTGTGAGAATAGTTACAGATCAGTGTTTGACAAGCTGGGGACCATGGTAACTTTATAAAAAAAGTCATTCGGTTTGTTGAAAACGAAACAGACGTCTTTAGAAATCGCAAAATTCGTGTTACTTTTCAGGAGGACGCATCCTAAGTCGAGTAACAATGTTTGACATGTTGTAATTATCAACTAATATGCCTACATTTCGGACGTCGATCGAACTCTCAACCTTTCGATTGACGGGCGGTCACTTTCTGCAGCTGAGCTATCGCCCCCATAAATCAACTACTATACCTACACAGCCACCAAACAAGTAAGCCAATGGTGCAGATGATCATTGAGCGTGCCTTGTATTTCGTTTCTTGCATTGGAAAAGAAAAATCGGAATCGTTTGAAAACTATTTCAAATGCACAGCCATGTTAAGAATTTATGTGCTATTTTGTGGAATTTCCTAAGAATCTGTGCGGAATTCATGCCCAAAATAAGAAGAGCAAGCAAAAAGGGGCGGGTCACGTCAAGAAGAAACAGTGCAGCTTCCTTTGGCAGCTAAAAGAAATCAAAATCCACAAAAAGAAAGTTGAACGGCAGGCAGCACCTAATTAAAATCGCGTCAAGTTGTTTGTTTCCACAAGCTCGTTGCTCTCAAGCGGTTTAACGGACTTAATGACAGCGTGGTGGTAGCAATACTGTGGTGGCAGCTGCCTGTCTCATCCATAACGCTCACACAGCTCGGTTATGGTGTTTATAGCGCGGGATCTTTCCACCATAAAAATGACAGCGTCGCTATGAAACGCACAAAGCCGCCCGGTTCAATCGAAGGGCAGCGGTTCATCTGCGGGGATAGACGCTGTTCCCGTTGTGCACCAACCGAGCTCAATTTTCCCGTGAAGCGTCAAATTTCGGTTCCGAATGAGATCGATTTGGGAACGCGAGTTTTAACAGGCTGCCAGCGCTACTCGGTGGGTGGCACAACTGGCCCCCGACAAAATATCGAAGAGCGTGGTTAGGCCGGCTGGCCTGTGCAAGCGCCAGCTATTTCGCAGTGTTTACCACCAGTTGTTTCAGCGGAACACCGAGAAAGTTTATGCCAAAGGAAAGCGCAACTGCAAGCCGGGATGAAGCTAGGTATCGCACAGCGGGGCAACGAGGCAAAATGTTGCTGAAAGTTTTCTTCTTCGTCAAGCCAAAGGCTTTGTGAGATTTCATATTTTTCACACTTTTTACTGAGAAAAGTTTTGTGCAAATGGCCAAAGATGATTTTGAAATCATATCTCTTAATACAAAAAAAGTTGTAATTGCTACGACACTGATTGATTGTGTGGTTAAAGTAACAAAAGCTGGTGGTTGACAAGTCAAATATCAACAAACATGAGACGTGGTTTTCAAAGAATTTTAGCAAATCAAACCACAAATAACCAAACTAACAATATACCAATATTCAAAAATTCAATACGATTGTATATAAAGAGGTTTTGCAAGGTTTTTCATGATTTGATTATTCTGGTTTTGTTTTTCACATTCCTCGCTTTTTGTAACAACAGAATTTTCGGAACATTTTCGAAAATACTTTCTAAAAATTATAAAAAATTCAATCCCTTCAAAATTCATTAATTCTTCAAAAGAAAAAGATGTTGTCCGTCCAACACAAAGACTCAGCCCTTGCTCATAATTTACATGCCGAAAGTATCCAAAAATAAATTTATTAAAAAATCAGTTTTTGGACAGTATCGTCACAGCAGGTTAGCAAAATTTTGAAAACTGAACCTGAACTGGTCAACAATTGTTTGAAAAACACAAGAAAACTTTGTTTAACTAAACAGATCTACGTTTTCGTAAGAGAATAAATGTGTTTGTGTACCTTTTAAGTTTGGTATCAGGTTTATTTTGTTGACAATAACTGAAAACTGGTAACTATTGTTGATGATAATTAATATATTTGCTGAAAATTACTAATGGTAAATAAGTTGTTGGCGATACCTATAATATATGTTTTCGTAACCATGGCTTTCTATTTCAATCAGGACATAAAAAATATGGCGCCTTTGAGTAACCATTCTGAGACGATTTTCTCAATAGAATTTCAGAAAGTCTAAATATCTCCAATTTTGGATTTTAGGGAGTTCATCATTTTTCCTGTTTTCAATCATTTTAATATATTTCATATTCCAACATCGTAGCTTCGATAAGATCTGAAATTCAATGGAAATAAACATGGAATGCAACATATTGTACAAAGTGTAGAGGCAAGTTTCGAAACTACTTTCTTGATCTGATGATAATCTTGTTTAAAATGTGCTTTATTTTTAATGTTATAAACAAACTTTTAGATGTATATTTTTGCCTGTGCTTTTTCCCTGAGAAAGGAAGCAACAAAAACGCATTTATGATCGAACAGCAGAGACATGCACAGTCATACATTGCTTATTGCCTCACAAAATTTAACCTATAAGAATTCAATGGCAGTTGAATGGTTTTCTTACTTTAAAAAAGCCCATAACTGAACCATCGTGTGTCATGCACAGATTTATGAGACCCACAGTACTGTTTAATAAGGTATAAATGAAACAATTGTTTTTTCTCAATTAATGAAATTTCAGGAGTGAAACACGCAAAAGATTTACAGAGGTGCATTACGATCTAAAGATGAAGTTTAGCATACCGTTTTCGTCGGTGGAGCAGAGTGAAAATTGGAAATCTTGCAAATTTGTGTAAGACATGATAACGCAACCAACTGTGAGCCAACATTTTAGTACAATCATTCGTTGTTGTGTTAATGTTTTTATCATCTTCTAGTTGAGGCACAATATCATCTACTATTACTTTTTCAGTGTAGAACGAGAAACTTTATTGGCATGCAGTTTTTGTTTATCGTCATGGCTGAGCATATCACGTATTTAAAAGCGAAATGCGGCTTTTGTAAAATAAATGTAAATCATCCCCCCGTCCACGAATATGAAGTACGTTCTAGTATTTTTCTCGGCCAGGGCAGAAAAGTTTGCTTGATTGAGATAAATAAAGAGGCAGCCATGTTAAGACGCGCACATTTAGTTCTTGGGCGGTTCAATGAACTCTACCAGGAGCCTTGGAATAACCTATCAACGAATTCCAGGCTAAGCAGGCGCAAGTGAGCAAACAGTTTTTTCCACTGAACTGATGTTTGCCTGAGCGTTTTATCTGCATCTTGATTAATCGTTTGTATTTGATCGATGATTTGCCTGGTATTTGCCCTACTTAAACAGTTGAATAAAGAAGGCAGTTTGTTCTGGATCGCGAGAGCACTACTTGGGGCTGAGCACTTGACTTGGGTAAACTGCGTCGTGTATGAGAAAGGCAAAAAGCTATTTTCACCCCAATTTAAAATGTCGATCAACCGCAATGTTTCAAAGGAAATAAAACAGGAGCGCGCTTTGAGTGGGCCGCGCTGTAAATCAAGAGTTTACAAACCCATAAACTGGCTCATAAGTTAAAGACTTTAAATTCAACTCATCAATTCGTCCTCCAAATGTGCGAGAAGCACAGGTGAGTCTTTTGACTTGCTAGCATGCTGGATTCAGGCACCACGTACCGGAGGCGATAAGCTATGGCCGTTGTTTCTCGTTGCCACGCTGGAGTGAGAAGACGATGGACGACTCAGGTTTCGAAATTACAAAGACCAAATCGCGAAGCGTCTGACAGCGAACAAAGTGTTTTTGAAGCACTTCAAGCGCTCGAGGCGGATGAACACATACTGTAAAATCCTGGGCAAGATTTTCACCTCGGTGAAAACGTTATTGAAAACAAACGAGTCGAAATTGCAGACATCCAAGGAGAGCAGTGTTCAAATATTTGGACAACTTCCATTGCAATGCTTCGTTCAGATTTCTTTGATGCGGCAAATGGCTTTTAATTTTGTTTCTCATCACGAAACATTTACACGATTGGGCTTAAGTAACAGAAATGATCTCACCACAGCAGCAGAGTGCTTCAGACATTCAAAAATAGCCTGTTAAGTTAAAACAGATCCTATTCAATCGACTTAGGCTCAATGTCCTAGTCTCCACTATATCGCGTTGCAAAGCAAACAGCAAATGTCAGCAGTTCAAGTAACATCAGCACTTACGTGAACGGCCAAGAAGATTTTACCATAATGTAGAAAGACATTCACCGTAATGAAAGCGCTTTGGTTCGATACTGTGCTTGACTTTTTTATCAAATTTCTTTGATAATTATACGTTTAGCTGGCTTTTATGGCGTTTTACTTGAATTAATGCAGATAAGTGGACCATTTTATCACAACAGAATTGGGCTTTTGTATTTGACCAAGCTTTTACGCGGTTTAGATTCAAAGTCTTCTTTTTGATGAAAAAGAGCTTAGCCGTGTTTAAAAAATCAAATCGACACTATGAGGTGTTAAAGCACGTTCAAGAAGCACCACTGCTCTTATAGTATTTCGTTCCCAGTATTCAGACAGTAAAACAACCCTCTACGTAAAACAATTGTCAAATGTTCTGCCTAAAAACTTCCCAGAGTTAAGTGTTTCCAGAACCAGTAAGAAAGCCCCTAAAAGCAATATAATTTAAAACATTTATGAAAAAATTTTGTCTGGGCAGGAAAACTGTTCAAAAGTGGCAGTGCGATAGATACAAATTTTACACTAATGGCGAATAAGATTTTCTGCTGTCTTCCTAGCGACAGTGTACATTTATGTTAGAAATTACAGTAATCAATATATCTTAAAATTTTCTGGATTTTTCCACATTTTTCTTAAAAAGAGACAATTTCAGTGAAACAAGGTTATCGTCACCAGAAGCAAACAACATAATATCAGATCTTGGACGAATGGTGCTTTTCGTAAATTCAACGCCAAGCTATATGCCCGAATCTTCACAGACACTTCCGTTTCAAGCAATAAAAACTTCGCAACAGTTGGTTATAGAATGATCCTCTTTTGCTCAGCAAAACGTATTAGAAAATGCCACAAAAACATTCTCTAAACTATGTTTCTCACTAGGACGAAATACTGACTTTAACGAAAAACTGCAAAAAAGTGAAAAGCGTGTCTATTCAACACAGCGTGGCCAGCTTGATTACAGATGCTGGCAAGTGTTGTGACGAGACAGGCCGCTTGCATAATTCAAAATGAAATTCTAATAGTGATGAATGGTCGTGTCGCGTTCGGTAAATTAGCAATTAATATGAAATAAGGTACCGGGCAAGATAACACGCAAATTAGCACAAAGCAGAAGAATTTTTTTCCCAGAGTGCTCCAGAGCCATGCCACAAGTACCCACCTAAAGACAACATTTAAAAACAGGTATTGTCATCAGTCAGTGAAGTAGGTAGATCTTTCTAAAGACATCAATGTGTTCACATATGTTTCCTGAAGAGCAGCATCTGCGTTCTTTGAAAATAGATTGTCTGCGTTTGGAACGGCTCAAAAATCAATATCTTATCTTGAGTTTAACCTTAGTGTTTTTTTCTGCCAAATACTGTCTTGGCAAAGAGTTGACTACATATCACAGTCAAATGAACTGGCTTGGACACACGTATGACATTATAAAATGCTCAACGTTGTACAGAGTATTGTACCTCTTCTATATGGTGTCCTGGAAAGTGCCACTACCTGATATAATCAAACTTATTGTCAAAAAGTCAGAAAACCTCTTTCTAAAGCAAAGTACTTGGCTCTACCCCTTCCAACATTTTCATCGTCGCGTTTGAAAGAACAAACCGTAACGGTATGAGTTCTACACCTCAGGACTACAATCTTTTGCTGAAAAAGCTTTCAGTTATGAACTTTTAACCGCTTAGCAATCAATTCAATTGCAGTTAATCCAATTGCACATGCGCAAAATAGTCAGCTTGGAGCTGTGTCATCATGCGCTTGAAACTTTTGTAAGTGAACCGTGTCGGCGAGGAAGGTAACATGATAATAAAATGGCGGTCAGACAAGTCAGAAGAAACAGCTTTTGCATGACTCCAAAGAAATTTCCTATCACACAATTCGTTGGGCACATCTAAAAAAGTCGCTTACCGTTTTTCGGAGGATTTCGTTTGATTTTCATCCAATCGTAAGTGTTTGTGGTATCTCCGCCGGAACACTGCTGGTGGTCTGATCGATTCGAATAGGAAATGTTTGGCGGTGAATGACGTTCGTTAAGCCTGCAGACCACAGACGAAGATTCCGGGGTGTCAACCGCGACATTGGAACCCATAAGGCATGGGCTGTACTGGTTGTAAACAGATCCTGAATGAAGACCGCCACCATACAGCACTTTCGTTGCGCTGTAGGCCTCGGCATTAGCGTAAGGATGGCCCAAAGGGTGGAACGGATAATTCGCTGTGGTGGTGGACCCGGTGATCGTACCATGATAAGGGGAAGGACCACTGCGCGGGAATGTTGAAGCGTAAGGAGCTGCAGTCGTGTATGAAACGTCTGCAGAAAGGTTTACGCCATTCGGCGTTAGTTGCGGGGAACCAGGTGAGCTACGGAGAGGACTGCTTTCTTGAGAATGGCACTCCAAAGCTAAAGGCTGGTCATGGTGAAGCCGGCTTCCGTCCCCTGAAGCAACGACATTGATGGGGGCCCCTGCGACCTCCTCCAGGGCACAAGCGCTGTATACATTGGGAGCGGACCCGATGCCACCATCCAACAGAGGAGAAGGTGGGAGATGGTGATGTTGCATTCTATTCGCGTACAGGTTGTTGTCCGGAGCATGTATTGGGTATTCCATGAAGGAATTCATGGCTTCCGAACACAGAGGCGGTGCTGAAATCTGGAAGAACAGAACATTCAACAGAGAACAACAGTAAAATTACCACCATCTGGTTAGACAACAGAGGCATCGTGAGAAACTTTTTGTTATCCAACAAACTGAGTTTTTACCCAAGGCTGATAACACGTGAAATTTTAGTTTAACCCTCAACTGTAATATTTCATTTTTGAAGGTTGCGTGAGCCAACATTAATTTCTTGTCTACAGGACTCTTTCTAATTGTGGAAATAATGTACTTTGCAAGTAACCCTACAAAAGGAAGCGTTTTGCATTCTAGCTGAATAAGAGCTGATGATGCCTACATTTTAAACGAAATACACCCTCTGTTGATATCTCAGTGTCTGATTCTTTGCTGTGAAAGGATTCCTTTGGATAGACAGCGTTTTGCACACTTGATTTATTGCCCCAAGAGCCCTGATTCACGTTGCACCAGTCCATCCTAAAAGCTTGGAACAATTTTGGCTTGTTAGTTGCTTTGCATTCAGCTCCATCAAGTCACGCATTTAAAGTAGAGCGAGCTCAACTTCTGAGACGATTTATGACAAAGAGTGCACATGATATTCTCAGGACAAAAAATTATTCGAAGATTTTTAATCACTAATCAGTAAACGTTTACCTTGAACTGTAAACACTTATAAAATTTCGTTTTAAAAATGTGAATGAGATCTTATTTCAAAATTGTTTTAGATGAAATATATGTATTCATTACCGAGTTTCGCACAATATAAGATAACCTAGGCTTTACGTAGGCCTAATAGTAATACTGGACAGGGTATCCATTTGCAGAAATTTGCTTGCATCTGTACCACTGTGCCATGAACTGGGGATGTTTGTGATTTATAAGTGCTACTCGAATTCAATTGCATCTACAGTAGACAAGAAGCTAATAGAAAAGGTTCAACATCACCAGTCTTGAAAAGAGTTCCTTTACAGCATATTCTGAGATGATCGTTTAAAACATGACAGATAGGACATTTGCCCGGTGACCTTAACCCAACGCTTCACAACAAGGCAGTTCGTTGAAGCATTTAATTATTTACTTTGCGTTCGCATTCTGCAGCTGTGGGCTAATTTTATCAAGTGAATTTTATCCTTGCAAGACCTTGTCAATATATCTCCATATAAAAAGTTTTGATGTAAGTGAGACATTTGAGCCAGAACCTGACAGGACTTGGCCACTGACAAATGTAATTTAACTATTCTGTCACAGCTGTCGCCGTGTCTACAATGAAATTTTCATTTTGACGCTTGAAAAATGAGTTTAAAATTCAGTAAACAAAACTAAAATTAATTGCTGTTACACGGCATGTCTATGCATTGCAGTTTATTTGAAAAGGAACACTTGCAGGTTTTCCCTGTTAATTTATATCAATTCACTGCACAATACTTCCTTTTCGCTTCGGAAATGCAGTACCTTCCGAATCCTAATGAAAACGAAGAGCTTAAAAATTGTGTGATTTTCTTGAATCTGCATACTGGGAAATCACGCATGTTACTTGCAACGCGCAGTAGTTTACAATCACGCACATCAAACACTCATATGCAGTGCCATTTCACAAGTTAGCAACTTAAGTACAAAATCAGTTTCAAGGCACGGAAAGACATATCAGGCGAGACGTAAAATAAATGTGAAGTGATATTCATGAACAAAAGTCGGGAAAATGTGACCATCTTGACAAAAATGGACAATGAGTAAAGTTTAATGAAAATACCGTGACGTCATTAATGGAAGCCTCGTTTGCGGAAAACACGTCATCGACCGAATGTCACGTTTTTTCAGATATGGGTTTCGACAGTAAATATCCAGACCGGTGTAATATAATCTCTCAACTTCTCGGCCTGAGAGCATTGAAANACTAGATTNGTAAGAGGTACATGCTTCAAACTCCTTGCTGCTGCAGTGGAAACAACGGCCTAGTCGGAATACTCACCAATGAGGTATGCGCCCATTACACAATAAAAGCAATGAGATCGTGGTTGATAGACACTTCAAAAATCTAAATAGTTGCACCAAAACTTTATTAATGCGGCCAGTGGTGAGGCGAGCGAGGCACTTGCTCCCCTTGTTAGGGGTGTTTCGTGTGTAAATTTTCCGCAGTTTTGGTGACCCACCGGGTGTTTCGTGCGTAAATTTTCCTCAGTTTTGGTGAGAAACTTATTATCCACTCATATGATATATTCTGAAGAAGATCATAAATAAGTACTCTTCTCTCAAAAGGGCCTCCAACGGTAACTGCAAGGTGTAAGTACTCTGCTTTCAAAGGAGCCCCCAACATTAACTTCAATTTGTAGCTACTCTATTTTCAAAGGGTACCCAACCGCCACTGTAATGTGTAAATACTCTAATTTCAAAGGGGTCCCCAAGCCTCTCTCACGGGTAAATAAGGAAAAGCTTCAAATCAACTTCAATACCTTGAAAAAACTGTGGGTTAAAATTTGTAGCAAAAAGTTCTGAAAACCCTATCAATTAAGAGCAAAAATTTGTACCAAATGTTAATTTTTTTCACTGTCAGAGAAGACGCTTATCATAATACAGTGTAGCAATGTTTGCAAAAAGGTGTGTGATTAATTATTTGCTGCTTTTACACATTTTTCAAACAACTAATGTCAATGCAAGAAGAGGGCAACTTTGACTCATCCACCCTCATGGCTTTTCAACAAGCAAGTCTCAGATTGGATGCTTTTATATGTATGCCATGTTCTTGAATGAAGTTAAAAGGAAAAAAAAAATTGAGTTTTGTATCTGATTGATTGTTGCCTGCGGTTTGATGGAGTCCCTTAAAGACATGGTTGTGAAGAAATTCATGATGCCAAGCGTTTTTCAGGGGGTAGTTTGTTGATGGTGATTGCAGAGAAACAGAATGCAAAACTAAAGAAGTAGGGGAAGATGCCAGCTTGCTATTTCTTTTGTATGTTGCTAGCTTTGTCTTCCCAACTTTAAAGCTGTGTATCATGAATCCTCTCGTGCGTTTTCTGTTAAGTCGGTCATGCTGTAATCAAGAAAGTATCCTCGGGTGGCCCGCATATCCTCTTCCTGGACTTGATAAAAGGTCTTGTCACGGTCGGTTGAGTATGGTGACGTCATCAGAGGCCCCTTCCAGCGTTGCCCCGGGCCCCCCCGAATCCTAAGTCCACCACTGAATGCGGCTTCCCTTTCCCCCGTGAAGACTAGCAACTGACACTGAGGACTTTGTGGTATAAAGTTAGCAAGGGTTGAAATCTCCTTGTTGGCAAGAAGCGATAAAGTGATGTTAAGGAGACGGGTGCAAAATGGGGCATCTCAACTTCTAAGAAGCATTGCACAAAACAACTGTAGTTATGAAGAGTGTTTCATGTGGGTAAAATTGAGCTCTAAATGTTTTTATTAATTAGATGCACGCTGACTAGAACATACGTTTAGTAAGATGTACGGTAATTCAGCCAAAATGGGAAG